>Ga0310334_100017_pt1 | contig 58355 bp, 64 predicted proteins | sample LakMicMIDCLREDC7_FD_195548 | JGI IMG/M metagenome (GOLD analysis project Ga0310334, IMG submission 195548) | Enriched freshwater cyanobacterial communities from Lake Michigan, Michigan, United States - MI23.DCL.RED.C7 (v2) (version 2) | ecosystem: Environmental > Aquatic > Freshwater > Lake...
ATCCACGCCTGGTTTGCGGCGCTGGAGCTTCGATCCACCTACCGGGGCACCCAGAGCGACTTTCACACCCATGCGCACGATCTGCCGCCCCAGATGGGGGGCTGCCATGCCAGCGGCACGCCGCAGCAGCGCCAGCTGGCTGCTGCCATCGACGCCGGGCCCTGGCCGGTGCAGGAGCCTGACCCCGAAACCACATGGTTGGCCCCGCAGACGGCGGCGGCTCAGGAGGCCCTGGGGCGGGTGCTGCGCCATGGCCCTACCCTGATCAGGCGCATGGCCGCTGCCACAGCCCTCGAGAGTCCACGGGTCGATGCGGCCCTGAGGGCCGCTCTGGGCCTGCTGGTTCCTGAGCCGGCCGTCTGCCGGCCTCCTGATGGAACGGCCGCGGCGCTGCGCTACCTGAGGGACCGTGTCAGCGTTCCGCGTGACATGGGTCTCCATGCAGCACGCCTGCTGCGGCAGGCTCTCGAGGCCACAGCCCGGCTTGACCGCGGCGACCCTGGAGCCCAGGGGCCGGCCCTGACGCGCCAGCACCGCCGCGATCAGGACCCGATCGGCTTTGTGGGCTCAGTCTGATCAGCCTGATCTGACTAGTTTCAGCCTCAGCTGCATCATGCTGATGGTTCGATTCCACCCGGGACCGTTGCTGCGTCGGTTGCGGCATCGGGTCCCTGCCGCGGTGCTGGGGGTCCTGGCGCTCAGCATCGATGCTCGGGCCCTGGAACTCAACGGCAGGACCTACTTCAGCAGGCCACCCTGGTCGGTTGACCTGATCAGCTACTACACCACGGTCTGGCAACCGTTTGCCGAGTACTACTTCACGGTTGAACTCGATCCGGCTGCCGGCGCCTCCCTGGGCGAATTGGTGATCACCCAGACCAGGGGGGTCGATCGCTGGTTTCCCTTCAATGTCGAAGCCAGTCGCGCCTTCCTGGGGCGACCTCGCCAGCAGGGCCCCGCTGTGCCGGTGCAGGTGCGCTTCGATCAGGCGGAGCGCACCTTCAGGGTCGTGTTTCCGCAGCCTGTGCAACCCGGCAATACGGTCACGCTGATGCTCAAGCCGTGGAGCAATCCCTCCATGGCCGACACCTACATGTTCCAGGTCACGGCCTTCCCCAGTGGTCCAGACCCCTCGCCAGCACCACTTGGATACGGCACATTGCGCATCTACATGCCCGATCGGTGGTGAACCCCGTGGTCAGAGCTCGGTTGTCGCGCCGGATCGGTCTGATCGGCGCTGGCCTGCTGCTGGGGTGGGGGGCTGTGCACGGGGCGGTGCTTGGGGCCGAGCAACCGGTGCAGATGCCGACGGCGGTGCCGCTGACGGTCTCCGTCGCCCCCCTCGTTGCCTTCGGTGGCAGCACCGTCGCCGCTGCGTTGCCCGCCCTGGCCTATCCGCTGGCGCAGGTTGCACTGCAGATCGACCCCTGGGGCTGGCGCTATTCGGAACGCCGCTCGGCCTGGCGCATGCACACCGGCGTCGATTTCGCTGCGCCTCAGGGCACCCCTGTGCTGGCAGCACAGGCGGGGCGGGTGGTGCTGGCCGAGTCGCTGGGTGGCTATGGCCTCACCGTGATGCTTGTGCATCCAGGCGGGATCCAGACGCTCTACGCCCATCTGGACCGTATCGATGTGGCGGTGGGGGCCGACGTGAGCCAGGGCGATGCGCTCGGCACCCTGGGCATGACCGGCTCGGCCACCGGCCCCCACCTTCACTTTGAGCTGCGCAGTGGCGACCGCGGCGACCTGGCCCACGACCCCACGCCCCATCTGCCGCCCCTGCTGCCTCCACCGGATCTGACGGCAGATCTCAGGCTGACGCGACCCCGCTGAAGCTGGAGCCTGGCCGCCTAGCAGCCCGGATAGCGCAGTGTGCGCCAGCTGCCGCAACCGGTGCTCACCTCGATGCCGATGCCGACGGGACCCTGGTCGCCGCCGAATTGCTCATGCCACCAACCCCTGGCCTCGTCCCAGGCGGCATCGAGGGATTCATAAAGGTCGTCGAGCACCGGATGGGGGCAACCACTGTGATCGACCAGGCGGTACTGCCGCACGCCGGAGCGACCCGCGGGCAGAACGTGTTCCACAACGCAACCAACACACTGATCTCATGATTGACCCGCTGCAGCGATCGGTCTGTCGTCTTCACAACATCTTTCGGAATCGCCCGCTGCAACCCCTTGTCGGTTGACTTCAGCTGAGGTAGCGGCGGACCGAAGGCCTGCACCAGAACACCAGGGTTGCGGTGCTGGCCACCGTCAGCAGGGCGGCCAGCACCGCCGTCAGGATTCTGTTCTGATCCACCAGCACCAGTCGCACGATGGCGTACGGGACCCCTGCCGTGAGGGCCATGGCCAGGGTCACGATCGCCAGCACCTGTCCCCAGCGTCGCCACCGCAGCAGGGCAGTCGACGCGACGATGCCCACCACCGCGGTTGGCAACACGGCACCGGCGACCACGGCGATGTTGGCGGTGCGCCAGGTGGGGTCGACCACGATGGCGGCCATCCCCAGCGGCAGGGCCAGGATGTTGCTGACCAGGCCCACGATGGCGAGGGTTCTGTAGCCGTGGGGTGGATTCAACATCGGCAGCTGGCGGGGCGTTGCCATCCCCATGGGCGGTCTCAATGTATGCGCCGATCTGCAGCGCGTCGGCAGCGGTCGCGCCCCTGTCAGGCCATGGCAAACAGCAGCACATCGGTGCCTTCGGCGCTGCTGGTGAGCGTGGCGTCTCCGGCGGTGAGCCCCACACCGTCGCCCTTTGACAGGCTCAGCGGCCCAGGTGCGGCGGCCAGGTTGAGCTGGGCCTGGCCGGCGATCAACTGCAGCCAAATCAGTGGCGCTGTCTGTGGCGCTGTCTCAAGAGGCAGCGGCAGTGGCCTGCCGAGCGCGGGCCGGGCCCGCCACAGCCGCACGGGCCTGTGGATCGCCATGGCCCCACCTTCACCCCGGGGATCGAGCAGGGGTGTCCAGTCGCCTGAGACAACGAAGGGTTTCTGCTCGTAAGCGGGCGTGAGACCCGTGCGGCTCGGTTCGATCCAGATCTGCAGCAGGCGGCAGGGCCCTGGCCCCTGGTTGATTTCGCTGTGCACGATGCCGGTGCCGGCACTCATGCGCTGCACCTCCCCCGCCTGAAGCACGGCGCTGTGGCCCATCGAATCGCGGTGGTTGAGCTGGCCCGCGACCATCACCGTGATGATCTCCATGTCGCGGTGGGGGTGCATGCCGAAGCCCTGGCCGGCGGCGATGGTGTCGTCGTTGATCACCCGCAAGGGACCGAAGCCCATCCATTGCGGGTCATGGTGGCCGCCGAACGAAAAGGTGTGCCAGCTGTCGAGCCAGCCGTTGCGGCTGTGGAAGCGTTCGCCGGCCCTTCGCCAGACCAGGCCGGGCGGCAGTTGTGGCGTCTGAGTGCCAGGGGGCATGGCGAGAACCTCAGGCGTCAGCGGGGGGCAGGCGCAGCAAGCGGGCCACCAGGTCGGCGATCGAGGTGTCCTTGGCGGGGCTGGCGTTGTTGCTGACCAGCTGGCGGCCCACCACATGGGCCCCCAGGTGGGCCAGCTGCAGGCGCAGGGCAATCAACAGTGTGTGGCCACCGCCGCCCGAGTGGGTGGCGATGGCGATCGGCCGGCCGTTGAACAGCGCTCTGAAGTCGTCACCCTGTACCGACAGCCAGGCGATGGCGCTGGTCAGCACCGGCGGGATCGATCCGTTGTATTCAGGGGCGCAGATCACCCAGCGCGGCGCAGCCTGCAGGATCGCCTGCAGGCCTGCCAGCGCGTCAGGGGTGCCGTTGCCCAGGGCCCTGGGGCTGAACAACGGCAACGCCACCGCGGTCAGATCCAGCACCTCGGCAGACTGACCCTGCCCCCTGGCGGCTGCCGCGAAGCGTTCCGCCAGTTTGAGGTTCTCGCCGTTGCTGGCGGTGATCACCAACACGTCGGTGGATGGCTGGGGGTTCATCAGTTGGCGTTGAGGGTTGGGTAATCGGTGTAGCCCGCCGGACCGGAGCTGTAGAAGCTGGCGGGGTCCGCCGGGTTGAGCGGGGCCCCCTGGCGGAACCGCTCCGGCAGGTCAGGGTTGGCCAGGAAGCTGGTGCCGAAGGCCACCGCATCGAGGCCACCGGCGGCGATGGCGGCATTGGCCTCGGCGGCGGTGTAACCCATGTTGGCCACCAGCAGGCCCTTGTAATGCTCGCGCACCGGGCCGAGCACATCGCCCTGCTGTTGACCCAGAAAGTCGCCCCGCAACAGGTGCAGGTAGGCCAGCGGCAGATCATTGAGCCGGCTGGCCAGCCAGGTGATCAGGCCGATCGGGTCCGAATCGGCCATGGCGTTGTAGCCGTTGAGCGGCGACAGCCGCACCCCCAGCAGCGGCGTCTCGAGCGCGACCGCCTCGAGCACCTCCAGCAGCAGGCGCGCCCGGTGTTCGATCGACCCGCCGTAGGGCCCTGAGCGCCGGTTGCTGCCATCGCGCAGAAACGCATCCAGCAGGTAGCCGTTGGCACCATGCACCTCGACCCCGTCAAAGCCGGCGGCCATCGCGTGTCGAGCCGCCAGCCGAAAGCCCTCGACGATGGCGGGCAGCTCGTCGTCGCCCAGTTCCCGTGGCACCACGTAGGGCTGTTGGCCCTCGGGGGTGTGCACTTCGTCGCCGGTGATCGCGATGGGGCTGGGCGCCACTGGCTGGCGGCCGCCGTTGAGCAGCGGATGGCAGGCCCGGCCCCCATGCCAGAGCTGCAGCACGATGCGGCCGCCGGCGCGGTGCACGGCATCGGTCGTGAGCCGCCAACCGGCGATCTGGGCCTCGTTGTAGATGCCCGGTTCATGCCAGAAGGCCGAATGGCCCTCCATCACCATCGTGGCTTCGGCCACGATCAGGCCGGCGCTGGCCCGCTGGGCATAGTGCTCGGCCATCAGCGCTCCGGGCACATGGCCCTCCTCGGCGCGGCAGCGGGTCAGCGGCGCCATCCAGATGCGGTTGGGCAGCGCGAGTGAACCCAGCTGCAGGGGAGTGAACAGGTCGGTCATGGCGGTCAGGCTGGGTTCCGGGGCGCCAGGATGGGCGCGCTGCGGTTCTGCCCATGTTCAGCCTGTCGTGGGCTGCTGCACAAGCCATCCCGAGGGATGTTCGGGCATGAGCGCCATCGCAGCGGCGCCGTTGACCCTATTTCCGCCACTCCAGCGCGGCGCCCTCACCACCCTGCAGGTGAACCTGGGCTACCGCTGCAACCAGGCCTGCAGCCACTGCCATGTGGATGCGGGGCCCAACCGCACCGAGATGATGGAGGCCGGCACGCTGGCGCTGATTCCGCCGGTGCTTTCAGCCCGCGGCATCGCGACCCTCGATCTCACCGGCGGGGCCCCCGAGCTGCATCCGGGTTTTCGTGAGCTGGTGCGCCAGGCGCGGGCCCTCGGCGTCAGGGTGATCGACCGCTGCAATCTCACGATCCTCAGCGAGTCTGGCCAGGAGGATCTGGCGGCGTTCCTGGCCGACCAGGGTGTCTCTGTGGTGGCGTCGTTGCCCTGTTACCTGCAGGACAACGTCGATCGGCAACGCGGTGCGGGGGTGTTCGAACGCAGCATCGCCGGCCTGCAGCAGCTCAACGCCCTGGGCTATGGCCAGGTGGGCAGCGGGCTGACGCTCGATCTGGTGTTCAACCCCCAGGGGCCGACCCTGCCGCCACCCCAGCTCCAGCTGGAAGAGGCCTACCGCCGGCATCTGGACCAGGCCTACGGCATCGTCTTCAACCATCTGCTGGCCCTGGCCAACATGCCGATCGCACGCTTCGCCGATCAGCTGCAACGCCGCGGCGAGCTGGCGGCCTATCAGCAGCTGCTGCAGCGCAGTCACAACCCCGCCAACCTCGGCCAGGTGATGTGCCGCTCCCTGATCAGCGTCGACTGGCAGGGACAGCTCTTCGACTGCGATTTCAACCAGATGCTGCGCCTGCCTCTGGCTGGTCAGCCGCCGCTGCACCTGGCTCACCTGTTGCAGTGGGATCCCGCTGCAGCGCCGATCGCCGTTGAGCGCCATTGTTTTGGCTGCACTGCCGGGAGCGGATCGAGCTGTGGTGGGGCCCTGCGTTGATCCCTGAACTGGGATCATCCTGAAAGCACACCGTGTCGAACCCATGCCAGCAACCACCACTGCCGAAGCTGTGCAGCAGGGTGTGCGCCAGTACTACGGCAGCACCCTCGGCAGCAGTGCCGATCTGCGCACCAGCGCCTGTTGCGATGCCAGCAGCGTGCCGGCCACACTCAAGCCACTGCTGGCCCGCATTCATCCGGAGGTGAGCGCCCGGTACTACGGCTGCGGTCTGGTGGCGCCACCCCTGCTCCAGGGCGCGCGCGTGCTCGACCTGGGGTGCGGCAGCGGTCGCGATGTCTATCTGCTGTCGCAGCTGGTGGGTGCTGACGGCGTGGTGGTGGGGGTCGACATGACCGCCGAGCAGCTGGCGGTGGCCACGGCCCACCAGGCCTGGCACGCCGAGCAGTTCGGCTACGCCAACGTGCGGTTCGTGGAGGGGCTGATCGAGCAGCTCGACCAGCTCGGCCTGGAACCTGCGAGCTTCGATGTGGTGGTCTCCAACTGCGTCGTCAACCTGGCCACCGACAAGGCTGCGGTGCTGGCCGGCGTGCGGCACCTGCTCAAACCCGGCGGTGAGTTCTATTTCGCCGATGTCTATGCCGACCGCCGTCTTGATCCCGGCCTCCGAGGCGATCCGGTGCTGTACGGCGAGTGCCTGGCTGGCGCTCTGTACTGGAACGATTTTTTGCGCCTGGCCCGCCGCAATGGTTTTGCCGATCCGCGGCTGGTGAGCAGTCGGCCGCTGGCGATCACCGATCCGGAGCTGGCGGTGCGCACCGGCGAGACCCGGTTCTTCTCGGCCACCTATCGGCTGTTCCACCTCGATCAGCTCGAGGATGCCTGCGAAGACCACGGTCAGGCGGTGACCTATCTGGGCACGGCGGCCGGCCAGCCCCATGCCTTCGATCTCGACGCCCACCACCACTTCGAGACCGGCCGGCTTGCCCCGGTCTGCGGCAACACCTTCAGGATGCTGCGGCAGAGCCGGCTGGCGCCCCATTTCAGCTTTGTGGGGGATTTTCAGCGTCATTTCGGCCTGTTTCCCGGTTGTGGCGGGGCCCTGCCGTTTGCCACAACCGGGGCCGGCGGCGACACGGCATGCTGCTGAGGCCTCTGGCGGCCGGGCTGCTGTGGGCGCTGGCGGGGCTGGGCTCCTGGGCGGCGGCACCGCTCCCGGCCCGGTCGGCGACCCGCCAGGGGGCCCCGGTTGTGCTGTGCGTGCTCTCCCCCCGGGTCGAGCCCGTCGACGAGGCCGATGCCTTCGGCGAGGTGCCCACCGCGTTTCCCACCCTGCTGGTGGTCGAACCGCTGCAGCAGGTGAGGGTGGAGACCGCTCAGGGTCGGCTGCTCTGGAGCCGCCAGGCCGCCGCCGGCCGGCCCTTGGCCCTGCCCCTGTTCTGGCCCCTGCCACCCCTGCAGCCGGGTCAGTCGGTGCTGCTGCGGCTGCAACCCCTGGGCGCGGCCGCCGATGCCTTTGCCCACGTGCGCCTGCGGGCCGCCGGCCCTGCCCGCATGGCCTCCACCGCCAGCCTGATGCGGACCCTGGGCCAGCGGGTCGATGCCTGGATGGCCGCCATCAATCGGGCGTTGGACAGCGGCGATGTGCCCCTGGCCTGGGCGCTGCTCTATGCCCGCCAGGCCCCGGTCGCAGAGCCGTTGCAGGTCCTGCGCCGCCAGGTGCTCCAGCGCGGTTGTGGTGATGGCCCGCCCACGTCAAAAGGCCCGACACCATCGGTGCCGGGCCTGGGTGAACACAAAAGCAGTGAAATCGACTTGAAAACGGGATTGCAGAATGGTGACGCCAAGGCCGGACAGGCCTGATCTGGTGGCTGCTCCCGGACGTTCCGGGGGCGTTGGTTCACCAAGTGATGCGGCGTCGTTGCTTCTGGGTGATCAGTTCGTTTCGGAGCTGCTCAAGGCGGCACCTGGGGCCATGGTGTCCAAGGATCGGCTCCCGTGAACCCGGGGGCACCTGAAACGATGCATCGGGTGGTTCTGTGAACCGGGGAACCGCAGATCAGGACAAGACTGTTGGAGCAGGGGCCTGCGGTCAGCGCACTCCTGGCGTCTGGCGGGGTGGAGTGTCATCCATGTCTGGGCCTCCGAATCGATGCCATCAGTCTCAGGGCATCTCGGGCTGCTGACCATAGGTAGGGATGCCTGTTCTGCCCTTGGGCGGATCCGTTCCGCCCTGGCCGTCAGCCCACCCCGGCGTCGTCAGCATCGGGGCAGTCGTGGCCCACCAGGCGATGCCTGAACTCAGCCGTCATCACCAGCGCACCCTGGCCTTGCTCGGGTGCCATCCCCTGCCCCATGGCCTGCGCCTGTCCGAGGTGGAGGCTCTGCTGGCGGCCCTCGGTGCCGACCTGCACCGGGAGGGATCGCGCCTGGAGGTGGTCTTTCCCCGGGGTCCGCGCAGCTGGATCCATGCCGGTGGTGGTGGGTTGCCTGCGGGCGCTCTCGATGCCGAGGCGATCCAGCGGCTGCGCCACCTGCTGGCGGCAGCCGGCATCAGCCCCGGCCATCCCCAGCCCGTGCCCGATGCCCCCCGCGGGGATCAGGCCCTGCGGCTGGTGCTGGTTCTTGACCATCGCCAGACCCGTCTGTTTCGCCTCGATGGCGAGGCCGTCGATCAGGCCGTGCTGCGGCCCCATGGCCTCTGGGCCAGCGGTGAAAACCTCAGCCATCGCCACGACCGTGACATCGCCGGGCAGCGGGCCCCCCTTGACCATGCCTATCTCGAGCAGATCGCCCTGGCGATCGAGGCCGCCGATGCGGTGCTGCTGCTGGGCCATGGCCACGGTGAGAGCGACCTGCGCAACCTGCTGCTGCGCCATCTCAGGCACCGTCACCCCGCACTGCTGCAGCGCATCGTCGCCAGCATCGGTGTTGATGCCTCGGCCTGCAGCGAGGCCCAGCTGCTGGCCCTGGCCCGCGAGCAGTTCGGCAATCGGCCCCATCGCCGCGACCTGGCGGCTCCCGGTCAGGAGCTGCGCCCGGGCTGAGCGAGGCCACCACCAGCGACCCGGGCATGCGAACATCTGTACCAGTCTGGGTGGTGGCGGTGGGGCGCGAGGCTGGTCTGGTGCCGTTGGGCGAGCCGTGCCCGGGGGGTGTGGTGTGGCTGCTGCCGTTGGCCCTCGAGGCGGTGGCGGCAGGCTTTCCCAGTCCGGCGGCCGACTATGTCGACGCCTCGATCGATCTCAATGTGGAGCTGGTGCCCCATCCCAGCGCCACGTTCTTTCTGCGGGTCGAGGGCGATGCCATGGCGGCCGCGGGCATCTGCCATGGCGACCTGCTGGTGGTTGACCGCAGCGTCGCGCCCCGGTGTGGCTCCACGGTGGTGGTGGCCCATGGCGGCCAGTTGCTGTTGCGGCGTCTCGAGGGGCGCGCGCCCCGCTGGCGCCTGGTGGCGTCTGATCCGGCGGTCGCGCCGTTGGTCTTGAGCGGCGACGACCCCCATCTGCTGATCTGGGGGGTGGTGCGTCACGCCGTGCATCACCTGTTGCCCGGCCAGCGGCCCCGTCATCACCAGAAGCCCTGATGCTGCAGCCACAGGCCCAGCAGCAGTGGCGGCACAAACACGGCCCCCGCGATCTGCAGCTTGATCACCATGGGTGAGGGGGTCGGGGGCTGGGATTTGCTGTGGCGATCGGGGGCTGGGCGACCCATGGCAGCTGTGGCGACTGCCCCGACTCTGGCGCCTGGCTGTTGTGGTTGGCGCCGCCTGCGCGCCGGCATGGTGCGAAACGCTTCCGTTTCGCTTAAGATTTGGTTGGTATCCGGGCCCCGTCTGTGAACAGCAACCATCCTGTGCTGAATGCGCTGGAGGCCCAGTTGCGGGATCTGCGCCTGCGCTATGCCCATCACCCCAGTGAGCACAACCGTTACCAGCTGGTCCGGCTCGAGCGTCTGATCACCGAGTGGGCCCCGGGGAGCTTCGGCCTGAACTGACTTGACTGAAGCGGGTCCGGCGCCGCGGCGCTGAGGGCCACCTTGGAGTGCGGCTGTTGCATCAGCCGCCTCGTACAGATGTACTAGTCTGGGGTCTGTCGTGGGGAGCTTGCCCTGGGCCTCGATCTGGCTGCCTTGCTGGTGCGTGACCCTGGCTGCACCGTGCTGCTGCGGGTTGGGGGTGTCTCGATGCAGGGGGCTGGTATCGGCGATGGCGACCTGCTGGTGGTCGACTGCGGTCTTGAGCCCCGGCCGGGTCAGGTGGTGGTGGCGCGGCTCGGCGACGGCTTCACCGTCAAGCGCCTGGTGCGCTGGCGGGGTGGCCTGGCCCTGGCAGCGGCCCATCCGGCCTATCCGCTGCTGCCGTTGCCGGCCGATGGCGACCATCAGCTGCTGGGGGTCGCCCGCTGCGTGATCCGGTGCTGTTGAGAGGGGGGTATGGCGCTGGCCACGGTGCTCATCGATGGCAACAACTTCTATGCCTCCTGCGAGGCGGTGGTCGATCCGGCCGTGATCGGCCGCCCGTTGGTGGTGCTCTCCAACAACGACGGTTGCATCGTTTCGCGCAGTGCCGAGGCCCGCGCCCTGGGCATCGCCATGGGCACGCCCTATTTCAAGGTGCGCGCCCAGCTCGAGCGCCACGGGGTCGTGGTGCGCAGTTCTAACTACGCCCTCTACGCCGACATGAGCCAGCGGCTGATGAGCACGCTGGAGCGCTGGGTCGAGAGCCTCGAGATCTACTCGATCGACGAGGCCTTCGGGCTGTTGCACAGGCCTGCCGGCGGCGATCTGAGCGACTGGGGCCGTGCCCTGCGCCGCCAGGTGCTCTGCCATCTGGGGCTGCCGGTGGCGGTGGGCATCGCCGGCACCAAGGTGCTGGCCAAGATCGCCAACCGGGCTGCCAAGGTCGATCCAGCCCGTGGTGGCGTGCTCGATCTGGCTGCCGTCGCCGATGTCGAGGCCCTGCTCGAGACCATCGCCATTGAAGAGGTCTGGGGCATCGGCCGGCGCCTGGCCCGTTGGTGTCGCCTGCGGGGGGTGGCCCATGCCCGCGCCCTGCGCGACATGCCGGCCGGCGAGCTGCGCCGCCAGTGCGGTGTGGTGGGGCTGCGGCTGCAGCAGGAGCTGCAGGGTCACGCCTGTCTGCCGCTGATCAGCGTGGCGCCGGCCAAGCAGGAGACCTGCGTCAGCCGCAGTTTCAGCGAGCCGGTGCAGAGCCTCGCGCAGCTGCGCGAGGCGATCGCCACCTACCTGGTGCGGGCGGCCGAGAAGCTGCGCCAGCAGCGCCAGCGGGCCGGCGCCATCACCGTGTTTGTCCGCACGAGTCCGTTTGCACCCGCCAGCTTCTACAGCGCCTCGGCGACGGTGACCCTGCCCCTGGCCAGCAACGACACGGCCGTGCTGCTGGCGGCGGCCCTGCCCCTGGCCGAGCGCCTGTTTCGCCCCCACAGGGCTCTGGTCAAGGCCGGTGTGCTGCTGCAACAGCTGCAACCCGATGACCTGCTGCAGCACCACCTGCTAGTGCCCACCACCCCCGAGCAGCAGCAGCGCCGTGAGCGGCTGATGGCGGTGATCGATGGGCTCAACCGGCGCTATGGCCGCGGCGCCGTGCAGTGGGCCGCCTGCGGCCTGCAGCCCGCCTGGGCCATGCGCCGTTCACGGCTGTCGCGGGCGGCCACCACCTGCCTGGCCCAGATCCCCCGCGTTCTGGCCCGCTGAGGGCAGCACCACCGACACACCGGCCGCTGGGTTGGCGGCGTTGACGCCCAGCTCGACGAACTGCGCCCCGAACAGGGATCGCAGGGCCTTCTGGTACTGGCTTTCGCTGATCACGTTCTCCTCGACAAGCAGGCGCAGATTGTCGATCCGGGCCTTGATCTGGGCGTCCTTGAGCAGGGTCTGACAGCTGAACTCACTGCGGCTGCGGGCCAGCGGGATGTTGAGCGTCACCAGGGCCAGCAGGCTGCTCTGGTTGCCGATGCTGCTGCTGGCGTTGGGGGCAACGTTGACGTTGTTGCCCCACTGGTCGGGGTAGGCCCCGGCCGAGAGCGAGAGGCTCGGCAGCGCGCCGCCATCGGCGTTGCAGCGCAGGCCCCCCAGGTCGATCGAGACCCGTGAGCCCTGGGGAAACTGCTGGGTCGGAGCCAGAAAGATCTGCGCTAAGGCGCCTTGCCAGGGAAGGCTGCCGCAGAGGCTGCCGCCGCCGAGCGCCAGCGCGAGCACACCCGCACGGTGAACAGTCCCTGAAGCGAGACGCCACATAAGAAGAAGTCCTGGCTGGGATCGAGAACGGTGTAGGAAACAGTGCGGCTCGCTCCTGGCGCCAGCCGGAACTGGCTGGGCCGCAGGCGGATCAGTCGCTCGGCCTGCTCGAGCGGCAGGGGGGTGAGGGCGGCGCTGGCGCGGCCCTGCTGCGGCACCGCCGCAAACACCTGAAGGTGGAGGCGAAGACTGCGTTGGCCCGGATTATTGAGCTGTACGACACCTCTGCGCTCGCTCAGGCTGAGAGGCGCCTGGCCGAAGGCCAGGGCCGGCCCGCTCGGCATGCCGAGCAGCACCAGCCCCAGAGCCGCCAGACCCCGCCGAAGGGGCCTCGCCAACAGGGTCATTCGTAGCAGCTCACCGTGGCACTGGCGGTGTAGGTGCCGGTGGCGAAGCGATTGTTGTTGTCGGTGGTGCTGAAGCGCACGTGCACCGGGGTGCTCTCAAGGGTGCCGTCGGCTCCGAGTCTGACCTCGCCCGCAGCTCCCCAGGTGGCGCCAGTGGTCCCAACTTTGACCTGCGCGCTGCTTGCCGCTGTGCCGCCACCCAGGGTGGGGTTCTCCACCTTGAGAACGGCGCTGTCGGTGAGGTTGCTCAGGGCCGAGATCGAGGCCGCGGCCCGGGTACCGGTGAAATTGCCCGTTTCGGCGCTGTCGGAGGTGATCAGGCTGCGGTTGGTGCGTACGCCGATCGATCCATCGCCGGTGGTCACGGTGCACGAGCTGTTGATCACGGCCTGGCCGAAGTTGACCCCCTGGCTGGTGCCCACCTGGGCAGCGCCCGCGGCGCAGACATTGCCGATCAGGCCGGGAACCAGCAGCAGTGGCGCAAGCCAGAGTCGGGCGGGGCGATGGGTGCTGAACAGGAGCATGGTGGAAATCAGGCCTTGGCGGCTGAATGCCTGCCGGGTGTAACGGTGCCAGCCCGGGCTGACGGCCCGATGCCGCAGTGGTGAAGAGAACTGCGGCGCATGGCCAGCGGTGTTGCTGAGCCGAGAGCCGCGCGCATGCCGGAGCTGGGAGGTTGGAGCGGACCGTGTTCCCTTGCCCCGCGCTGCGCATGTTTCTGACCTATTGCCCCGACGGCAGCCTCGTTGAGGTGGGGCAGCTGAAGCCCCTGATGGATCCGTTTGCGTTGCGGGTGGAAGGCCGCTTCCACGCGGGCGAAGAACTGCAGGATCCCGAGTCGTTTCTCAAGGCCGAGTTGCGGTTTCCTTCGGGCGAGCCTCTGCCGCGATGCTGGCTGGATCCCGGCTACGCCAGCGCAGCACCGCGCTCGGGCGGGACCCGCTGAGCCGGCTGCATGGCAGCGATGCACAAGCGGGCGAGGGACTTCACAGTTATAGCTGAGGTGCTGTAAATCTGCATTTCTGCTTTCACAGTAATGCCTAATAGTTTTGACTTATGCTCTCTTTTTTGATGCGGGTTGGCGCTGGTCAGTCAATGCGAAGAATCACGGTTTCAGTGGCTGATGAAATGCATCGTGCGCTGCGTCTGTTAGCGATCCTTGAGGCTAAGTCATTTGGCACGATTGTTCTTGAGGCGCTTGATTTTTACCTGCAGCACAAACATGCCTACGATTTAGATGTGGCGCAGAAATCAAAGCCCTCATCCTGATTGCTGGAGGCGATCAATTGGGCTGAGGATCCTGTTGGATCGCATGCGGATGGCAATGTCGGAGCAATGCACAGCCAAGTCGGATCTGGATGGCCGATTGCAGCTCTTGCCGTGAGTCGCCAATCGTCTCGATGAATCACAGTCTCAATGAATCACCATTGCGGTGAATCACAGATCTTGAAATTCACTTGGCCTAGGCGCTGCCATGTTTAGAGGCCGAATTGGCGACAGATCAGCCAGGGAACGACCAGAGCGAGGCCGATAGTGAGAGGAGCCCCGTAGCGCGTCATGTCTAGAAAACGATAACGACCTGGTCCGTACACCATCAGGTTGGTCTGATAGCCGATTGGTGTGAGAAAGCTTTGGCTGGCGGCAATTGTGATGGCATAGATGAAGGCCATCGGTGGTAGCTCAAGGCCTGTTGCAATCGCAGTAGCGATCGGCATGAGAAGCACAACCGTCGTGCCATTGCTCAGGGTCTCCGTGAACAACTGGGACATCACAAAAACTACCAATAGGACCCCATAGGTCGGCCATCCCTCGAGAGCATGCAGCAGATCAGTGGCCAGGGCTTCGGCCAGGCCTGTTTTCTGCATGGCTTCGCTGAAGCACGACAGAGAACCGAGTAGCAGAATCACGTCCCAGCGAATGGAGCGCTGAAGCTCACCGGGGCGTAGACAGCCTGTCGCCACCATGATCACCACAGCCAGCAGTACTGCCGCCATAAGGTTGATGACCTTGAATAATGGCAACACGATCACCAGTGTTGCAACAAGAACTGCGACCCATTTTCGGTTGGTGGTGGGGAGGTCCTTTTCCAGTTCATCGAGCAGAACGAGATCGTTGCTGTCCTGCAAGCCACGGATTGCATCGAGAGGAGCCTGCAACAGCAGCACATCTCCTGCATGCAGCACAACGCGCCCCAGCAACTCGCGCAGGACTTGGTTGCCGCGCCTCACAGCAAGCAGGGTGGCGTTGTAACGCTGACGAAACCGCAGATCTCGAACGCTGGTTCCGGCAATGGTTGAGCCATTGGGGAGCAACACTTCAACCACGCGCATGGGGGATCCGACATCACCGGCGAGCTCCCGCAGGTCGCCTTGCTCGTCATTGATCGGCGCAAGCGTCACAGTGTGTTCTTGCTGCAGACGCAGCAGGTTGTCGCGGTTGCAACGCAACAACAACCGATCGCCTGCCTGCAGGTTGAGATCGGCAAGAGGGGCACTGAATGTTTGTCCACCACGGTGCAATTCGAGCGCGTCGATATCAAAGCGACGTTGTAGGCGGCTGCGGTGGAGGGTCTGACCGATCAGTTCGGATCCTTCCGGAATCAAGACATCAGTGAGATAACCCTCTCGAGCCAGGGAGCCAATTAGATCGTCATGGTCCAATCCACGATCGGGCAGCAATCGGTCAGAGACCAGAATCATGTAAAGCCCACCGATCAGCCAGACAGGAATGCCAATTGCAGTGAAGCTGAACAGCTCCAAAGGGCCAAAACCAAGCTGCCGACTCACGTCACTGGCTAGCAGGTTGGTTGAGGTGCCAAGCAGTGAAATCGTACCGCCCAGCACGGTGGCAAAGGACAGTGGCAGCAGCACCTTGGATGGTGAAATGCCGCGGCGATGGCACCAGTTTTCCAGCACTGGGAGCAGCGTCGCGACGATCGGGGTGTTGGGAATGAATCCGGAGATCGGAGCGACAACCCCCACCATCAGGGCAATCATGCGCTTGGGACTGCGTATCGCATCGCTACCGATCAGGGCGCGCAGGCGATCGAGCCCTCCGCTGCGAAACAATCCTGCAGACAGGGCAAACAGCCCCATCAGGGTGATGAGAGCCGGGCTTCCAAAGCCCTGTACCGCTTCATCAGGTTTCAGCACCCGCAAGCTCACAAGCAGGGCCGCGGCCAACAGGCCAGTGACCTCGGGTGCGAGCCAACCGGTGATGAACAGCACGATAGCCGTGGCAAAGATCACCAGGGTGATGGCGCCGGCGGGTTGCTGGGCGGCCGCAAGGAAGGCTGTCATCTGTGGAACGCGAGGATCGGCTGCAGTGGTTGCATGGGACTCCTGACCTGTCGAGGCCAGGGCCTCACAGATACACCTCTTCGCGCGGATATCCCACCCTCGACGGAGGCCGGTTGCCGTAGATCGCGGAGAGCACCAGCAGGATTCCGAGACGTCCGACAAACATGGAGATCATCACCACCGCCTGGGCCCAGCGTCCCAGATTGGCGATCACGCCAACGTCGAGCCCCACGGTTCCGAAGGCCGACATGCAGGTGAAGAGGTTTTCAATAAAGCTGAAGCCGGCTCCGGATGTCTTGCCGCCAATGGCTTCTGCAATGCCCAGGAGCAGGGTCATGATCACCACAAACCCAGCCGAAGCCAGGGCCGTGCCGATCGCCTTGAGCACCACCGACGCCGGGATCAGCCGGTTGCGGATCACCACTCCTTCACGGTTCTGCAGTGTCGAGCGGGTGGCTCCGACCAGTACCGCAAACGTGGTGGTCTTGATGCCGCCGCCGGTGCCCCCCGGACTGGCGCCGATGAACATCAGCAGGATCATCAGCAGCAGGCCGGCGTCGGAGATCGTCTCGATCGACAACGGCACCGTGTTGAAGCCGGCCGTGCGGGTGGTGATCGACTGAAACAGGGTCACCTGCAGGCGGGGCAGCAGGCCCAGTTTCTGCACCACACCATCGGGGCTGAACTGTTCGGTGAACAGCAACCCCAGGGTGCCGATGGCGATCAGCAGTGCGGTGGAGCGCAGCACCAGGCGGGTGTGAAGGCTGAGGTTGCGCAGCCGCCGCAATCGAAACTTGAAGTTCAACAGGTCATTGGTGACCCGCCAGCCGATGCCGCCCATCACGATCAGGGAGCCGATCACGCCGCAGACCACGGCATTGAACTGGTAACCCACCAGGTTGTCGGCCCAGAGGCCGAAGCCGGCGTTGTTATAGGCGCTGATGCAGTGGAACAGGGCTGCCCACAGCCGGGCGCCGCGGTTTTCGATGTCGGTGAAACCGAAGCTGTAGAGGATCAGGGTGCCCAGGCCGATCAGGCAGCTGGCGGTGATCAGGATCTGATGAAAGGTGGGGCCGATGCCGCCGACGCCGAATTCGTCGAGGGCACGGCCTTTGTCGAGGCGCTGACGCAGGCCGCTGCGCCCCTGCACGAATCCCTGCAGAAAGGTGGTGATGGCCATCAGGCCCAGGCCCCCCACCATGATCAGCCCGGCCAGGGCACCCTGCCCGATCGGCGTGAGATCCTTGCCCACGTCAATGATTGACAGCCCGGTCACGGTGATCGCGGAGGTCACCGTGAACAGGGCTTCCCACAGGCCGACCGCATCGGTGGAGCACAGGGGTGAGGCCAGGATCACGGTGCCGGCGGCGATCACCAGCAGACCCGTGACCGCCGTGAACTGGGGAACCGTGAGCCGGTGCCGCCAGTGCTGCAGGCGGCTCAAGGTCTGGGCTGCGGGACTCCTGTTCATGACAACCAGTCTGCAGCGCCCCATGGGTGCCAGCCCGGATGCAGGTTAAAAAGAGGCGACACCCTCACACCGGCTTCGGCCTTCGCCATGCATCCGCTTGTTGTGCTCGCCTTGCTGGCCGGCGTGATTCTGGTGGGCTCGGCGTTGGCTTCGGGTTCGGAGGCGGCGCTGCTCTCGGTCAATCCGATCCAGCTGCACACCCTCGCCAAGCAGCGGGTCGGTGGAGCCGTCGCCCTGGAACGCATCAAGACCAGCCCTGGCCGTTCCCTGGCCCTGCTGGTCGTGCTCAACAACCTGTTCCAGATTTCGGGATCGATGTTGCTGGGGGTGCAGGCCGGTCATGCCTTCGACCGGCTCGGTCAGAGCGAGCTGGCCCTGCTGCTGTTCAACATCGGTTTCACCGTGGTGGTGATGCTGTTCGGGGAGATCTTCCCCAAGACCATCGGCAATTCCTTTGCCATGCCGATCGCCCTGGCGGTCTCACGGCCTCTGCTGCTGCTGCAGCGGCTGATGCGGCCCCTGCTGGTGCTGCTGGAGCGTCTGATGCCGTCGCTGACGGCCACGGCCGAACTGACCACCAATGAGCATGAGATTCACCTGCTGGCACGCCTCGGCAGCCAGCAGGGCCAGATCGAGGCCGATGAGGCAGCCATGATCGGCAAGGTCTTTGCCCTCAACGACCTCACGGCCCGCGATCTGATGACGCCGCGGGTCGCCACCTTGACCCTGCCGGTGGAGTTGGGCCTGGCTCAGGCCGCCGATGCCATCGTGGCTGCCCCGGCGGGCTCGGCCTGGGTGCTGCTGGGCAAGGAGGTCGATGAGGTCATGGGGGTTTTGCGCCGCGAGGTGGCTCTTGCCGCCCTGGCCGCTGGCCCCACCGACCAGCCCGTGGCGGCCCTGGCCGAGGCACCCGCCTACGTGCCCGAGGTGATCCGGGCCGACCGGCTGCTCACCAGTTTCAGGCGTGGTGACCCGTCATCGCTGCGGGTGGTGGTCGATGAATTCGGTGCCTTCGTGGGCCTGATCAGCGCTGAAGCGATCTTCGGCGTGCTGGCGGGCTGGAAGCGGTTCAATCTCGAGGAGCCCGACTGACGCGCTCACTGAAGCCCTGTCCGTGAAGCCCTCAGGGATTCATGGGTCCGGGCAGACGCGGCACAACGATCCATCGCAACGGGCCCCTCTCGCTGTCACGGGGCTTGTTGAGATCGACAGTGCCCGCAGTGCCTGGATCCAGGCTCTCGGGGCGACGGTCCTTGATCACCATCAACGCGATCGCTGTGATGCCGAAAACCGAAATCATGACAATCGTCATGAACTGGCTGCCCAGTCCGGTGCCGTTGCGCTGAAGCGCCAGCCTGGCGGTCAGATCCAGGCCGCAGTCGGCGCAGATCAGCTGACCGGCGTGGCCCTTACCCAGTTTGCTGATGATGCGGCAGCCGCAGCGAGGGCAAGCCATTCAGCCTGGGCCACTCAGAGAGTTCATTCTGTCACTGCTGCCCGTTTGACTGCGGCGGGCCGTTGTAGATGGTCTGCAGCACGGTGCGGCCATCGCTGGAGATGCGGATCTGGGTCTGCAGGGTGGGCTGCAGGTTCAGTTGCTGCCAGCCGGGAGGACCTCCCAGAAAGCGAAAGACGAAGCCGTTGTCATCGTTGCTGATCAGGCACTTGTTGAACGGATTGGTGGTCTCAAACATGCACTTGGCGGGCCGGTAGACCGAGAGCCCTCCGTTGGCAGTCACCGCGGCGTTGCGGGCGGTGTTAATGGCCCGAATCTGGCTGTCGGGCACCAGGCCCTGGGCGTGCAGGGCTGCCGGTGCACCCGTGAGTAGCCCAAGCCCCAGGAGCAGCACAGAAGAACGCAGAACCATCGCTTGGCCGTGGGGGGTGACGATCACGCCTCATTGTGGCGCCGTCTCATTGTGGCGCCGTTGCCACCTCGTGCAGCCGGGCGCGGCGCTGATCGTCGAGATGCTCCACATGCTTGCGCTCGCTGTAGTACAGCGTCTGAAAGCGCAGGGCATCCCGGTTCAGCTCAGCGAAGAGGCTGTCAATCCGGGCCTCCATGTCGAGCCCCGGATTGGTGGCCGTGGGGTTGGCGGGGCCCGCCCCTTTGCCCTCGCCCTCCTGCAGCAGCCGGGCGATGCAGGTCTCCAGGGTCTTGAGGCGCTGGCTGCTCCAGGCGTCCAGCAGATGCCTGCAGCGCTTGAGGCTTTTCTGCCGCTCCAGGGTGGCGGCCGCCCCGCGCAGCTGCAGCAGGGGCTGGCCCAGGGCCGCGCGCTGCACCTCGGTGGGTTCGAGCAGCGGCGTGAGCCGGTTGAGCAGTTCGCCCTGATCGATCAGCAGCTGATCGCCCAGGAGCCGAGGTAAATCAAGGTCGGCAAGGGCATGGCCATCGGCGTGGCCGCGGCTGATCGCCTCGAGCTGACCATTGCCCAGGTTGTCCTCTTCGAGGGTGCTGATCGCGGCCCACAGCAGGCGATGGTGCTGCAGTGCAAAGTCCTCGAGCTCGCGGCGGTGCAGCTCCTGGCGAATCGCGGCCCGCTCGGTGGGGCAATGCAGGTAGAGCCGCAGGATCTCGGCTTCGGCCCGCTCGCGCAGGCCGGCTTCGCCCGGGCCTTCCCAGCGGCTGGAGCGGCCGTGCCAGCGCTGGCCCTTGACCTGCTGACGCAGGTCCTCTTCGAGTTGCAGCGCCAGGCGCGCCTGCCCTCCTGCCAGGCGCTCGGCCACCTGCTGCAGATAGCGGCTGCGCACCGCGCTCACCGGCAGCTTGCCCAGCAGGCCCACCACCCCGCCGACGGCCCGCTGGAACTGGTCGGAGCGGCTCAGATCCAGACCCGCCAGCACCTGTTCGATCTGCCAGTCGAGCCACAGCGGCGCCTGATCGAGCAGGGCGCGGTAGTCGCCCGGGCCGTGCTGCTTGAGGTACTCGTCGGGATCTTTGCCAGCCGGCAGTTGCAGCACCCGTAGCTCCAGCTGCCCCTGCAGGGCGAGTTGCTCGACCTCGCCGATGGCCCGCTGGGCGGCACGCACCCCGGCACCGTCGGCATCGAAGTTGAGGATCAGTCGTTTGCTGTCGCAGCAACGGCAGAGCTGGGTGATCTGCTGGCTGCTGAGCGCCGTGCCCAGCGCGGCGACCGCGTTGCTGATGCCCGCGGCGTGGAGCGCGATCACATCGAAATACCCCTCCACCACCACAGCCCGGTCATCGCGGCGAATGGCGTCGGCGGCCAGATCGAGCCCGAACAGGTGCTTCCCCTTCTCAAACAGTTCGGTCTCGGGTGAGTTGAGGTATTTCGGTTCGCTGCCATCCAGGCTGCGGCCGCCAAAGCCGATCACCCGACCCTGACGGTCCTTGATCGGCACCATCAGACGGTGGCGGAAGCGGTCGTAGAACCCCTCACCGCCCTTGCGGGCCACTACCAGACCCGCGGCCTCCAGCAGTTCGGGGGCGAGGCCCTCGACCCGCTGCAGATGGTTGAGCAGTCCGTCCCAGCCCTCGGGGGCATAGCCCAGCCCGAACGCGTCGATCGTGGCCGGTTGCAGGCCCCGTTGTTCCCGCAGGTAGCTGAGCGCGGCCTGTCCCTGGGGCTGTTGCAGTGCCGTACGAAAGAACCCCGCGGCCAGCGTCATCACCCGATGCAGCTGTTCGCGCCGCGACAGTTGCTGACGCAGGCGCTCCTGCTGGGGGCCGTCGAGGGTCTCGACCGGAAGCTGGTATTTGCGCGCCAGCTCCAGCACCACCTCGCTGAAGCTGGTGCGCTGCAGTTCCATCAGGAACTTGATGGCGTTGCCACCGGCGCCGCAGGAAAAGCAGTAATAGAACTGCTTCGCCGGTGACACGGTCATCGACGGCGACTTGTCGTCGTGAAAGGGGCAGATGCCAACAAATTCACGACCTTTTTTCTTGAGCACCACGTGCTCACCGACCACATCAACGATGTCGGCTCGCTCCTTGACGGCCTCGATCGTGCGGGGGTGCAGGCGCGGTTGGCTCAACGGCGGTTACTGCAGCGCGTACTTCTGCTGGGCCTGGGCCTGGCAGATCGCCTTGGCCTGCTCGATCGAGGCACGGCCGTTGATCTGTTGCACCACGCAGGCGCAGGTGTGGTCGACCATGCCGCTGGGGGGCGTCTTGCCGGCCTTTTCGAGGTCGGCCGTCATCGCCTTGCTGCAGAAGTGAAAGATCATCTGATCCTTCATGTTGGAGCCCACCTGGGCGTCACCCGAGCGGGGCAACAGGGCCAGGCTCAGGGCCGCCAGGGCTGTTAGGGCAAGGTTGCCGAAGCGAGGGGTCACAAACGGGTCGGTCTGGGCGACAGGGGTCTTGTAGCCACGCTACGGCCGATCGTCAGTGCTTCGATGGTTCGATGACGATCGCCCCCCAGACGTCGATCCCCGCGGCCTGGGCCATGGTGGTCAGTGCCCTGTTCTTCGCGCTCATGGGGGTGTGCGTGAAGCTGGTGGGCGGCCGCATACCGGTGGCCGAGGTGGTGCTGGCCCGGGCGGTGGTCAGCCTGGTGCTCAGCTGGTGGTTGCTGCGCCGGGCCGGTGTGGCGCCCTGGGGACACCACCGCTGGCTGCTGATCTGGCGCGGCGCCATCGGCACCCTGGCGCTGCTGTGCGTCTACCGCGCCTTGGCGCTGCTTCCGCTGGCTGCCGCCACCGTGCTGCAGTACAGCTACCCCACCTTCACCGCTCTGCTGGCCTGGTTGCACCTGGGAGAACCCATCGGCAAACGGGTGCTGCTGGCCGTTGCCCTGGGCTGGCTGGGGGTGGTGCTGCTGGCCAGCCCCGGCTGGTTGCTACCGGCGGCGCTTGGGGGTGTCGGGCCGTCGCTGCCCCCCCTGGCGGTGCTCGTGGCGCTGCTGGGGGCCTTCAGCACGGCTTTGGCCTACGTGAGTGTGCGCTCCCTGCGCCACAGCGAGCATCCGCTGGTGATCGTCTTTTATTTCCCCCTGGTGGCGCTGGTGTTGACGCTGCCGCCGGTGCTCATCGATCCGGTGCTGCCCACCATGCGCGAGCTGCTGGCCCTGCTCGGTGTGGGGGTGTTCACCCAGCTGGGGCAGGTCTACCTGACCCAGGGCCTCACGGCCCTGCCGGCTGCGCGGGCAACGGCGATCAGCTACGTGCAGGTCGCCTTTGCCGTGCTGCTTGGTTGGCTGGTCTTTGCCGAGCCGCTGGGCACCGCCACCCTCTGGGGTGCCCTGCTGGTGCTGGCGGCCACGTTGATCAGCCAGAGCGACCGCCGCCTGCTCAGCTCCTGATCGGCAGGGGATCAATCAGCCACTGCTGGGCCTGACCCTCGGCATCGCCGCCGCCGGGCCGGGCCAGTCGCCAGCTCTGTCCGCGTTCGCCGCGCTGCAGATAGATCTCAAAGGGGCTGTCGACCTTGACCGGGTCGTTTGCCAGCTGCCAGTCAAAATGCCCTTCAAGCCGCAGACCCTGCCCTGCGCCGATGCGCACGCCGCTGCGTCGCTCGATGCGCACATGGCTCACCCGGGGGGTGCCGGCCGGGGGCAGGTCCAGGGCCGCGGCGATCGCGCCCTGGGTCAGTTCGATCTGCAGGGCCAGGGCGCTCTGCACGGTGGCCTGGGGTGGGGCGCCGCCACGGCCGCAGCCCGAGAGGCCCAGGGGCATCAGCAGCAGCAGGGCCAGCACCGCCAGCCGCTTCAGGGCCCGCCAGGGCTGCCAGGGTCTGGGGCTTGGCAGGGCGGGCAGCATGGGGGCAGTGAAACGGCGACGATGATCGGTTGGCTGCAGGGGCAGGTTCAGGATCCTTGGCAGCAGGCCAACCGGTTTGGCGTGGTGCTGGTGGTGGCCGGTGTGGGTTACGAGGTCCAGCTCAGCCGCCGCCAGTTTGCTGAGCTGCCGCCGCAGGGCGCCAGGCTCACCCTGCACGTCCACCACATCATCCGCGATGACGGCTGGTCGCTGTACGGATTTGCCGAACGCTGCGAACGGGATCTGTTCCGCGAGCTGGTGGCCGTCAGCGGCGTGGGCCCCCAGGTGGGCCTCGCCCTGCTGGGCGAGCTGGCGCCGCGGGCGCTGGTCGCGGCAATCATCCAGGCCGATCTGCGCTGCCTGGCCCAGGCTCCCGGCGTCGGCAAGCGCACGGCTGAGCGTCTCTCCGTGGAGCTGCGCAGCCGCTTGCAGCAGCGTTTCAGCGACCTGGTCGACGCTTTCGATGGCGAGGCCGACGATGCCGATGCCGGGCTGGAGCACGAGCCAGCCCTGAGTGGCTCCGGCCGCGAAGAGGTGCGCCTCACCCTGGCTGCCCTGGGCTATGAGGCCCTCGAGATTCAGCGGGCGATGCGGGCGGTGGCGGCCCGGGGGCAGGGCCCCGATGGCGAGGGCTTACCCGACGATCCCGATGGCTGGATCAGGGCCTGCCTTCGCTGGTTGTCCCGCGATGCGGCCTGACTCCAGGTCGTAGGATGATTGTTTGCTGTGTACGGGGCCGCCGCGGGCGCCCTGAGCCGCCCATGCCGCTGACCACGACCAAGAAGCAGGAACTCATCAACAACCACCAGACCCACGGGTCCGACACCGGATCGGTCGAGGTCCAGGTGGCCATGTTGAGTGAGCGCATCAGCCAGCTGACCGGCCACCTGCAGGCCAACAAGCACGACTTTTCCTCGCGCCAGGGCCTGCTCAAGATGATCGGTCGCCGCAAGCGCCTGCTCGGCTATCTGCGCGGCATCAGCCAAGACCGCTACAGCCAGCTGATCAGCAAGCTCGGCATTCGCGGCTGAGGCGTGTCCCCATGGCGTCCAAGGGCCTCGGTCCCCAGCCACCGGCCGCTCGGTCAGGAGCCCGCTCCAAAGGCGGAGCCGGCAAATCCGGAACCGGGCGACAGTCGGGAATTCCCGATGTGGTCGCCAACCGCATGGCCCGGCGCATCGCCGTGGCCAGCGGTATTCCCTCGGTGATGGGAATGGCGGTGTTCGTGGTCAGCTACCTGCTGATCAGCCGTCAGATCATCGAGGTCCCCACCGGCGTCACCCTGATCGCCTCAGGCGGATTCTTTCTGTTGGGGGTGCTCGGTCTCAGCTATGGCGTGCTCTCGGCCAGCTGGGAGCCTGAACCCGGCACCCTGCTGGGTACCGAACAGCTGGGACTCAACATCGGCCGCCTGCGGCAGTCGCTGCGGGCCATGCGATCAGGCGGCCAGCAGGGGTGAACTGACCCGGGCAGCAAAGGCGGCCTCATTCAGGGTCGCCATGGCGGCCATCGGGTTGTCGACGCAGAACTGGGGGCCCAGGCGCACGTAGCGCAGGCTGTCGTTGTCTCGCACCAGGGCCACCACCGGCACCCGGGCAGCGGCCGAGTCCTCCTGACCCGGGCGGTGCCGCTGCAGGCATTCGCGCAGGCGGTGCTGAATGGTGATGTCGGCGGCGTCATCGGCCGGCAGCTCCACCATCAACAATTTGAGTTCGTCGATCACCCGGCAGTCGTCGACGATCAGCTGTACCCGTTCGTCGCGACGGTCGACCGAGGCCCAGAGCAGCAACCGGGTGTCGGTCAGCAGATGGTCGGCCAGGCGGGCGTAGGTCTTGGGAAAGACCACGGCTTCGCAGCTGCCGCTGAGGTCTTCGAGCTGCAGCACCGCCATGCGGTCGCCCTTGCGGGTGGTGACCTGGCGAACCTCGCTCACCATCACCACCGCACTCACCTTGGCCTTGTCGGCCTGTTCCTCCAGGGCTGCCAGGGCCAGGGGGGAGAGCAGCTGCACGGGGCGGCTCAGCTGCTTGAGCGGATGGTCCGACAGATAGAAGCCCACCAGCTCCTTCTCGAGACGCAGTTTTTCATTGCTGGGATAGTCGCTCACCGGGGCGGCCTTGGGGGCCGTCGCGGCAGAACTGGCCGGGATCGCCGATCCGTCGGCGCCACCCCCACCCAGCAGGTCGAGCAGGTTGCCCTGGCCGCTGGCCCGGTCGCGGGCCCTCGAACTGGCCCAGTCGAGCACCAGATCAAGGTCGGCCATCAGCTGGGCCCGGTTGGCCCTGGGCTCGAGCGCATCGAGAGCGCCCGAGTGAATCAGGGCCTCCAGCGCGCGGCGGTTGAGTTGCTGGCCTGGGATCCGGTCGCACAGCTCGCCCAGGCAGCTGAACGGACCATCGGCACGGCGACTCTCGAGCAGCTGGCGAATGGCACCCTCGCCCAGGTTGCGGATCGCCGAAAGACCGAACAGGATGCGCCCTTCGACCGGGGTGAAGTCGATGCCAGAGGCGTTGATGTCGGGTGGCATCACCTCAATGCCCATCGCATTGCAGTTGGCGATGTAGCGCTGCACCTTGGCGCTGTCGCCGGCATTGACCGTGAGCAGGGCGGCCATGTAGGCCACCGGGTAGTGGGCCTTGAGGTAGGCCGTCTGGTAGGTCACCGCGCCATAGGCGGTCGAGTGGCTCTTGTTGAAGCAGTATTCGGCGAACAGCACCATCTGCTCGAACAGGCCTTCGGCGAGCTTGGGATCGACGCCTCGCTCGCTGGCACCGTTGACGAAAACGCTCTGGTGCTTTTCCATTTCGCTCTTCTTCTTCTTGCCCATGGCCCGCCGCAGCAGGTCGGCTTCCCCGAGTGAGTAACCCGCCAGGTCCTGGGCGATCTTCATGATCTGCTCCTGGTAGACCATGATTCCGTAGGTCTCCTTGAGGATCGGCTGAAGCTTCTCGTGGGCGAAGTCGATCGCCTCGCGGCCGTGCTTGCGGTTGATGAACTTGGGGATCAGACCGGCGTCGAGCGGGCCCGGCCGGTACAGGGCCAGGATCGAGGAGATGTCCTCCAGCGACGAGGGTTTGAGGTCGCGCACGATCTGGCGCATGCCGCTCGATTCGAGCTGGAAGATGCCTTCCAGATCACCGCGGGCCAGCAGGCCGTAGGTGGCTTCGTCATCCAGAGGCAGAGCGTCGGGATCCACCGTTTCGCCACAGCTGCTGGCCACCAGATCGATGGTCTTGTCGATCATCGTCAGGTTCTTGAGGCCGAGGAAGTCCATCTTCAGCAGCCCCATCGACTCCACGTCCTCCATGAAGTACTGGGTGATCACCTGGCCGTCGTTGTTGCGCTGCAACGGCACCAGTTCATCGAGTGGATCGGCGGCGATCACCACACCGGCGGCATGCACACCGAAGGTTTTGTTGGTGCCTTCGATGCGCATGGCCAGATCGACCCAGTGCTTCACCTGGGGGTCGTTCTGATACTTGTCGCGAAATTCGGGAGCCGGCGATTCGTCGCCGATCATCTCCTTGAGCTTGGCGGGTTTGCCCCGCACCACCGGGATCAGCTTGGCCAGCCGGTCGGCATCGCCATAGGGAATGTCGAGCACCCGGGCGACGTCCTTGAGCACCGCCTTCGACGTCATGCGGTTGAAGGTGATGATCTGGGCAACCTTGTCGTCGCCGTAGCGGCGGGTGACGTAGTCGATCACCTCGCCGCGGCGGGCGATGCAGAAGTCGGTGTCAATATCCGGCATCGACTTGCGCTCGGGGTTCAGGAAGCGCTCGAACAGCAGGCCGTTGGTGACCGGGTCGATGTTGGTGATACCCAGGGCATAGGCCACCAGCGAACCCGCCGCCGAGCCGCGGCCGGGGCCAACCGGGATGCCGTTATCACGGGCGAAGCGGATGTAGTCCCACACCACCAGGAAGTAGGTGGGAAAGCCCATCTGCTCCATGACCTGCAACTCAAAATCGAGCCGTTCGCCGTAGGTCGCCTCAAAGGCTTCACCATCGCCCAGCCCCAGACGCCTGCGCAGGCCCTCCTCGCTCACATGCCGCAGGTAGCCGGGGGCCGTGAACCCATCCGGGATCGGAAAGCGCGGCATCTGGTAGCGGCCGAGGATGTCGTAGTCCTCGACCTTGTCGGCGACCCGGGCGGTGTTGGCGACCGCCCGTTCGATCACGCCTGCGTCCAGGTGATCGCCGAAGAGCTGCAGCATTTCGGCTTCGCTCTTGATGTATTCGGTTCCGGTGTAGCGGAGCCGTTTTTCGTCGCTGATCAGCTTGCCGGTGAGCACGCACAGCAGGGCGTCGTGGGCTTCCACATCGCCGACGCTCAGGTAGTGGGCATCGTTGGTGGCGATCAGCTCGATGCCGAGTTCACTGCCGATCCTGGCGATCTCGGTGTTGACGATGCGGTCCTCGATGCCGCCGTGATCCTGAATCTCCAGATAGAAATCGCCGCCGAACACCTCCTGGTACCAGCGGGCCACCTCGCGGGCCACCTCGGGCCTGCCGCGCAGGATCGCCTGGGAGATCTCGCCGCCAAGGCAGGCGGTGGCGATGATCAGACCCTCACTGTGAGCCTTGAGGGTGGCCTTGTCGATGCAGGCGCGGGCAAAGATGCCGCGGCCCCGCATCCCCTTGAGATGGCTGATGCTGGTGAGCTTGACCAGATTGCGATAACCGGTCGCGTTCTTGGCCAGCACCACCAGGTGGTAGCGGCGCTCCTTCTTGGGAGGGTTGGGGTCATCAAGGGAGCCGTTGATGACATACATCTCGTTGCCGATGATCGGCTTGATGCCGGCTTTGCTGCAGAGCTTCAGCAGTTCGATGGCGCCATACATGACGCCGTGGTCGGTGAGGGCCAGGGCCGGCATGCCCAGCTCGACGGCGCGCTCGACCATGGCCGGCAGCTGGCTGGCCCCGTCCAGCAGGCTGTAGTCACTGTGGTTGTGGAGGGGGACAAACACCACAGAGCGGCCTGACGGGGCCCCAGCTTAAAGGGGCACACCAGATCTGGTGTGCCCGCCCGTCAGACGGCCAGCTCGGCCTCGGGGCGCTGCGCCATGACCTGGGCGGCCTGCTCATAGTGATGGGCCAGCTGCAGCACCAGCTCTTCAGCCAGCACGTTGCCGATCAGCTGCAGACCGATCGGCAGCCCCTGGGGATCGAAGCCGCAGGGCAGGCTGATTGCCGGCAGACCCGCCAGGTTGGCCGGGATCGTGAGCAGGTCGGCCAGGTACATGGCCAGCGGGTCCTCGCTGTGGGCGCCAAAGGCAAAGGCCGTGGTGGGTGTGGTCGGCGTGAGCAGCAGGTCGACGCTGCCGAAGGCGGCGTCGAAATCGCGGCGGATCAGGGTCCTCACCTGCTGGGCTTTCTTGTAGTAGGCGTCGACATAGCCGGCCGAAAGGGCGTAGGTGCCGATCAGGATGCGCCGCTTGACCTCGTCGCCGAACCCTTCGGAGCGGCTGCGGGCGGTCATCTCGGCCAGCGAGTCTGCCCCCTCTGCCCGGAAGCCATATTTGACGCCGTCATAACGGGCCAGGTTGGCGCTCGCCTCCGAAGGGGCGATCACGTAGTAAGTGGCGATGCCGGTGTTGAAGCGGGGGCAGCTCACCTCCACCAGTTCGCAGCCCAGGGCCTCCAGCTGGGTCGCCGCCGCCAGCACCGCGGTTCTGACGGCGGGGTCCAGGCCTTGCTGGTCGAAGCATTCCTTGATCAGACCGACCCGAAGACCCTTCACGGGGCGCTCCAGGGCGGCCCTGTAGTCGGGCACCGGTGCCTTGAGGCAGGTGCTGTCGCGGGGGTCCTCGCCGGCGATGACCTGCAGCAGCTCGGCGCTGTCGGCGACGCTGGAGCTGAACGGTCCCACCTGGTCGAGCGAGCTGGCGAAGGCCACCAGGCCCCAGCGGCTCACACGGCCGTAGGTGGGTTTGAAGCCGACCACGCCGCAGAAGGCGGCCGGCTGGCGGATCGAACCGCCGGTGTCTGATCCCAGGGACGCGATGCATTCGCCTGCGGCCACGGCGGCGGCGCTGCCACCTGAGCTGCCGCCGGGCACCCGCGCGGGGTTCCAGGGGTTGCGGCTGGGGCCGAAGGCCGAGGTCTCGGTCGAGCTGCCCATGGCGAACTCGTCGAGATTGGTCTTGCCCAGGAGCACGGCACCGGCCTGCCACAGGCGCTCGGTCACCGTCGACTCGTAGGGCGGCACAAACGTCTCCAGCATGCGGCTGGAGCAGGTGGTGGCAATCCCCTTGGTGCAGAGGTTGTCCTTGATCGCCAGGGGAATGCCGGCCAGGGGCGGCAGGGCCTCACCGGCGGCCCGGGCGGCATCGACGCGGTCGGCATCGGCCCTGGCCCGCTCGGCGGTCACCTCCAGATAGGCGTGCACGGTGCCATCAACGGCAGCGATGCGATCCAGGTGATGGTCGGTGAGCTCCCGGGCCGAGATCGCACCAGAACGCAGTTGCTCGCGCCATGCGGCAATGCCCATCGAGCCGGCTTCCAACTGGAATGGACGCTATCAGCCTGACTTCAGGCCGGTTCGGTGAAGGGTTCGCCGCGGCGGGTGCGCAGCAGCTCGTGGTGCATGTCGCCGGGCGCCTCGGAGCTCAGGTCGGTCAGAAAGGCCGGCAGCTGGGCTTCGAGGGTGCGACGCCGTACAAACGGGCCAAACCAGTACGTGACGTTGGGCGAGCGGGTTTCGACCCTGGCCCACCAGGCCAGCCCCAAGCCGTTGGCGCAGCTGCGCACGGGCTGCAACAGGGGATTCATCAACGGCATGGCGGGATGTTCCCCATTGTGCCGTGGTCAAAGACTGATGTCGCTGGCAAAGGCCGGACCGTCGCTCTCCCGGGGGACCTCCGGCTCCTGGTGAACCGGCAGGTGCGGGGGCTCAGCCACGGGCTCAGCTCCAAGATCATCTCCGAGATCAACCTGGAGCTCAGCTCCAAGTTCAACCTCGAGCTCAACCTCGAGCTCAGCTTCGAGATCGGCTTCGAGATCAACCTGCCCATCGGGCTGGTGATCCGTGGGCGGCACGGTCTGCGGTTCGGCTTCGCCCTGGGGCGCATTGTCGGCAGACGGTGGTGTGGCCTGATCGTTCTCGAGCGGATTGGCCGGCAGCTGGGGGCGCTGGATCCGGGGGGCTGGAGCCTGACCTTGCAGCCCTCCCATCCAGCCGCGGCGTGCGATCTCATACAGCAGCAGGGCCGTCGCCACCGACGCGTTGAGACTGGGGGTGCTGCCCCGCAAGGGAATGCGCACCAGCTGGTCGCAGCTGCGTCGGGTCAGCATCGACAGGCCATCGCCCTCCGAACCGGTCACCAGCACCAGCGGACCATCAAGATCGGCCTCCTCCAGGGTCAGATTGCCTTCTGCGGCCAGACCGATCACCCGGTATCCCTCCTGTTTGAGGGTGTCGAGGGCGCGGTTGAGGTTCACCACCCGCGCCACGGGCAGGTGCTCAAGGGCTCCGGCCGCCACCTTGGCCACCGAGCCGGTGAGCCCGGCGCAGCGGCGCTGGGGCAGCACCATGCCGTGGGCGCCGAGGGCTTCGGCGCTACGCACGATCGCCCCCAGGTTGTGGGGGTCGGTGAGGCCGTCGATCGCCATCAGCAGCGGTGGTTCGCCGATCTGGCGGCACCCTTCGATCAGGCTCGGCAGATCGAGGGTGTCGGCTGCGGCGCTCTGCAGCACGATGCCCTGATGCACGGCGCCGCTGGTGAGCTGTCCCAGCCGGGCCCAGGTCACCTCTTCGACCAGCACGCCCGACGCCTTGGCTTCGCGCAGCAGCTGCAGGAACCGCGGGGTGTGCCGCAGTTCAGCGGTGCACCAGATGCGATGGATCGGCCGGCCGCTCTCAAGGGCCGCCTGGGCCGGGTGGCGGCCCCAGATCAGGTCGCTGGGTGGCGGTGTGCCCAGGCTTTCGGCCTCGCCCTGGGGCTGGCGCTCCTCGCGGTCGTGGCGGCGTGCATCGCGACGGGGGTCACGGCCCAGATCACGGCCCAGATCACGGCCCACTTCTCGGACCACTTCTCGGCCCAACTCACGGCCCGGTTCCCGTCGTGTCTCGCGGCGTGGGTCGCGGCGTGGTTCGAAACGCCCGAATGCGTCACCCCGCTCGTCGCGCCGTTGAAAGGGGCGGCGCTCGCCGCCCGAGTTGCGGTCCCGTTCCTGGCCGCGCCATTGGCCGCCGCGATCCCCCGGCCTGGGCCGGGGCCGCTCGGGTAGCGAACGGCGTTCACCCCGGGCCTCTCCCTCGGCGCCCTGGGGTCGCCATTCCGATTTGGCGGCACCCCAGCGCCGTGCGGCCCCCCCAGCCGGGCGGCCGCCGGCGCGCTCGCCCGCTGGACCGGCAAAGCGACCGCCGCTGCGGTCGGCAGAACGGCCGGAGGCCCCGGAGCCGCTCCGGCGTTCCGGACGGCGTTGAAAACGAGGGCTCATGGCGATGGGGGGTGACTGGTTATGGGACGTTCTCCTTCAAGTGATCTAGCAGTTCGACCAGCCGGGCGGGATCGTGGAGGAACAACCAGCCCAGCAGGGCTTCGAATCCGGTGGCTTGTGCGTAGCTCCGGGCGTCTCCGCGCCGTGGTCCCTGACCCGCCCGGTTGCGGGCACGGCGCACCAGGTCGCGCTCCTGCGGCTGCAGCAGGGGCTCGAGGCTCTGCAGCAACGTTGCCTGGGCCTCGGCCCGCACGGCCGCGACCACGGCGCGGTGCATCAGATCCGAGCGGCCGGGTTCACGGCAGTGGTGCAGGCGCTGGTGGAGCTCCCAGACCGCATCGCCCAGCCAGGCCAGTTGCAGGGGGCCCAGCGCGTTGCTGGGACGGCTGGGCTGCAGCCCTTTCAACCATTGGCCAGAAGGGGCTGGCGGCGGCGAGGCCTCAGGCGGCGAACTGGTCAAGGGCGCTGTCGAGGTCGCTCTGGAGGTGCAGGAAGTCCTCAAGCCGTACCAGCTTCACGGTCTGGACCACACGGGCATTGCCCACCACCACAAAGGGGTACTTGTTGGTGTTGCAGTCCTTGGCCAGCTGCACCAGGGCACCCAACCCCGACGAGTCGAGAAAGTCGATGCGGCTCAGGTCGATGACCAGGGGTTGGGGCGTGACGCTGCGATGCCCGCTAATGAAGTCGCTGAATTGCTTGTCGGAGTAGGCATCCAGCTGCCCCGTGAACTGAAACAGCTGGCAATGGGCCTGCTGCTCGAATCCACCCCGCAGGGAGACGGTCAATCGTTGCAGCTCGGTGATGGCTCCTGACTCCCAACGTCCGATCGGCCGAAGTGTAGGGAGCAAATCCGGGTTGGTCGCGCTCGCAACAAAACTGTGTCTGGACCCTTGTGTGAGCAAGCGCCTCAGGGTTGACGCCGGGCGGCCATCAAGGCGGTGAAGCGGGCGAAGTGGTGGTCGGCATCGTGGGGCCCCGGGCTGGCTTCGGGGTGGTATTGCACACCGAAGACCGGTTGATCGCGCAGGGCCAAGGCGGCGACGGTGCGGTCGTTCAGGTTCAGGTGGGTGATGTCCACCAGCTCTGACGGCAGCGACTCAGGGTCGATGGCAAAGCCGTGGTTCTGACTGGTGATCTCGACGCTGCCCGGGCTGCCGCAGGGATGGTTCAGGCCGCGGTGGCCATAGCCCAGCTTGAAGGTGCTCCCCCCAAGGGCGAGGCCCAGGATCTGGTGGCCCAGGCAAATGCCGAAGATCGGCAGCTGGCGCTGCTGCAGCAGGCCGCGGGCCAGGGCGATACCGCCGCTGACTGCCGCCGGATCCCCTGGGCCGTTTGACAGAAAAACGCCTTCTGGCTCCAGGTCCAGCACCTCGGCGAGGCTGGCTGTCGCCGGCAGCACCTCCACCTGGGCGCCATGGGCCACCAGCCGCTCAAGGATGGCGCGCTTGATGCCAAAGTCGATCGCTACCACCCGGTAGGGCCGCTCGGGGGCGGCTTGGCTGCGCACGTCAAAGCCGGCGCCACAGGTCCGGTTCCAGTTGTAGGGGGTGGTGGTGCTGACCTGGGCCGCCAGGTTCAGGCCCGTCATCGCGGGGGCCGAACGCACGCGCTGCAGCAGTTCGGTCGCCGGGGTGCCGTCGTTGCTGATGGCACCGTTGATGGCGCCGCCTTCGCGCAGGTGGCGCACCAGGGCGCGGGTGTCGACCCCACAGATGCCCACGACCCCATGGGCATCGAGCCAGGTTTCGAGCGGGCTCTCGGCCCGCCAGCTGCTGCAGACCGGTGCCAGCTGCCGGGCGATCACACCGCGGGCGTGGGGGCGGTCGGCCTCCTGATCCTGCTGGTTGACACCGGTGTTGCCCAGTTCGGGGTAGGTGAAGGTGACCAGCTGCCCGGCATAGCTGGGGTCGGTGATCACCTCCTGGTAGCCGGTCATGCCGGTGTTGAACACCACCTCGCCGATGCTGGTGCCGGTGGCACCGAAACCCCGCCCCCGCAGCACCGTGCCATCAGCCAGCACCAGCAGGGCTTCGGCTGCCCGGTGGGGCGCAACGGCGCTGGTGTGGCTCAAGGGCTTCGGCAATGCTGACGATCTGATCATCCTTCAGCGCCGTCGCGCAGCGCCGTGCGCAGGGCCTCCAGGCGTTGCCAGGGAGCCCCGCTTGCGAGCGCGTCGCGGGCGACGGCGATGCCGTCGGCAAAGCCATCGCAGCGCCCGGCCACCCACAGCACCAGCGCCGTGTTGAGGGCCACCACGTCACTGTGGGGGGCAGGGGCGCGACCCTGCAGCACCGCTTCAAAAATGGCTTGGTTGGTCGCCAGATCGCCCCCGGCGATGGCGCTCAACGGTGCCGGCGTCAAGCCCAGCGCGCTGGGATCCAGCCACGACTCCTCGATGTTGCCGTGCAGCAGCAGCCGCAGTTCGCTCGGGCCCGAAAGGGTGGCTTCGTCGAGGCCGCCGTGGCCATGGACCACCACGGCCCTGGTCATGCCCAGGCGGCGCAGGGCATCGGCCATCGGATCGAGCAGATCGCGGCGGGCCACCCCCAGCACGTGGGCTTCGGGCTGCAGCGGGTTGACCAGCGGACCCAGCAGGTTGAACACCGTCCGCACGCCCAGGGCCTTGCGCAGCGGTGCCACCCCCGCCAGCGACGGATGCCAGCCCGGGGCAAACAGAAAGGTCACCCCGACCTGGCCCAGGGCCGCCAGGGCAGTCGCCGGCGGAGCCGCTAGGTCGATGCCCAGGGCCTCGAGCACATCGGCCGAACCCACCCTGCCGCTGGCGCTGCGGTTGCCGTGTTTGGCGACCGTCACACCGCAGGCCGCAGCCGTGAAGGCCACCGCCGTTGAGATGTTGAAGCTCTCCTGACCGCGTTCGACACTGGCTCCGCCGGTACCGCAGGTGTCGACCAACGGCAGTGCGGGCCGAGGGGCCGGCAGCTTGCAGGCCTGCCGCAGCACCGTTGCCATGGCCGCCAACTCTTCACCGTTGACGCCCTTGGCCCGCAGGCCTGCCAGCAGGGCGCCGGTCACGACGGGATCGATCGTGCCCTCAAGCCACCCTTCCATGAGGGCCGCAGCCTCCTGGGCACTGAGGTCGTGCCCCTGCAGCAGCGTCTCCAGCATGGCGGGTCGGACTGGCGCTGTCGGCATGGCTGGGTGGGAGCGGTGTGTGGCTGATCAGCCAGGCTGAACAGCCAGAAAAAAGCCCGGGTGCAGGGCACGCCGGGCTGGGTGATGGGGACGGATCCACTATCACCTGAAAAGGGTGCTCTTGGCGAGGGGGGCAGACGCTGGGTTGCGCCGGCCCGCTGTCAGGCGTTGTCCTGATCAGTGGTATCGAAGCCCGAACCCACGGCGTCGGCTCCATCAGGCGCGGGTCTGTACCCGGTGGCCCAGATCGCCCGGGTGCGGCTGTGCAGCGCGTCCCGCGTCAACTGCCACAGCCGCAGGATCTTGGCCAGGTCGTCCTGCAGGTCCCGGGCGCCGGGGAAGCCCTGGTAGCGCATCAGCAGCCGTGCGGCATCGACCAGGTCGGCATCCGTGGGTTGCTGAGCGGCCAGCAGGCGATCCACCGTCTGCCGATCGGCGGCATGGAGTGGATGGGTCTGCTCGCCGTTGCTCATGGTGCCGGCCGCCGGTCTTTAGGTTGGCGATGACTCTGCCGCCCCGACGTCGCCGATGGCTGCTCCGCGGCTGGCTCTGATTCTTCGTTACCTGCGGCCCCACCGCCGCGTGGTGCTGCTGGGCATGGCGGCGCTGGTGGTGGTCAACCTGCTCAGCGTCACCATCCCCCTGCTGGTCCGCCGGGTGGTGGATGACCTGCAGGACGGCTTCGCCCTCGCCGATGTGCTGCATCAGGCGCTGTTGATCGTGGCGCTGGCCACGCTCATGGGGGCGGTGCGGCTGTACTCCCGCATGCTGGTGTTCGGGGTCGGCCGCCAGGTGGAGGCCGATCTCAAGCAGCGGATCTTCGACCATCTGCTCTGCCAGGAACCGGGCTGGGTGCAGAGCACCGGCAGCGGCGAGGTGATCAGCCGCGCCACCAGTGACGTCGAGAACGTCAGGCGGCTGCTGGGCTTTGCGGTGCTCAGCCTCACCAACACGGTGCTGGCCTATGCCCTCACCCTGCCGGCCATGGTGAGCATCGACCCGTGGCTGAGCCTGGCGGCGGTGGCCCTCTACCCGCTGATGCTCATGGTGGTGCGCCTGTTCGGCGGTCGCATGATGCGCCAGCAGCGACGCCAGCAGGAGGCCCTCGCCGATCTCAGTGATCTGGTGCAGGAAGACCTCAGCGGCATCAGCGCCATCAAGATCTATGGCCAGGAGGTCACCGAGCAGGCCGCCTTCGCCGGGCGCAACCGCGTTTACCGCGATGCGGCCCTCAATCTGGCGCGCACCCGCAGCACCCTGTTTCCGCTGCTCGAGGGCATTTCATCGCTGAGCCTGCTGCTGCTGCTGGCTCTCGGCAGTGGTCAGCTGGCCAGCGGCCGGCTCTCGATCGGCGATCTGGTGGCGTTGATCCTCTATGTCGAGAGGCTGGTGTTTCCGACCGCGTTGTTGGGCTTCACCCTCAACACGTTTCAGACCGGTCAGGTCAGCCTCGAGCGGGTCGAGGACCTGCTCTCCCGGGTGCCGCGCATCCAGTCGCCTGCCCAGCCTGTCGCGGCAGCCGCTCCACGCCGTGGGCGGGTCGAGGCCCGTGGTCTCACGGTGCATTATCCAGGGGCCAGCCGGCCTGCGCTGGCCGGTGTCAGCTTTGTCCTGGAGCCCGGCGAACTGGTGGCTGTGGTGGGTCCGGTCGGGTGCGGCAAAACCACCCTGGCCCGCGCCTTCGGCCGCATGGTCGAGATCGGAGCCGGCCAGTTGTTCGTCGATGGGGTCGATGCCACGGCCCTGCGGCTCGAGGACCTGCGCAGCCAGGTGGCGCTGGTGCCCCAGGAGGGCTACCTGTTCACGGCCACCCTGGCCGACAACCTTCGGTACGGCGATCCCGAGGCCTCGCCCGAGCAGGTTGAATCGGTGGCGGTCCAGGCCCGGCTTGCGGCCGACATCAAGGGGTTCCCCGATGGCTATCAGACCCTGGTCGGCGAGCGCGGCATCACCCTGAGCGGCGGCCAGCGCCAGCGCACGGCCCTGGGGCGGGCCCTGTTGTTGCAGGCCCCACTGCTGGTGCTCGACGATGCCCTGGCGAGCGTCGACAACACCACGGCAGCGGGCATCCTGGCTTCAGTGCGCAGCCAGCAGGGGCGCACGGTGCTGATGATCAGCCACCAGCTTTCGGCCGCGGCTGCCGCCGACCGGGTGCTGGTGCTCGACAACGGACAGCTGGTGCAGCAGGGACGACACCAGGACCTGGTGGCGGTCGACGGCACCTATCGCCGCCTGTGGGAGCGCCAGCAGGTCGATCAGCAGTTGCAGGGTGTTGCAGGGGCAGGTTGATCTGCCACTTGGCGCCCCCCCTCTGAACGGAGTGTTGCGCCGGGCGGACAGATGCCTGCGTCGTGGCTTACCTGGAGACAGTCCGCTGTTTCTGGTACCCGTCCATGGCCCCGTCAGCCCCCGATGATCCGCAGCTTCGCGGGCAGCCTTATCAGCTGCGCTGCACGCTCACCTTCGGCGACATCTATGCCCAGATTCTGATCTGGATGGCCGTGATCTTCGTGAGTCTGGCGGCGGGTCTGGCCCTGATGGGCGCCAGCCGGCCCCTGTTCGCCCTGGTGGGCGTGGGCCTGATCCTGGTGCTGTCGCTGCCGTTCCTGCTGTTCGCCTTCACCACGACGCTGCTCAATCACATCGCCCTGGTGCCCGCCGAGCGCTGAGTTGAAGGCCCTGGCCATGGTTCTTAAAAGGAGGCTGGGCCGCTTCGGCAGGGCCGTTGTGGCCCGATGCACCCAGCTGCCCATTTCACCCACTTGGGGGGTGCGCTCCAGGGCGGCAGAGGCGATACTCAGGTTCCAACGACCTGCCCCTGGACCATGGCTGACGCCACCAAAGTCACCGCTGCCGATGGGTCCTCAAATCCGTATTACCTCGGTTTCAGCGGTGGCGGTTGGAACGCCCATTCCAGCCTGGCGGGCTGGATCTCGGGCAGCCTGGATGGCCTGGCCGCCCGTGGTCAGACCAGCGATCTGACCACGCTGCTCAGCCAGATCGATGGCATTTCGGCCAATTCCGGCGGCTCCTGGTTCCTCAGCCACCTGGCTTACTCCACTCCCTTTGTGGCGGGACTGGAGCAGAAAGCATCGCGCGATCAATACAACAGCAGTGGTTACAACGGCCAGGTTGCCGCGCTGTTCAGCGGCCAGCCGTCCGACACCACCCAGTCGGTTGATCTTTCCAACCTGATCGGTTTGTTGCCAGGGCGTATCCGCTCGCGGGTCCTGCCAATCACCAAACTGTTGTCCTATTACGACAACCTGATCGGTGAGGTGGCCAACACCGATCTCAACTGGCGCAAAGTCGTCGATCGTTTTGTTTACCAGCCGCTCGGCATGCTCTCGGAGTTTGCGGGCAAGGGCCTCGATGCAGCGCGTCAGAGCTGGGCCAGCGGCAAGGATCTGGTGATCACCGCGGCAGCCCAGTCCGCCGCAACAGTGCTCGAGAACGTGGGGGGGCTCATGCAGAACAAGATTTTCAGCTTTGTAACCCCGACCAACACGGCTCTGCCGGCCCAGGGCCAGGTGACGCCATTGTTCTTTAACAGCACGGTTTCGCCTGGATCGACAACACCAAAGGGGTCGGCCTTGTTCAGTTCCGGTGATGTCAATCTGGATCTGACCAACAACAAATGGTTTGCCGACACCAACTCGACGCGTAAGCAACTGCCGGGATCGTTGTCCACATCGGTGTCGATCATTGACGCCACCACGGCCTCTTCATCGGCCATGGCCCTGCTGGCATCACCGCGGACCTTTGGTGCCTCCTCCCTGACCGAAGGGCTGCGCAACAGCATTGCCTCGCTGCTGCAGGACATGGCGCCGTTGGCATCGGTTGTCAATGGCAATCTGTCGATGCCAAGCGCCCTGCCGGCGGTGCCGTCATCGACCAGCACCGAAGCTCGCATGGCACTCCATGCCAAGCAGGGACTCACCCGTCTGGCTGATGGTGGTTATGCCGACAACACGTCAGGGGCCTACATGGTGCGCCACATCCAGGACACCCTGGGCACTACCAAGCCTTTCAACCTGACCTTGTTCATGAACTCCAGCATTGATCCCCTCACCGGGATCAAGATGCCGGTGGGGCCTGCGTCAGGGGAGCTAAGCAGTTACTGGGTCCCTGGAGACGTGGCCAAGTTGTTCGGGAACTTCAGCTCCAGCAGCTTCCAGGATGGATCCACAATCGCCTTTGACGGCATCCCCTTGCTCACGCCGCTGGTGCCCTCGCCCCGAGTCTTTGACATCACCGCCTGGCAGGGCGAAAAGCCTGAATGGACCTACGCCAAGGGCAACCTGGATCTGGCTTACTACGACCTCGATGTGAAGACGGTCGACAATCCAGCGTTTGGTGTGAAAGGGGGCCAGAGCGGCCGGGTTCAGATTTTTGTCGCCAACAACAAAGGATCCTTTGCCGCACCCACCTCACCTGCGGTTCTGGGGGAATACGCCAATAACTTCAACGTTGTGCGCGATGCCGTCGCCAATCAGGGTGGTTTTGCGTTCATCAACGACGCCCTTGGTCTCGGCCTGCCGGCCTGACCAGTCCGAGACCGCCCCTGCGCTTGCAGGCTGTCTAGGGTCACATAGCTTGTCCCCGGTCGGCCATGTTCAATCTGTTTCAAGCTGCCAACGACTCAGTCGAAGCGTTGCAGCATCACGTTCTTGGAACCCTCATTGGGGCAGCGCCCGAGGCAGGCCAGGCCGAGGCACAGTTTGGTTGCGGTTGTTTCTGGGGGGCAGAGAAAGGGTTCTGGCGACTGCCAGGGGTGATCACCACGGCGGTCGGCTACGCCGGCGGTCAGAGCGAGGCTCCCAGTTATGAACAGGTCTGCAGTGGCCGCACCGGCCATGCCGAGGTAGTGCGTGTGGTGTGGGACCGCGCCACGGTCGACTTCAGCGATCTCCTCAAGTTGTTCTGGGAGTGTCACGATCCGACCCAGGGTGATCGGCAGGGCAACGACCGCGGCAGTCAGTACCGCTCGTGCATCTTTGTGGACGATCCGTCGTTGCTGCAGCTGGCCGAAGCCAGCCGTGATCACTACCAGCAGCAATTGAGTGCTGCCGGTTTTGGCCCGATCACGACCCAGATCGCCAGTGGACCGGTGTTCCATGCTGCCGAGCCCTATCACCAGCAATACCTCGCCAAGCCAGGCAGCCGCCCCTACTGCTCGGCCCAGCCCAGTGGCATCCCGCTGGGAGCCTTTGCCGGCTCTAGCTTCAAGCTCGGTGCCCAGGTGTGGCAGGCCTATGACTGGAGCATTCCCCACTGCGTGCTGCGCGGTGAGAATGCACCCATCCGTGTGGCCTGAGCGCTGCAATCGTGCTTGGTTCCCTGCTTCTCCACACTCTTCTGGCCGGGCCGATGCCGCTAGTGGCCATGGGGTCTCCCTGGTGGGAGGACTACGCCATCAAGGAGACCTACCTTTGTTCAGACCGGGCCCAGGTGGTTGTCGAACGCAACGATGCCCAGGCTTCGCTGCTTGCCGGCCGGTACCGCACCACGCTGTTCCGTGCCCAGCAGAACACGCCCGGCCAGGAACCGATTACCGGCATCGTCTACCGCAATGAGCTGATGACCTTGATCCTCAGGGGAGACCAGCTCATCCTGGAGCAGCTGCCCAACCGCACCAGTTGCATGCGCACCGAGAGCGTCTGATGACCCCCTTGCCTGACCGCGTCGTGTTGACCGCGATCCTGGCGACCATCGGGATCTGCTTTGCGCTGGCCTTCTGGAGCGTGCGGCTGGCCCCGGGGGAGCCCCCGCTGCAGTGGCGCCAGACCCCCATCCAGCGACAGCCTGTTGCGACCGTGCCTGCCGCCTTGCCGGCCGGATCAGACTCCCCTGAGCGCAGTTAGTGAGCCCGACCCGGATGCCGACACTGTCGCCGCCCCCGCCGGAGGATCGACCGAGCGGTCGCGAGCCGAACAGACCCCTGCACCCGCTGCCCCGGGGGTTGGTGGAGCTCTATGGGCTGCTGGCGGTGCTGGTGGTGCTGATTCCTGAATGGATGGCCAGCGGTGCCATGCAGGGCTTGATCAAGGGCACCACGGCCGCCCCCCTGCCGGGCCCCAGCGGAGCCTGGCGTCGCCTGCCCGAACTCAAGCTGGCGGCGATGAGCCTGGCCGAGCTGCGGCTGCTGGCAAGGCAGCTGCACGTGCCGGGCTATGCCGCCCTGTCGCGGGATCGCCTTTCGTCCCGGCTGCTCAAGGCGATCCGGCGGCGTCGTGAGGCCGGGAACGAGCCCGAGCCCCGCCTGCTCCGCCGCTCCACCGCACGGCGTCTGACGGTCGCCGGTGCCCTGGTGCTGTTGGTGTTCAGCCTGGTGCTGGCCCTGGCCGGTGTGCTGGCCCTGTTGTGATAGTTTCAGTGCGCCGGGGCGTAGCGCAGCTTGGTAGCGCACCACTTTGGGGTAGTGGGGGTCGTGGGTTCAAATCCCGCCGCTCCGATTTCAATCAGGGCCTGAAACTCCAGCTATCGAGCCGCTTCCCACGGGAGGTGGCTTTTTTGTTGGCCCCGCACCGGGAGTTGTCCAATGTGTTTGGACTTGCTCCAGCGCAGTCTGGCCATGGTTGCGCGCCCATCCAGGGACCCCAGGGTTTGGGGTGACTCCCTGGGGTCAGCCGGTGATCCGTAGGACCGCCTCCTGCTCTGTTGCAGGCCGCCACGATGACCGCACCCAGGTCTTCGTGGCGACCCACAGTTGAATTGCCGCGAACTAGTTCATGGCGTTGATTTTTGACTTGAGAAAGTAGGCTTTCATTTCACCTTTCCCCTTGATGGCAATTATGCCTCGTTCTTCGAACAGATAATCGTGCTTGAGCAGCTGATAGCTTGACTCAGAGACTTGAATTGATCCGTTCACGGCATGGGACTCCATGCGCGATGCCACGTTGACGGTATCGCCCCAAAGGTCATAGACAAACTTTTTCTTGCCGATCACACCGGCAACGACCGGTCCTGAGTTGATGCCGATCCGGATGTCCAAATCAATCTTGAGATCAGCTCCAATGGTTCGGATCACATCCTGCATGCCGAGAGCCATGTCAGCAATGCGCGCGGCGTGGTCTGGGCATGCTTCCGGCAGGCCGCTGGCAACCATGTAGCAATCGCCAATGGTTTTGATTTTTTCGAGGCCATGTTTTGCGCTGAGATCATCGAACATGCAAAAAATTTGATTTAGTATTTCAACCAGTTCTGCGGGCTGCACGCGCTGCGATAGGGGCGTAAAGTTCACGATATCAGCAAACAATATGCTGACTTCTGCAAAGGCATCTGAAATATTTTTCTCGCCCCCTTCAAGCCGCTCAACAATAGGTTTGGGTAAAATATTTAAAAGCAGATTGTTCGATTTCTCTTGTTCTATACTCAGCGATTCGTTTGCAAGTGAAAGCTCTTTCGTTCGAATCTTGACCTTCTGTTCCAGCTCGATGGAGACTTTCTTGAGTCTGTTGAAGACAATCCAAACTCCGATCCCCGCAAGTCCAAACAGGCCTGAAATCATGGCTGCCCCCGAAAGGATGCCTTTTCTGTTTTGTTGGACCAAAAAGTCAATGGATGATGAGATTTCCAGGCCGCCTCGAACGTCTCCGACTTTCCAGTCTCGTTTCGTGCTTTGGGGATGTGAATTGTGGCAGGCAATGCAACTGGACTTCATGATTTCGGCTTGTGCATACCGAAAGACTTTTTGGCCATTCACTGTCATGATCTTGGTGTATGGCTGATCAGGATTTTTGGCTAAAAATGCCAACGCTTCGCGTTCAAATGGATCCCGAGGATTGGGGGCTTTTCTAAAAGCAAAGGGATAGTTGCTGAAGAGTTTGACGGAGACGCCGAGATTCTCTTTGCTGATGCGCTCCGATAATTCGATCAGGAACGTTGCTGGAAACGGAATTGTCTTGGCTTGATCAAAATGATTGTAGTTGATATTGATCGACTCTTCGGTTTTTAGTTTGTCAACGACGGCCTCATTGTATAGTGTGCGTGCCTGTTGCAGGGCATCTGCGTATAAAAATGAGCTTTGCAGGGCCTGTGTATTGATGAGTTCGGATGAAATGTGAATCATATTGACCGTGGCAATGCTGATCCCTGTGAAAAACAGTAGAAACAGGGATGCAATGGTTCGCCTTTTGAAGAAATCCACTGCCTTTGTGAACGACCGGCTGCCAAGTTTTTTGATTTTTGTGGTGATCATTGCAGCCGGATCGGGTTCATGCTTTCTGATCGCATGAAGAGCCCAACCAAGTCTCTGTTGTGATGGCCTGGCGTGGGTTTTTCATTGTTCAAATTTGATAAAAATTTGAACGGTTTGCGTGGGTCTCATGGGTGTTCGATTTCAGTGTTCAACCGCGGTCCTTGCTATCCCAGCCGCGTGACCACCCCGTACCGCCGCAACCAGCGGTTCACCCGCGGGCGCAGGGGTTCGGGCACTTCGTGCAGCAGCAGACCGAGCTCTTCGGCAGCCAGACGGTGGAGGGTGCGCACATCGACGTGCCAGAGGCACTCCGCTTCACGGATCAGCCGTGCCCAGGTGCGGGCGGCCTGCCAACGCCGAAGTCGTTGCCGCGGCTCCACCGGCTGCCGGTGGAGCGCTCGTCTGGCCATCGTTACCCCCGTCTCCACCCTTCACCTTGGCCACGGATCGCCGAATTGGGAGCACCGCCGGGCCGATCAGGCGCTGGCCGGCAGGTCTTCCACGGCCAGCACCGGAAAGGGCAATGCCCTGGCTTCACGCTGGCTCAGGCGTTTGCTCCAGGCTCCCCGTACCGGATCGTTCCAGCGGAAGCCCGCATCCTTGGCGCGGTGCCGCTCGGCGTAGCTGAGCTGGGCGCGAAACAGGCTGCGCGGTTCCAGGGCCTGCAGCAGCAGGGTTTCGAGAGCGTCGCAGCGCTCCAGCACCTGGGCCAGATAGGTGCAGTCGGTCAGGGCCCGGTGCGCGGCCCAGACCGGAATGCCATAGGCCAGAGCCAGATCCCGCACCGAGGGGTTGGCCTTGAGCTGACGATCGGCCGGCCAGCGCATCTCGCTCATCGAGCAGATCCAGGGTTTGTCGATCGGCGGCAGCTCGCCAGCCCCCGCAGCAAACCACTGGCGGTCAAAGGCGGCGTTGTGGGCCAGCAGTGCATCGCACTGGTTCACCATGGCGGCAAAGCAGCTCAGGGCCGCATCCCGGGGTTGCTCCATTCGGGTCACCGCAGCCGGGATCCGGTTGATCGCCTCGGCGGGATTCTCCCGGCAGGGCAACAGAAACGACAGCTGGCTGAGCACAGCCCGCTCAGGCACCGCAAACAGGATCGCCCCCACCTCGATGCAGGCCCCGTCGGAGGGTGAGAGTGCCGTGGTCTCGGTATCGAGGATCAGCAGCGTGCGCGGAACCGATCCCGCTGGTTCTGGCGCTGCCTCGTCGGCTTCAGGGCTCTCGCTCTGCCCCACCTGGTGGGAAGCGCGATGTTGTGGCTCAGTCTGGCTCCCTTGTGCGCCCAGCAAGCCCAGCAGATCGCTCTGCTGCCACGTGTTGGTTGGATCGCTCATGCCGCACCGCCGCCGGGCTCGCCCCATCGTCTCAGCCCTGTCTAGGGTGGCGGCCCTGATGGATTGACCATGGCCCTGGCTGTCGGAGATCGGGCCCCTGCGGTGGTCTGCCAGGACCAGGAGGGCATCGAACGTCGCAGCGACCAGCTCACCGGCCAGTGGTTGGTCCTGTTTTTCTATCCCAAGGACGACACCCCGGGCTGCACCGCCGAGGTCTGTGCCTTTCGCGATGGCTGGAGCGCGTTTCAGGCCCTTGGCGCGCAGGTGTGGGGGGTGAGCGGCGACGATGCCGCCAGCCATCAGCGCTTTGTGGCGCGCCATGACCTGCCCTTCCCACTGCTGGTGGACCGGGGCAATGCCCTGCGCAAAGCCTTCGGTGTTCCCCCGGTGCTGGGACTGCTGCCCGGAAGGGTCACCTATGTGATCGATCCGGCGGGCGTGGTGCGCCACATCACCAACAACCTGCTCGATGGTGCCCTGCATCGCCGCGAGGCCCTGGCGGCGCTCCAGCGTCTGCAGGCCGCAGTCGGCGGCAGCTGAGCCATGCCGCGCTGGATCCGCAGCGGAGAGCTGTGGCAGCTGGCTCCGCCAACCCGGTTGCCCCTGGCGAGCGGGCAGCCGCCGGAGCACCGCCGCGCCGTGCTCGAGTTCATCGGCGGCAGCTATCTGGCGGCCAGTCCCCAGCTCAGTTACAGACGCCTGCTCGAGGCCCTGGCCGGCCTGGGCTGGTGGATCCACGCCTGGAGTTACGTGCCCGGCTTTGACCATCAACAGCAGGCCAACCAGGCCTGGCGCTGTTTCCGAACCCTGCGCCAGCAGCAGGATCAGCAGCTCGGTCAGCCTGGGCTGGTGCTGAGGCTGGGCCACAGCCTTGGCTGCAAGCTGCATCTGCTGGCCCCGGATGGTGGCCGGGCCAGCGCCCTGGTGGCCCTGAGTTTCAACAACTTTTCGGCCGAGCGCTCGGTGCCGCTATTGGCCGAAATGGGGCAGCAATTCGGGTTTCGCAGTGAATTCAGCCCCTCGCCGGCGGCCACCCTGATTCAGGTGCAGCAGGCGTATGTCCAGCCCCGCAACCTGCTGGTGCGCTTTGCCGCCGATCGCATCGACCAGAGCGCCCGCCTGCTCGACAGCCTGCGCAGCAGGACCGACGACCGCTCGGAGCTGGTGGAGCTGCCCGGCGATCACCTGAGCCCGGCCAGTGGCGGCCTGCGGCGCCAGCTGCTCGGCAGCTGGGCCGATGATCCGGCGCGCGGCAGGCGGATCACCCACCTCGCCGGCCTGATCAACCGCTGGGCTGGGCGCGATTGATGGGCTCGGCCCGTCTGACCAGTGAGGGATCAAAGCTGTAGAACTCGAGCGTGGTGGTGGTGATGCCGCTGCGCTTCACCTGCACCTGGCCCAGGGGCGTGAGCGGGCCGAAGCGCCAGGGCTGGTCTCGCCCCTGGGCCAGGGCGGCAATCGGTGTGTAGTCGCCCACCACCGCAAACAGCACGCCCCGGCGCGCCGCCGGATCCAGGCGGCTGCGCCATTGTTCGAAGCCGCGGCAGTCGGCGGCGAAGCAGCTGAAGCGGGCCTGGCTGTAGCCCTGCAGGGCCAGGGCCAGGAAGCCCGGCAGTTCGTAGCGGTTGGATCCGATCACCTGAGCCGCGTTCAGGGCCTCCCAGATCGCCGGATGCTGCCTGAGGCTGCGGCGCAGCTGCTCGGGATCGAGCAACTGCCCCGAGGTGTCAACGTCGGGGGGCACCAGGGCAGCGGCGATCCCCCAGCGCACATGGGCGGCGGCAACCAGGCTCAGCAGCACCACGGCGGCGGCGCTCAGCAGCGCGAGCAGCCGCAGCCACAGCTGTCGCCACACCCCGGGCCGGGCCAGCACCGCTGCGGCCAGGGGCAGCAGCAGCCACCAGGCGGGCACCAACCAGCTCGAGAGCACCTGCATGCGGCCCGAGAGCACCAGAAACAGCAGCAGCTGCGGAATCGCCAGTAGCCGCAGCAGCCGGGTGCCTTCCTGGGCCTGGTCGCTGCTGGCCGGGGCCGGCCGCAGCAGGGCCAGCAGCAGCAGCACGCCGATGCTGGGAAACAGCAGGGCCAGCTGACTCAGCAGAAACAGCGGCGGCCCCTCCCAGCGGAACCCGGCGGCGGCGCTGGTGCGGCCGCTGTGGAAGGCGAACGACAGCCAGCCGTTCTGCAGGTTCCACAGCCACAGCGGCCAGCTGGTCGCCAACCAACCCGCCAGCACCAGGGCCGTGTCGCCGATCCGCAGGCGCCGCCGCTGCAGCGTGTCGACCAGGCGGGCTGCCACCAGGGTCAGAATCAGAAGCAGCGCGTGGTATTTGCAGAGGCTCAGCAACCCCAGGATCAGGCCGAACTGCAGCGATTCGCTGGGGCTGCGTGCAGCATTGAGCGAATGGCGCGACAGCCACCACAACAGCAGGCTGAGCAGCAGCACCAGGGGGCTGTCGGGCAGCAGCAGCAGGCCGCCGCAGGCAAACAACAGTGGTGCAAGGCTGGCCAGCGCGGCGCTCAGCAGGGCGGCGCGACGGCCGAACCACTCGCGTGTGGCCTCGGCCAGCAGCACCTGGGCCAGGCAGTAGCTCAGCAGCCCCGGCAGCCGCAGGGCCAGCGCGGGGTGCGCGGGCATGAGCCGCCCGATGGCCCCACCGGCTGCCGCCCACAGACCCACCGCCAGCGGATGGTCGAAGTAGCTCAGGGCCAGGTTCTGGCCATAGAAGAGGTAGTAGCTCTCGTCGTAACCGGGGGGCAGGATCGCGGCGATGGCCAGGCGCAGTGCCAGGCCCAGGCCCACGATGGTCAGCAGCATTCTGCGGTAGCTCCAGTGCATCAGCTCCGGCTCACTGGCGCAGGGCATCGAGCACCGAGCGATCCTCGAGGGTGCTGGTGTCGCCGCTCACGGCCTCGCCGGCCGCCAGGGCCCTCAGGATGCGCCGCATGATCTTGCCGCTGCGGGTCTTGGGCAGGGCATCGCTGAAGCGGATCTCGTCGGGCCGGGCGATGGGTCCGATCTCCTTGCCCACATGGCCTCGGAGCTCCTTGACCAGCGCGTCGTCGCCGGTGCGACCGGTTTCCAGGGTGACGAAGGCGACGATGCCTTCGCCCTTGAGGTCATCGGGGCGGCCCACCACAGCAGCCTCGGCCACGGCCGGGTGACTCACCAGAGCGCTTTCGATCTCCATGGTGCCAAGGCGATGGCCTGAGACGTTGATGACGTCATCGACCCGGCCCATCACCCAGAAGTAGCCGTCGGCGTCGCGGCGGGCGCCGTCGCCGGCAAAGTACAGAGACGAGCCATCGGCGGGGCGAACCTCTTCCCAGTAGCTCTTCTTGAAGCGCTCGGGATCGCCGTGCACCGTGCGCATCATTCCTGGCCAGGGCCGGCGCACGGCCAGATAGCCGCCCTGGTCGGGACCCTGCGAGTTGCCGGCCTTGTCGACGATGTCGGCGGCGATGCCGGGCAGGGGCAGGGTGCACGAGCCCGGTTTGGTGGGGGTGGCCCCCGGCAGGGGGCTGATCATCACTCCGCCGGTCTCGGTCTGCCACCAGGTGTCGACGACCGGGCAGCGGTCGCCTCCGATCACATCGCGGTACCACATCCAGGCCTCGGGATTGATCGGTTCACCCACGGTGCCGAGGATCCGCAGGCTGCCCATGTCGTACTGATCGGGCACGGCGCGGCCGCTCTTCATGAACGCCCGGATCGCCGTGGGGGCCGTGTAGAAGATCGTGCAGCGGTGCTTCTGGATCACCTCCCAGAAGGCACCGGGTTTGCTGGGCCGCGGAGCCCCTTCGTACATGACCGTGGTGGCGCCGTTCGACAACGGTCCGTAGACGATGTAGCTGTGGCCCGTGATCCAGCCCACATCGGCGGTGCACCAGTGGATGTCGTCCTCGCGGATGTCGAAGATCCATTGGAAGGTGAGGTGGGCCCACAGGTTGTAGCCGGCGGTGGTGTGCACCACGCCCTTGGGCTTGCCAGTGGAGCCTGAGGTGTAGAGCACAAACAGGCGGTCTTCGCTGGCCATGGGCTCGGCCGGGCAGTTAGCGCTCTGGCCCTCGACCAACTCGTGCCACCAGATATCGCGGCCGCTGGTCATGGCGCAGCCCGAGTCGATGCGCCGCACCACCAGCACATGGTCGACGCTGGGGGCGCCGCCGTTGCCGGCGAGGGCCTCGTCGACGGCGGGTTTGAGCGCCACGGGCTGGTCCTTGCGGAAGCCGCCGTCGGCGGTGATCACCGCCTTGGCCTGCCCGTCGATCAGGCGATCGCGCAGGGCGTCGGCCGAGAAGCCGCCAAACACCACCGAGTGGGGTGCGCCGATGCGGGCGCAGGCCAGCATGGCGATGGCCGCCTCGGGGATCATCGGCATGTAGAGGGCCACCAGGTCCCCCTTGCCGATGCCCAGGGCCTTCAGTGCGTTGGCGGCCTTGCACACCTCGGCGTGCAGCTGGCGGTAGCTGAAGGTGCGGGTGTCGCCGGGTTCCCCTTCCCAGATCAGGGCGGTCTTGTCGGCCCGGGGCCCGTTCAGATGCCGGTCCAGGCAGTTGTAACTGAGGTTGGTGGTGCCGCCCTCAAACCAGCGGGCAAAGGGCGGGTTGCTCCAGTCGAGCACCGTGTCAAAGGGCTCAAACCAGTGCAGCTCGCTGCGGGCCAGATCACCCCAGAAGCCGTCGGGGTCGGCGTCGGCCTTGGCGCAGAGGGCGCGGTAGGCCTCCAGGGAGCCGATGCGGGCGCTGGCCGCCAGCGCCGCCGGGGGCTCAAACAGCCGCTGTTCCTGCAGCACCGATTCGATCGTGGTCTGAGTCACGGAGCCCACCGCTGGCACTGGCAGGCATTCAAGCCAGCGGCGTCGAACCACGGCCTGCCAGTGACACGCATGTTCAACTGTCTGCTGAGCGAGTCCGCTGAGAGGATGGCCCGATGCGCCGCCCCTCCGCCTGCCTGTTTGATCTCGACGGCCTGCTGCTCGACACCGAGCCTCTGCATGCCCGTGCGTGGCAGGCGGCGGCGGCCCACTTCGGCCTTGAGCTGGCGACAGGCCCGTTGCTGGCGCTGCGTGGCCGGCGGCGGCTCGAGTGCGCCCAGCAGGTGATCGCCTGGATGCGCGAGGCGGGTCTGGCGGCTCCATCGGTTGCGGCGTTGCTGGCGGTGCGCCAGCCGATCGCCGATGCCCTGATGCCCGCGGCACGGCCCATGCCCGGGGCCCGCCAGCTGGTGGAAACGCTGGTGCAGGCTGCCGTGCCCATGGCCCTGGTGACGAGCAGCAGCCGCGCTGCGGTGGCTCTCAAGGAGGCACCCCATGCGTGGCTTGCGGCCATCACCAGCCGGGTCCATGGCGATGATCCCGAGCTGGCGGCAGGCAAGCCTGAGCCCGATCCTTACTTGCTGGCGGCGCGGCGCCTGGGGGTGGCGGCCACCGATTGCTGGGCCTTTGAAGATTCTCCCGCCGGTGCCCGCTCAGCCAGCGGCGCAGGCTGCCGCGTGCATGTGCTGCTTCCCCAGGATGACCGGATCACCCAGATCGTGTTGCAACAGTTGCCCGAGGGCTGTGAGCTGCTCCGGAGCCTGGAGGGCGTGAGCCTGGGCTGAGTTGTCGGATCTGGCTGACCCAGTCCAGAACTCAGTAAAGCCGGCTGAGCACAAACTCGGGCAGGGCTCTGAGCGCGCGGCTGGCCTCGGAGGCGGGCAGCCAACTGAGCGCTTCGCCGGCTTCTCGCGAAAATCCCTCGGCGAGGGCACGGGAGCGCGGGATCGCCTCGCAGCAGCGCACCAGCTCCAGCGCCTGCTCGAGATCGCCGTCCTGGCTGAACTCGCGCTCGATCAGACCGGCCAGCGTGGGTCGCTCTTCCAGGGCATAGAGCACAGGAGCCGTGAGGTAGCCCGAGGCCAGATCGCTGGCCGCTGGCTTGCCCAGCTGTTCGTCGTCGCCGGTGAAATCGAGAATGTCATCGACCACCTGGAACGCCAGTCCCAGCTGCCGGCCAAACCGGTAGAGCTCGTCAAGGTGCTCGGCTGGGAGTTCAGACAGCACCCCCGCAGCTCTGGCGCTGTTGGCGATCAAGGAGGCCGTCTTGCAATAGCTTTTTTCCAGATAGGTCTCGAAGGTCTGGCCCGTGTCGTAGCGGAACAGACCCTGTTTGACCTCGCCGTCGGCCAGGTCCATGATCACGCGGCTGAGCAGCTTGACGACCTCGAGATCGTCGAGATTGGCGAGGTGCCAGCTGGCCTGGGCAAACAGAAAATCGCCCGCCAACACCGCGACCCTGTGGTTGAAGCGGCTGTGAACCGTGGCCACCCCACGGCGGGTGGAGGCCTCGTCGACCACGTCATCGTGAACGAGCGAGGCCGTGTGGATCATCTCGGTGATCTCGGCCAGGCGGCGGTGACGCTGGCCCAGCTCGCCACCGGGGCTGATCGCCCGCGACAGCAGTAGCACGATGCCCGGTCGGATGCGCTTGCCACCTGCCGCGAACAGGTGTTCGGCGGCGGCCTGCAGGATCGGATGGCCAGCACCGATCAGGCTGCGCAGATCAGCCAGCAGGGCATCGAGGTCGGCCTCGACCGGCTGAAGCAGCTCTGCAACCGTGGCCACACACCCTCCGTCGTGGCGTGATCCTAGAAGCCGCAGGCCGACTGCCGAGTGAGGTCGACCTTCTCCGAGAGGTCGACCTGCTCGACCCGGGGTTCCTCGCCCAACCAGCGGGTGGCGGCCTCGGCAAAGGTCAGGGCACACCCGGTCACGCAGATGCGACGGAGTGATCCGGGTGGCGGGGTCTGTTCATGCTGCCGTTCGCCTTCAGGCAGATCCCCCAGATTCGCCAGCAGGGGGCCCAGGCGGGCCACCGCTGCCAGGGCCGGATCGATCAGTTGCACCCCGTCCGGCAGCAACTCCTGCAGCAGCGGTGTCAGCAGGGGGTAGTGGGTGCAACCCAGCACAATCGCCTCGACATCGCTTCGCAGCAGGGGTTCCAGGTAGGACTGGGCGGCGGCGCGCAGGTCGGGATGGCTCAGATCGCCCGCCTCGATCAGGGGCACAAAGGCCGGGCAGCCCACCTCGTTGACCACCGCGGCGGGCCTGCAGGCGTGGATCGCCCGGCGGTAGGCCCCGCTGGCGGCCGTGGCCGGGGTTGCCAGCACGCCGATGCGGTCGGCACCCAGCGTGGCGGCCACGCTGTCGATCAGACCCACCACCGGCACGCCGGCCTCGGCCACGGCCACATCGAAGGCGAGGGCGTTGGAGGTGTTGCAGGCCATCACCAGAACACCGATGCCCTGCAGCCGCAGCCAGTGGACCACCTCGGCGGCGATCTGGCGAATGTCGTCGGCACTGCGCTGGCCGTAGGGCACCCTGGCGGTGTCACCCAGGTACAGGGTCGGTGAATGGGGGTGGCAGCGGTGCACGTGCCGGAGCACGGTCAGGCCCCCCAGGCCACTGTCAAAGAGACCGACCCGCAGGCTCATGCCGCCCCCCCGAGATAGTCGAGGATCGCGGCAGCCAGCGCCAGGGCCATGCGCCGGCGGAAGTCGGGCTGCTGCAGCCTTGCGGCATCGAGACGGCCGGTCACAAAGCCCATCTCCACAAGGCTTGAGGGCATCGTGGTGCGCCGGATCACGAAGAAGCGGCCGGGCCGAACCCCCCGGTCGGGGCTGCCCGCGGAGATGGCCATCATCTGCCGTTGCAGCGACTGGGCCAGCTCCAGCGAACGGCCGGCATTGGGCCCGCCTGTGAAATAGAAGGTCTCGATGCCGTTGACATCGGGCCTGTCCATGCTCAGGGCGTTGGCGTGGATGCTCACGAAGGCGTCGGCTGCGCTGCTGTTGGCCAGGGCAACCCTCGGTGGCAGGTCGACATCGATCTCGGTGGTGCGGGTCAGCAGCACCTCCACGCCCCGGGCCTGCAGCAGTCGCGCCACCTGCAGCGTCACATCGAGCACCACATCGGTTTCCCGCAGTCCGCCGATGCCGACGGCTCCGGGATCGGGCCCGCCATGGCCTGGATCGAGCACCACCTTGAAGCGGTTGCGCGGCACCACGGGCAGTCCATCGGCCGACAGGGGTTTGCTGGAGCTGGGGAAGAAGCTGCGGGAGGGGGCCGATGCCACCGGGCTGTCGAGATCGCCTTCGCCCAGGCTCACCAGCGCAGCACCGGGCAGGCCGCGCAGCTCGAGACGCCAGCGATCGGCGGCCGTGCCCACCAATTGCAGCTGTGCCGGGTTGAGTTGCACCCCTGGCTGAAACTCCAGCACCAGCCGGGTGGTCTGGTCATCGGGGCGGCCGATGCGCACCTCCCGCACCGGACCACTGCCGCTGAAGCTGCGCGTGCGGCTCGGTGCCCCCGGCAGATCGATCCAGAGCCGGGGGCCGCGCCCCGACGTGCCGGCTTCAAAGAAGGCCTTGAGCGGGGCGTCGTTGCTGGTGCGCAGCTCCAGCACACCGGTGTTGCTGAGCCGCCAGGCCCCTAGGGCCGAGCCTGCGGCCCGCGCTGCCGCTGCCGGCAGCAACAGCAGGCACAGCGCTGCCAGGCCGCCCGTCAGGCTGCGCAGCGGCAGAACCGGGTGCTTGCCCACCGATCGGCGCTCAGAACAGGGCCGGCCGGCGGTGGCGCAGGCTCGGCATCTGGGCGCGAACCCGCTCACCATGGCCAGGATCCACGGGGGCCACGGCCAGCCCGGGAGCCACCCCCGCATCGGCCAGCACGGTCCCCCAGGGATCGATCACCAGGGCATGGCCATGGGTCTGGCGGCGGCCATGGTTGACGCCGGTCTGGGCGGGGGCCACCACGTAGGCGGTGTTTTCGATCGCCCGGGCCTGCAGCAGCACCTGCCAATGGTCTTTGCCGGTGAACGCCGTGAAGGCGGCCGGCACCATCAGCACGTCGGCGCCATTGGCTGCCAGATGCCGGTACAGCTCAGGAAAGCGCACGTCGTAGCAGATCGACAAACCGATGCGCCCCAGCCCGGGCACCGCGACCACCGGCGGCAGGGTGTCGCCCGGCTGCACCGTGGCCGACTCGCGGTAGGTGTTGCCGTCGGGCAGGTCCACATCGAACAGGTGAATCTTGTCGTAGCGGGCCAGCACCTGCCCTTCGTGGCTGACCAGCTCGGCCCGGTTGAAGGTGGCGCCTTCAGCAGCCGGCACCGGGAAACCGCCCCCGAGCAGGGTGACCTGGTAGCGGCGCGCCATGGTGACCAGAAAGCGGCTGCAGCGCTCGGCCAGGTCGGGTGCCAGCTGCAGGCGCTGCTGGTCGTCGCCCATGAAAGCGAAGTTTTCGGGCAGTCCCACCAGTTCGGCACCACGGCGGGCCGCAAGCTCGATCTGCTCTTCGGCGGCGGTGAGGTTGGCGTCCAGGTCCGGGGTGCTGGTGAGCTGCACTGCAGCGGCCAGAAAACTGCTCACCAGCCCTCCTGTTGGCGTAGGGCCGAACTGTAGGAGACCCGCTCAGCTGCGGCGCAGCACCCCGGGCTCGGCCTGCAGCGGCACCACCTGCAGGCTGTCGACGGCGGCGCAGCAGGCAAAGTCGGCGTCGTGGTCGCCGATGCCGATCAGCCGCTGGCCGTGGCTGGCCGCCCGCAGGCAGGTCTCGCTGTCGTGGTGCCATTGCTGCCACAGGGCCAGGGCGGCCAGCATCTCGTCGTTGCCGAAGCCCACGCCCACATGGGGCGCCACCGCCAGCTCGATGGCGGCCGAGGCCACCGCCCCCGCCGCCAGGCTGTCTTCGAGCGAGTAGTCGCCCTCCCAGCCGCTGCCCACGATCCAGACCCGCTGGCAGCCCTGCTGCACCAGGCGCCTGGCCACGGCCATGCGGTTGGGCAGGCAGGCGGTCAGCAGCAGCGGCACCTCACGCACCGCCGCCAGCGAGCGGGTGCCGTTGGTGGTGCTCATGAAGATGCGCTTGCCGCCCACCAGTTCGGGCGTCACCGCCAGGGGCGAGTTGCCGAGGTCGTACCCCTCCACGCGCTTGCCGCCGCGTTCGCCCGCCCGCAGCCGCTGGGCCTCAGGCCAGGCGGCCGCCGCGGCGTCCAGTTCGCCCAGATCGGCAAACGCCTGGATGGCTTCGGCGCCGTTCTCCAGGGCCCAGGCGATGGTGGTGGTGGCTCGCAGCACATCGATCACCACGGCGGCGTCGGGGCCCCCTTCGGCCACGGGAAGCAACGGTGGAACCGCTTCAGAGGTATGGAAATAGTGCAGTTGCATGGCTTCGCGGCCGCCGCGGCAGGTGCGTCACAGTAGGCACCGCAAGCCAGGGCCATGGTGTCGACCGATCTGAGCAAGGCATCACGGCGCGATCTGCGCGGCTTTTTGCAGCTGCTCGACGCCCGGGGCCAGTTGCGCCGCATCACGGCGCCGGTCGATGCCGACCTCGAACTGGCGGCGATCGCCGATCGGGTGCTGGCGGCGGGTGGGCCGGCCTTGCTGTTTGAGAACGTGATCGGCAGCCCCATGCCGGTGGCCGTCAATCTGCTGGGCACCCAGGAGCGGGTGCTGTGGAGTCTGGGCATGGAGACACCCCAGGAGCTCGAGGCCCTGGGCGAGCGGCTGGCGCTGTTGCAGCAGCCCCGGCCTCCCAAGGGGGCCCGGGAGGCGGTGCGCTTTGGCTCGGTGCTGCTCGATGTGCTCAAGGCACGGCCCGACCTGGATCTCACGCCCCCCTGCCATCAGCAGGTGTTCAAGGGCGACCAGGTCAACCTCGATGCCCTGCCGCTGCTGCGCCCCTGGCCGGGCGATGGGGGCCGCATCATCACCCTGGGGCTGGTGATCACCAAGGACCCCGAGACCGGTACCCCCAACGTGGGCGTGTACCGGCTGCAGCAGCAGTCGATCAACACCATGACCGTGCACTGGCTGAGCGTGCGCGGCGGCGCCCGCCACCTGCGCAAGGCGGCGGCCCTGGGCAAGAAGCTCGAAATCGCCATCGCCATCGGCGTGCACCCGCTGCTGGTGCTGGCGGCGGCAACGCCGATCCCGGTGCAGCTCAGCGAGTGGCTGTTTGCCGGGCTCTATGCCGGCGAAGGGGTGCGGCTGGCCAGGTGCAAGACCGTCAACCTCGAGGTGCCCAGCCACAGCGAGGTGGTGCTCGAGGGCACCATCACCCCCGGCGAAGAACTGGCCGATGGCCCCTTCGGCGATCACATGGGCTTCTACGGAGGGGTCGAGGACTCGCCCCTGGTGCGCTTCCACTGCGTCACGCAGCGGCGCGACCCCATCTATTTCACGACCTTCAGCGGGCGTCCCCCGAAGGAAGACGCGATGCTCGCGATCGCCCTCAATCGCATCTACACCCCGATTTTGCGGCAGCAGATCCCCGAGATCGTCGACTTCTTCTTGCCGATGGAGGGCCTCAGCTACAAGCTGGCGGTGATCGCCATCGACAAGGCCTATCCGGGCCAGGCCCGCCGAGCCGCCATGGCGTTCTGGAGCGCATTGCCCCAATTCACTTACACCAAATTTGTGGTGGTGGTCGACAAGGCGATCAACATCCGCGATCCCCGCCAGGTGATCTGGGCGATCAGCGCCCAGGTCGACCCCCAGCGCGATCTGTTCGTGCTCGACGACACCCCCTTTGACACCCTCGATTTCGCCAGCGAGCGCCTGGGCCTGGGCGGCCGGCTGGCGATCGACGCCACCACCAAGATCGGCCCCGAGAAGCGCCATCCCTGGGGCGAGCCGCTGCGCCGCTCGGCCGAGCTCGAGACCAGGATCGATGCCCGCTGGGCCGAACTGGGCCTGGCCGACATCGGCACGAACCCGCCCGATCCGGCGTTGTTCGGCTACACCCTTGAGCATGTGCTCGAGCGGCTGGCGGCGCTGTGCTGAGCCGTCAGGCCAACCATGCCCTCAAGGCCCTGTTGCTGTTGGCAAGTGAGCCCCATGCCTGGCAGTCGACCCACACCCTGGCGGTGGCGCAGCAGTTGCCCGAGCCGATGCTCGAGCAACTGCTGCTGCGGTTGCGGCGCGCAGGGCTGCTGGTGGCGCGGCGTGGTCGGCTGGGGGGGTACCGGCTGGCGCGCGCTGCCCGCGAGATCTCGCTGTGGGCGGTGTTGGCCGGCCTCGACGACGGGGCTGATGCCGAAACGGCTTCTGCCCAGCAGGGCGACGGGCCTTCAGCCGTCGATCAGGTCACCGCTGCCCTGGAGCGGCGGCTGCAGCGGGCCCGGCAGAAGGCTCTGCAAGACCTCAACCTTGAGGACCTGCTGTTCGACCTGCGCAGCGCCGAAGCCAGCCGCGATGCGCAGGGAGGGCTGCTGTTGGGGTAAGGCCAGCGTTGGCGTCGTTGTGACTGGACCCAGAGGCTCCGGTCGATTCACCGCCGCGATCCCTGTGATCGCATGCTGGCCCGATCCCCAGCTCGCCGGCTTCTCTTGCCAGACCCTTTGGTGACTCCCCCCATCGCCCTGACCATCGGCGGCAGCGATTCCGGCGGCGGCGCCGGAATCCAGGCCGACCTCAAGACCTTCATGGCCCTGGAGGTCCATGGCTGCAGCGCCATCACCTGTGTGACGGCTCAGAACACCACGGGCGTCAGCCGGGTCGATGCCCTGCCGCCGGCGGCCCTGGTGGCCCAGATCGAAGCGGTCATGAGCGATCTGCCGGTGGCGGCGCTCAAGACCGGCATGCTGCTCAACGCCGCGTTGATCGAGGCCACCGCCGCCGCCCTGGCGCCCTTGAAGCTGCCGCGGTTGATCGATCCGGTGATGGTGTCGCGCGCCGGGTCGGTGCTGCTCGAGGCCGATGCCATCGCCGCCTACCGGCTGCTGCTGCCCCTGGCTGAGCTGCTCACCCCCAACATTCATGAGGCGCGGCTGCTCACAGGCCAGCCCATCGAGTCGGCTGCCGATGTGGAGCGGGCAGCGGTGCGGCTGCTCGCGCTGGGTCCGGCTGCGGTGCTCATCAAGGGCGGCGGCCTGAGCGAGCTGCGGGGGCGCGATTACCTGCTCGATCGCGAGGGTTCGGGCCAATGGCTCGCCCATGCCGCCATCGACACGCCCCACACCCACGGCAGCGGCTGCACCCTGGGGGCGGCGATCACCGCCTACCGGGCCCGCGGGCTGGCTCTGTCCGAGTCAGCGGCGCAGGCCAAACGTTATGTGGAGGGAGCGCTGCGTCAGGCCCTGGCGATCGGCGCCGGCCAGGGCCCGCTGTGCCACTGGCACCCAGCACTGGATTCCTTGAATCCTTAACAGAATTCCTGCTGGTGAGATGCCGAACCGCCCGATCAGCATCCCGTTGGATCAGTCACTGCTGGCCCAGCTCGATGCCCAAGGCTCCAACCGTTCTGCCCTGGTGATCGCTGCACTGACGGATGGGCTGCCCATCGACGCATCGACGCCCTCAATGCCGCTTACGCCGATCTGGCGTCCCTGGACGACGGCAACTTTGGAGTAGCAGGCAACGATGGCTGAGCGCGGCCGGATCTACCGCTGGCCTCGAAACCGCAGCTTCGGCGTGCTTCCCCCGAGCAGAGAAAGCCGTCTGGCAACCAACCCTTTGGCCGATGCGCCGGAGGCATCGGCCGCCAACGGCCATCGCCGCGATGGTGATTCACTCGCTGGATTTGCACTGTCACCAACCGTGGCAGGTTGACCCCCATCCGGGTCAACTCTGAACTCCTCGCTTCTGCCCCTACCCCACCCCACGCTGCTTGAACGCGGGATGGGCCGCAGCGACGAGAAGGCTCCATAGGATCGTCTCAATGGCACCGATCCCCCTTGTCTGAGAGCGCCGCAAGCCGTGATGCCCTGACCCTCAGCGGTGGCGGCAGCCTGGGGGGCACCGTGCGGGTGCCGGGAGACAAGTCGATCTCGCACCGGGCATTGCTGTTCGGCGCCATCGCCGAGGGCGAGACGCGCATCGAGGGTCTGCTGCCGGCCGAAGACCCTCTCAGCACCGCCGCCTGCCTGCGGGCCATGGGCGTTGGGGTGTCAGAGATCTGCGCCGGGGAGCCGGTCACGGTGCAGGGGGTGGGGCTCGATGGGTTCGCCGAACCGGGCGACGTGCTCGACTGCGGCAACTCGGGCACGACCATGCGGCTCATGCTCGGCCTGCTGGCGGGCAGGGTGGGTC
>Ga0310334_100018_pt1 | contig 55460 bp, 48 predicted proteins | sample LakMicMIDCLREDC7_FD_195548 | JGI IMG/M metagenome (GOLD analysis project Ga0310334, IMG submission 195548) | Enriched freshwater cyanobacterial communities from Lake Michigan, Michigan, United States - MI23.DCL.RED.C7 (v2) (version 2) | ecosystem: Environmental > Aquatic > Freshwater > Lake...
TTTGTCATGCGGGCTGCCATGCGTGTTTTGTCGGGTTATAGCATTTGTCTCTAGCCAATCCCACAGCCACCAAGCTCACCCAGAACCTGCCAGTCCTCCCCGTAGCCTTCCTCTCCCGTCGGGGCCAAGAAGTTGCCTCCGAGCTGATCGGCTGCCTGCTCGTGAAGCGTCAAGCCGATGGCGAGCAGCTGCCGGGCGTTCTTGTGGAAACGGAGGCGTATTCGCACGAGGAGCCCGCTTGCCGCGGCTATCGACACAGGAGCTCTCAAAATGAAATCCTGCTTAGTGAGTCGGGGGCGTTTATCTGTCTTGTGCGTTATGGCATCCACCACTGTGTGAAGCGTGCCCCCCAGCCCCGAAGGGCTGCAGGCCCTGTCGTCAGCAGCGCCCGACCTCCTTGCTCAAGCTTTCCTCTGGACGCAACAACATTGGCAGTCTCTACGTACACGTGCGACTTGGTGGCCAGGATGCCTTGATCAACCGACGGGGTCGTTGGGAGCCATTCATGCTGTCAGGTGTGGTCCCTATTGTTTGGCTCCGCCCTCATGGCGTGTCAGCTCAATCAAGGACTATTTTGCTTGCAATCGTTGCTTCACCAAGTCTGGTTTACCCCGGAATGGCCATCATACCAATGAAGAAGTAAAGCCCTGGTAAGACTATCGGCGTTTGAGCTCCTTGACCCTCGCCTCGCGAAGCGTCAAGGTTTTTGTGGATCACTGTACCCCAGGATGTTGTTTGTCTGCGAAATCAAATGCTAGGGCATGTGTCAGTTTCATATTTATCTGATGCTGGAGACACTATCTGCTGGTCAGCCAGTCTGAATGCCCAATAGGAGATAGAAGCCATTTCGCAAGCGATTGTCCAGCAGAGCAAAGTCTTGTTCAAGTCGAAATCTATAGATATTCAGCGGCTAATTTGATAAGCGGGCCACCTTGGAGCCGATCGCCCTTGACTCATTCAAGGGCGACCTATTAAGGGGGAAAGAATGAAACGTGATCAAGTTGCTATCACCTGCCAAGAGGAGGTACTCATCAGCTCCATCAAGCACTGCTCCTGCTGAAGAGAGGCCGTTGTCTGAGTAGCTCAGTATTCTTTAGAGAAGCGATTGCTGGGAATCTGCAACGACTTATGGGCACAAGATGAAGCTATAGCGTTGACAGCCCTCGCGTGATGAGTGCAAAAACTATAGAGAGTAATGAAGGTTTTTGCTTCCCCCGGCTTGCAGGTCCAGTTTGCAACAGCATCTGGTTTTAAAGATGAGCGCTCGCTGGCTTGCCAAGGGTTCATGGATGGACTAGACCCGTTGGGGCTCTATCGTCATTTCTGTGGTGAATGCAAGTCTAAACTGGGCATCGATCGTCGGCATTTTTCTCTTGTTGGCTGCCTTGCCTGGAGCTGTTACAGCAGGCTTTCAAATCGCTTTTCTTCTTGGTCGTCGCAAAGACACTTCCGGCGGCGTTGTCTTGGCTACTGTTTGGCGTTTTTTGATCCTTTTTGCTCGGCTGCTTTTATTGCCCTTGATTGGGGGAATCCTTTTCTTTCAGGGTTGGCGGCTTGATCCAATATTGCAGTTTGGGGTCTTTCTTCTGGCTGCTGGATATTTGAGTGAGTTGCTTATGAGTATGGTCTACGAATACGGCTCTTGGCGAAAGCGTAAGAAGGAGCCTCAAGAGTTGAGCTGATTGTCCTATTCTTCTGTTTCTTTCCTGCCGGGTTACTTCAATAGCCACAGAAGCCCTTTCACTTCTCCCCCAATCCTTCTTCGCCCGCCCCGCTGAGGTCGTCGCCCCCGAGCTCATCGGATGCCTTCTGGTGAAACGCCAAGCCAATGGCGAGTTGCTGTGGGGCGTGATTGTGGAAACGGAGGCGTATTCGCAAGACGAGCCCGCTTGCCACCGCTACCGCCGCCGCTCCCCCAGCAACGAAACGCTCTTTGGTGAGCCAGGGCGCTTCTATGTCTATGTGAGCTATGGCATTCATCACTGCGTGAATGTGGTCACGCACAGGGCCAACTGGGCTAATGGTGTGTTGCTGCGGGCGGCCGAGTTGCCCGGTGAGCCTGAGCGTGTGGCGGCGGGGCCTGCGCTGCTGGCGCGACGCTTCGGGATCGATCGCGGCCATGACGCCATGCCGGCAGATCCGGCCCATGGGCTCTGGCTGGCCCCAGGGCCCGAAGCCGGGGAGCCATTGGATCGAGCTGCTCTGGTGCAAACCAGTCGCATCGGCATCAGTCAGGGGCAGGACCTGCCCTGGCGTTGGTATCTGCGCGCCAGCCGCAGCGTCAGCCGCCGGGTCAGGGGTGATCGGTCGCCGCCGGCAGCGGGGGCGTGCCCGGCGGCTGCGATGGATGGGTCCCCTTACGATGGAATGCATCGCCTGCAGGTGTCATGACGCTGGCGCCCCCGCAAGCGCAACACAATGCCCTGGCCCCGTTGCAGTGGCCGGCTGATCTGCGGTTGAGCGCCGAGCAGTTTGCGCTGGTGTGCGCTGCCAATCCGGATGCGGTGCTTGAACTCGATTCCAGTGGCCAGCTGATCCAGATGACTCCCACCGGTGGCGAAACTGGCGCGCGCAACAGCCGTCTGTTGCTGCGACTGATGGCCTGGGCAGAACGCGCCGGGGGTTGGCTTTGCTTTGAAAGCTCGACCGGATTTCGACTGCCGGATGGCTCAGTGATGAGCCCCGACGCCTCGCTGCTGCGTCTGGACCGTTGGCAGGCCCTGACACCCGAGCAACGACGCGGCTTCCCGCCGCTGTGCCCGGATCTGGTGGTCGAGCTCGCCAGCAGCAGTGACCGGGGCCCCCGCGGCCTCACCGCCTTGCGCCAGAAAATGGCCGCTTACCAGGCCAATGGAGCCCAGCTCGGTTGGTTGTTGATCCCTGAGCAGCAGGTTGTGGAGGTCTGGCCGGCACACGGTGAGCCCCAGCGTTTTGAGGGCGCTAGCAAGTTGGAGGGCGCTGCGCTGTTGCCTGGTTTGCAGATCGCCCTTGAGGAGATCTGGCGGGTCTGATTCGGGCAACGTGTCTACCCTGAGCGCGTGCGCAGCGGTTGCCCTTGAGCGCCTGGACCCATCGCCATGTGCTCGATCTGGCAGCGTTTTCGCTGCAGGACTACGCCACAGTGCTGGAGCTGGCTCAGCGGTTTCGGGCCATGCCCACCAGCGGTGCGCGCAAGCTGCCGGCGTTGCAGGGACGCCTGGTCACCACGCTCTTTTTTGAGCCCAGCACCCGCACCCGCAGCAGCTTTGAGCTGGCAGCCCGGCGGCTTTCCGCCGATGTGCTGACGTTCACCCCCGGGTCCAGCTCGCTGAGCAAGGGTGAAAGCCTGCTCGACACCGTGCACACCTACGTGGCCATGGGCGCCGAGCTGCTGGTGGTGCGCCATCGGGCCACCGCTGTGCCGCAGCTTCTGGCTGAAGCCCTTGATGCCTCAGGGGCCCGGGTGGCGGTGCTCAACGGCGGTGATGGCCTGCACAGTCACCCCAGCCAGGGACTGCTCGATCTGTTCACCCTGGCCCGGCACTTTGCACCGCAGGCGCCCACGCCGCAGGCGTTGCGGGGGCGGCGCATCGTGATCGTGGGTGATGTGCTGCATTCGCGGGTGGCTCGCTCCAACCTGTGGGCGCTCACCGCCTGCGGCGCCGATGTGGTGCTGTGTGGCCCCCCCACCCTGGTGCCGTGGGACTTTGCCGACTTTGTGGCGGCGCCTCCATCGGGTCAGCGGTGTGATCCCGTGGCCCAGCGCGGCACGGTGCAGGTGCTCCATGATCTCGATGCGGCGCTCGTGGGCGCCGATGCGGTGATGACCCTGCGGCTGCAACAGGAGCGAATGCAGCAGAACCTGCTCTCGAGTCTGGATGGCTATCACCAGCGCTATGGCCTCAGCCACCTGCGTCTGGGGCGCTGCGGGCGCCCGTTGCCGGTGCTCCATCCGGGGCCGGTCAATCGGGGTGTGGAGATGACCGGTGACCTGCTCGATGACAGCAGCATCTCGTTGGTGGATGAGCAGGTCTGCAACGGGATTCCCGTGCGCATGGCGCTGCTCTACCTGCTGGCCGGAGCGGTCAGCACGGCACCGTTTCCGGTTTAGAGAACCTTGAAGCCATCGAGCAGCAGCCCGTAAAGCAGCCCGATGCGGGTCATGTCGAGCAGGCCAACGGTCAGGGCCTGATTCGGCTGTCGCAGCAACGGGCCGCGCACCCGTGCCGCCACCTCGATCGCCACGACACACACGAGTGCGCTCAGGGGGTCAAGCTGCGAGAGGGTGCCGCTGATCGAGCCCAGGGCCCCGCCGATGGCGAAGCTGGTCAGCAGCACGATCAACTGCAGCGACAGACGCCGCCATGGGTTGATGGCCCAGTCCCGCAGCCGGGCACCGGAGCCGAGAATCAGACGCTGGAAGCGGGTCTGTTGCAACGACGGCTGGAAAGGGATGCAGGCCTGGCATCAACGGTGATCCCCATCACCCAGCCCGTACCTGCCCCCCATATCTACACCATCTGTGGAGATGTTGCAGCTGTTCACCACCACCGATAGGGGATGCCAATGAAAAAGCCCGGAGCCGCAGGGGCCCGGGCCGGGTGATGGGGACTGAGCTACCAAAGCGCCTGCCTGGCCCTGCGGCAAGGGGCTCAGCCGTCGCTGTCTTTTTTGCGCGAGGTCTTGCCCTCAAGCAGCTCCAGCAGAGCCTCCATCTGGGCCATGACGCCGCGCACCTCGCCGGCTTCGGGCAGCAGGCCGTCTTCCATGACACCCTGATGCATTTCGCGCAGCTCCTGGCGGATGTAGCGCAGGTGGCTGACCACCTGTTCGCGCTTCGACTGCGACATGAGCTCGGGTAGGCATTCCTACCTCTTATTTACCTGATCGCGGGTCTGGTCCGTGGTTGCCATGGGCAGGGCGCCAGTGCCAAAGCTGATCAGGGTGTTGATGGCCCCATGGCTGCGGCAGCGCCTCGGGGCCTACCAATAGCCTGGTGTGGAGGCATCGTGTCTCTGCCACAGCGAACGGCCGGCTGTCTGATTTCTGTTGGTGTTGTTCTCGTTGGGATTCTGTGGATTCGGGCAGGGAGACGGGATGTTGTTGTCCCTGAAGCAGGCCACGTTGACAGAATTGGGCTGCTGGGCCAGGACCCTTTCCTGCAGCTGAGCCTCCATCACAAGCCCGGCTGGCACGATCAGCAACAGGCTCCTCAGGCGTCTCAAACCAACAGACCGAATGCTGCTGGCAGCTTATTGGCCTCCTGGCCCTGCTGCAGCACTGTGCGGTCGGGAGCAATCCCGCTCACGTCTGGCCGAACTGGGCTTTGGCCTGCTCATAGAACGCGGCATTGACCTCGTCCAGACCGGCTTCGCTGGCCAGGGTCTCAATGCGGCGACGCACCACCGGCCGCACGAAGAAGGGCACTTCCTTGAGGCGAGATTCAGCGTCTGCTGACCACTGCATGGGCACGGCTGGGTGCTGGCAGCCGAAAGATTAGGTAACCCTCGACCGCAGTCCTGGCGATCGGGCGATGGAGAATAGGGGACTCGAACCCCTGACCTCTGCGGTGCGATCGCAGCGCTCTACCAGCTGAGCTAATTCCCCGGTCACGCCATTATTTCAAAGCAGCCCCGCGCTGTCGCCCTTTGTTTCTGCAGCCGTGACGTCGTCGATCACCCCCGAACGCCTGGCCGCCTTTGACGAGGCCGCCGCCGCCGAACTGGCACGTCGGCTCGAGGAGGAGGACTATCCCTCCCCGTTTGACAGCCTGGCTGACTGGCACCTGATGCGGGCTCTGGCGATCCACCGGCCCGAGCTGGCCCAGCCCTATGTGCATCTGGTGGACCAGGAACCCTTTGATGAGGACTGAGATGTCCGACCCCCTGGCCGGGCGCCGCATTCTGGTGGCGGTCAGCGGCAGCATCGCTGCGGTCAAGCTGCCCCTGGTCGTGAGTGCCCTGGCCAAGCGTGGCGCCCAGGTGCGCTGTGTGCTCACCCCCAGCGCTGAGCAGCTGGTGAGTTCTGTGGCCCTGGCTTCCCTGAGCCGGCATCGCTGTTATCTGGACGCCGATCAGTGGAGCCATGTCGCCGATCGACCCCTGCACATCGAGCTGGCCGAGTGGGCCGAGCTGGTGTTGGTGGCGCCACTCAGCGCCACCACGCTCGGCCGCTGGGTGCATGGCCTCGCCGACACGTTGCTGGCCAGCACGCTGTTGGCCACCGAGGCCCCGGTGCTGGCGGCCGCCGCTATGAACACCGGCATGTGGCAGAGCCCACCGGTGCGGCGCAACTGGCAGCTGTTGCAGGGCTTCGAACGGGTGCTGCCCCTGGGGCCGGCGGTGGGCCTGCTGGCCTGCGACCGCCAGGGCGACGGCCGCATGGCCGAGCCCGAGCTCCTGCTGCTGGCGCTGGAGTCGCTGGCCCTGTGGGGCTGGCGACGCGACTGGCAGGGCCGCCGCCTGTTGGTCACGGCAGGCCCCACGCGCGAGCCGCTCGATCCGGCCCGCTGCATCACCAACCCCAGCACCGGTCTGATGGGCGTGCTGCTGGCCCAGGCCGCCCGGCTGCGCGGTGCCCAAGTGGATCTGGTGCATGGGCCGCTGCAGGTCGAACCGGCCTGGCTCGATGGCCTCAGTGGCCATGACACCCAAACGGCCGCCGCCATGCAGCAGGCTCTGGCTGCGCTCCAACCTCAGGCCGATGCCATTGCCATGGCGGCGGCCGTGGCCGACCATCGCCGGGCGCGGCCCGCGGTGCACAAGGCCGCCAAGGCCGAGCTCGCTGCCAGCCTCAGCAGCGGCTGGGAGCCGGTTCCCGACCTGCTGGCCGAGCTGGTCAAGCGGCGACAGGGGCAGCAGCCGATTCTGGGTTTCGCGGCGTTCAGCGGCGATGGTCTGGCGGCCGCCCGGGCCAAGCTGCAGCGCAAGGGCTGTGAGCTGTTGTTTGCCAACCCCATCGACCAGGCCGGCAGCGGCTTTGCTGCCCTGACCAACCACGGCTGGCTGCTGGGGCCCGGGGAGGCCGAGCGTCCACTGGCCAGAGCCTCAAAGCTGGCCATCGCCCACCAGTTGCTCACGGCCTTGGCGGCGCTGCTTCACGCCGATCTCAGGCTGCCAGCGGATGCTCCCCATCGCTGCGATCCCGCTGCAGCAGATCCATGAACGTGCGCAGTTGCAGCCGGGGGATGTAGGGCCAACCGCCGCTTTCTTCCATGGACCGCAGCAGATTGAAGAGGTCGGTGCGGTCGGCGGGCAGGCTGCTGCGGAAGGGTCCATCCTGCAGGTTGCGGTGCAGCTGCTCGATCTGGCGCAGCAGGGCGAGCAGCGCCTCGGGGTTGCCGTCGAGATCGGCGGCGGTCGTCCGCAGGTCTGCCAGAGCTCCATCGACACAGCGCTGCTGCTGGTCGCTCAGCGCTCGGGTACCGGGGCGGGGCACGGGGTGAATCTCTGTCGTCATCGGGGCTGCTCCGGCACTCCCATACAGGTTGTTGAGAGCCGCGACATCGTAAGGGAATCGGGCATTTTGCACCGGTAGGATCCGCGCCAGACCGGTTTCTCCCCATGCGTTTCCGTCCCTTGCTGGCCCTGGTGCTGGCGTTGTGCCTGACCCTGGTGACCGCCTGCAGTGGTGGCGCCAAAGCTGTTGAGCGCTCCAACCTCACCTACGACGACATCCATAACACCGGTCTGGCCAACGATTGCCCGACCCTGCCGGAGTCGGCCCGTGGTTCGATCGCCTTGAGCAGCGGTTCCGGTTACCAGCTGCGTGAGATCTGCATGCATCCGGCTGAGGTCTACGTGAAAGGCGAGCCGGCCAACAAGCGCCAGGAGGCCCAGTTCGTCCCCGGCAAGATCCTCACCCGTTTCACCACCAGCCTCGACCAGGTCTATGGCGATCTGGCCGTCAAGGGCGACAACCTCAGCTTCACTGAGCAGGGTGGTCTCGACTTCCAGCTGATCACCGTGCTGCTGCCCGGTGGTGAAGAGGTTCCGTTCGTGTTCTCGAGCAAGGAGCTGGAGGCGTCGGCCGATGGCGCCGCCATCACCACCAGCACCGACTTCAGCGGCAGCTACCGGGTGCCCAGCTATCGCACCTCCAACTTCCTCGATCCCAAGGCCCGCGGTCTGACCACCGGCTACAGCAGCGCCGTGGGTCTGGTTCCTGCCGGTGACGACTTCACCGCTGAAACCGTCAAACGGTATGTCGACGGCACCGGAACCATGAGCCTCTCGATCACCAAGGTCGATGGCAACACGGGTGAATTCGCCGGTGTGTTCACCGCCATTCAGCCCTCTGACACCGACATGGGGACCAAGCAGCCCATGGACGTCAAGATCACCGGTGAGCTGTACGGCCGGCTCGAGCAGGCCTGATCGCCCCGGCCTCACACCACTGCACCAGGGGGCCACGGCCCCCTTTTTTGTGGGTGCATGCCCTCTGGGAGAATCCCCCCACCCTGCCGTCTCCAAACCGATGACCGCCTCTGTGAGCAGCCCCGCCGGTCTGATCCAACCGCACGGCGGCGCCCTGGTCGATCTGATGGTGCCTGCCGACCAGCGCGAGGCCCTGCGCCAGGGCGTCGATCGGGTGGTCGCCTGCAGCGACCGCAATGCCTGTGACATCGAGCTTCTGGTGGTGGGTGGTTTTTCGCCCCTGCGCGGCTTCATGCACCAGGCGGACTACGACGCGGTCGTGGCGGGCCATCGCACCACCAGCGGCCTGCTGTTCGGGCTGCCGATCGTGTTTGACACCGATGACGCCTCCATTGCCGTTGGCGAGCGCCTGCTGCTCACCTACCAGGGCCAGGAGCTGGCGGTGCTCACCGTCGAAAGCCGCTGGGAGCCCGACAAGGTCACCGAAGCCAAGGGCTGCTACGGCACCACCTCGCTCGAGCACCCCGCCGTGCGCATGATCGCCACCGAGCGCGGTCGTTACTACCTGGGGGGGCAGCTGCAGGGACTGGAGCTGCCGCGCCGCGTCTTCCCCTGCAAGACCCCGGCTGAGGTGCGCGCGACCCTGCCCGTTGGTGAAGACGTGGTGGCCTTCCAGTGCCGCAACCCGATCCACCGGGCCCACTATGAGCTGTTCACCCGTGCGCTCGACGCCACCAACGTCAGCAGGGGCGGTGTGGTGCTGGTGCACCCCACCTGCGGCCCCACCCAGGACGACGACATCGCCGGCGAGGTGCGCTTCCAGACCTACGAACGGCTCGCTGCCGAGGTGAACAACCCCCGCATCCGCTGGGCCTACCTGCCCTATTCGATGCACATGGCCGGCCCCCGCGAGGCCCTGCAGCACATGATCATCCGCAAGAACTACGGCTGCACCCATTTCATCATCGGCCGCGACATGGCCGGTTGCAAAAGCTCGCTCACGGGCGATGACTTCTACGGTCCCTACGACGCTCAGGACTTTGCCCGCGATCGGGCACCCGAACTGGGCATGGAGACGGTGCCCTCACTCAATCTCGTCTACACCGAGGAGGAGGGCTACGTCACGGCAGAGCATGCCGAGGCCCGCGGGCTCCACGTCAGGAAGCTGAGCGGCACCCAGTTCCGCCAGATGTTGCGTGGTGGCGAGGAGATTCCGGAGTGGTTCGCCTTCCGTAGTGTGGTTGAAGTGCTGCGGGCCGCGGGATGAGCGCCACGATGAGCAGCCCGGTTAACATTCCTTCACCTTCCCCTCGCCCCTCCCTGCCGTGAAAAAACGCTGGCGCAACGCGGGCCTCTATGTCCTCCTGGTGATCGTGATGATCGCCGTGGGGAGTGCCTTCCTTGATCGGCCCGATCCGGCCAATGCCCCCAGGACCCTGCGCTACAGCGACTTCGTTGAAGCCGTTCAGGGCAATGAGATCTCCCGGGTGCTGATCGCTCCCGACCGCGGCACGGCCCAGGTGGTCGAGAACGACGGCCGTCGCGCCGTGGTCAACCTGGCCCCCGACAAGGATCTGCTCAAGCTGCTCACCGACCACAACGTCGACATCGCCGTGCAGCCCAGTCGCGAGCCGGCTGCCTGGCAGCAGGCTGCGGGCAGCCTGATCTTTCCGCTGCTGCTGCTTGGCGGGCTGTTCTTTCTGTTGCGGCGTGCCCAGAGTGGCGGCGGCAATCCGGCGATGAGCTTCGGCAAGAGCAAGGCACGGGTCCAGATGGAACCCCAGACCCAGGTCACCTTTGGTGATGTGGCCGGCATCGAGGGAGCCAAGCTCGAGCTCACCGAGGTCGTCGATTTCCTCAAGAACCCCGACCGCTTCACCGCCGTCGGCGCCAAGATCCCCAAAGGGGTGCTGCTGGTCGGCCCTCCCGGCACCGGCAAGACCCTGCTGGCCAAGGCCGTTGCCGGCGAAGCCGGTGTGCCGTTCTTCTCGATCTCCGGCTCCGAGTTCGTCGAGATGTTCGTGGGTGTGGGCGCCAGCCGCGTGCGCGACCTGTTTGAGCAGGCCAAGAAGAACGCCCCCTGCATCGTGTTCATCGACGAGATCGACGCCGTCGGTCGCCAGCGCGGTGCCGGCCTCGGCGGTGGTAACGATGAGCGGGAGCAGACCCTCAACCAGCTGCTCACCGAAATGGACGGCTTTGAGGGCAATACGGGCATCATCATCGTGGCGGCCACCAACCGTCCCGATGTGCTCGATCAGGCGCTGATGCGCCCGGGCCGGTTCGATCGCCAGGTGGTGGTGGATCGTCCCGACTACAGCGGACGGCTCCAGATCCTCGAAGTGCACGCCCGAGGCAAGACCCTGGCCAAGGACGTCGACCTCGACAAGGTTGCGCGTCGCACCCCGGGATTCACCGGTGCTGACCTGGCCAATCTGCTCAATGAGGCGGCGATTCTGGCGGCCCGCAACCAGCTCACCGAAGTCTCGATGGATGAGGTCAATGACGCCATCGAGCGTGTCATGGCCGGTCCCGAGAAGAAGGATCGGGTCATGAGCGAAAAGCGCAAGCGCTTGGTGGCTTACCACGAAGCCGGACATGCCCTGGTCGGTGCCCTGATGCCCGACTACGACCCCGTCCAGAAGATCTCGATCATTCCCCGCGGCCAGGCCGGTGGCCTCACCTTCTTCACCCCCAGTGAGGAGCGCATGGAGTCGGGCCTGTATTCCCGTGCCTACCTGCAGAACCAGATGGCCGTCGCCCTGGGCGGCCGCGTTGCTGAAGAACTCGTGTATGGCGATGACGAAGTCACCACCGGTGCGTCCAATGATCTCCAGCAGGTTGCCCGTGTCGCACGCCAGATGGTCACCCGCTTCGGCATGAGTGACCGTCTCGGTCCGATCGCACTGGGTCGCAGCCAGGGAGGCATGTTCCTCGGTCGTGACATCGCTGCCGAGCGCGACTTCTCCGAAGACACCGCTGCGGCCATCGACGACGAAGTCGGCCAGCTTGTGGCTGAGGCCCATCGACGCGCCACATCCGTGCTGAGCGCCAACCGCGCGGTGCTCGATCGCCTGGCTGATCTGTTGGTCGAAAAGGAGACGGTCGACGCCGAGGAGCTGCAGGAACTTCTCATCAACAGCGACGTTCGCGTTGCCGAATACGTCTGACATCCCGTCTCCATCGCTGATCGCCTCGTTGCGCCGCCAGCCCCTGCTGGTGGTGCTTCGTGCTGTTGAGCCACTCGCTCTCAGCGCGGCCCTTGCGCGACTGGTCGCCATCGGGGTCCGGCACGTGGAGATCGCCTGGAGCGACCATCGGCATTGGCCCGCTCAGTGCTCAGCTCTGATCGAGCGGTTCCCGGGCGTGTGGTTCGGCGCAGCTTCGATCGTGTCGTCGCAGGCGCTGCGGGCGGTGGCTGAGTCCGGTTTGTCGTTTGCGGTGTCGCCGGTTCTTGACCCGGATCTGCTGGAGCAAGCGGCTCGTCTCGGCATCACGTTGGTCCCGGGCGTGCTGACCCCCAGCGAGGTGCATCATGCGCGCCGGCTCGGATGTTCGATGGTCAAGTTGTTTCCGGCCTCAGCCGTTGGCAGCGGCTACTGGCAGCGTTTGCACGCACCCCTGGGTGCATTGCCCTTCTGCATTGCAGCCGGTGGTCTGGCCGCCGACGACGTGGACGAATGGCTCGCTGCCGGCGTCGATGCGGTGGCGCTTGGCGCGTCTCTGGTGGGCGATCAGGCCTGGTCTCGCCTGGAGCAATGGCTGGCTGATCACCACCCCTGAGCGAGCCATCACGGCACCCTGAGATCGCCATTGGGAGTCTCTAGTGCTATTCATGAGACAGAGGTGTTTCTCCCCTATGTCTCAACTCACCGTCAAGCTCAGCGATCGTGCTGATGCTCTGATCGCCCAGCTTCAGAAGGAAATTTTCAATCGCCGCCGCAAGAAGGTCTCTGCCGCCGGGGTGATCGAGACCCTGGTCGAAAGCGGTGCCAAGTCGCAGTCGGACAAGCGTTTTGCCACCTCATGGAAAAACCTCGTCTCCGACATCGAGAAGGCCGCCAAGGTCGCCGACGCCCACGGAGCCAAGCCCGGGAACCTCAGCGATGAGGAGTGGGCCCTGGTGCTGAGCCATCGCACCCGCACGCCGCGCGCCACGGCCAAGACGACCACCCGCCGTGCAGCGGCAAAACCGGCAGCCAAAGACGCTGCCAAGCCTGCTGCACGCAAGCGCAAGGCAACGGCCCCAGCCCGTTCGGCCCCTGCTGCCCCAGCCGCCGCCAAGGCGACGACGCCCAAATCGGCATCACCCAAATCGGCAACCCGCAAGCCTGCAGCGCGCAAACCTGCGGCGCGCAAGCCACTGACCAAGTCGGCGACCTCGACCAGTGTCTCGACCAGGTCAGCGTCGTCGTCGGTTGCCCGGCGCATGGCCAAAGCGGTTAGCCGCCTGGGCGGCGCAGCGGCACCGGTAGCTGCCAGCAGCAATGGTGCCGGCAAACCGGTCGCCGTCTAGGGGCTGCACTGGCCCTGGTGCAGCAGCAGATGATCGGCCAGCACCAGGGCCACCATCGCCTCCACCATCGGCACGGCCCGTGGCAATACGCAGGGGTCGTGCCGACCTTTGGCTTCCAGGGTGGTGGCGGCGCCAGAGGCGTCAATTGTTTGCTGGGCCTTGCGGATCGTGGCGGTGGGTTTGAACGCCACCCGGATCACGATCGGCTCGCCGTTGCTGATGCCGCCCTGGATGCCGCCCGAGTTGTTGGTGACGGTGTGAAGGCTGCCGTCGGCGGTGGGCACAAAGGCATCGTTGTGCTCGCTGCCCTTGAGCAGGGTGCCGGCAAAGCCTGAGCCGATCTCGAAGCCCTTGGTCGCCGGCAGCGACAGCACGGCTTTGGCCAGGTCGGCTTCCAGCTTGTCGAACACCGGTGAACCCAGCCCCACAGGCGGGTTGCGCACCACACACTCGATCACGCCGCCGCAGGAGTCGCCGTCGCGGCCAATGGCTTCAATGCGCGCGATCATCTGCTCGGCCACCACCGGGTCTGGGCAGCGCACGATGGTGGCCTCGACGGCATCCATCGTCACCGTTTCTGGGTCAACCAGCGCCTCGATCGTGTGAATCCGCCTGACCCAGGCGATCACCTCGGTGCCGTGGGCCTTGGCCAGCAGCTGACGGGCGATGGCACCGGCCGCAACCCGCCCGATCGTCTCGCGGGCCGAAGCGCGCCCCCCCCCGCTGCGGGCCTGAATGCCGTATTTGACCTGGTAGGTCGCATCGGCATGGGAGGGCCGAAAGGCGACCTGCATCTCCTTGTAGTCGCCGGGACGCAGGTCCTTGTTACGCACCACCATGGCAATCGGGGTGCCGAGGGTGACGCCATCGAGCAGACCACTGAGGATTTCGACCTGGTCGTCTTCCTTTCGCGGTGTGGTGATCCTGCTCTGGCCGGGTTTTCTCCGGTCGAGCTCTTGCTGGATCGCCGCCAGATCGAGCTGCAGCCGTGGGGGGCAGCCATCGACGATCACGCCGACCCCGCCACCGTGGGATTCGCCGAAGGTACTGATGCGAAAAAGCTGGCCGAAGCTGCTGCCCATGGGCGTTGTGCGCTGGTCTGAGCCTACAAACTGGGCCCAGATCGCAGCGTTTCAGCGCCTTGAGGAAACAGGAGCGGGCCGCCCTGATCATGCAGCGGCTTGAGCAGCACTACCCCGAAACACCGGTGCCCCTCGACCACAGCGATGCCTTCACGCTGCTGATCGCCGTGCTGCTGAGCGCCCAGTGCACCGACAAAAAGGTCAATGAGGTGACGCCGGCTTTGTTTGCCGCGGGGCCAACGCCGGCTGCCATGGCAGCCCTGAGCGAGGAGACGATCCTGGATCACATTCGCCAGCTCGGGCTGGCACGCACCAAAGCCCGCAACGTCAGACGACTGTCTGAATTGTTGCTCGAACGCCATGGCGGCGCCGTGCCCAGCAGCTTTGAAGGGCTTGAGGCTTTACCGGGCGTGGGCCACAAGACCGCCAGCGTCGTCATGGCCCAGGCGTTCGGCGTGCCGGCCTTTCCTGTTGACACCCACATCCATCGCCTGGCCCAGCGCTGGGGTCTCAGCAGCGGCATCAACGTCGAGCAGACCGAGCACGACCTCAAACGGCTGTTCCCGCGGAACGCATGGAACAAGCTGCACCTGCAGATCATTTTTTATGGCCGCGAGTTCTGCACCGCCCGCGGCTGCGATGGCACGGTCTGTCCCCTGTGTCGTGAGCTGTATCCCTCACGTCGCCGTCCTCTGTTGCACCGCAAACCCTGACGGGAAAGATGCCCAATGGTTTTGTCGGCTTGTCTCGACACTGTCTCGACAGGGCGTTTCACCCCTTTCCGGTCGCGCGTCGTCGATCCGAGGAGGATCTGTTGTGCTCGGGCCATCAGACATCAAAAAACCCCCTGCCGGAGCAGGGGGTTTCAGGGATTCCGTAGGTCGAACCCAGCGTTATGGCTGGATTCAGGTGCCGGGCCAAGACCAGATCGGTCTCAGCCCAGGCCAGGCGATCAACCGATTGCAGGTGCAGTCAGTGCCACTTCGCTGGTGCCGGCAGCTGCCAGGTCCAGGGGGAAGTTGTGGGCATTGCGCTCGTGCATCACTTCCATGCCCAGACCAGCGCGGTTCAGCACGTCTGCCCAGGTGTTCACCACGCGGCCTTGGCCATCGAGGATCGACTGGTTGAAGTTGAAACCGTTCAGGTTGAAGGCCATCGTGCTCACGCCCAGGGCGGTGAACCAGATGCCGATCACGGGCCAGGCAGCCAGGAAGAAGTGCAGGCTGCGGCTGTTGTTGAAGGAGGCGTATTGGAAGATCAGGCGACCGAAGTAACCGTGGGCAGCCACGATGTTGTAGGTCTCTTCCTCTTGGCCGAACTTGTAACCATAGTTCTGGCTCTCGCTCTCGGTGGTCTCACGGACCAGCGAGGAGGTCACCAGCGAACCGTGCATGGCGGAGAACAGGCTGCCGCCGAACACACCGGCCACACCCAGCATGTGGAAGGGGTGCATCAGGATGTTGTGCTCAGCCTGGAACACCAGCATGTAGTTGAAGGTGCCGCTGATGCCGAGGGGCATGGCGTCCGAGAAGGAACCCTGACCGAAGGGGTAGACCAGGAACACGGCCGAGGCAGCTGCCACAGGGGCGCTGTAGGCCACACAGATCCAGGGGCGCATGCCCAGGCGGTAGGAGAGTTCCCACTCACGTCCCATATAGGCGTAGATGCCGATGAGGAAGTGGAAGATCACCAGCTGGAAAGGACCGCCGTTGTACAGCCACTCGTCGAGGCTGGCGGCTTCCCAGATGGGGTAGAAGTGCAGGCCGATGGCGTTGCTGGAGGGCACAACAGCACCGGAGATGATGTTGTTGCCATACATCAGGGAGCCGGCGACGGGCTCACGGATGCCGTCGATGTCGACGGGGGGAGCGGCGATGAACGCCACGATGAAGCAGATGGTGGCAGCCAGAAGGGTGGGGATCATCAGCACACCGAACCAGCCCACATAGAGGCGGTTGTTGGTGGAGGTGACCCACTCGCAGAACTGCTGCCAGCTGTTGGCGCCGGAGCGCTGCTGGAGAGTGGTGGTCATGAGAACGGAAAAAGAGGTAAGAAGGACGGAATCCCGAGAGACGGTGAACCGTCGTGAAGGACTGTAACGGAAGATTGCGCATTCGGCGGGCGCCGCCGGCCTCGGACCCATGAGCTCTGCTGATCGCTGTGATCAGCGCTGCGTCACCTGGAGCCCGAGCGTCACGCTGGTGCCGACCCGGCAATGCTTCAACGCCTGTGATTACTGCGGTTTTCGCCTGCCGCTGGTGGCCGCTCCCCACGACTGGCTCGGCGACGGGCAGGCCCAGCTCCTGCTGCAGGGCCGCCCCGGGGCGAGCGAGGTGCTGTTGCTCAGCGGCGAGGTGGCACCGGGCTCACCCGGCCGGCGTGCCTGGTTTGCGCGACTGCTGGTGTTGTCGCGTCTGGCCCTGCAGGCCGGCCGTTTGCCCCATACCAACGCCGGCCCCCTGAGCCGCCATGAGATGGCAGCCCTGGCGCGGTTCAACCCATCGATGGGGCTGATGCTCGAGGGCCTGGGACCAGCCCACGATGCGGCGCATCGACACGCCCCCAGCAAGGCCCTGGCGGTGCGGCTCGCGCAGCTGGAGCAGGCGGGCCGGCTGGGCATCCCGTTCACGACCGGCCTGCTGCTCGGCCTGGGTGAATCGCGCCGGCAGCGCCGCGAAGCCCTGGAGTTGCTCGCCCTGTTGCAGCGTCAGTGGGGGCATCTGCAGGAGGTGATCCTGCAACCCTGGCGGCCCGCGGCGGCGGTTGCGGTTCCCCTGGGGCCTGCCGAGCGCTCCGCCATGCTCGAAACGATCGCCGAAGCGCGCGCGATTCTGCCGCCCGAGGTGCATCTGCAATTGCCCCCCAACCTGTGGCCTCTGGAGCATCTGAGCCAGGCGCTGGAGGCCGGTATCGATGACCTGGGAGGTATCGACAGCGGCGATGTCATCAATCCGCAGCATCCCCAGCCACACCCTGACCGGTTGCGCCAGGTGCTGGCAGCGGCCGGTTGGAGGCTCCAGCCCCGGCTCTGCGTGCACGCGGCCTGGATTCCCTGGCTGCCTGCGCGGCTCAGACGCTGCGCGGAGCGGCTGCGCCGGCAGCTGCTGTCCGCTGGCTGAGCGTGCTTGTTAGCGTCCCGGACCAGCCCCAGCGCAGAGCGATCCGGTGACGGCCCAGATGACGGCCCAGGCGACGGCCCCGAGCCAAGGTGACCGGCAGCGCCTGTTGTTGGTGCGTTTGCCCTGCAATCCGATCTTTCCGGTCGGGCCGATCTATCTGGCCGACCACCTTCACAAGCAGTTCCCAGCACTTGAGCAGCGGCTGCTGGATTTGGCGGCCCTGCCGCTGCTCGATGTGGAGCGCGTTCTGCTGGCCACGGTTGAGCAGTTCAGACCCACGTTGCTTGTCTTTTCGTGGCGTGACATTCAGATTTATGCCCCGGTTGATGGTCGCGGCGGCAACCCCCTGCAGAACTCCTTTGAGGTCTTCTATGCCCGCAATCCGCTGAAGCGGCTGCGCGGTGCTCTGGGCGGCCTTCAGCTCATGGCGAGCCACTACGGCGAGTTGTGGCGCAACCTGCGGTTGTTGCGGCGCGGCCTGCGTCGGGCGCGGCGCTTTCACCCCCAGGCCCGCGCGGTGCTCGGTGGTGGTGCCGTGAGCGTGTTCTACGAGCAGTTGGGGCGCAGCCTGCCGGCCGGCACGGTGGTCTCGGTGGGCGAGGGCGAAACCCTGCTTGAAAAACTGATCCGGGGAGAATCGATCGCGGCCGAGCGCTGTTACGTGGCCGGTGAGCCTCCGCGCCCGGGCCTGATTCACGAGCAGCCCGCACCGCTCCAAAAAACCGCCGTCGATTACGCCGCCATTGAAGCGATCTGGCCTCAGTTGGGCTGGTATCTCGATGGCGGCGATTTCTACGTTGGCGTGCAGACCAAACGCGGTTGCCCCCACAACTGCTGCTATTGCGTCTACACCGTGATCGAGGGCAAGGCGGTGCGGGTCAACCCGGTCGAGGAGGTGGTCGCCGAGATGCGCCAGCTCTATGACCGGGGGGTGCGGGGCTTCTGGTTCACCGATGCCCAGTTCATCCCGGCGCGCCGCTACATCGACGATGCCAAGCAGCTGCTGCGGGCGATCCTGGCGGCCGGAATGACCGACATCCGCTGGGCTGCCTACATCCGCGCCGACAACCTCGACGCCGAGCTGGCCGAACTCATGGTGCGCAGTGGCATGAGCTACTTCGAGATCGGCATCACCTCCGGATCCCAGGAACTCGTGCGCAAGATGCGCATGGGCTACAACCTGCGCACCGTGCTCGAGAGTTGTCGGCTGCTTGCCACGGCGGGGTTCGACGAACACGTATCAGTCAACTACTCGTTCAACGTGATCGACGAACGGCCCGAGACGATCGCCCAGACCGTCGCCTATCACCGCGAGCTCGAGCGCATTTTCGGTGCTGACAAGGTGGAACCGGCGATTTTCTTCATCGGCCTCCAGCCCCATACCCACCTGGAGCAGTACGGCTTCGATCAGGGTCTGGTCCAACCCGGTTACAACCCGATGAGCATGTTGCCCTGGACGGCGCGCAAGCTGCTCTGGAACCCTGAACCGATGGGGCGCACCTTTGGGCGCATCTGCCTCGAGGCCTTTGATACCAATCCCGGCGATTTTGGCCGCACGGTGATGCTGCTGTTGGAGCGTGACTACGGCTGCGCCCCCTTGGATCAGGCCCTGCACGCGCCGGTTCAGGGTCGTGGCGCGTTGGCAACGGCTGTGCGCTGAGGCTCACGCCAGCGGCGTCTGACCCAGAGCAGCACGGCCAGGCCGGCGATTCCGGCAAGCCCGCCGATCGGATTGGCGCCGGGGCCACCTGGTCCCAGGAGCCAGGCTGGGGCCTCAGGCGCGATGGCGATCAGGCCGTTCTGGAGGGCAAACCAGCCCCCCACCAGGCCCCCGTGCAGCCCGATGGCGCCCCAGATCAGACCGCCATCGGCACGGCGCTGCAGGGCCAGGCACAGACCCAGCAGGGTCAGGCCGCCCAGCAGGGCCAGGGCTGCGAGCCCCGGCAGGCGGTACCAGGGGTGCAGCAGGGCAAAGATCACCGCCTGGGCGATCAGGGCGCGCCGCGCCCCCAGCAGCAGTTCGAGTTCACCCCAGAGCCAACCCCGGAACACGAGTTCTTCGGCAAAGCCCACCCCCAGCATCAGGGCCAGGGCATTGAGCCCTTCACCAGCGCTCAGGTCACCAAGCCAGCGGGCCTGGCCGAGCAGCACCAGCAGCAGGGTCAGGGGGGCCAGCAGCAGCAGCGCTTTCAGCAGGCCCCTGATCAGGGCACGCAGCGACAGCGCTGACGCCAGGGGCAGCACGCCCAGCCGTCGCCAGGGCTGATTGTCACCCCACACCCGCTGCAACCGCAGCGGCAGCGTCAGCAGCAGAAGCAGCAGCGAGATGGCGAGCCCGGCGAGATCCACCTGGTCGGTGCGCCAGCCCGGGGCGAGCAGCTGCAGAGGGCGGCTGGCCAACCAGCCCAGCCCCAACAGCCCAGGCACGTAGAGCAGCGTGCCCCACCAGCGAGGTTTCATTCCTCGGGCTCGATCGTGCTGGTCAGGCCCTTGGCTTTGAGGGTCTCGCAGTAGAACTCGGCCGGCTCGAGATCGCAGACGATCACCAGGCCCACGCCGGTGTTGTGGGCTTCGAGCATCACGGCGATGGCGTCCTGCTCGCTCAACGACGGCACCACCTGGCGCAGGGTCATCACCACGTACTCCATGGAGTTGACCGGGTCGTTGTGCAGCAGCACCTTGTAGCGCGGTGAAGGCTTGCGCACCCGCTCGGGCGCCTTTTCCATCACGGCAGCGCCGCCGCCCTCGCGCGAGGGGGTCTGGGTAGCAATCACCGAGCTGGGCATCAACGCAGAACCGGCTTGCAGGACAGAGAGTTTACGGATCGCAGCAGGCGAGAGTGCATTGGGCCTGGTGCTCAACCGGCCAGGGCCGCTTTGATGCGGCGCATCGCTTCGTCGACGTTGGCGCGGCTGTTGAAGGCCGACAACCTGAAGTAGCCCTCACCGGCGGCGCCGAAGCCACTGCCCGGGGTGCCCACAACGTGGGCCTTGCCCAGCAGCCGATCAAAGAACCCCCAAGAGTCGATGCCCGCAGGCGTCTTGATCCACACGTAGGGGGCCTGCTCACCGCCGTACACCGCCAGGCCGGCGTCGCTGAGCTCGCGGCGGATGATCGCAGCGTTCTCCATGTAAAACGCAATCAGGGCCTTGACCTGGGCCTGGCCCTCGGGGCTGTAGACGGCCTCGGCACCGCGCTGCACGATGTAGCTCACGCCGTTGAACTTGGTGCACTGGCGCCGGTTCCACAGTCCCCACAGCTCGACGCGCTCGCCATTGGCGGCGGTGCCCATCAGCCCCTTGGGCACCACCGTCAGGGCACAGCGGGTGCCGGTGAAGCCGGCGTTTTTGGAGAACGAGCGAAACTCGATCGCGCACTCGCGTGCGCCCTCGATCTCGTAGATCGAGTGGGGCAGGCTCGGGTCCTGAATGAAGGCCTCGTAGGCGGCGTCAAACAGGATCAGCGCGTCGTTGGCGCGGGCATAGTCGACCCAGGCCTGGAGCTGCTCTTTGGTGGCGACGGCGCCGGTGGGGTTGTTGGGGAAGCAGAGGTAGATCAGATCCACCTTCTCGGTGGGGATCTGGGCGGTGAAGCCGTTGTCGGCGTTGATCGGCAGGTAGGTCAGGCCGCCGTACTGGCCCGCATCGTCGGCATCACCGGTGCGGCCCGCCATCACGTTGCTGTCGACATACACCGGATAAACCGGATCGGTCACGGCGATGCGGTTGCCCTCGCCCAAGATGTCGAGAATGTTGGCGCTGTCGCACTTGCTGCCGTCGGAGACAAAGATCTCCTCGGCACTGATCGGGCAGCCGCGGGCGACAAAATCGTGTTGGGCAATGGCTTGACGCAGCCACAGGTAGCCCTGCTCGGGCCCATAGCCGTGGAAGCCTTCGCGGGTGCCCATCTCATCGATGGCGGCCTTCATGGCGCTGCGGCAGGCCTCGGGCAGGGGCTCGGTCACATCGCCGATGCCCAGGCGAATGATGGCGGCCTCGGGGTTGGCCTCGCTGAAGGCTTTGACCCGCCGGGCAATCTCGGGAAACAGATAGCCCGCCTTGAGCTTGAGGTAGTTGCCGTTGACCTGGGCCATTGCGCGCTTGCTTGATGGCCGCGATTGTCCTATGCGGCGGTGGCCGGCTGGCTCGTCGCAATGCCCAACTGGCCCCTGGCCAGAGCCTCGCGGCTGGTGTGCACCGAGTGGCTGCCCAGCACCAGCGGATGGTTGTGCTGCACGCCGGCGCCCGCTGCAGCGAGGTGCCGGTCAGTGGTCCTCTGGTGAGCATTGACGTTGTGGTGCTGCGCACCGCCGCCGAGCAGGGCCTGGGCATCGCCCGCCTGCCGGCTCGCACCCGCGCCTTCATCGACTTTGTGCAGCCGCGCATGGCCCGGACGCTGACAGTCGCCACGGCGATCGAAAGCGCTGTGGGTGAGAGGCGGTCGCCGGGGCTGCTTACACTGGTAAGCAACGCTCGGGTCTCAAGTGATGGACGCCTTGCTCACGCTGTCCTCCAAGGGGCAGCTTGTGATTCCGGCGCGATTGCGCCAGCTTCTGGGCTTGCGCGCTGGCGATCGCCTGGCGCTGAGCCTGGAGCCTGATGGCCTGCATCTGGTGCCCCAAGGTCCTGGTAAGACCGCCAGTGCCCATGCGTTGATCGGCTGTGTGGGCTACCAGGGCGAAGCGATACCGCTTGAGCGGATGGATCCGGCGCTCTATGTCAGCAAGGATCAGCCGTGAGCCTGCCGATCGCGCTCGACACCAATGCCTTGGTCAGGCTGCTCACCAATGACGACCCCAAGCAGGCTCGGCGGGTCGCCGATCTGATCGAAGCAAGCCCCGCCTGCTTTGTTCCGATCACTGTGGTGCTCGAGCTCGAATGGGTGCTGCGCGGGGCCTACAAGCTCCCGCGGGAGGCCATTGTTCGTGGCTTTCAGGGCTTGATGGCGATCAGCCATCTGTCTTTGGAGCAGGAGGAGCAGGTTCTGCAGGCCCTCGATGCCTATGCCCGGGGTCTTGACTTTGCTGATGCCCTGCACGTGCTGCGCAGTGAGGGTTGCGCAGCCCTGGCCAGCTTTGATCGGGCCTTGGTGCGGCAGGCTGCCCAGCTGGCGCTCAGCCCGCCTGTGCAACAGCTTTAAGCGGTTCTCGGCTGTTGCCTTGCCTACGCTCAAGGCATGGCCGTCACTGTTGCCCCGATCGATTTCAACGCCCTGATCGATCTGTCGATCAGCAAGCCGGCCCGTTACCTGGGCAACGAGCGGGGCGTTGAGCCGCGCGACTGGGATCGCGCCTGGCCAGCGGCGGGTGTGCGCTGGGCGCTCACCTATCCCGAGGTCTACGAGGTGGGCGCCAGCAACAGCGGCCACATCATTCTCTATTCGATTCTCAACAGCGTGCCTGGTCAGCTGTGCGATCGCAGCTACCTGCCGGCTCCCGATCTGGCGGCGCGGCTGCGCGAGCGCGGCGTGCCTCTGTTTGCGGTCGAGAGCCGCCGGCCGCTCAAGGCCTTCGACATTCTCGGCTTTTCGCTCAGCTACGAGCTGGGCGGCACCAACATTCTCGAGATGCTCGATCTGGCGGGCATCCCGATCCATGCAGCAGAGCGCGGCGATCTGCCCCTGGATCACCCCGAGGCGCCACCGTTGATCTTTGCCGGGGGGCCGACGGCCACCAGCAATCCCGAGCCGTTTGCGGCCTTCTTCGACTTTGTGGCCCTGGGCGACGGCGAGGAGCTGCTGCCCGAGATCGGTCTGGTGGTGGCCGAAGCCCGTGCCGCCGGACTGAGCCGCCGGCAGCTGCTGCGCGATCTCGCCCAGGTGCCGGGGGTCTATGTGCCCAGCCTCTATGGCCCTGGGGCCGATGGCATCGCGGTGGTGCCGCTGGAGCCCGAACCACCAGCGCGCATCCAGCGCCGCACCGCCACGCCCATGCCCCACTACGCCATGGGTCTGGTGCCCCACATCGAGACGGTGCACGACCGGCTCACGGTCGAGATTCGCCGCGGCTGCACCCGCGGCTGCCGGTTCTGCCAGCCGGGCATGCTCACCCGCCCGGCCCGCGACGTGGAGCCCGAAGCGGTGATCGAGGCTGTCGAAGAGGGCATGCGCCGCACGGGCTACAGCGACTTTTCGCTGCTGTCGCTGAGTTGCAGTGACTACCTGGCCCTGCCGGCGGTGGGGGTCGAGCTGCGCAACCGCCTGGCCGACAAGAACGTCACCCTGACCCTGCCCAGCCAGCGGGTCGACCGCTTTGACAGCAACATCGCCCACATCATCGGTGGCGCCCGCAAGGGGGGCATCACCTTTGCCCCCGAGGCGGGCACCCAGCGCCTGCGCGACATCGTCAACAAGGGCCTCACCGATGCCGAACTGCTCTCTGGCATCCGCACGGCGATGCAGCAGGGCTACCGCAAGGTCAAGCTCTATTTCATGATCGGCCTGCCCGGTGAGACCGATGCCGATGTGCTCGGCATCGCCGACACCTGCCGCAGCCTGCAGCAGCAGTGCAGTGATCTGGGGCGGCTGGAGCTGAATCTCACGATCAGCAACTTCACGCCCAAGCCCCATACGCCGTTTCAGTGGCACAGCGTCAGCACCGCCGAGTTTGGGCGGCGCCAGCAGCTGCTCAAGGGCGCCCTGCGCCAGCTGCGCGGGCTCAAAACCAATTTCACCGACATCCGGCTCTCGGCGATTGAAGACTTCATCGGTCGCGGCGACCGGCGCGTCGCCCCGGTGATCGAGGCCGCCTGGCGGGCCGGGGCAGGCATGGACTCCTGGTTTGAGTCGGCCGAGCGCAGCCACAACGCCTGGAGCGGCGCCATCGAGGCCGCCGGACTGGGTGGGCGTTACCGAGCCCTCGAGCTGGGGGCCTGGAGTGCAGCCGAGGCCATGGATCCCGGCGATCTCGAGGCCTTCTGCCGTCAGAGCCTGCCGTGGGACCACATCGACTCGGGGCTCGACAAGCGTTGGCTGGCCGATGACCTCAAGAACGCCCTGGCAGCGGCCGTTGTTCCCGACTGCTCCTTTGAGGGCTGCAGCAGCTGCGGGGTATGCGGCCCGGAGCTGGGCCACAACGTGGTGATTCCGCCGCCCCAGGTGCCGCCTGCCCTGCCCCAGCGGGCCCCAGCCAGCGAGCGGATCGCTCGTCTGCGCATCGGCTTTGCCAAGACCGGCTCCCTGGCCCTGATCAGTCACCTCGACACCCTGCGGATGCTCGAGCGGGCCCTGCGCCGTACTGGGTTGCCAGTGAGCTTCACCGGGGGCTTTCACCCGCTGCCGCGGCTGCAGCTGGCCCTGTCGTTGCCCCTGGGGGTCGAGGGGTTGGGCGAGTGGTTGGATCTCGAGTTCACCGCCCCGGTCGATCCGGCTGCGGTGCGGCAGCGCCTGCAGGGCGAGCTGACCACAGAGTTTCAGCTGCTCTCTGTCGCAGAGGTGCCGGTGTTCGGACCCAGTCTCAGCCAGGAGCTCGAACGTGCCCGCTGGAGCTTTGCGCTGCAGCACCCCGTTGACGACGTGGTGGCCACAGGGTCAGCGGCTCCGGCCCTGTGGCAGCCCGCGCTTGATGCCCTGCTGGCTGCCGATCGATTGCTCTGGCACGACACCGACAAGAAGGGTCGCCCCCGGCAGTGGGACGGCCGGCCCTCTCTGTTGGGGCTGCAATGGTGTGATGGACGTGTTCTGCTCGAGGCGGCGATCGACCCCCAGGGCCGCAGTCTCAAGCCCGACCAGATTCGGACCTGGCTTGCTGAACGGCTCCGGCAGTCACTCGTTCTGCACGGTGTTCGCCGGGACGCTCTGTTGCTGCGACCGTGCTAATTTGGCAAGAGATCAGAAGCCAGACGAGCCGGTAGCTTCTCGACAGCTGCGGCCATCCCTACGTCTGTCCCGCTGATCCAACGCTTTCCCGAATTTCCGATTCCATCAGACTTCCGGGAGGTGTTCACCGCGGCGCCTCAGGTCGTAAGAGTTCAGTTCAGTCTTCGTTGTTCCAGCCGGCTGATGGTCGCTGATCAGCCCTCATCGCGTGGGAGATGGCCTTGCCATTCCTTCGCCGCCAGCATTCAACTCCGTGATCGCTGCCAGCAGCAGCGATTCCACGCCGCCGCAGCCATCGCAAGCTCCTCAGCGACGCCCCCAGGGCTCCACAGAGCTCCAACTCCCTTCCCCTATGTCTCAGCAGATCGTCATCGCCGAGCAACTGCGGATCGCCGCAGTTCTCACCGATGAACGCGTCGATGAACTGATTGTTGCCCAGGGTCGTTACCAGATCGGTGACGTTTATCTGGGAACGGTCGAAAATGTTCTGCCTGGCATTGATGCCGCCTTTGTCAATATCGGAGAAAGCGAGAAAAATGGTTTCATTCATATCACCGATCTCGGCCCGCTGAGGCTCAAGAAGGGCGGCGCAGGCATCACCGAATTGCTGGAACCACGCCAGAAGGTGCTGGTCCAGGTCATGAAGGAACCCACGGGCACCAAGGGGCCCCGCCTCACCGGCAACCTCACCCTGCCCGGTCGCTTCCTGGTGCTCCAGCCCCACGGCCAGGGCGTCAACATCTCACGTCGCATCAACGGTGAAAACGAGCGCAACCGTCTGCGGGCCCTCGGTGTTCTGATCAAGCCGCCGGGTGCGGGCCTGTTGATCCGCACCGAGGCCGAGGCTGTCAGTGAAGACCTGCTGATCGATGACCTCGAGTCGCTGCTGCGGCAATGGGAGGCGATTCAGGCTGCCGCCGAGAGCGCCAGTCCGCCGGTGCTGCTCAACCGTGACGAAGATTTCATTCATCGCATCCTGCGCGATCACTTCAGTCCAGATGTCGGGCGAATCGTGGTCGATAGTGCCGATGCTGTGGCGCGTGTGACGTCGTTTCTTGGTGCCGATCCAGCCAGTCCGGCGGTTGAGCACCACAACGATGGCACCGAGATTCTCGAGCATTTCCGGGTCAATGCCGCGATCCGCGATGCGCTCAAGCCCCGAGTGGAGCTGCCTTCGGGAGGCTCGATCATCATCGAGCCCACCGAGGCCCTCACGGTGATTGACGTCAATTCCGGGTCGTTCACCCGATCGGCCAATGCCCGTGAGACGGTGTTGTGGACCAACTGTGAAGCGGCCGTTGAGATCGCCCGACAGTTGAAGCTGCGCAACATCGGAGGTGTGGTCATCGTCGATTTCATCGACATGGATTCCCGCCGCGATCAGCTGCAGTTGCTCGAGCATTTCACCCAGGCGGTGCGTCACGATGCGGCCCGCCCCCAGATCGCCCAGATCACCGAGCTGGGCCTGGTCGAGCTGACGCGCAAGCGGCAGGGTCAGAACATCTATGAACTCTTCGGGCGCGCCTGCCCGAGTTGCGGTGGCCTGGGCCATGTGGCGGTGCTGCCCGGCAAGGACACCCTGCAACCCCTGGCCACCACCTCCGGGCTGGTGCGCTCGGCGGCCTCGGCTCGCTCCGAATTGGCCAGCCCCGGTGCGGCCGAGAGTGGTGGCCGGCGTCGCCGCGGCGGCCGCGGTGGCCGTGGCGCTCAGGAGCCGAGCGAGCTCATCACGGTTGATCTGTCCGGGTCCGATCAGGCTGCTGGCGATGAGGCCTCGGAAGCATCCACCCAGGGTGATGCTCCATCCGCAGCCTCCCGTCGCCCCGAGCTGGAGGTCGTGGCCGTTGCCATGGAGCCTGCCCAGGAGCTTGTCTATGGCTGGATGGGGTTGAGTCCGGCGTTGTTGCTTGACCAGGCTTCGCAGTCCGACAACCTGCTGGTGCGGGTGGTGCGTCCTGGCGAAGACACCGAAGCCGTGCTGAACGAAGCACGCCAGCAACTCGCTGCCGCAGGTGGCCGGCGGCGTCGGCGCGGCCGCGGTGCCAGCGACGGTGGTGCCAGCGAAGGCGGTGCCCTGCTCGAGGCCCCGAGTTCCGCCGACGCTCCGATTGCCGTCGAGATCACGCCCCTGGCCGATCCCGGCCCTAACGAACCCGTGCTCACCGTGGCGTTGCCCAGCCGTGAGCGTCGTGCCGCTGCAGCGGCGGCAACCCCGAAGGCCACACCGAAGGCGGCAGCAGCGGCCGCCCCGGAGGTCGAGGTCGATGACGGTGAACCCCGTCGCCGCCGGCGCCGTTCGTCGGCAGCAGGCTGAAGTCTTCGGCGGTGCAGGCCAGGGGCAGTGCGGCGCCGCAAGACCCCTACCGGGGCCTTGATCCGGGGGTCTGCATCGGTGTCGATGAAGTGGGCCGGGGCAGCGTGTTCGGCCCGGTCTTCGCTGCGGCCGTGCAGCTGCCCGCTGCTGCCCACGCACACCTGGCAGCAGCGGGTCTGACCGACAGCAAGCAGCTCTCTGCCAAACGGCGTCAGGCCCTGGTGCCCAGGATTGAGCACTGGGCTCGCGGCTGGTCCTTGGGTCAGGCCTCGGCGGCAGAGATCGACCGTTTCGGGATTCGTCGGGCCACCGAGCTGGCCATGCTGCGGGCCCTGCAGCGTCGTCCATGGCAACCCGAGTTGCTGATCGTCGATGGCAACCTGCCGCTGCGGTTGTGGTCAGGTCCCCAGTGCACCCTGGTGGCCGGCGATCGCCACTGCCTGGCCATCGCCGCAGCCAGTGTGATCGCCAAGCAGGCTCGCGATGGCCTGATCACACGCCTGGCGGCCCGCTACCCCGGCTTCGGCCTGGAACGGCATGCCGGTTACGGCACGGCCCAGCACCGTCAGGCGCTGTCGCGGTTTGGGCTGACGCCGCTGCATCGCCGCAGTTTTTTGAAATCCTGGGCGGTAGCTTCACTCCAGGGCCCCGATTAAGCGGCGGCAGGGGTGTGCGGGGATTCCGTGCACCACCGCTCAAAATCCCCGAGCAGTTGCTGCCCGACCCTGCCCTTGATGCCAAGCAGGATGCCGGAGAGCAAGGACTGGCCCGTGGCTTCCAGCACCCCGGCAGGGATCAGACGCAACAGGGGCGGCTGGCTCACCTCAACCGCAAGGGTTGCTTCTCCGCTGAGTCCCTGACCATCGGCACGGAGCCAGGAACTGAGCGTCAGCACGAAGTCATCGACCAGACCCAGTCCTTCGAGCTGGCAGTCCCTGGCCTCGAGTTCGAGGCGGTCGCCTTCAAGCCTGGTCGCCAGCTCCACGATCGGCTGGATCCGCAGTTGAAACACCTGCAGGGGGCTGACCGCATAGCGATAGCGACCAGGCCCCAGCGGCTCCAGCTGGTCAGGGTCCAGCAGGGCGTTGACCACGCGCTGTTCCTGGCGCAGATAGGCCGGCAGACGATCCCAGTGCCGGTTCACCGCCAGGGTCAGTTGCTGGCTGGCACGGAAGGCCAAGGGCATGGCCAGCTGGCCGAGGCGGCATGATCCTATCGAGCACCCCAGCAGCCCCCATGCGCGTTGCCTTCCTTGGACCGAGCGGCACCTATGGCGAGCAGGCGGCACGGCGCCTGGTCCAGCTCGAAGCCATCGAGGCTGCCGACCTGGTGCCCCAGCTCGGCATTCGTGCTGTGGTTCAGGCGCTGGCCGCCTCGGTCTGCGATGCAGCGGTGGTCCCGGTCGAGAATTCGGTGGAAGGGGGTGTGACCGCTGCCCTCGATGCCCTCTGGGAGCACCCGGAGCTCAGCGTGGCCCGGGCCCTGGTGCTGCCCATTCGCCACGCACTGCTGGGCAGTGGCCCGCTGGAGGCTGTCAGTGAGGTGCTCTCCCACCCGCAGGCTCTGGCCCAGTGCAGTCAGTGGCTTGCCGACCAGTTGCCCTCAGCCCTGCAGCTGCCCACCAGCTCCACCGCAGAGGCCGCCCGCATGGTGCGTGGCAGCCGCTTCCGGGCGGCGGTGGCATCGCTGGAGGCGGCCCGCGAACACGGCCTCACCGTGCTGGCCCATCCGATCAATGATGTCGCTGGCAACTGCACCCGCTTTCTGCTGTTGCGCCGGGGCGAGCGAGCCAGCCATGGCGATCTGGCCAGCCTGGCTTTCTCCCTGCATGCCAACCGGCCTGGGGCGCTGCTGGAGGCCCTGGCCTGTTTCGAGCGCCATCAGCTGAACATGGGGCGCATCGAATCGAGGCCCTCCAAGCGCGAGATGGGCGAATACATCTTTTTTGTGGACCTCGAACTCTCCAGGGAGTCAGCCGAGCAGACCCTGCGGGCGGCTCTGGCTGACCTCACCCCCCTGTGCGAGCACCTCGCCCTGTTTGGGGCCTATCCGTTGACGACCGACCTGGAGAGCACCCCCCTTGAGAGCAACGACCTGGAGAGCAACGACCAGGAGCTGGCTTCCCAGGGCTGATCAGCCTGGCTTCTGCCCCTTGAACACCCCGAACTGCATCAGCCCTGTGGTGAAGGCCCAGTGCATCAGCAGGATGGTGGGCACCTCGCGCAGGCCGAGCGCCACACCGCGGGGGCCGAGACCCAGCACAGCTGCTGGACGGCGAAAGCCCTCGAGAATCGAATCAATCCAGGAGGGGAGGGTTGGCTTCGACCAGTCAGCAATCGTGACCCTCACTCCGTCAGCGTGACAGCTGCCCTGCAGATGGGCTCTCAGGCCTTCGATCGAAGCAAATTCAGGGTGTGCCCAGTCGTCGAGGAGGCGCCGCATCACCCAGCGCTCCCGAGGGCTCAGGGGGGTCTGGGTGTCGTCACGGCGGTTCCAGTCGGCCACGGCCAGCAGGCCACCGGGCCTGAGCACCCGCAGCAGTTCGTCGGCGTACCGCTGTTTGTCGGCCATGTGAGGACAGGCTTCGACGCTCCAGACCGCATCGAACTGACGCTCGCCGAACCCGAGTTCCAGCGCGTCCATGACCGCGAAACGGCAGTGCCGGCTCAGCGGCTCCGGGGTCAGGGCCTGAGCCCGGGCGATCTGGGCCTGGCTGATGCTGATGCCCTGCACGTCGAAGCCGTAGTCGGCAGCCAGGATCCGGGCACTGCCACCGATGCCGCACCCCACATCGAGCACGCGACTGCCCCTGGGCAGCGTGTCGAGGCCACTCCACTGCACCAGGGCATGCACGAAATCGACCTTGGCGGCACGAAAATCCCGCCGCCTGGGGGGCGATCCGTAGTGGCCCAGGTGGATGTGGTCGCCCCAGAGACGCTCCAGCAGGGCATCGTTGGTCCAGTTGTCGTAGGCCCTGGCAACGCTGCTGCTGTTGGTGAAGGCCCTGCTCATGGTTGCGTGCCGGTCACGAAGGGGTGAAGGTGTCCTTGAGGACGGTGCGGGCCGCCAGTTGCCGCCGCGTGTGATCGAGCAGCTTGTATTCCTCGCGCAGTCGTTCGCTCGTGTCGGTGATCTCCAGCAGGGCCTGCTGTTGATCCGCCACAGGACCTGCCAGGTGCGCTCCGATCCAGAAGGACAGTTCCCTCGGCAGATCAGGTAGGTCCGACGGCAGTGTTGCAGGCTTGCCAAGCAGCTTGCCGGTCAACTCCACCACATCACGCAGGGCCTGTCTGACGTCGGCCGCCAGGGAGACCAGTTCATCAGGGCTATCGACACGGTCATCCTCGATCCAGCTCACGAGGGCCAATCGGTACGGCGCCTCCCGCAGGATTTCGAGCACCCTGAAGCGTTGCTGACCCAGGGTGACCACGTTGCTGCGGTCATTGTCCTGGGTGCGGCATTGGATGATCTCGGCGCAGCATCCAACGCTGGCCATGGTCTGGGAGTCGGGATCCCATCGGATCACGCCGAAGCGTTTGTCCTCCGCAAGAGCCGTGCGCAGCATCATGCGGTAGCGCGGCTCGAAGATGTGCAGGGGGAGCACCTCCTGCGGGAACAGGACCAGATCGGGAAGGGGGAACAGCGGCAGCTCTCTCACAGCCAGTTCGCCCATGGAGTCGCCGATTGATGCATAGATCCTAGGGAGCCCAGGCCCGTGATCGCTTGGCTGATCACGGGGACTGATCGCCACGATCAGTCAGACCTGGCCACTCCAACCGGCCTGAGTTTCGATGCGGAACGCTGGAGGCAGGCCTCAGAGCTTGACTTCGATGTCGACACCACTGGGCAGGTCGAGCTTCATCAGCGCATCGATGGTCTTCGAGCTGGGGCTGAAGATGTCGATGATGCGGCGATGGGTCCGGGTTTCGAAATGCTCGCGTGAATCCTTGTCCACGTGGGGTGACCGCAGCACGCAGTAGATCTTGCGCTTGGTCGGCAGGGGAATCGGTCCGATCGCTGTTGCAGCGGTGTGATCGGCCGTTTCGATGATTTTTTCGCAGGACAGATCGAGCATGCGGCGGTCAAATGCCTTGAGCCGGATGCGGATCTTCTGCTGGGAGATGGCAGTGGACATGGGGAGAAAAACGCTGAGGGCTTGCGCCAGTCGGGGGCGCAGGACCAGGTTGGGGAGGCTTGCCACAAGGGCAGGCCTTGAGGCCAGGTTGTCGAGGTGCGGAAAGGGTGAAGGCCGGTGTGGCCCTCACCCCTTAACCCTAGATCAGCGGAAAACGCTGACCAGGATCACTCGATGATCTTGGAGACCACGCCGGCACCGATGGTGCGGCCGCCTTCGCGAATGGCGAAGCGCATGCCCTGCTCGATGGCCACGGGGCAGATCAGCTCACCGGTCATCTTGATGCGGTCACCGGGCATCACCATTTCGACGTTAGAGCCGTCGTCGGAGGTGAAGGCGGTGATCTGGCCGGTCACATCCGTGGTACGGATGTAAAACTGCGGGCGGTAGCCGGCGAAGAAGGGGGTGTGGCGACCACCTTCTTCCTTCTTGAGCACGTACACCTCACCTTCGAACTTGGTGTGGGGCTTGATCGAGCCGGGCTTGACCAGCACCATGCCGCGTTCGATGTCTTCCTTCTGGATGCCGCGCAGCAGCAGACCGACGTTGTCGCCAGCCATGCCCTCGTCGAGCAGCTTGCGGAACATCTCCACACCGGTGACGGTGCACTTGCGGGTGTCCTTGATGCCGACGATCTCGATCTCTTCGCCCACCTTGACCTTTCCGCGCTCGATCCGGCCGGTGGCGACGGTGCCGCGACCGGTGATCGAGAACACGTCTTCCACAGCCATCAGGAAGGGCTTGTCGACTTCGCGCTCGGGCTCGGGAATCGACTCGTCGACAGCCGTCATCAGGGCGTCAACCTTGGCTTCCCATTCGGCGTCACCCTCAAGGGCCTTGAGGCCGGAGACCTGAACCACGGGGATGTCATCACCGGGGAAGTCGTAGCTGCTCAGCAGTTCACGCACTTCCAGTTCGACCAGCTCGAGGATCTCCTCGTCGTCGACCATGTCGCACTTGTTGAGGGCGACCACCAGGGCGGGAACGCCCACCTGCTTGGCCAGGAGGATGTGCTCCTTGGTCTGGGCCATGGGGCCGTCGGTAGCAGCCACCACCAGAATCGCGCCATCCATCTGGGCGGCACCGGTGATCATGTTCTTCACGTAGTCGGCGTGACCGGGGCAGTCCACGTGGGCGTAGTGCCGGTTGTCGGTCTCGTATTCGACGTGGGCGGTGTTGATGGTGATGCCGCGCTCACGCTCTTCGGGAGCACCGTCGATCTGGTCATAGGCCTGCGCCTTGGCCATGCCCTTCTTGGCCAGCACGTTGGTGATGGCGGCGGTGAGGGTGGTTTTGCCGTGGTCAACGTGACCGATGGTGCCGATGTTGACGTGGGGTTTGTTCCTTTCGAACTTCTCGCGAGCCATGGTGTTAAAGAATCGGGGTGGTGGTTTTGGGTACGGGAAAGATCAGGATTTGCCCTGATTCTTGGAGATGATGGCCTCGGCCACGTTGCGAGGAACTTCCTCGTAGTGACTGAATTCCATCGAGAAAATACCCCGACCCTGAGTCATGGATCGGAGCTGGGTGGCGTAGCCGAACATCTCGGCCAGAGGCACCTTGGCCTGGACCTTGGACGTGCCGTCATCGACGGATTGTCCTTCGACCTGGCCGCGGCGTGAGGAGAGATCGCCGATGATCGAACCGAGGAAATCCTCGGGAATCTCGACCTCCACCTTCATCATCGGCTCAAGAAGTACGGGATTGCACTTCTTGACGGCGTCCTTGAAGGCCATGGAGCCGGCGATTTTGAACGCCATTTCCGAGGAATCGACGTCGTGGTACGAACCGTCGACCATGGTGACCTTCACGTCAATCATGGGGAAGCCCGCGATCACGCCGGATTCGCAGGTCTCCTTCATGCCGTTTTCGGCAGGACCGATGTATTCCTTGGGAACGATGCCGCCAACAATTTTGTTGACGAATTCAAACCCTGAACCCGGCTCTCCGGGCTGCATTTCGATCACCACGTGGCCGTACTGGCCCTTGCCACCGGTTTGACGGGCGAACTTGCCTTCGCCTTTAGAGCTGCTGCGGATTGTTTCCCGGTAGGAAACCTGAGGAGCGCCGATGTTGGCCTCCACCTTGAATTCACGCAGCATGCGGTCCACCAGGATTTCCAGGTGAAGCTCGCCCATGCCAGCAATCACGGTCTGGTTGGTCTCGGGATCCGTTGACACCCTGAAGGTTGGATCCTCCTCAGCCAAGGACTGGAGTGCCTTGGAGAGCTTTTCCATATCCCCTTTGGTCTTGGGCTCGACAGCCACAGAGATCACAGGCTCAGGAATGAACAGTGATTCGAGGATGATCGGCTTTGAATCAACGCAAAGGGTGTCACCGGTTGTGGTGTCCTTGAGGCCGAGCACGGCGCCAAGATCGCCTGCACGCAGCTCATCGACTTCTTCCCGATCATCAGCTTTCAGCAGAATCAGGCGGGAGATTCTTTCTTTCTTGTCCTTGGTGGAGTTCAGCACATAGCTGCCCTTCTGAAGGACTCCTGAATAGACGCGCACAAACGTGAGTTTGCCGAACGGATCGGCCATCACTTTGAAGGCCAGAGCGCTGAACGGTTCGTTGTCGTCGGCAGGGCGGACGGCTTCGGTTCCATCTGCCAGAACACCCTGGATCGGGGGCACGTCCACGGGGGCCGGCAGGTAGTCGACAACGGCGTCGAGCAGGAGCTGCACACCCTTGTTCTTGAAGGCTGAGCCGCAGAGCATGGGCACAAGGCCGTGCTTCAGCACGCCTTCGCGGATGCCGTCACGCAGTTGCTGCTCGCTCAGCTCCCCTTTGTCGAGGAACTGCTCGATCAGGTCCTCGTCGGTCTCTGCCACGGCCTCCATCAGGGTGAGACGCCAGGTCTCAGCCAGATCAACCATGTCGGCCGGAATATCGGTTTCCTCGATGTCCTTGCCGAGATCGTCCTTGTAGATGAAGGCCCGGTTCTTGACCAGGTCGACAATGCCGCTCAATTCACCTTCGGCTCCGATCGGGAGCTGGATCGGTACCGCTTTGGCCTTGAGTCGGTCCTTGATCTGACCGTAGACCTTGAGGAAGTCGGCGCCCGTGCGGTCCATCTTGTTGACGAACACCATGCGCGGAACGCTGTAGCGGTCGGCTTGGCGCCACACCGTTTCCGACTGGGGTTGAACCCCGCCCACGGCACAGAAGACAGCGATCACACCATCGAGAACCCGCATCGAGCGCTCGACTTCGATCGTGAAGTCGACGTGCCCGGGGGTGTCGATGATGTTGATGCGGTGCTCTTTCCAGCTGGTGGAGATGGCGGCAGCGGTGATGGTGATGCCACGCTCACGCTCCTGTTCCATCCAGTCGGTGACGGCGGCGCCGTCATGGACCTCACCCATCTTGTGGACCACGCCTGAATAGAACAGGATCCGTTCAGTGGTGGTGGTTTTGCCGGCGTCGATATGGGCTGCGATGCCGATATTTCTGACGCGTTCCAGTGGAAAGGCGCGAGCCACGTGGGGTCTCCGGGAGGAAAATCAAAAGGCGGGCGTCACTCTACAGAGCGGGCCCGCCTCAGAGGCTGAGGCAGGGCTCGGCAAACGGGAGAGTGGTGGTCTGACTGCCCAGGAACTCAGACCGTGGTTGGCATCAGTAGCGGTAGTGGGCAAAAGCCTTGTTGGCTTCGGCCATCTTGTGAGTCTCCTCACGCTTGCGCACGGCACTGCCGGCTTCGTTGGCGGCGTCCATGAGCTCACCGGCCAGCTTGTGGGCCATGCTGCGGCCATTGCGGGCGCGGGAGAAGTTGACCAGCCAGCGCAGGGCCATGGCGGTGCCCCGTTCCTGACGCACTTCCATGGGCACCTGATAGGTGGCACCGCCGACCCGACGGGCACGCACTTCAACCAGTGGGGTGGCGTTCTTGACGGCCGTTTCAAACAGTTCGAGGGGGTCGCCACCGGTGCGCTCACCGATCAGACCGAAGGCATCGGAGAGGATCCGCTGTGCCGTTGACTTCTTGCCGTGCTTCATCAGCCTGGCCACGATCATCGATGCGAGGCGACTGTTGAACTGAGGATCAGGAAGGATCGGACGTTTTTCGGCAGCGTTGCGGCGGGACATAAACCGGAACCAGGCAGATGGTGAAGTGTCAGTGGGTTGGATCGTCGATCACGGGGACGAACCCCGTTTCAATCCTTGGGGGTCTTGGCGCCGTATTTGGAGCGGGCCTGACGGCGGTCTTTCACACCGGCGGTGTCGAGGGTTCCGCGAATGATGTGGTAGCGCACACCGGGCAGATCCTTGACGCGGCCACCGCGGATCAGCACCACGGAATGCTCCTGCAAGTTGTGGCCGATTCCGGGGATGTAGGCGGTCACCTCAAAACCCGATGTCAGACGCACACGGGCCACCTTGCGCAGCGCCGAATTGGGCTTTTTGGGCGTCGAGGTGTAGACGCGGGTGCACACGCCCCGGCGTTCGGGGCAGGCGCGCAGCGCCGGGGACTTGGTCTTGCGGGTCAGGCGCTGCCGTTCAGTGCGGATCAGCTGCTGGATGGTGGGCATCGAGGACCGGGTACGGGTCGGCGAACAGGATCGGAGGACGCGATTCGGTCGACCGACCGAGAGCGACAATCCGCCACCTTACTGCGTCACCGACCCCCCTCTGAGCAGGGGCCCAAAGGCTGCGCCGCAGGCGCAGCTGCTCTGGCCGTCGGGTGGGTGCACCAGAAAACCGCCACCGCTGAGATCGCCGCGATAGTCGAGGCAGACGCCGCAGAGCTGGGGCCACTGCTGTTCGGGCGCATAGACGGTGACGCCGTCGGCCCGGGCGACCGGCACCCCTGCCAGGTGCCCTGGTCGCAGTCGGATCGTCCAGCGTTCGCAGCCGCCTTCGATCAGATCAAGGTGCATCATCCCGGGTGTACCGGCCACGGCGGCCTGGCGTCCCAGCTCGGCGGCGGCGGCGGCGGTGATGTGCAGGCTCTGACCTCTGGTCATGGCAGGGGGGCCGGTCGGGCGCCGTGGCTCAAACTCAGCTCACTCTGGCAGTCGCCACGGGGGGCGCTGCCGCTCTGGCGTGCACCTGGCCGGCAGGCCTGAACCGCTTTTGGCACCAGGCCGAGGCCGTGGTGAACCGCCCCGGCGACACCCCGTCCCTTGACGGTCATGACCCCCCCCAGCACGAGGCCGGTGGAGCTGCCGCCGTCAAGGTTCAGCGCCTCTGTCAGCCCCAGTCGCCGCAGCAGGCTGGCGGTCTCCCCCAGGCTGGGCCCGGCATTGCCGATCCCCTCGAGGGTGATCAGCCAGAGCTGGGTTCCGTCGCCGGCGATCACCGTGCGTGGGGCACCCTGCTCCAGAAAGGAGCCGCTGAAATTCTCCAGCGACCCGTTGAGCACGATCCGACCGTTCTGCAGCAGCAGTGGCCCGCCCCCGATCACGAACGGGGCGTCAGCCAGCGGGTCGCTGTTGCGCGCGGTGATCGTCAGTGTGCTGCCCTCCTCCCAGGGCAGTTCGGCACCGCCACGGGCCACTACCAGGATTTCGCCGGATCGCAGCGGCACGCCCTGATTCAGTTCGGCGCTGTTCCACAGGCGCACCACCCGTCCGTTCCGGATCACCAGTGCCCGCTCGTCGCCGCTGAGGGCCCGGTAGCTGGGGCCCCAGTCGGCGGTGTAGCGGCTCAGTCCGCGTTGCAGGTAGCCGCTGTTGATCAGGGTGATGGGCCTGCTGTTGCCACCGGGATCACTGATCGCTTCATCCAGGCTCAGACGGCCGAAGCGCGGCATGGTGCCGGGGGACCAGGCCACAACCCCGCGGCTGAGGATCGGCCCTGAGAGCCAGCGCCCCTCGACGCGCAGGGCGCCGAGGGGCAGTTTCTTGACCCGGTTGAAAAAGCCGCCATTGATGGCAACCAGCGCGTCTTCGCGGGCGGCCAGCTGCTGCAGGGAGCTCAGACCCTCCATGCCGCCGCTGCGGGTGAGGGGCCTCAGCTCGAGGGTTGTGTTGCGGGGATCGAGGCGTACGGCGTTCAACCTGATGGCGCCGTGCACCTGCCGGTCCCAGTGCAGATCGCGGCCCAGCAGGGCCAACAGACGCGGGTCGTCCGGCTGGGCCGGCTGGGTGGCAGCGGCCGGCCCGGGGGGCAGATCGATCACGATCCGGGCCGGATCGCCCAGGGTCAGGAGACGCTGTGGAGCGCTGGTCCTCGGCTGCAGACCCAGCGCTGTGTCGCTTTGCTGCACCGTCAGCCCCAGTCGATTCAGTTCGGCCTGCTGGGCCGGCGTGCTGACCAGGCTCAGCCAGAGCCGCTCCCCATCCCGTCGCACCAGGGCCTGGCCAGCCAGATCGAGCACGATCCGCCGCGCCCCAGCGGTGCTGGAGCTGCGCACGTCGAGCAATCGGGTCGGCGGCAGCGTCAGGCTGAGCCTGTCGCCCGTGACGGCGATCGTCACCCCCGCATCGCGAAGCAGGGCCGCCGCATCGATGGCCACCTCATCCTCGAGTGGCCGCAGGCCATCGGGCGGCACGTCTCGTTCGCGGCCGAACCAGTTCAGGCGCAGCCCCCCCCACGTCAGGCTGCGGCTCTCCACGCCGAGCTGGTTCTGCAGAACCTCCAGCGGCAGCCAGAGCTGCGTTGGGTCTGTGGTGCTGCCGCTGAGCTGCCAGCGGGCCTGTTGCAGCTCACCGTTGAGATCCAGCCTGGCGCCGCTGCGGCCGGTTGACCGGCCCTCACCGGGGACAACCTGCGGTGGCAGGGGGGGCAGCGGCGCCAGCGGGCTGCCGGTGTTGAGCGATGCCAGCAGGGCAAGGAGCGCAGCTGCCGAGGGCATCACATCTGCAACCGATCGCGATGCAACCTAGCGGCGATCAGCGGATCCTTAAGATCCAAATCTGTGCCTTCGCCAACGGTGCTGCCTGCGGGCTGCTGTTGGGGGTCGGCTGCATCACTGGTCTGCATCACTGGTGTCGAGAACCTGGTCCATGCCTGCTTTCCCCCAACCCGTCTGGCCCCATTGCGACAGTGCCGCTCCGGCGGCGGTGGGCGGGGAAAAGGATGCCTGTGGCGTGGGCTTTCTGGCCCATCTGGGTGGTGAAGCCAGCCACTGGGTGCTGCAGCAGGCCCTGCGCGGTCTCGACTGCATGGAGCACCGCGGCGGGTGTGGCGGCGACAGCGATTCGGGCGACGGCGCCGGCGTGCTCTGCGCCATTCCCTGGGCGTATTACGAGGCGGTCTGGCCGGCCGCCCAGGCGTCCAGCGGTCAACTGCGCGGACTGGCCACGGTGTTTCTGCCCACCGATGCAGTTCGCCGCGCCCAGGCCATCCAGTTCTGCGAACAGGAAGCCCAGACCCTCGGCCTGAGCAGCCTGGGCTGGCGCGATGTGCCGGTCGACGCCAGCGTGCTCGGCCCGCTCGCCCGCGACACGGCTCCCCACATCGTCCATTGGCTGGTCGGCGCTGACCCCGCCATCGATGGCGATGCCCTCGAGGCCCGGCTGTTTCGCCTGCGGCGGCGTGCCGTCGACCGCACCCGGGCGGTCTGGGGAGTGGTCAGCGGCGACCTTTATTTCGCTTCGATCAGCTGTCGCACCGTTGTCTACAAAGGCATGGTGCGTTCGGAGGTGCTGCCGCACTTCTACAGCGACCTGCGCGATGCGCGGTTTGCGGTCAGTTTTGCGGTGTACCACCGTCGCTTCAGCACCAACACCCTGCCCCGCTGGCCCCTGGCCCAGCCGATGCGGTTGCTCGGGCACAACGGTGAGATCAACACCCTGCTGGGCAACATCAACTGGGCCAGTGCCGCCGAGGCCAACCTCGAAGCGGTCTGGGGCGATGCCGCCGGCGACCTGCGGCCCCTGGTGAATCCGGCCTTCAGCGATTCGGCCAACCTCGACGCCACGCTCGAGCTGCTCGTGCGCAGCGGCCGGCCGATCACCGACAGCCTGTTGACCCTGGTGCCCGAGGCCTTCAGGGATCAGCCCGAACTCGATGACAAGCCTGAGATCCGGGCGATGTACGAGTACAACGCCTGCCTGCAGGAGCCCTGGGATGGTCCGGCCCTGCTGGTGTTCGCCGATGGTCACACCGTCGGCGCCACTCTGGATCGCAACGGACTGCGTCCGGCCCGCTACTGCATCACCAGCGATGGCTACGTGGTGATGGGTTCGGAGACCGGCGTGGTCGAGCTTGAGGAAAGCCGCATCATCGAAAAGGGCCGTCTTGGCCCCGGCCAGATGCTGGCGGTCGACCTTGACCGTGGTCGGTTGTTGCGCAACTGGGAGGTCAAGGCCGAAGCGGCCGGCCGCCATCCCTATGGCGAATGGCTTGCTGAGCAACGCCGCAACCTGAGCCCCCAGCCCTGGGAGCAGCAGCGCCGGCTCGGGGATCTGGAGCTGTTGCAGCTGCAGAGCGCCTCGGGCTTCGGCGCCGAAGACCTGGACCTCGTCATCGAAGACATGGCCGGTGCTGGCAAGGAGCCGACCTACTGCATGGGGGATGACATCCCCCTGGCGGTGCTCTCGAGCAAGCCCCACCTGCTCTTCGACTACTTCAAGCAGCGTTTCGCCCAGGTCACCAATCCGCCGATCGACCCGCTGCGCGAAAAGCTGGTGATGAGCCTGGAGATGCATCTGGGCCAGCGCCGTTCGGCCCTGCGGCCCCAGCCGGAGGCCGCGGCGGTGCTGCATCTCGATTCACCGGTGCTCAACGAGGCCGAGCTGGTGGACCTGGGCTGCCATGGCCTGGCCGTGACCACGCTGTCGACCCTGATGCCGGTGGTCGACGGCCCGACTGCCCTGGAGGTCGCGGTGCGGCGCCTGTGCAGTCAAGCTGAAACAGCCGTGCGCGCCGGCGCCCGGGTGCTGGTGCTCAGCGATCGTCTGGGCCTGGATGGCCAGCCCGGCGGCATCAATGCCACCATCACGGCCCTGCCGCCGCTTCTGGCCACCGGTGCGGTGCACCACCACCTCTTGCGCTCGGGCCTGCGGCTCGAGGCCTCGATCGTGGTCGAGACCGCCCAGTGCTGGAGCACCCATCACCTGGCCTGCCTGATCGGCTATGGCGCCAGTGCCGTGTGCCCCTGGCTGGCCTGGGAGACCACCCGCCACTGGCTCGCCCATCCCCGCACCCAAAAGTTGATCGAGACCGGCAAGCTGCCGGCACTCACCCCTGATCGGGCCCAGGCCAACGTGCGCCAGGCCCTCGACGACGGCCTGCGCAAGATCCTCTCCAAGATCGGTATCTCGCTGCTGGCCAGCTACCACGGCGCCCAGATCTTTGAAGCGATCGGCATCGGCGCCGACCTGATCGCGCTGGCCTTCAAGGGCACCACCAGCCGGGTGGCCGGTCTCAGCCTGACCGATCTGGCCAGCGAGACCCTGGCGATCCACGCCAAGGCCTTCCCTGAGCTCAACCGCAGCAAGCTCGAGTTCATGGGCTTTGTGCAGTACCGCACCGGCGGCGAGTACCACCTCAACAGCCCCGAGATGGCCAAGGCCCTGCACGCCGCTGTGGCGGCCGGTCCGGGTTATGACCACTTCTCCACCTACAAGACCCTGCTTGAGAACCGGCCGGTCACGGCTCTGCGGGATCTGCTCGAGCTCAGACCGGCACCCAGCCCGCTGCCCCTCGATCAGGTCGAGAGCATCGAAAGCATTTGCAGCCGCTTCTGCACCGGGGGCATGAGTCTGGGGGCCCTCTCACGCGAGGCCCACGAGGTGCTGGCGGTGGCCATGAACCGCATCGGCGGCAAGAGCAACAGCGGCGAAGGTGGCGAAGATCCGGCCCGCTTCAACGTGCTCAACGATGTCGATGGCGAGGGTCGTTCGGCCACCCTGCCCAGCATCAAGGGCCTGCGCAACGGCGACACCGCCTGCTCGGCGATCAAGCAGATCGCCTCGGGCCGCTTCGGGGTCACCCCCGAATACCTGCGCAGTGGCAGGCAGCTCGAGATCAAGGTGGCCCAGGGTGCCAAACCCGGTGAAGGCGGCCAGCTCCCTGGCCCCAAGGTCGATCCTTACATCGCCTGGCTGCGCAACAGCAAACCCGGCGTCGGCCTGATTTCACCGCCACCGCACCACGACATCTATTCGATCGAGGATCTGGCCCAGCTAATCCATGACCTGCACCAGGTGCACCCCGCCGCCAAGGTGAGCGTCAAGCTGGTGGCCGAGATCGGCATCGGCACCATCGCCGCCGGTGTGGCCAAGGCCAACGCCGATGTGATCCAGATCTCCGGTCACGACGGTGGCACCGGCGCCTCGCCGCTGAGCTCGATCAAACATGCCGGTAGCCCCTGGGAGCTGGGCCTCAGCGAGGTTCACCGCGCCCTGCTCGAGAACGGTCTGCGCGATCGGGTGCTGCTGCGGGCCGATGGCGGCCTCAAGACCGGTTGGGACGTGATCATCGCCGCCCTCCTCGGTGCCGAGGAGTACGGCTTCGGCTCGGTGGCGATGATCGCCGAGGGCTGCATCATGGCCCGCGTCTGCCACACCAACAACTGCCCGGTGGGGGTGGCCACCCAGAAAGAGGCCCTGCGCAGGCGCTTCACCGGCATCCCCGAGCATGTCGTCAACTTTTTCCTTTATGTGGCCGAAGAGGTGCGCCAGCTGCTCAGCGTGCTGGGTGTTGCCCGGCTGGAGGACCTGATCGGCCGCAGCGAACTGCTGCAGCCGCGCCAGGTGACTCTGGCCAAGACCCAGGCCCTCGATCTGAGCTGCCTGCTCGAGCCGATTGCCGCAGCTAGCGACCGCCGCTGGCTGCAACACGAGGCCCAGGCCCATGGCAATGGACCGATCCTCGAAGACCAGCTGCTGGCCGATGCCGAGGTGATGGCCGCCATCGACGGCCATGGCCACGTCGCCCGCACCGCGTCGATCGTCAACACCGACCGCAGCGTCTGCGCCCGCATCGCCGGTGAGATCGCCGCCCGTCACGGCAACAGGGGCTTCAGCGGTCAGCTGGATCTCACCTTCGAAGGGGCCGCCGGCCAGAGCTTTGGCGCCTTCGTGCTCCAGGGCATGAACGTGCGTCTGGTGGGCGAGGCCAACGACTACGTCGGCAAGGGCATCAACAGCGGCCGCATCACCGTGGTGCCCCCTGCTGCTGTGCAGGACCCCAGTGATCAGGTGATCCTGGGCAACACTTGCCTCTACGGAGCCACCGGTGGTGAACTGCTGGCCCTGGGCCGCGCCGGCGAGCGCTTTGCAGTGCGCAACAGCGGCTGCCACACCGTGGTCGAGGGAGTCGGTGACCACTGCTGCGAATACATGACCGGCGGTGTGGTCGTGGTGCTGGGCAGCACCGGCCGCAACGTCGGTGCCGGCATGACCGGTGGTGTCGCCTTCATCCTTGATGAAAGCGGCGGTCTCACCGAGCGGGTGAACCCCGAGATCGTGGCGATCTGCCCCCTTGCCACACCCGAGCAGGAGGCCGTGCTCAAGCCCCTGCTTGAGGCCCATCTGCAGGCCACCGGCAGTGCCAAGGCGGCCGCGTTGCTGGCCGACTGGCCCAACGCCAGGAGCCGCTTCAAGGTGCTGGTTCCCCCCAGCGAGAAGGCCAACATGGGTCTGGTTGACAAGGCCGCGGTGGCCGTCTGAGCTCGGCCGCGGTGCCCTGGTTCGTCAAGACCGAGACCTTCACCCCAGCGTTTCGGGCCCTGCCGGGGCCCGAGCGCGCCGCCCACCTGCAGGCCCACCGCGATTGGGTGCAAGCCCAGCGTGCTGCGGGCGTGGCCATGGCCAGTGGCTTTCTGGTTGATGGGCAGCGCAGGCCCGGTGGCGGCGGATTGCTGGCGCTCAAGGCCGGCAGTTACGCCGAGGCGCTGGCACTGATTCAGCAGGATCCGCTGATCGCCGCCGGCTGGGTCGACTGGCAGCTGCACGAATGGATTGCTGCGGCTGGCGATCTGGCCCTTTAACGCGGGTGCTCGCGCATCAGCCGCTGCACCTCGCCGGCGTGGTAGCTGCTGCGGGTCAGGGGGCTGCTGACCACCTGCAGAAAGCCCAGCTCGGCTTCGCCCTGGCTGCGGAAGCTGGCGAACTGCTCGGGCGTCACAAAGCGATCGACCGGCAGGTGTTTGGGGCCCGGCGAGAGGTACTGGCCAATGGTGACGATGTCGACCTGGTGGCGCCGTAGATCGATCATGACCTCAAGCACCTCCGCGTCGGTTTCGCCCAGTCCCACCATCAGTCCCGATTTGGTGTAGCAGCGCGGCCAGCCGTCGTGCACCCGTTGCAGCAGCTCCAGGCTGCGCTGGTAGATCGCCTGGGGCCGGGCCCGCTTGTAGAGCCGCGGCACCGTCTCGATGTTGTGGTTGAGCACGTCGGGGGCGGCGGCCATCACCGCCGCCAGGGCGTCCCAGTCACCACAGAAATCGGGAATCAGCAGTTCAATGGTTGTTAGGGGGCTGCGGGTGCGCACCTGCTCGATGCAGGCCACGAACTGGCTGGCACCGCCATCGGCCAGGTCGTCGCGGTTGACCGCGGTGATCACCACATGGCTGAGGCCCAGGCGCGCCACCGCCTCACCCAGGCGCTCGGGCTCGCTGGGATCCAGCGGCCGCACGCTCTTGTCAAAGTCGATGTCGCAGTAGGGGCAGGCCCGGGTGCAGCCCGGCCCCATGATCAAGAAGGTGGCCGTGCCGCCGGCGAAGCACTCGCCGATGTTGGGGCAGCTGGCCTCCTGGCAGACCGTGTTGAGCTTGAGATCCAGCAGCAGATCGGCCACCGCGCCGATGCGCTCGCGCTGGGGCGCCTTGACCCGCAGCCACTCGGGTTTGCTGGCGAGCGGCTGGCTCATGTCGGGGTTGCTGGTCACCATGGGCGATCTTCTACAGTCGCTGCCATCGGGATGTAGCGCAGCTTGGTAGCGCACTTCGTTCGGGACGAAGGGGCCGCAGGTTCGAATCCTGTCATCCCGACTTTCAGCTGAGCTCGGCGCCGGGATAACCCCGCGGCGTCACCAGCTTGCCGGCTTCGGCGCGGGTGCTGCTGTTGCCTACCAGCACCAGGGTCAGCATGTCGACCTGGGCATCGGGCAGGGTCGCCAGGGTGTGCAGGCTGATGGATTCTTCGCGCCGGCCCAGCTGGCGGGCCAGTGCCACCGGCGTGGTGCCAGGCCGCCCCTGCTGCAGCAGCTCGATGGCCCGGGCCAGCTGCCACTCGCGCCCCTGGGAGCGGGGGTTGTACAGCGCCACCACAAAGTCACCCTGGGCTGCGGCCGTGAGCCTGCGTTCGATCACGGCCCATGGGGTGAGACGGTCGCTCAGGCTGATCGTGCAGAAGTCGTGCATCAGCGGGGCGCCGCAGCGGGCCGCTGCCAGTTGCAGCGCCGAAATGCCCGGATGCACCGCAAAGCCGGGGCGATCGGCTTCGGCAAGTCCGAGCCAGAGCTCCAGCGCCAGTCCAGCCATGCCATAGATGCCACTGTCGCCCGATGACACCAGGGCCACGGGGATCCCCTGGCAGGCCAGCTGCAGCGCCTGCTGGCAGCGTTCCCGTTCCCGGGTGAGCTGGCCGTCGAGCCTGAGTTGGTCGGGCCGGCGCAAGGGTTCCAGCAGATCCAGATAGAGCCCGTAGCCCACCCAGGCGCTGCAACGGCTGAGCACCTCGCGGGCTTCAGGGGTCAGCAGTTCCAGATCGCCTGGCCCGCTGCCGATCAGATGCAGAGCTCCGCGGTGGGGTGCCCACTGCTGTTGGGCTGCCGCCACCGCCAGGGTGGCGGCGCCCTGCCCGCTGCACTGCAGGATCGTTTTGGCAACGCGCAGGTTGGCCTGAGGACCGGCGGCCAGCAAGGCCGCCGCTTCGGCCACACTCGCTGTGCCCATCTCCTTCTCCACCACGGCCGATGGATTGGGCACCGGCACGGGTGCCAGCTGGGCGGCGCTGTACAGCTTCAGGGGCCAACCATGACGGGCCGCCAGCTCCAGCAGCGCCGGCTCGTCGCCTTTGCGGTCGATGCTGGCCAGTCCGGCCACCGCCTGCTGGGCCAGTCCATGGGCCTCCAGGGTCCGGATCAGCAGCTGCTCGAGCACCTCCAGGCTTGTGTGACGTTCGCAGCCCATGCCCAGCCACAACCGCGGGGGATGCCAGCGGCAACCGGGCCCGAGCTGGTCACTGACGACCAGGTCGGCGTCATCGTCAGACGCTGGGTTGACCCGCAACTGCGCTGCTGCAGCAAGGTCCTGCCACGACGTCAGACCGTCATGCTGCTGCAGGGTGATCGGCTGCCGTGTCGCCCTGTGCATCAGGGCGCTCCAGTCGCCACTGCCTCGTCGCCAGCCCCACGCGGTGCCGAAGGCATCGAGCGCCAGCCTGCCCGTGGTGCCACTGGAGCCGGTGATCACCGCGCTGCCACCCAGTGCCGCAGCCAGCCGCTGGCTCAGGGCTTCGCCTCCCGCGGCATGCCCCCCCAACAGCGGGATGGCGTAGCGGCCGTCGGGATCGAGCACCACCACTGCCGGATCTTCGTCTTTGCTGCTCATCAGAGGGGCGATCAGCCGGGTCACCAGCCCGCAGGCCGCCACCACCACAAAGGCCTCGGCCTGATGCCATTGCTGCTGCAGCACGGTCCCCGGCCCAGGGGTTTCACCGCTGTGGACCGTGGCCTGCACCAGTCGGGCCTGGAGCAGTCGCTCGAGCAGGGGCCGGGCGTGTTCACTAAATCCCAGCCCCCAAATCGTCGTTGGGCTGCTCATGAACCCCGCAGCAGCTGGCGCAGTCTGGCCAGGGGACCCGTTGGGGCGGCCTGGATCAGCTCACCCCGCGCGTTGACCTGTTGCCGCGCCGGTGCTCCCAGTGGTGTGCTGCTGCTGATCCGTTGAGGCGGTGCGATCTCCAGTGGCGGTTGAACCGGCGTGAGCTCGGGGCTTGCCGGCTCATCAACCAGCTCATCAACCAGCTCATCAAGCTCTGGGGTGTTGGCGGTTGGGGCAACAGGTTCCGGCTCCACGGTCAGTGGGTCTGCCAGCGCTGCTTGCTGAGGGCGGGAGTCTTCTGCAAGTGAATCCTCGACAAGGGGGGCCTGTGCAAGGGGGGCTTCATCGAAGGGTTGCTCCGCAGCGCCGGCACTGTCCGGTGTGCTCGCGTCAAGGGGTGACGCATCGGTTGTTCCCGGCTCTGGGCTTGCGTTCCCCGGGCTCGCTTCGGGTGTGGTGTGGTCAGGCTGCGCCTCCAGATCGAGGGATTCCTGCAACGGCCCCTCGATCAGCCCAGGCGTCGTTGTGCTGTCCGGCTGCTCCGGCATCGGGTCGCTGCCGTTGGGCTCAACGGGTTGCTCTGCCTGGACGGGTCCCGTGTCCACAGGACTCGGATCCGTCTGGGGCCCAGCGGTGGGGGCCTGATCGCCCAGCTGAAGGTTCTGTGCGTCTTGGTCTGCTTCCTGTTGGTCTTGGTCTTGGTCTGGGTCTGGGCTCGGGTCTGGGCTCGGGTCTGGATCTGATGGCCTGCTGTCAGCGTTCTGCTCCACGCTCTCGGGGGGCAGCTCCTGCTGGGGTGACGGTGTGCCTGGGCCCGGATCAGGCTCCACTGTGGTGCCGGCAACCTCTTCATCGGCAGTGGCCTCAGCGGGCTTGTCGCCCAGGAGCCGGGCCAGTTCATCGGTGCTCAGGCGGCCTTGAAGCCAGCGAGGCCGGGATGCGGTTTCGCTACCTGGTGGGTTGAGGTCCACCTCCTGCACCAGGCTGTTGAAGGGAGGATTCAAGGGCTGGCCCAGGCCATCCAACAGTTCGAGCTGCAGGCTGTTGCGCCCAGGCTTCCAGCCCCGCAGCCACAGCGGCACGTTCTGATCCATCAGAAACCGATCACCATTGATGGTGACCCGCAGGCGCCAGCTGCCATCGCCGTCCCGCAGGTTCTGCAGCGGGGCGTCGATCAGGATCCAGTCCAACAGCAACGGCTCGTTGGCACTCAGGTCGGCCGGACTCACCGCCAGCAACTGGGGACTGCCCGCCTGGGGCAGACTCAACGGGTTGGCCAGCAACCGGTTCACGGTGATCTGCCGCAGCGCTCCCGGGCTCTTGACCGCTTCACCCCAGGGTCGCGCCGCGTAAACCGTGAGCCGATGGCTGCCTGGGGAGAGCGCTGGCTCGTCAACCACAAGGCTGAGACTGGTTGCCCTGTCGCTCTGGCCGCTCTGAAATGGGGTCGCTCCGGTCAGCCGCTGGGGCGGCAGATCATCCAGTTGAACCACAACGTGGGCACCCAGGCCCAGCTGGCCGGCATCGGTGAGGGGCCAGTCGCGCACCTTGAGCTTCAGTTGCCAGGTGCCATCGGGCAGCAGCGCGCCGTCGCGGGGGCTCTCGATCTGCACCTGGGGCAGCCGGTCCGCCAGGGCGCTCTGCAACTGCTGCACCGCTTCTGGCGGCGACACCTCCTGCAGGCGCCCCGAAGGCGCGCTCGGCTCCAGGGGGGCATCAGCCGAGGCGGAGCGGCTCCGCTCTCCCCATCGGGGCAGGTTCCACGCCTGGGCGGGTTGCAGCATGCCGGGCAGCAACCTGTTGAGCCAGGGTGGCAACAGCGGTGTCAGGGTGAGCACCACCACCAGCAGCGGTGGCAGGGCCAGGGCAAGCAGACGTCGCAGCGCTCTGAAGAGCGGCATCAGGCCAGGGGGGGACCGATCCAATCCTTTCATTGTGCTGCTTCAGGACCATGCCCTTGCTTGCGCGGGCCTTGCTTCGACGCCAGGTCGGGGTCGTTGTTATTGATTTGCGCAAAATGTTGCTCAGTTGTCATCAACCAGCGCTCATAACTCGCAGATTGCCAGTCATTCTTTTCTTCCTTTAAAGCCCTGTCTGCATCTGGGAACCCCGGGGATTGAACCTTTGTAACTGCCTCCCCGAAGCGCTTGCTTGAGGCCCCTATAGTTCGCCCAGCGGTCCCCTATCTGGGGCCCCAAGCACCAGTTGTGCCAATCGGTTTCGCGATTTTGCGGGCCGTTTCGCAGCTGGCGCCCATGGCCGGCTGTCGGGCTTCGGTCCGTCTGCTGTCCATGGGGCCCACGGCGATCCTTCCGGTTCGCCGACAGGGGTGGACCCCCACCTCGATTCCGTCCCTCGAGGAACCACTCGATGACCATCAGCCCACCAGAGCGTGGGAAAACGGCGAAGGCCATGGTCGACCGGAACCCTGTTCCGGCCACGTTCGAGCTTTTCGAAAAGCCCGGGCATTTCGACCGAACCCTCGCCAAAGGTCCCAAGACCACAACCTGGGTCTGGAACCTCCACGCCAACGCTCACGACTTCGACAGCCACACGAGCGACCTCGAAGAGGTCTCTCGCAAGATCTTTTCGGCCCACTTCGGGCACCTGGCCGTCATCTTCATCTGGTTGAGCGGTGCCTTCTTCCATGGCGCCCGCTTCTCCAACTACACCGGATGGCTGGCCGACCCCCTGCACGTGAAACCCAGTGCGCAGGTGGTCTGGCCGATCTTCGGCCAGGAAATTCTCAACGGTGATGTCGGTGCCGGCTTCCACGGCATTCAGATCACCTCAGGTCTGTTCCACATGTGGCGGGCCTGGGGTTACACCAACGAGACCCAGCTGCTCGCCACCGCCATCGGCGCTCTGGTGATGGCTGGTCTGATGCTCAACGCGGGCGTCTTCCATTACCACAAGGCAGCTCCCAAGCTCGAGTGGTTCCAGAACGTTGAGTCGATGCTCAACCACCATCTGGCCGGTCTGCTCGGACTGGGTTCCCTGTCCTGGACAGGGCATCTCCTGCATGTGTCCCTGCCCACCACCCAGTTGATGGATGCCATCGACGCCGGCCAACCGCTGGCGCTCAACGGCCGGACCATCGCTTCGGTTGCCGACATTCCCCTGCCGCACGAATTCCTCAACCAGGACCTGCTCACCCAGCTGTTCCCGGGATTCGGTGCCGGCATCAACGCCTTCTTCACCGGCAACTGGGCCGCCTACAGCGATTTCCTCACCTTCAAGGGTGGGTTGAACCCTGTGACCGGCAGCCTCTGGATGACCGACATCGCGCATCACCATCTGGCGATCGCGGTGCTGTTCATCGTTGCTGGCCACATGTATCGCACCAACTGGGGCATCGGTCACAGCATCAAGGAGATTCTCGAGGGCCAGAAGGGTGATCCCCTGCTGTTCCCGGCCTCCCGCGGTCACGACGGTCTCTTCGAGTTCATGACCACCAGCTGGCACGCCCAGCTGGCTGTGAACCTGGCCCTGCTGGGCTCGTTGAGCATCATCGTGGCGCATCACATGTATGCGATGCCCCCGTACCCCTATATCGGTGTCAGCTACGCCACCCAGCTCTCGCTGTTCACCCACCACGTGTGGATCGGTGGATTCCTGATCGTCGGTGCCGGCGCCCACGCCGCCATCGCCATGGTGCGTGACTATGACCCCGCCAAGCACATCGACAACGTGCTGGATCGGGTGCTCAAGGCCCGTGACGCCCTGATCAGCCACCTCAACTGGGTGTGCATCTGGCTCGGCTTCCATAGCTTCGGCCTCTACATCCACAACGACACCATGCGTGCCCTGGGCCGTCCCCAGGACATGTTCAGCGACTCGGCCATTGCCCTGAAGCCCGTCTTCGCGCAATGGGTTCAGGGTCTGCACGCCGCCGCTGCCGGCAGCACCGCCCCCAATGCCCTCGCGGGCGTGAGTGAGGTGTTCAACGGCGCTGTGGTGGCAGTGGGTGGCAAGGTTGCCGCTGCGCCGATTCCCCTCGGCACCGCGGACTTCATGGTCCACCACATTCACGCCTTCACGATCCACGTCACCGTGCTGATCCTGCTGAAGGGTGTTCTGTACAGCCGCAGCTCCCGCCTAGTCCCTGACAAAGCGAACCTCGGCTTCCGCTTCCCCTGCGACGGCCCCGGCCGTGGCGGCACCTGCCAGGTGTCGGCCTGGGACCACGTGTTCCTTGGCCTGTTCTGGATGTACAACTCCCTGTCGATTGTCATCTTCCACTTCTCCTGGAAGATGCAGAGCGACGTGTGGGGCACCGTCAACGCTGACGGCACCGTCCAGCACATCACCAATGGCAATTTCGCCACCAGTGCCATCACCATCAACGGTTGGCTGCGTGATTTCCTGTGGGCTCAGGCCGCTCAGGTGATCAACAGCTATGGCTCGAGCAGCAGTGCCTATGGCCTGATGTTCCTGGGAGCTCACTTCGTCTGGGCCTTCAGCCTGATGTTCCTGTTCTCTGGCCGCGGCTACTGGCAGGAGCTGATCGAGTCCATCGTCTGGGCTCACAACAAGCTGAGGGTGGCTCCGGCCATCCAGCCCCGTGCGCTCTCCATCACCCAGGGCCGTGCGGTCGGTGTCGCTCACTATCTGTTGGGCGGTATCGCAACCACCTGGTCCTTCTTCCTGGCCCGCATGCTTGCGGTCGGCTGACCTTTCCTCACCTTTCCCAATGGCAACGAAATTTCCTTCGTTCAGCCAGGGTCTGGCTCAGGACCCGACAACCCGCCGGATCTGGTACGGCATCGCCACGGCTCACGATTTCGAGAGCCACGACGGCATGACCGAAGAGCGGCTTTATCAGAAGCTGTTCTCCACCCACTTCGGACACCTGGCCATCATTGGCCTCTGGGTTTCGGGCAACCTGTTCCACATCGCCTGGCAGGGCAACTTTGAGCAGTGGGTCGCCGATCCTCTGCACGTGCGTCCCATCGCTCACGCGATCTGGGATCCCCACTTCGGTCAAGGCGCCATTGCTGCCTTCACCCAGGCGGGTGCCTCCTCTCCTGTGAACATCGCCTATTCCGGTCTGTACCACTGGTGGTACACGATCGGCATGCGCACCAACGCCGAGCTGTATCAGGGTTCCATCTTCATGATGATCCTGTCGGCCTGGGCTCTGTTCGCCGGCTGGCTGCACCTTCAGCCCAAGTTCCGGCCTTCCCTGGCCTGGTTCAAGAACGCTGAGTCACGCCTCAACCACCACCTCGCTGTCCTCTTCGGTTTCAGCTCCATCGCCTGGGCCGGTCACCTGGTTCACGTGGCGATCCCTGAGGCCCGCGGCCAGCACGTCGGCTGGGACAACTTCCTCTCGGTGCTGCCGCACCCCGCAGGCCTGGGTCCCTTCTTCACCGGCAACTGGGGTGTTTATGCCCAGAATCCTGATACCGCTTATCAGGTGTTCGGCACCTCTGAGGGTTCCGGCACGGCGATCCTGACCTTCCTGGGTGGCTTCCATCCCCAGACAGAGTCGCTGTGGCTCACGGACATCGCCCATCACCACCTGGCGATCGGCTGCCTGTTCGTGATTGCCGGTCACATGTACCGGACCAACTTCGGCATCGGTCACTCGATCCGCGAGATCCTCGACGCCCACAACCCGCCCAAGGGCACCCCTGGTGACCTCGGCGCCGGCCATAAAGGTCTCTACGACACCATCAACAACTCGCTCCACTTCCAGCTGGGTCTGGCCCTGGCCAGCCTCGGTGTGGTGACGAGCCTGGTGGCGCAGCACATGTATTCGATGCCGTCCTATGCGTTCATCGCCCGGGACTACACGACACAGGCTGCCCTTTACACCCACCACCAGTACATCGCCATCTTCCTGATGTGCGGTGCCTTTGCCCACGGTGCGATCTTCTTCATCCGTGACTACGACCCCGAAGCCAACAAGAACAATGTGTTGGCCCGGATGCTCGAGCACAAGGAAGCGATCATCAGCCACCTGAGCTGGGTGTCGCTGTTCCTCGGATTCCACACCCTGGGTCTCTACGTCCACAACGATGTGGTCGTGGCCTTCGGAACCCCCGAGAAGCAGATCCTGGTTGAGCCCGTCTTTGCCCAGTTTGTCCAGGCCGCTTCCGGCAAGGCGATCTATGGCATGAACGTGCTGCTGTCGAATCCCGACAGTCTGGTGAGCAATGCCCCTGGCCCCGGCGCCGTCTGGCTGCCCGGTTGGCTCGATGGCATCAACGCCGGCAACAACAGCCTCTTCCTGCAGATCGGTCCTGGTGACTTCCTTGTTCACCACGCCATCGCGCTGGGCCTGCACACCACCACCCTGATCCTGGTCAAGGGTGCACTGGATGCCCGTGGCTCCAAGCTGATGCCCGACAAGAAGGACTTCGGCTATTCCTTCCCCTGCGACGGCCCTGGCCGTGGCGGTACCTGCGACATCAGTGCCTGGGACGCCTTCTATCTGGCTGTCTTCTGGGCCCTGAACACCGTGGGCTGGCTCACCTTCTACTGGCACTGGAAGCACCTCGCCATCTGGCAGGGCAACGTGGCTCAGTTCAATGAATCCAGCACCTATCTGATGGGCTGGTTCCGCGACTACCTGTGGCTCAATAGCTCCCAGCTGATCAACGGCTACAACCCCGCTGGCAGCAACAACCTCGCCGTCTGGGCCTGGATGTTCCTGTTCGGACACCTGATCTGGGCAACCGGTTTCATGTTCCTGATCTCCTGGCGTGGTTACTGGCAGGAGCTGATCGAGACCATCGTCTGGGCTCATCAGCGCACCCCGCTCGCCAACCTGGTGGGCTGGCGTGACAAGCCTGTCGCCCTCTCGATCGTTCAGGCCCGCGTTGTCGGCCTGGCTCACTTCACCGTGGGCTACTTCGTCACCTACGCGGCCTTCCTGATCGCTTCCACCTCAGGCAAGTTCGGCTGATTCATCGGCCGACTTCAACCCTCGAAGGACGTCACCACCCCGGCGCAAGCCGGGGTTTTTTTATGCTCATTGGCCGTCTGATGCATTGCTCGGTTGGCGTGGCATTCAGGCCTGACCGCCGCGCCGCAGGGCTGTGGTTCACCAGGGAGCACCCAGCAGTTCGATGCCTGACCAGTAATAGGGGTTGCTCAGGCCACGACTCACCCGTCGCTGTTGCTCCTTGGTCAGAGCGCTCAGCAGACTCTGGCCGTCGTTCGCGATGAGCTGGTTGCCCACGAGCTGCACGCGTCCACTTGAGAAATCGCGGCGGGTGAATTGGAGGGCCTCGGCCTTGGGCAACCCTTGATCGAGATATCGGTAAACCTGGATGAAAAAAGCGGATGTGGCCACATCATCGACGTACCACAGTGTGCCAATCGCGCTGCGCGCGCCGGCTTGCAGAGCCAGCCCGGCAAAGCCGAGCTCAGTGTCGCTGTCTCCAAGGGCTGTGCGACAGGCGCTGAGTGCGATCAGATCTAAGGAAGCACCACGTCGTTGCTGTCGCATCGTTGCCAGGGTCGACAGAGGAATTGCTCCGTTTCCTGAATACAGTTGTGACTTGCTTGGTCCGCCCGGCAGGAATTCGGCATGGGTGGCCAAATGAATCCGCTGATAGCGGGGGTCGGCGGAGGTGCGTGCGAACGACACCGGCGTGAAGGCGGCATCCAAGAGTTCATCTTTGCGATCGGCGGTGGCGATGGCCGCGATCTCCTGCCGCACCAAGGGCAAGGGTGCGAGCCCGTCAAATTGTGAAGCTCCGGCGGCCAGGAGGCGTGGTCCCTCAATCGTGGCTATCGAGAGGTTCGTCAGCGAGAGTGATGGGGTCAGAGAGAACGCAAAACGTTCGCCGACATACTCCCGTCCTGAATGCAAGGCCGCATAGGGAACCGCCTGCAGGCCGCGATCGGCACCGATCAATAGGGTGCTGATCTTCTGTCGTTCTAGCTCATCGCGCAGGGGACCGATCAACAGTTCATAGAGGCGTCGGCTTGCGGCGTTTGCGTTGGTCACATCGAGATCCTCCTGGCGTGACAGCTGGGTGTAGAGCCGCTTGAGCTGAATGACAAAGCTGCTGGAGGAGACCTCAACCCGCCGCCCCGTGATTGCTCCGCTGGCAGGGATCAGAGTGAGATCTAAAAACGAATCCGTATCGGGCTGGGTTGTGCGCCCGCGCGCTTCGGTAAAGCGCAACTGCACGATGGCTGGGTTGTAAGCACTGGGGGTTTTGACAGAATCAATGGCGCTTTGCAGGATCAGCTGCGAGCGCTGCGGGGTCAGTGGCTCGACCTCCCTCAGGCCAAGGCTCGCCGCTGTGTTGACCGCCGCCAACTGTTCGCCACCGACAAAATTGACGGCAGCCTGGGGAGATGGCACCACAACCGCCTGCGGCGAAACGGCAGCGGCCTGGTTGCGGCCGCTAGAGCCGTTTGGGCCAGAGGCGTCCTGATCAGATGAACTTCTGGTGCTGTTCTGATCAAGAAGGCTTTGGGCCGCCAGGTAATCAGTCAGCCATGCGTCAAAGGCCTGGTCAAAACCAGGATGCAGATCTTTGATGTAGAGATCGTTGTATGCAGAGGGGTCAATTACGATTCTGGCTCCGAAGCCATAATTCAAGCCGTTGTTTGCTATTTCAATGTTGCGTATCACCCTGTTATTGAGCCCAAATGGTGATGAGTAACCTTGGGTGAATGCAAGGGGATAGATGGAAGCTTGTCGGGCAAGTATCAGTGCATGGGCCTGTTGTTCATTTAGGCTTGTAGGGTTAAAGGGGTTGATTGAGGGAGAAGGTGGTTGGTAGGGATAGGGAGCGGCTTTGATGGCGCCGCCAAAGGCGATATCGCCAATCTCCATGTTTAGCTGAAATCCGACTCTGTATGTCGATTCTGGGTAGAGCAGTTGCATCGCGCTAGACTCTACCGGATTCACATACGCGACCGATTCGTCAAGTGCGATGGAGCCAAATAATCCGCTGATTGTCGGGGCTTCTGGGCGTGCGTCGGGAACTGATCCGGTAGGGGTGAAATGCCCAAATTCTATCCGTCCAATGTCTCCAAGCCAGGCACCATTGAACCATTGAGAGAATGCCTTGAGTTGCTTGATACTCACATCGGAGCCGGGCTGAAACGCAATTGCTGAGCCTGTCAATCGAAGCTCGCTGATTGTCAAAGCCGTGCTTTGTATGTCAATAAACTTATCGTCCGAAGCATCCGAGATGGCGCCAGCCAACGAATTGCTGATGGACCAATCAGAGCTTTGAAGAACGTCTGATTTTCGCGTATCTGCTGATAATAGGAGACGGGGTTCAATCGACAACAGGGGCTCCGGATCTTTACAGGAGGTCGAGCCTGCTTCGCATCCCCGGAAGAGCCCATCGGCTGGAAATTGATCAATGCCGCTGCATCCGGGTGACCCGATACGGCATCCCAGAACTAGGCCATCAACAGCCATCAGATTGAGTTGCTGCAGATTGGTGGCGAAACCGGGGCCCAGCAGGAACCCATTGGCATTCAT
>Ga0310334_100019_pt1 | contig 53159 bp, 55 predicted proteins | sample LakMicMIDCLREDC7_FD_195548 | JGI IMG/M metagenome (GOLD analysis project Ga0310334, IMG submission 195548) | Enriched freshwater cyanobacterial communities from Lake Michigan, Michigan, United States - MI23.DCL.RED.C7 (v2) (version 2) | ecosystem: Environmental > Aquatic > Freshwater > Lake...
TTATTGAATTATAATTTAATAAATTACTACTTTCTGCCTGCAACTTGTTAGCATTTAATTTATCAGGGTTAGGCTGTATTGGAATAAAAAGCTGCTCCTGAATCTGTTCATAGCTGCCATCAAATGGGCAGGAATTCACCATCGCGCAACTGCGGCAAAAGCTATCGCCAGCATATTTCTCCAAGTTAGCCCGATTAAATACATAGGGCTTAGCGCTAAAACAACTTGCCACCCACTGCCAGCTGAGGTTATTGCTAGCTGGATCTGCATCGATCAAATGCTGCAAAAACCATCGGGCACCGATTTGCCATCGCAGCCGACGCCAGTGCACCACATAGGCAGCAAGCCAGAGCCTGGCATGGTTATGGAGCCAGCCAGTGTTAACTAGTTGCCGTTGAAAAGCATCAATGCACGCAAGTTTTGTTTCACCATTGCGCAGATCTAAAGGTAGCGAATCGCCATAACTTTCAGCTGAATGACCTGTTTTAAGCTCTTCAATATTTTGCCAAATGCCGTCTCCAAATTGTTGCCACACCCGCTGCCAAAAATCTCGCCAAGCCAACTCGCTAATTAATTTTTCTTGATCCCGCCAGGGTCGCTTTTGATCAACCAACCATTGCTTTAATTCTGCTAAACCCAAGAGGCCGTGGCGGATATATGGCGAGAGTTGCGTAACCGCCCCTTTTAAAAAATTACGGCTGCGGCCATAGGCCAGAGGATCCACCCGGCGCAGGGCTAGTTCCGCCGCCTTGCGGCCACCAATAACTGGGCTCAGCTGGCCATCAATGGCAGCCGCAGCTGGAAATTCCTGGCGCAGGTATTGCAGCAGGCAATTGCGATCGGGGAAGCCCCGGGTTAAGTCGCCCTGTTCGGGTAGAGGCAGGGATCGATGCAGGGCCATTTCCCCATGCTGCCGCCGCTGGGGGAGAATCGCCTAATAGTTGGTTCCTTTTCCATGCTCCTTGATCTCCGCGGCAAGAAAGCCCTAGTTACCGGTATTGCAAATAACAAATCAATCGCCTGGGGTATTGCCCAGCAGCTGCATGGGGCAGGCTGCGAATTAGGGGTTACCTACCTACCCGATGAAAAGGGCCGATTTGAAGGCAAGGTGCGTGAACTCACAGCACCACTGGCACCAAGCTTGTTTGAACCCCTCAATGTGCAGGATCCAGCCCAAATTGAGGCCGTATTCAAGCGGGTTGCCGAGCAATGGGGTTCCATTGATGTGCTGGTGCACTGCCTTGCCTTTGCTGGCAAGGAGGAATTGATTGGTGATTACAGCGCCATCAGCCCCGAGGGTTTTAGCCGAGCCCTTGAGGTGAGCGCCTATTCATTGGCTCCCCTATGCCGCTTTGCCAAACCGCTTTTTAATCCGGGTGGGAGTGTGATCACCTTGAGTTATTTGGGTTCTGAGCGGGCGATCCCCAATTACAACGTGATGGGTGTTGCTAAAGCGGCCCTAGAGGCATCTGTGCGCTATCTAGCTGCTGAATTGGGGCCAGAAAAACAAGTGCGGGTGAATGCGATTAGTGCAGGCCCAATCCGCACGTTGGCAAGTAGTGCCATCGGCGGCATCCTCGACATGATTCACAATGTTGAAGAAAAGGCGCCCCTACGCCGCACAGTTAGCCAAGAGGAAGTTGGCAACACTGCAGCCTTTTTGGCTAGCCCATTGAGTTCAGGAATTACAGGCCAAGTGCTCTATGTGGATGCTGGTTACTGCATAACAGGGATGTGAAATGGGAAAAAGTATTTTTTAATAAAACTAAGCTTGAACTGAATCCAGCCAGTCAATTTCACCTGTATCAAGGTCGTAGTGGCCGGTTTTCACCAGCAATGAACCAGCGCGCACCCGATCTGTTAACAACACACTGGAATTAACCAAATTACAGCCGGATTGCACTGCATTAGCCCTGCAGGCCCGATCAAGAAGGATATCCTTTGAATTTTGATCTTGAGAAGCTTGATTTTCAGGTAGCACTCCGCCCGCCATTAATTGCATCCGCACCTGGCCCACAACCTGGCCGAGGGCAGGGGGCAAATGTGTTGAAAAATCAAGGGCAGCAGACACGGCACCACAGCGTTCATGGCCCAACACAATTATTAAACCAATACCCAAATGCGACACGGCATACTCCAAAGAGCCGATCGCTGAAGTGAAAACCGTATTACCAGCACTGCGAACCACAAATAAATCACCAAGGCCCGCATCAAATAACAATTCCAACGGCACCCGTGAATCAGCGCAGCCCAGCACCGCTGCCATGGGGTGTTGACCTGCAGCCACTTGATGTAACCGCTCAACACTGGAGTGGGGATGAAGCGAATGGCCATCCAAAAAGCGTTGGTGACCCTCCAACAACAATTCAAAAACTTGCTGGGGATTTTGTTGCAACGGGGATGCGGCGACCATAGGGAGATAATCTTTGTGTAAACAGATTATCCCCCGTGCTTCATCCCGTTGGCCGTTGGTCGTTCCTTGTGATGGCTTGGTGGATAGTTAAATCGATGGGCAAAGAAATATTATTTGCCCTAGTGCTTTGCTTTATCAGCATTCCAATAGCTCCTAATCTGGCCAAACAAATATTGCCTGAGATACTTTTACCGGTGCTGGGCATATCAGTTTCTGTTTTTACTGCATTTAGAAACACTCAGGCCTACAACCGTTGGTGGGAAGCACGAACCCTTTGGGGCGGCCTGGTTAACGGCAGCCGCAACTGGCGCAACGGCTTGCTGGCGCTACTACCAAACGACAGCGATAGAACAGCGGAATTAAACAAACTTTTGGGGCTGCAAGTATTACTTGTTTGGACCTTAAACGGAGAGCTCAGAGGCTCTTATCATCCCACTTGTGCCCGCAAAATAGATGATCTACGCCAACAGCTTGGCCTTGGCAAGAACAGCAGCAGTCAGGATTTATTGCAATTATTGTCTGCTGAGCTTCTTAAGTTGTGCGACCTTGGCCGCATTGACGGCCTCGGGCGGCTCAACTTACTAAATGTTCAGGAAGAAACATGCAACTCCTTGGGAGGGCTTGAGCGCATTCGCAATCAGCCTCTACCCGCATCCTACGATCTATTTATTAAAGCAATTGTGTGGATATTTGGTTATTTATTATTTATTCGCCTTGATTCCATGCACGATCCAGGCGGTGCCCTTATTGGCTTTCTTTGCCTATTTGGTTTTGTTTTGGCAGAAAGGCTTGGCGCCTACACGGAAAATCCATTTGTTGATGGAATATTTGGCCTACCCATGAATCGCATTTGCGCCACGATTAGCAGTAATCTGCTAACTGCTAATCACCCGCTTGCCACACCCCCGCAAAATCAATCTGCACTCATCTGGACCTAACACCATGACCAAAAACCGCCAGGGCCAGGTGCATCGCACAACCGCTGAAACAAATGTGCAAGTGCAACTAAATCTCGATGGCACTGGCCGCTGCCAAGTGAGCACTGGGGTGGCTTTTCTTGATCACATGCTCAACCAGCTCGCCAGCCACGGCCTGCTGGATCTGGAGATCACTGCCGTTGGCGACACCCATATTGATGATCACCACAGCAATGAAGACGTTGGTATTGCCGTGGGGCAAGCCTTAAGCAAAGCCCTGGGTGATCGGCGCGGCATCCAGCGTTTTGGACACTTTGTGGCCCCCCTCGATGAGGCCCTTGTGCAGGTGGCCCTTGATTGCAGTGGTAGGCCCCACCTCAGCTATGGCTTGCAAATACCCGCCGCCAAAATCGGAAGCTACGACACCGAATTGGTGAAGGAATTTTTTGTAGCCGTAGTGAATAATTCCGGCCTAACCCTGCACATCCGCCAGTTGGCTGGCGTTAATTCACACCACATCGTGGAGGCCTGCTTTAAAGCCTTTGCAAGGGCCTTGCGCCTGGCGGTTGAAATTGATCCACGCCGGGCAGGGGCCATACCCAGCAGCAAAGGGGTTTTAGAGCAGGCGGGCCAAGCCCACACTTAACACTCCGTTACGCGAGGATGGCGGCAGCTTTGAGCTCGCCATGACAGTTGCCTATAGCCGTGCCGATTGGGCCAGTGCCTTTCGCAACGTGGGGCAAGAGCTCACTGGCGCCCCCCTCAAAGCAACTAGCGGTTCAATACCCAAGGAACTAGCGGGCACCCTCTACCGCAATGGCCCTGGCCGTTTAGAGCGCGGCGGCCATTGGGTGCATCATCCCTTTGATGGTGATGGCATGGTTACGTCCCTGCGCTTTCACCAGCAAGGGGTTGAGTTAAGTAATCGCTTTGTGCGCACGGAAGGCTGGCTGGCGGAGGAGAAAGCAAACAAAGTTTTATATCGGGGCGTATTTGGCAGTAAAAAACCGGGCGGACTGTTTGCAAATGCCTTTGATCTACGCTTAAAAAATATTGCAAACACCCATGTTGTACGCCTAGGTGATCAACTGTTAGCCCTTTGGGAAGCAGCTGAGCCCTATGCCCTGGATCCAATCAGTTTAGAAACCAAAGGCCTCTGTTTGCTGGATGGAGTGCTCAAACCCGGAGAGGCATTCAGCGCCCATCCCCGCTTTGATCCAGGCCACCATGGCAAAGAAAAGATGGTTACTTTTGGTGTAAAAACCGGCCCGCGCAGTTCCATACGTTTAATGGAATTTGCCTGCAAAGCCGATCCGAGCAATGGAATTAAAGCTGGACAATTACTACACGATCGCCAAGACACATTTCCAGGTTTTGCCTTTCTGCATGATTTTGCAATTACACCGAATTGGGCAATATTTCTACAAAATGCGATTGCATTTAATCCATTGCCTTTTGTTTTTGGCCAAAAGGGTGCAGCCCAATGCCTTCAATCAAAAGCTGGCGGTGAAGCCCAATTCTGGTTAATTCCAAGGGCGGAAGGAGCCCATGCCGGCGAGCAGCCGAGGCTGATACCCGCACCAGCTGGATTTGTTTTTCACCACCTAAATGCATGGGAGGATGGCAATAATTTAGTGGTTGAAAGTATTTACTATGCAGATTTCCCCTCGATTGGCCCAGATCAAGATTTCCGAGAGGTTGATTTTGATTTAATCCCAGAGGGCCTTTTAGAGCGCTGCAGTATCAACCTAGAAACCAACAGCGTTGAAACCGAAAGATTAAGTGAACGCTGCTGCGAATTTGCGATGGTTAATCCACACAAAGAAGGTGAAAAAGCCCGCTACGGATGGATGGCAATAGCCGAAAGGGAACAGGGCAATGCCCCGTTGCAAGCAATTAAAAAGCTTGATTTGTTTGATGGCTCCAAACGTATTTGGAGTGCTGGGCCCAAGGGTTTTGTTAGTGAGCCTATTATGGTACCAAGGCCTAATTCAGCCATAGAAGATGACGGCTGGGTGTTGTGCATTGTGTGGAACGGTGCCCGCTGCGCCAGCGACCTGGTAATTCTCAATGCCGCTGATTTAAGTGAAGAGGCAATTGTGGAATTACCGCTTGCAATTCCCTATGGCTTACATGGCAGCTGGGTTGATGCTTAATAGTTCTTGCAATTCTGGCAATAATCGAGCAAAAGCTTTACCGCGATGGCCAACAAGTGCCTTTGTTTCTTTATCTAATTGTGCATAGCTTAAAGCCAATTCAGGCACTAAAAATATTGGGTCATAACCAAAACCGCCCTCACCTATAGGCTGCTTAAGGATTTCGCCATTACAGCAACCCTCCACCTCCAAAACAACCCTACCGCTGGGATCTGAAAGGGCTAAAGCAGCAACAAATTGGGCAGCGCGGTCAAATTCTGGATTTAAAAGTTGGGCCTGCTCAAGTTCTATCAACAAGCGATTAATTCTTTCCGAATCGGTGTTTGCATAACGGGCCGAATATATGCCAGGTGCACCGTTAAGAGCGTTTACGCTAAGCCCCGAATCATCGGCGAGGGCCCATTCCCCTGTGGCAAGGGCTGCGGCAACCGCTTTTATGCGTGCATTAACTGCAAAGCTATTGCCGGATTCATCCACATCTAAATCCTGCGGTTGCCCTGCAATCACTAGCGGCAAATCAACTAGCAATGCCTCAAACTCCCTGAGCTTGCCAATGTTATTGGTTGCAATGATAAGTTTACTAAAATCAAAAGAACTCGCTTCAATCATTTTATCAAGATTAGCTATTTCCCAAGGTAAGCTATTATCAAGGTAGTGTAAAGCCAGAGGTATTGAGATGCTTTAGATCAAGCATCACAATGCTTAGCCAGGCCAGCAGAGCAAAACCACCTAATCCAGCCAAGGTAATCAAGGGGCCAGCCCAGGGGGCGGATTTTTTGTTGTTATCAGCCAAGGGTAGGTTTTGAGCAATGAATTCGGATTCTAATGCATATCACGGGCAATTTTAGCAAAAATGTACTATACTTTTAAAGGGCTTATGAGCAAAGGCTTGTTTAGCTGTAAGCATATTTAATCTTTTTAACTTCTAACTACTTTCCAGGCAAATAAATGAGCGTTAGCGTGATCACCCCCACCAGGCTTTTGCCTGATCGGCTTGATATGCTGGTGGAACTTAACGCAAGCCTTATCAGTAATAACTGCGATGTGGAACATGTAATTGTTATAGACGGTAAAGACGCCGCAAATTTACCTGGTGATCTTGCGAAGCAAGCAACCATCATTTCAACCGCAAGGCCCATCGGGCAAGCGGCGGCGCGCAATTTAGGTTTGGTTATTGCCCGTGGCAATTGGATCACAAGCGCCGACGATGACGACTGGCTATATCCCCTATCAATAGATAAAAGATTAGCGGCTATTAACAGCTCTCCAGCTGCTAAGTGGGCTGCGGGCTACTGCACCGATGACCACAAACTCGATCCAATAATTATCGCAGCAGGCCCCAGCTCCGCCGGGGATGTTTGGCGCGCTTGGCCCACACCAAAAGCAAGTATTCCGCTCGGCCCCACAACTCTCCTGGTTGAATCGAACCTTTTAAAAAGTGTGGGCGGCTGGATGGGGCTTCCCCAGGGGGAAGATATAGGCATGATGATCGCGGTTACATCAACGGCACCGGGTATTATTGTTGATTCCTATGTGTATCACATACGCATTCACCCTGGCCAAATGACTAAAACCACTTGGTTTGATGAATTAGAACTTCTATCCCGCAATGCCGCCTGGGCGAGGGGTGAAAATATCATCAAGCAATCGAATAAATTAACATCAAATGGATCGGTAGTATCTGGATCAGTAATATCTGGATCAATTCCAACTTTAAATCACGCCTCTGCAAACTGCTGAGCCCATTTCAATACAAGCTCAACCCTTTCAGGATCTGGCGCTTCGCAATAAAGCCTGAGCAAGGGTTCCGTACCTGAAAAACGCAGCATCAACCAATGGTTTAAGCCCAACCTTAATTTCAAGCCATCGGTGCGGATGTATTCCTTAACGGCAACACCGGCCACCTCAGCTGGTGGTGCCTCGGCCAATTGCTGCTCAAGCCGCCGCCTACTAGCCATATCTTTAAGGCGTAGATCTAAGCGATCGTAAAAACTGGCCCCGCCGCAACGGGCTTGCAATTGATCCAACCTTTCGCCCAGGGGCTTACCACCCTCCACCAAAGCCTCGAGCAATAGCAGTGCCGCAAAGGGGGCGTCCCGTTCTGGCAGGTGCATGCCAAAACCAACCCCGCCGGATTCCTCACCGCCAACCAACACTTCAGAGCTCAACATTTCAGTGGCAATATATTTAAATCCCACCGGCATCTCCAAAACTTCCCTACCCAGATCTTCAGCCACCAACTGCATTAAATCCGATCCACTAACCGTTTTCACCACCTTGCCTGGCAGATTCCTTGCCCTGGCGAGATGGTCAATAAATAAGGGCATCAATAACTGCGTACTACAATATCGTCCCCGTTCATCGATTGCGGCAATCCGATCACCATCTCCATCAAAAACAATTCCCACTGCTGGTTTAGCCGCTGCCGTGGATTGTTTTACAGCTGTTATTAATTCACTCAGATAAGGAGCTAATGGTTCAGGTGGATTTCCGCCAAATAATGGATCGCGATTTGAGCGTATTTCCTGCACATTCTTGCCAAGTAATGCAGGTAAACCGCCGGCGGCAGAACCATGCATTGGATCAACAATCACGGCAATATTCATTGCTTCTAGGCCGTGGCTTAGGGCCTTGAGATCTATTTTGCTGCGCAGGCCCTTTAAATATTCAGCCCAACCATCGAAGCATTCGGTTTCTCCCGCTTCCGCCACGCTGATGCCACCAGCAGCTAAACGTTTTTCCACCCTGGCGGTGAATTCCGGCTCCACCGAACCACCAAAATGGCCCTTGATCTTTAAACCCAACCATTCAGCGGGGTTATGGCTTGCCGTAATCACTAAACCGCCCAAGGCTTTGCGCTCCACCACCGCCCAACTAACCGCGGGGGTGGGCAGGGGCTCTTGGGCCAGCAGCGGCTCTAAACCCACGCCGCGCACTGCCGCTGCAATGGCAGCCCCCAATTCAGGGGCAAGGAACCGTCGATCAAAACCAATGATCACCGTGCGGCTATCAAGCCCTGCAGGGGCGGAATGGGCCAATTCCGCTGCTGCGGCTGCAGCTACCCGCAATAAACGCTCCAGGGTTATGTCTACGCCGAGGATGCCGCGCCAGCCATCGGTGCCAAAGGCGATTGGAGCTGCCTCCAACGGCAGAGGAACAGAGGCCATCAGGCTGGATTCAGCTGGCCATAGTGTGGGTGATCAATACCGCCGCTAGGGGTTGGCAGGTGCCGGAGACCCAGCTGCTCACCGACCGGCAATTGCGTAGCTGGCTGCGCTGCCACCGCAAAGCCTGGCTCGATCGCCACGGCAACCCCAATGAAAAAATCTGGAATCCCCATCGGGCTCTGCAATTAGCCGACCAGGAACTGCGCTTGCAAGCGCAAATGCAAAAACCAGGCGCCATCAGGCAAATGCTGCTGCAGCACGGCCGATTGCGCGGTAGACCCACCTTGCTCTTGCGTAGGCCAAAAGCCAGCCAACTGGGCAACTTCAGTTATCAACCTGCATTACTGCAGCCGGGCCGCCACGGCACCCGCGAACATCGGCTCACCCTTGCTTTTTGGGGTCGTTTAGTGGAACACCACCAGGGCGCTGCCGTATCCCACGGACTACTGATCACCCCCCAAGGTCAACAGGAGCCGGTGAACTTAAGCGGCCAAATCAGCCGTCAACTGGATCAAGCCCTTAGCCGCGTTGCCATCGACCTTCAACAAAAGCAAGCACCACCCCTCACCCAAGACCGCAAAAAGTGCACCCTTTGCTGCTGGCGCCGCAGTTGCAACCAAGTGGCAGAGGCCGCAGGGGAGTTGAGCCAAGTGAGCGGGATTGGCGGTAAGCGTCAAGAGTTACTACAGCAACTGGGTATTGCCAACCGCGCCGCCCTTGCCGCCATCGATCCCAATCGCTTGATGGCGCAACTGGAAGCCAATGGTGAACAACGCCCGGAATTAGCGCTGGAATTGATTGCCCAGGCCAGGGTGCAGGAAGCAGGCCAGGCTGAACGCCTAAGCCAAGCTGATGAAAATGGCCTGCCTGAATTAGCTAAGGCACCAGGCGTTTTGATCTACGACATCGAATCCGACCCCGATGCCAGAGATGATTTCTTACACGGCTTTTTAATCCTGCGCAGGGGTGCCAAGCCTGAATGGCCCAGCGCAGCTAACGCCTCCTACCGGCCCCTGCTCGCCCTCCAACACCATGGCGAAGCTCGCCTATGGCTGCGGCTGCAACGCCTTTTTGCCGCCTACCCCGGCTGGCCGGTGTTGCACTACGGCGAAACAGAGGCCATTGCCCTGAGCCGGTTAGCCGCAAGGCAGGGTGCTGAAGCGCCGCTGGGGTTGATCGACCTCCATAAAAGGGTGCGTCAACACTGGCGTTTACCCGTGGATAGCTACGGCCTTAAGGCCGTAGCCAGCTGGCGGGGTTTTCGCTGGAGCCAACCAACAGCTGAGGGCGCCCGTTGCGTGCTCTGGTGGCGCCAATGGTTAGCTCGCGGTAATCGCCACCAACTAAAACGCATATTTCAATACAACCGCGACGACTGCCTTGCCACCTGGGCAGTGGCTCACTGGCTGTTAAACAGCACCGCCTCCGGCAGCGACAACTGAACACCTGCCAATTCCTGGCATTGCCACCAATCACGGCGAATTAGGGCAAGGCCCCAATTGGCTTGGCAGGAACTCACCGTGCCAGCCCGTTCACCGCCGGGGCCAAAAAGCTTGGCTCCCGTTTCTGGGATGTCTACCCCTGGTGGTGCATAAAAACGGCGTAGTTGCTGCTTTAGCCCAGATCTGGATTGCAATTTTGCAAGGGTTTCTTGGCCTAAATAACAACCTTTTTCAAGGCTTACCCGCTCGGCAAGGCCCAATTCAAATGGATTTAAGCCTGCATTTAGTTCGCCAGGTACGGCTGGAATGCCCTGGCGAAAGCGCAACCATTCCTGCTCAGGGGCCGTTAATTGCTTCACCAGCTGCAGCGCTTCCGGCAGGGGCGCTTCTGGTGGCAGCAGCCAATGGCGGCCAGGCAAACCCCAACCCGCTTGATTTGGGGGCCCTTCCGCCTCCACTAAGCCATGCCAAATCAATTGCTCTGGCTGTTGCAAGTGCACCTGATCCGCCGGAAAAATAACCCGATCCAAAGCGCGATAAACCTCAGCGCCCACCCCTGCGGTAATCAGCAATTCCGCTCCGTCAACTGTTGCTGATACCTCACCAAGGGCAAATAACCAGGCTGTGGCATTGAGGCAACAGGTGGAACGCTGCTGCCCAGGCGCTAAATCCAAAAGAGCTTGGCTGGTTTGGCCGTGGAGTAAACGCAAGCTGCCCTGGCCCTGCATTGGCAAGCGGGTTACTTCAAAACAAAACCGCCAGGGCAATGGCATCAAGGCCCATGGATTCAAATCTTCACTAGCCATGGGCGGCAGCCACCTCAGTGAGGCGATAAAGCGAATGCAATTGCAAAGCTTCGGCCCCTAGGGCTGCTTCACCACCCTCCTCTCGATCAACAATCGCCACCACCCGTTGCACCACATAGCCTGCCGTCCGCAATTGATGCACCGCCTTAAGGGCTGAGCCACCAGTGGTAACAACATCTTCCAAAAGGGTGATCAATGAACCGGTTGGGGGTAGGGGGCCTTCAAGCCAAGCGCCGGTGCCATGGCCCTTTGCTTCTTTACGCACGATCAATGCATCGAGGTTGCGGCCGGCTAATGCAGCAGCATGGGCAACCCAGCTCACCATTGGATCAGCCCCAAGGGTGAGCCCTGCCACCGCTAGCGCTTCAGGCTCCACCAGCTCCAACAGCCGCGGTGCCAAAAGCAAGGCACCTCTACCGCTAAGGGTTACTGGTTTGCAATTCACATAGTGTTCACTGCTGGCACCGGAAGCCAAGGTGAACTGGCCACGCCGATAGGCATGGATCGCCAGTAGTTGAAGTAGGGGATCAGCGCTCAAAATTGCTCACTGGCGAAATGGATGCTTTGTTTTTAACCTGGCCCGTAAGCAAGGTGGCACCAAGCATGAATTTCAGCTCCCGCTGCACCCTGTTTGGACTGCTTGGCCTAGTAGCCATTACTAACAGCTCCAGTGCAATTGCTGGCCCTGTGGTGTGCACCACCAGTTTTGAAGCACCATTTGCCAGCAGCGTTGATTCAAAACTGATGCCTGTGGAGGTAACCCGTTGCGGTGCAGTGCAAACCAGCAATGAATTAATCGAACAACGCTTTTTCTCCTACAGCTCCCCCTATGCCAGAGGCATTGATATCACCCATCAAATCACCGATATCCTCGGCATCAGCATGGGTGGTGGCGATGGCACCAAGGTGATGGGTTTTGGTTTTCCCGATCAAACCATCGTTTGGGACGGCAGTGCCGTTGAAAACACCACCAAGGCCCTCATGCAAGAGCAAAGCAAACCGATTCCCCTGCGGGTGGCTGATAGCCCCAACAACATGGGTAAATAGAATCTGGAAGAATAGAAACGCGGGGGTCTAGCAATCTGGTGAATGCAGCGAACTCATAATTCGCCTTAGCCGAGTTCGATCCTCGGGACCCCCATTCCAATTTTTCGCTCTACATCCATAATTCACTTAGTTCTTTATCGCGGTAAGCGGTTTCCATGGGTTTAAGCCTGCGGTTGCTTGGCCTGGTGCTGCTGCTGGCATTGCTGGCATTTTTTGTTGCCTCGGAATTTGCCCTAATTCGCCTGCGGCCCACCCGGGTGCAGGAATTAGCTGAAAATGGCAGTTACGGGGCCCTGGCCGTTGAACGCTTACAAAGGCACCTGCGGCGCGCCCTGGTGGCAACCCAATTAGGGGTGAGCCTTTCTTTATTGGCCCTCGGCTGGGGCGTTCACAAATTGTTGGTGGGCCTGGCAACCAACGGCCTTCATCCCTACTTTGAGCTGTTGATTTTTTTAAGCCTTGCCATCGTTGCCACCCTGTTGGGTGGGGTGCTGCCAAAGGCTTGGGTACTTAGGGATCCAGAGGCTTCAGCCCTGCGGATAGGCCCCTTGCTGGAGGCGGTTAATCGATGCTTAACGCCGCTATTGGCGCCGCTGGAGCGGCTGGCGGAAATGCTCTTGCTTTTCACTGGCCTCCCGCGGGAATGGGACCGTTTAGTGCCAGCGCTGTCGGCGGGTGAATTGGAAAATTTGATTGAAAACGATGCAGTAACCGGTTTAGAACCGGATGAACGCAACATCCTTGAGGGGGTGTTTTCGCTGCGTGATACCCAGGTGCGGGAGGTGATGGTGCCCCGCAACGGCATGGTTACCCTCCCGCTCGGGGTGAGCTTTGCCGAATTGATGCAGGCGGTGCTCAGCACCAACCATGCCCGTTTCCCTGTGATCGGCGATTCCTTGGATGATGTGCGCGGCCTGCTCGACCTAAGGCTGTTGGCGGAACCACTTTCCCGCGGTGAACTGCAACCACACACCCCATTGGCCGCCTACATCCGCAATGTGGAACGGATTCAAGAGAGTGCTTCCCTGGCTGAATTGCTGCCGGTGATCCGCAATGGCGAACCCCTGCTGGTGGTGGTTGATGAACACGGCGGCACCGAAGGGCTCGTAACAATTGCCGATCTCACCGGTGAAATCGTTGGTGATGAATTATTGGAAGACGACGGCAGTCCGCCGGATCTGCAACCCCTCGGCAAAGATCTTTGGTTGGTGGCGGGCGATCTGGAGATTTTTGAACTGAACCGTTCCCTTGGCCTCAAGCTGCCAGAAGCAGACGGACATCACACTTTGGCTGGTTTTCTCTTAGAGAGGTTGCAACACATCCCCACCCCCGGTGAGGCCTTGCGCTGGGGGGGCCATCACTTCGAAGTGCTAACCATGGATGGGCCTCGTATCGAAGAAGTGAAGATCTGGCTAGGCCACCGCGAGAATGCAGTGATAATGACCCCCCAGAAGGACTAGATACCTTGCACTCACAACCCTGCACCCACACCCGCCCATGAAACCGGTAAAGGTAGGTGTGATCGGTATTGGCAACATGGGTTGGCACCACGCCCGGGTGCTGAGCCTGTTGCGTGATGCAGAGTTAATTGGTGTTGCCGACCCCGATGAAGCGCGGGGACGCCTTGCCAGCACCCAATTCAACTGCCGCTGGTATGCCGATTACAGCAGCTTGATCAATGAGGTGGAGGCGGTTTGCATCGCTGTTCCCACCCTGTTGCATCACCCGGTGGGCATGGCCTGCCTCAAGGCTGGGGTGCATGTGCTGATTGAAAAACCAATTGCCGCCAGCCAGCAGGAAGCCTCAGAACTAATCGCTGCCGCCAGTGCGGCCTCACGCCTATTGCAGGTGGGCCATATCGAACGCTTTAACCCCGCATTTCGCGAATTGCTGAATGTGGTTACAAACGAGGAGGTAATGGTGCTTGAAAGCAGGCGCCATAGCCCCCATGCCGATCGGGCTAATGATGTGTCTGTGGTGTTGGATTTAATGATTCACGACATCGATCTGGTGCTGGAACTAGCCCAGGCGCCAGTGGTGGGTTTTGCCGCCGCCGGTGGTAGAAGCACCGAGGGGCCCATCGATTACGTAACAGCCACCCTTTCCTTTGCCAATGGGGTGGCCGCCAGCCTCACCGCCAGCAAGATGAGCCACCGCAAAGTGCGCAGCTTGAGCGCCCATTGCCGCGGCAGCTTAATTGAAGCTGATTTTTTACATCGCAACCTACGCATTCATCGCCGCGCCCAGGAGTCGTATTCAGCCAACAGGGGTGAATTGCTCTATCGCCACGATGGCTTTATTGAAGAGGTAAGCATCACTCCAACCGAACCGCTTTATGCAGAACTGGAGCATTTCCTCCAATGCGTGAGGGGCCTTGAAATCCCAGCGGTGGATGGTTTGCAGGCTTCAAGGGCCCTACAGCTGGCCGATCTAATCGAAAAAGCGGTGGAGCAGCCGCAACAAAGTTTGCAACAACTGCCCCAACCCCTTTGAACTAAACGCCAGTTAATTGACGCAATGCTGCCACCACCAACTCACGGCAGCGGGTGGGGGAATAACGGTAAAAAGATTGCCAGGCAGCAGCTTTATGGGAACCGTAGGCGGCCGCAGGAAGCTGTTGGTTTTCATCTAGCCAGCCAAGCCTCACCCCATGGCCAATCACCACATCAAGGGCCAACTGATCTTCAAAGCGAACCTTTGGGTTTGCTTCAAAAAATGCCATTAAAGAAAGCAGTGCTTCAATCGTAAGTTGACGATATTCAGGTGCTTCTATCTTGCTGAGCAAGTGATCCACAAGAACAGCAAAATTATGTTCCCCCGGTGTTTTTTCAGCTAATAAATCACTATCTAAGCGATTGCGTCGCTCTAATTTATCTCCAATTAATAGGCCGCGGCAATGTTGCAATAGCCCCCACACACCTGGATAAAAATCCCTTGGCACCCGTTGGAGTGCCCCCTGGCGCATGCGGTGTTGCAACCAGCAGCCCCCCATCGGTTTTTCATCCGCTGGAGCCGGCGCTTGCCAGAGCACCTGGCCACTCACATGCAACTGCTCGCAACGATCCAAAGCAGCCCTGGCTCGTTCCAGGTCGGCTAGCACCACCCCCAAGCGCCTTGAAATGCCATGGGGTGGCAGAGCGCAGAGGGCTTCAAAGGCTTCCGAGGGGGTGAGTTGGCGTTCTGTAGCCAGTTCACTGGTGAGCAACAAAAGCAACTGGCCAAGTTGAAATGTGAGCGTGCCTTGCAATAGGGCTGGCCTTTGCCTTGCTAAGCCCTCAAGGGCCAACAGCAATTCCTGCTGCAGGATCGTTTCGCGACCGTCCTCACCGCTGAAACGCCTGATGCGAGCTGCAATGCCAGCGCTATCAAGGGGTTCTTTAATCCGTGATTGGTGCGTGTAATTACGGCCCACCACCAATTGTTTATGGCGGGCCAGTAGATCATCTAAGGCATCCTCCAGGTGGGGATGCACCAAACCGAGTAAACCGGCGCAGCGGCGCACCGGCTCCCAATCGCCCGCCTCCAAACTGCGGTGATAAACAGCCTCCAACAGTTGCGATAGGGCAACGGGCAGGCCCTGGTCGGGGGCCTGTAGTTGTCCGCTTGGGCCTAGGCGCAATTGCAATTGCTCCAATAATTCCGCCTGTTCCCGCAACAGGGTGCTGCTCCACAACTGGGCCGCCAGATCAAGCACGGAGGTGGTTTCCAGCTCTAGTTGTTGCTCTTGGGCAACGGAGAGGGAGCGGTGGCCGCGCGCTTCCGCCAGCCGCAGCGGGCTTACCCGCGCTGGCATTACCCGCGACAGGGCTGGCAACTGGATCGGCTCCCAGCACAAAGCCGGCAAGTGCTCCGCCAAGGTGCCCACAGCTACGGGCACCCCATCAAGGGATCCACTGTGGAGTTGCCGCGCCAGGGCCATAAAACCGGCTGGCTGCCTGGCAAATGCAGTTGCCGCCAGGGGCACAAGCAACAGGGGATCGCCCTGATCACGCCAATGGCGTTGCAACATGCGCAATTCGCCCAGCACCGCATCAGCCAGCTGTTCCGGGTCGTCGGCCAGATAAAAAATGCCCTCCTCCAACACGGGCGGCAGAAATGCTGTGGGCACCCCACCGCAGCGATAAAGCCTTGTTACGGCCAAGGTGGCCACCCCACCAACCCCTGGCCCGGATAGGCCCAGGGCAGGCCATGCCCCAACCCCAGCCAAGGCCTCAGCTAAACGGGCCGAGGGCTGCACTTCCACCCCAGCATCACCTGGTGTGGCCATGGGGATGCCCTCTGCCGCCAGGGCTGCAGCAACGCTTTGATCGCCTGGCACCAAAACAATCCTCACCTTGTTGCAACCCAATACCCGGGGCAGGCGCCTGCCGCAGGGATCGAGCTGTTCAGGCAGCACCAAACCCTCTAGCAATAATTGCCCCAACAACCAAAGGCTTTGGGTCCAAAACAGGGGCAGGTTTTCATTTGGTTGGCGCGGTTGGCTGCCCGGATAGCGGCGTTCAGCCTCAACGAATTCCAAGGGCACCCGGTAGAGCTCAGGCAGAAGCAATTCACTGCCCTGGGGCAAGGCCAAAGCGGTGAGCCGTTGCTGAAAGGCGCTGGCCTCTTCCCAGCGCTCTTCCATGCAGGCACTGAGCAGTTCAAAGGCAAGAAACAGGGGCCATTGGCACTCAATCGCTTCAAAACAGGCCAGTTCTTCCGGTTCGTAGTGCAAACGGCTGCTGTCTTCCAGCACCGTTTGATGGCCATCGCGGCGAAAGCGGGCGTAGCCATAGCTGCCGGCCAGTTGGCGCCTGATCACCTCCAAGGTGCGTTGGCGCAGGTCGGGGCGATCAACGGCCCAGGCGGGATAACCAACGGTGGTGAGGCAAGCGCTATCAACCTCCTTGCTGGCGGATTCCCGCGGCAGCAGGCCCTCCAGGGCCCGCCTCAACCGCACGATTGCATCCGGTGGCACCCAAAGCAGGGCACTGCCATCTCCCTCGGGCCCATAGAGATCCAAACCTTGGGCCGCCTCCAGGGCAGCTTTCACTAAACCGATCGAGCTGGCATTGCGTTCTGGAGCACCGTTATTACCCTTATCGCCCCGCTCCCAGATGCCGTAGTCGGCCACCCGATAAGCCCGACTGAGGTAGAAAACCAGGTTTTGCACAAAGGCCACCTGGGCGCGATTGGCCACCACCACCAAACCGGCACGGCTGAATTGGGCCAGCTGCAACAAAAACAGGGCGGTGGCATCAAGCTGCAAGTGCCCCCAAGCGTTATCGGCAACCACAGGCAAACCAGTGGCTGTGTTGTATTTGGCGTGGAGGGCATCTATGGGTTTAAGGCTTTGCTTAAAGCGTTCCACCTTGGCCGCCTGGCCCATCAAGGCCCGCAACAAGCCGCGCATCAAAGCCAATACGCTTTGCTCTAGTTCAAATACTCGCTGGGGCCTGGAACCCTCCCGGCGCCAGGCGATTGCCAACCCCCACACCGCCTGGATCGTATAAACCCCATCCCGCACCCAAGCGTCGCCGTAATTGCCGTGGATGTTGTGGGCGGTGCTGGCGGGCAGCAAACCAGACACTGGATGCTGCCTTTGCAGCAACACCCGATCAACGGCCGCATCGATTTGCCCCAGGGCAGCGAGCTGTTTTGTTGTCAGTGGTGATGTCATCCGCCAGATTCTCTCCGGTAACTCCAAATTCCATGGCAGCCATTCCCACAATCCCCCAACGCTGCCAAGTGCTCGGCTTGCCAGTTGACGTGAGCGCTGATGTGTTGGCAGCGGCTGTTGCTTTGCACAGCAGAGGTGGTGGCCAGCTGGTAACGCTGAACGCTGAAATGACCATGGCCGCCCTGGCCCAAACGGAGCTGGGGGCTGCGATCAGCCAAGCGGAGCTGGTGATTCCCGATGGCGCTGGGGTGGTGTGGGCCCTGAGGCGTCAAGGCATTCGCGTAAAACGCAGCCCCGGCATTGAATTGGCGGATCAGTTGTTGGCCCATAGCGCTCGCAGCAACTGGCGGGTAGCCCTGGTGGGTAGTTCAGCAGCGGTAATGGAGCTACTAAAAAAACAGCTGCCCCAAAAACACCCTGGCCTCCAACTTGTTCTAACAATTGATGGCTACCAACCCAGGGAGCGTTGGCCGCAATTGGAGCAACAACTGCTGCAATTGCAGCCAGATCTGGTGCTGGTGGCCCTTGGCATCCCGCGCCAAGAAACCTGGATCAATCACCTGCATCAGGGCCAGGCTGGCCTTTGGATGGGGGTTGGCGGCAGTTTTGATGTGTGGAGTGGCCAAAAGAAAAGGGCTCCCCGTTGGATGGGGGCCCTACAAATCGAATGGCTCTACCGACTCGTTCAAGAACCAAGCCGTTGGCGCCGCATGTTGGCCTTGCCCCAATTCGCCTTAGCGGTGCTTAACGGAAACCCACCGAAGCCTGCCAAACAAAAGCAAGCAACAGGAAAAACAAGGGGATGATCGGCAAAATATCCACCAGGGGTGCGAAGGCGCGATAGGCCTCAGGCAGCTGGGCCAGGTGGGTAAGAACAGCCAATGGCATAACAGCAGTCACCATCAGGGGGTGAAACCAAGCGACGCTACCACGTGTGAGCAGCCGCGGAGCCCGGCTCCCACGGAGCGAAATGCTCTGCAAAACAACCATCCCTGATGGCCATGGCCATGGCATTGGTAAAGCGCAAAAGCTGGCTGAGGTTGTGGAGGCTCAATAGGGTGAGCCCAAGGATTTCATCGCTCTTGATTAGGTGATGCAAATAGGCCCTGCTGTGCTGCTGGCAGGTGGGGCAGGGGCAAGTGCTGTCTAAGGGGCTGTGGTCGTTGCGGAAGCGTGCATTTTTTAAATTCCAGCGCTCACCACCCACCAGGGCGGCCCCATGGCGACCAAGGCGGGTGGGCAGCACACAATCAAACAAATCCACCCCCTCGGCCACCGCCTGGGCCATCTCCGGCAAAGTGCCCACCCCCATCAAATAGCGTGGTTTGTGGAGTGGCAGCAGCGGTGTCACCCAGCGCACCACCTCATGCATTGCAAGGGCAGGCTCCCCCACACTCACCCCACCAATCGCCACACCAGGCAGGTTGAAACCAGCCACCACCCGGGCCGATTCCTTGCGCAAATCCTCGTAACAGCCGCCCTGCACGATGCCAAACAGGGCCTGGTTGGCGCAGTTGTGGGCGGCAACACAACGCTCAAGCCAGCGATGGGTGCGCTCCGTTGCCTCCTGCACATCGGCATGGCTGGCCGGATAGGGCGGGCATTGATCAAATGCCATTGCCACATCGGCGCCAAGGCTGTTTTGAATCGCCATCACCCGCTCTGGGGTGAGCTCCACCACCAGGCCATCTCTGGGGGATTTAAAAGTTACCCCCAGCTCGGAGATGGCATTGAGGCTGGCCAAGCTAAAAACCTGAAAGCCGCCGGAATCGGTGAGCATTGGTGCGTGCCAACCCATGAAGCGATGCAGGCCACCGGCGGCGGCAACAACTGCCTCCCCCGGTTGCAGGTGCAGGTGAAAGGTGTTGCTGAGCACCATCTGCGCTCCGGTGCTGCGCAATTGATCAATGCTGATTCCCTTCACCGTGGCGGCGGTGCCCACGGGCATAAAGCGCGGGGTATCAACAACCCCATGGGGGGTGTGAAAACGGCCCACGCGGGCTTTGGTATGGGGGCATTGATGCAGCACTTCGTAGCTAAACGGAGCGGCGCTGCTGGTCACATTGATGCCGTCGAATTACCCAACCCTATGGGCCGCCAGGATGGTGGTAATCGCATGGCGCGGCCGTGCCCCAATGGTGGCCCGATCTGCTTGGCAGCTGGATCTACTACAGCTGCCTACCGGCAGCCAAAAATCTGCAACCGCGCTTTGAACGAATCGCCAGGTTTGCCCCCTGGATTGGCCTGTTCATAGGTGGCGCCCAGGCCTGCCTATGGCTAGCTGGAAGCGCCCTAGGGCTCCCAACCGCAAGCCTGGCAGCCCTTGTGATTGCCTTTGGCCTCTGGCTGAGCGGTGGCTTGCACTTTGATGGAGTGCTGGATTGCGGCGATGGCCTAGGCGCTGGCAAGCGCCAAATGGAAGCCATGGCCGATAGCCGCATCGGCGCCAGTGGCCTGGTGGCTGGGTTGATCCTGCTGTTGCTCAAGGGTGCTGCCCTGATCGCTTTAGCCCCAGGAGCTGCGGGTGCAGCGCTGTTGTGGAGCGCCTTTTGGGGCAGGGTGTCGCCATTGCTGGCGATTGCCCATTTCCCATATCTAAGGCCCGGCGGCAGCGCTGGCTTTCACCGGGAACATAGCCAGGGCCTCAGCCGTGAACTACGGCCAAGCGCCTTTGCCTTTTCCCTAATGGTTGGCTTGAGCCTTGCTGTTCCCAACCTGCCCCTGGGGGCGGGCATCAGCGGCCTAATTCCAGCTGTGGCAGTGCCATTTTGGCTTGGCAAGCGCCTCGGGGGCCACAGCGGTGATAGCTATGGCGCCTGTGTTGAATGGACAGAAGCCCTAGCCCTATGGCTGATTTGGCTTATTGGTTTGCTCGGTTTGGGTTGAGGGGAAGCAGCAGCAGAAATGCATTGCCGGCGGCGGGCAGTTTCGGATCAAGCTTGCTGGCGGGAACAATCAACTCAAGGGAGCCGCCCCGTGCCTGGGCCTGGTCGCGGGCCAGGGCCAAACCGAGGCCTGAACCTGGCTGCTGCTGGCTGCTGCTGCCCCGTTGGCCCCGCTGAAAAATGCGTTCCCGCTCAGCCAAGGCGATGGCTGGGCCGCTATCCCAGATGGCAAGGGCAAGGGATTGATCGCGCCGTTGGCACCAAAGCCCAAGTGGTGCTTGGGAATCGCTGTAGCGAAAGGCATTTTCAAGCAAATTGGCAAGGATTTCGGCCACCGCTGCCGCGCCGGGGAGATTGAGCTGAGGCAACTGCTGGGGCCCATGCCAAGGGCGCCCCTGGAGGCTGGCGGTGGCGCTGGCCCGGGCCATGAGGGGTTGCAAAGCAGCACTAAGGGGTTCAGCCCGGTCGGGGGTGAGGGCCGGCGGCAGCAACAAGGGAGCTTCCGGTTCAGCGGAGAGGCTGGGGCTGGCTTCCGGTTGGGCTAGGGCCTCGAGATAACGGTCGAGGGCGAGTTCCTCCTGCAGCAGGTGTTCCACCAAATCGCGACGTTCATCTGCGGGATCGAGCCTTCTTAAGAGCAGCTGGGTGAAGGTGCGCAAAGCCGCAAGGGGGTTGCGCATTTGATGCACCAGAAGGGAGCGCTGGCGCCGATCTTGCTGGAGCTGGGCCTGGCAGCGCTGCTGCTCAAGATCCAATAGCCGCGCTTCCGTGAGCAGCTGGGCCGCCCCCAGCAGGCGCTCTTGCAGCAACTGGGGCCAAGGGTTGATGTTGCTATCAACTCTCAGGGCACCAATCACCAGAGATTCCCGCCTTAGGGGCAACCAACGGCGCTGCTGCTCGGCAAGCAGCGGGGATTTATCGCTGGCGGCGGGGCTAAGCCGCTCTGCATTGGCGGGCCAAACCTCCACTGGCTGCAATTGCAATTCCCCGGAGGCATCGGGTACCGCCAGGTAAACCCCTAAGGAAATCAATTCAGGCCGGTCTAAAAATTGGACTAATTGCTGGCTTACCAAGCGGCGAAAGCCCTCAGAAATCACAGAAGCCACAGCCGCTCAAAGCCGAAAAAAGATCAAAAAACGAGTGACCCAGGGGGGTTGCAAAATCCGGAGAAAGTCTTAAGATCACTGTTACGACCAACACTTCACAGTGCCGAAAGCTTGGTGCCGTGGAGTTGGATCCAGCACACACTGCAGCTTTTGTGGCGCTTTTCTCTCGAAAAGGCTACACCAGATGTAGTTCACTCTCTGTTGTTCGCCGTTTTGCGGCAGCAACGGGCGGATTCGCTCCACCCCCTGGGTTTTGATCTTTTGATCAATTTCCGCACAACAGACGTTTGGGCGCCGCAGGCCCACCTGCTCCCAAGCCGAAACCGGTCCGCCTTAGCGGCCCCGAGCGACTTGAAAATCCCGTTCCGATTACGCCTCCACCAAGTTGGGGGGTTTTGTTATGTCGAAGAAGCGCAAACGCGTCAGCCGCCGCCGCCTAGCAGGCCAGCGGGTTTTAGCTCACGTGCCAACTTTCAACCTTGAAACCGGTGAACACAAACCGGTTACAGCTGCGCGGCGCTACATCGCTGAATCAAGCTTGATGCCGCCGGCTCTAATCAATGTGCGCCGTAATGAGCACACCACCGATCGCTTCTTTTGGGGCGAAAAGGGCTTGTTTAGCGCTCAATACGCTGAAGAAAATCATTTCCTCTTTCCCTCTTTGCGCTCCATCGTTGACTCGGTGGGTGAAGAAACCCTGTTTGCCGGCCTAGAGGCCGTTGCCGACGATTGGGAAGAAATGGAAGAGTACGAATACGCCTTCGTTTGAATTAAAGGCACCCCTTGAGGAATTTGGCCGCCGCCGCCACGGCCCCAGGGGGAATGTTGTGCTCACCGTTAAACACATAGGAAACCGGTGTAGCGCCAGCTGCTTCCAGTCGCTTGCAGATTTCTTGGTGAGCCCCCAGGGGCACCACAGGATCATTGCTGCCATGGGCCAGAAACACGGGCGCCAATCCATCTGCTCCAGGCTGCCAATCCGGATGGGGATAACCGCTAAATGCCAAAACGGCAGCCACAGGCATTGGTGTGGCCACTTCAAGGGCCATGGCGCCCCCTTGCGAAAAACCCAACACCACCACGGGATCGCTGCCAGCAGCCAATATTTCCTGCTCCAACCTCAATTTCAAAGCCTGCACTGCCGCTGGCAGCTCAGGCCAACCCGGCTGCTGCAAGTTGTACCACTGGCGTGCGCCAGCACCGGCCGGGTGCGGATCTGGTGCCTCCAGGCAGCGCAGGGTTGCAACAGCAGGGTTTAACCCCAGCAATTGCAAGAGGTTTTCCCCCAACGGCTCCAAATCATTACCGCTGGCACCCCAACCGTGCAAAAGGATTAGCCGCATGGTTCAAGCTGCCACTGCAGCTTCTACCCATACCATTCCTATTGCGGTTTTCCCTTAAGCACTGGCCATGGCCCCTTTAGCCCTAATCAGCGTTTCCGATAAGCAAGGGGTGGTGGAATTCGCCAGGTCCCTGGTGGAAAAGCATGGATTTTCCTTGATCTCCAGCGGTGGCACCGCCGCCGCCCTTGCTGCAGCTGGGCTTCCCGTTACCAAAGTGGCAGACCACACCGGCGCTGCCGAAATGTTGGGGGGCAGGGTTAAAACCCTCCATCCCCGCATCCATGGCGGCATCTTGGCCCGCATGGATGAAGCGGCTGATCTGGCTGATTTAGAAGCCCAGCAGATAACAAAAATCGATCTGGTGGTGGTGAATCTTTATCCGTTTGAAAAAACCATTGCCCAGGCTGATGTGAGTTGGGCAACGGCGATCGAAACAATTGATATCGGCGGGCCAGCCATGGTGAGGGCCGCAGCAAAAAACCATCAGCACACAGCGGTTTTAACCAATCCCAACCAATACGAAACCTTCCTGGCGGCCTGGCCCATTGGCCTTGAGGAACGTCAAAAACTTGCCCTTGAAGCCTTCCGCCACACCGCCGCCTACGACTCTGCCATCAGCACCTGGCTTGCAGCTCAATTGGGGGAACCAGCGCAGCTGCAGCTTTGCTTGCCCCTGCGCGAAAGTTTGCGCTACGGCGAAAACCCCCACCAGGCAGCTAATTGGTTCAGCAAGCCAGAGCAGGGCTGGGGGGCAGCGCTGCAACTGCAGGGCAAGGCCTTGAGCTTCAATAATTTGTTGGATCTCGATGCTGCCCAAGGGGCGCTGCTGCGCTTCCCCGCGGCTGAAGCCGCGGCCGCTGTGGTGGTGAAGCACACCAACCCCTGTGGTGTTGCCATCGCTGGAAATTTGGCTGAAGCCCTAGCAAAGGCGATTGGCGCTGATCCCATATCAGCCTTTGGCGGCATCGTGGCAGTTAATCAACGCCTCGATGCAGCTGCCTGCGCCAGCTTGGAGGGTTTATTTCTGGAATGTTTAGTGGCGCCCGCCATCAGCAAAGAAGCAAGGCAAATACTGGCGGCAAAACCAAATTTACGCCTGCTGGAACTACCGGCGGAGCTATGCAACACAGCCGCTGATCTCCAGCTGCGTTCCGTTTTAGGTGGTGTGCTGGCCCAGCAACAAGACCATGAACCTCAACAGGAGCAGCAATGGCAAGTGGTTACAGAACGCTCCCCCAGCCCAGAGGAATGGCTTGATCTGCGCTTTGCCTGGCGGGTGGTGCGGCATGTGCACTCCAATGCCATTGTTATTGCCCGCCAGGGGGTAACCCTTGGCATTGGCGCTGGCCAAATGAACCGGGTGGGTTCAGCGGCGATCGCCCTTGGGGCCGCTGGGGAAGCAGCAAAGGGTGCGAGCTTGGCAAGCGATGGCTTTTTCCCCTTTAGCGACACCGTGGAAAATGCTGCTCAGCATGGCATTAGCGCCTTCATCCAACCCGGAGGCAGCAAACGGGATGCCGATTCGATAGCAGCCTGCAACGCTGCCGGTTTAACGATGGTGTTCACGGGCCGCCGTCATTTTTTGCATTAAGCCGATTTTTAGCCGCCCCCTACCCATACAGTTGAAATCAGTTTCGTTATTTCCCATGCCTGAGGCCCTTGCCTTTAATCTCAATTTTGTGCATCCCCTGCTGATGTGGAGCCTGCTGGCGGCTTCTGCCTATGCCCTATTTCTTGGCATCAAGGCAAAGAAAACCCGCACCGGCACCCCAGAACAGCGCAAGGAACTGATTAAAGGCAAATTCGCCCAACGGCATTACTTCATGGGCAGCCTGGTGTTGGCGGTGATGGTGCTGGGCAGCATCGGCGGAATGGCGGTTACTTACCTAAACAACGGCAAATTATTTGTGGGGCCCCACCTGCTAGCGGGCCTTGGCATGACTGCTTTGATCGCCATAGCAGCCTCGCTTGCACCTTTGATGCAGCAGGGAAATTTGATTGCCCGTAAAGCCCATGTGGGCATGAACATGCTGGTGATGACCCTTTTCCTTTGGCAGGCGGTGAGCGGTGTGCAGATCGTTAACAAGATCTGGACCAACCGTTAAGGCTTAAAACAAAGCTGTTTTTTGGGGAGGGCACACAAGCCCAGCCTGGGAGTGAAAGTCTTCCTGCACCTTCCAGGTGAGCCGCCGGGAAACCTGCCGCACAATTTGTCGCAGTAGATGGTCGCCGCTCGATTGCACCAAACCATCGGGCAACAGGTCGATAAAGGCGGGCAAACGAATTGCCACCTCAAGGTCTAGCTCCCACTCAACCAAGGTGTATTCGCCTTCTGGAACAAGTTGGAGGCTGGCTTGAAAATCAACGGCATAGCCATCTTTTTCCACCGTTAAACGGGAGGCGGGAATCGTTTCAATCCGATAGATCCCCTCCGCTTGGGGAAGCAGTTCGAGATCAATACTCGGCTCAAGTTCAAAGCCAAAATTGCCAAATTTACCCAAGATCAGGTGGTAGCCGTTCTGCCCCACTGGTTCAACCTGCATCGGTGCAGCGCACCTAACAAACCAGCCCTGATGCACATCGAGGTAGGAAGCCACCGCTTCTGCCGGGGCTCGCATCTCCATCACATCAGCAAAATTGCTCACATAACGGCGCAACTTCTCTTTATCCACCCTTGGTTCAACCAATCTAACGGGCGCTACAGCTCAGAGAGTTGCAACAATCGATCGATCACGCCTTCCACCACCCGATCAGGGGTGGAGGCCCCAGAAGTAATGCCGATGCGCAGGGGCCCTTCGGGCAGAAATGGGCTCATGGTGGTGAGCTCACCACCCAATGGTTTGTGCTCAACGCAATTACCAGGGCCAATCCGTTCGGGTGCATCGATATGTACCGATGCAATGCCGCGGCTGATGGCGATTTCCTGCAGGTGGGTGGTATTTGAGGAGTTGTAACCACCGATCACCACCATCAAATCCAAGGGTTCATCCACCAGGGAAAACATCGCATCTTGGCGCTCTTGGGTGGCATCACAGATGGTGTTGAAGGCGAGGAAATGGTTGTTCAGCTCGGTGGGGCCATAACGACGCAGCAAGGTGCGCTCAAATAGGCGGCCGATCTCCTCCGTTTCGCTTTTGAGCATGGTGGTTTGATTTGCAACGCCAATGCGCACCAAATCAAGGTCGGGATCAAATCCAGGGGAGGTGGCACCGGCAAACTTCTCTAAAAAGCTGCTGCGGTTGCCATTACCAAGGATGTAGTCGCAAACCAATTGGGCTTCCGCCAAATCGAGCACCACCAGATAGGTGCCAGCAAAAGAGCTGGTGGCAAGGGTTTCCTCGTGCTTCACCTTGCCGTGAATAACAGAGGTGAATGATTCCTTTTTATGGCGTTCAACGCTGTTCCACACCTTTGAAACCCAAGGGCAGGTGGTGTCCACGATGTGGCAGCCCAATTCATTTAAAAGCTGCATCTCCTGCACGGTGGCACCAAAGGCCGGCAGGATCACCACATCGCCCTTATCAACAGCTGAAAAATCCTTTACGCCACCTTCCACAGGGATAAAAAGCACATCCATCTGGCGCAAGTGGGCGTTAACGGATGGGTTATGGATGATTTCGTTGGTAATCCAGATCCGTTCTGTGGGGTAGTGGCGACGGGTTTCGTAGGCGATTGCCACGGCCCGCTCCACCCCCCAACAGAAACCAAAGGCCTGGGCTAAGCGGATCGTTACCCGACCCTGTTGAAGCTGATGCCCGTTATCGCGAAGGCTTTGAATCAGATCGCTCTGGTAAGCCTCCTCAAGGCTGCTGGCAACCTCTTCTGCCCGGCCAAACCCGCGGCGGTTATAACGCTCCGAATGGTGGAGGGAGCGCTTAAAGGCGCGGGTGTCCATGGCAGGAAAAAGCGCCGGTTGAGCCAATCTATTGGTTTAAAGAGCAGAAGAACCCCTTTCACCGGTGCGCACCCGCACCACCTGTTCCACCGGAACAACAAAAATCTTGCCGTCCCCGATATCACCGCTGCGGGCTGCGGTTTCGATCACGGCAATCGCTGTTTCAACTTGGCCGTCTTCCACCACCACATCAATTTTTGCCTTTGGCAAAAAATCAATCGTGAATTCAGAGCCGCGGTAGCGCTCCACCTGACCCTTCTGACGGCCAAAGCCCCGCACCTCGGACACTGTCATCCCAACAATTGAGGCATCAACCAAGGCGGTTTTTACCGCATCTATACGGGATGGACGAATCACAGCCGTGATCAATTTCATGGCAGTACAGCAAAGGATTTAGGAGAAAAGAAAAAACTAGATATCAAAAAGTCATCGGGTCGTAGGCCTCTTCGCCATGGGCAACGAAATCAAGCCCACGCTCCTCTTCCTGGGGGCTAACCCGCAAACCAACCACAGCACCCACAATCCAAAGAATGATTGCTGTACCAAGGCCCACAAAGCCGAAGGTGATTAGCACTGCCTTGAACTGGGCTCCAAAAAGGGCAATATTGCCGCCTTTAGCCAGGATCTCAGCGGATTTTGGGAAGTAGTCGGCGGGCACAAGGGCTGGGGTAGCTAACAGGCCAGTGAGCAAGGCACCAACGGTGCCGCCGATGCCATGCACCATGAAGGCATCCAAGGAATCGTCGAGTTTTGTGGCCATCTTCACCCGCACGGCAATCAAACAGGCCGCAGCGGATAGGGCGCCGATCAAAAGGGCGGGGCCCATGTAAACAAAACCAGCAGCTGGGGTAATACCCACAAGGCCTGCCACCGCACCGGTTGCCGCACCAACTGCCGTTGGTTTGCCATCGGTGAACCATTCAATTAGGCACCAGGTGAGCAAAGCAGCTGAAGCAGAGGCGGTGGTGGTGAGGAAAGAGAAACCAGCACCTTTAGCAGCGAAATAACTAGCGCCATTGAAACCAAACCAACCAAACCAGAGCAGGCCAGCACCTAAAAGAATGAACGGCACATTGTGGGGTGGCCGCTTTGATTCGGGGTAGCTGCTGCGAGGTCCAACAATCGCAGCTGAAACCAGGGCTGCCACACCGGCGGCGATGTGCACCACGGTGCCACCAGCAAAGTCGATGGCGCCAATTTCACCAAATGGTCCGATATAACCGCCACCCCAAACCATGTGGCACATGGGGCAATAAATAAACAGGCTCCAGAGCAGGGAGAACCAAAACCAAGCCTTGAAATTGATGCGTTCCACCACGGCACCGGAAATCAATGCCGGCGTGATGATCGCAAACATCCCTTGGAATAAAGCAAATGATGTGGCGCTAATTGCAAAGCCATCGGCCAGGGGCGCATCACCTAATTCACCACCAACCCCGTTCAAAAACATGGAGCCGAGGCCACCAATAAATGGACTTTTAAAGCCAAGATCAAAAGACAAGCTGTAACCGATAACAACCCAAAGCACCCCGATTAAACCCATCAGGAAGAAGCTCATCATCATCGTGTTGAGCACATTCTTGGCGCGGGTAAAACCGCCATAGAAAAATGCCAAGCCTGGGGTCATCAACAACACCAAAGCTGAACCCATCAGCATCAGTAGGGTGTCGGCACCATCGGTGGGCATTTTGGTGAGCGCTGCCTTGGCGGAACCTGCCATCAAGGGCAGCAAGCCAGCACCAGCTGCCAACAAAAACACACCAGTGCGCTGCAAACTGCTGTTCTGGCGTAAGGAATGGATAAATCCTGTTTGCTGTAATCGCCAACGGTCGATGCTTTGCATCGCCGAGGGTGGAAAGTGAAGGGAACCTTGGCCCCTTCTAAGGGAAGCGCTCTGTAGTGACATGAACGGAAAAAGCCTGCAAAGCCAGATGCAGATTGGTCAGCTCTCGCTTTCAACGATGTACCAATTGCTACGAAATCAGCAATTCGCAGCTGCAATTTGATTTCGCTATTGGCGATCCTTGCAACTAATTACTCCCTCAAAACAAATGCTCCCAGTCCCAAAGTTGTATCTACAGGGCAGCACCTCCACCCCAGCGGCACGAGCCTGGCGAAATAACTGCCCATAGCGGGGATCAGCTTTATCACCGGGGGCAAAACTATCCACATCAGGGCGGCTCAAGCATGGGATCAACACCCCCCTTGCATCGGGCAACACACCCATCAGTTCCTGCAGATGCTTTTGGCCCCTTTCGGTAACGGTGTCGGGGAAAAGAGCTGTTGTGCCATCACTCCAGGTGGTGTTTTTCACCTCCACATATATGGGCCTTGGATCCGCTGCCCCGGGTGCTGGCGTTAACAACAAATCAATGCGGCTACCACGATTTAAGCCATAGGTAACCTCGGGGCGAATTGCTGCAATCGGCCCAAGCCACGGTTCCAGGTGGCCCGCTTCGATTGTTAAGCGCAGCAAGCGATTGGGCAGGGCTGTGTTCACACCCACCCAGCAACTACCGCCACCTGCTGCGGGCACCTCAGCCTGCTCCCAGGTGTAGGCCAGCTTGCGCTTGGGAGATGGATCGTGGCGTATCCGCACTTTTCCCCCCGGCAGCAACACCCCAGCCATAGGGCCTGTATTGGCGCAATGGGCAGTTACCAGCTCGCCATCAGCGAGTTCCACCTCGCATAAAAAACGTTTCCAGCGTTTAACCAAAACGCCTTCCAGCAGCGGTTCAAAGCTATGCACCTCAACGGCAGGCATCGGGGCTGGTCAATTACTGGGCCATACTCCCCCACAATCGGCGGCACCCATGGCTGAAAGCAAAAACCTGCGGCGCATCGCCCTGGTGGTGGCTGTTGCCACTGCCCTCAGCAAGGTGGCGGGGCTTGTGCGTCAACAGGCGATCGCAGCTGCCTTTGGGGTTGGCGCCGCCTACGACGCCTACAACTACGCCTATGTGCTGCCTGGCTTCTTATTAATCCTGCTGGGCGGCATAAACGGCCCTTTCCACAGCGCTGTGGTGAGTGTGATGGCAAAGCAGGAGCGGGCCGAAAGCGCCCGACTGCTGGCTGCAATCAACACCTTGGTGGGTTTGGGTTTACTCGGGGCCACCGTTTTATTGGTGTTGCTGGCTGATCCCTTAATCACCCTTGTGGGACCTGGCTTAGATCAAGAACTGCACGATCTCGCCGCTTTGCAGTTGCGTTTGATGGCACCAATGGCATTGTTTGCCGGCTTAATCGGCCTTGGCTTTGGCGCCTTAAATGCCGCCGATGAATATTGGCTACCGGCGATTAGCCCATTGCTTTCCAGCCTTGCGGTGCTGCTGGGCCTTGGCCTGCTTTGGTTCCAAGCCGGCCCTGCGATCGGAACGGCCCCATGGGCCCTTGCCGGTGGAGCGGTGTTAGCCCTAAGCACCTTGGGGGGAGCAATCCTGCAATGGTTGATCCAGCTGCCGGCACTAGCGCGCCAGGGCCTGGGCCAATTGCGCTTGAGTTTCAACTGGAAACAACCGGGTGTGGCAGAGGTGCTGCGGGTGATGGGCCCGGCAACCCTCTCATCCGGCATGTTGCAGATCAATGTGTATGTGGATCTCTTCTTTGCCAGTGGCATCAGCGGCGCCGCTGCAGGGCTTGGTTATGCCGGCCTTTTGGTGCAAACCCCCCTAGGGATCCTCTCCAACATGTTGCTGGTGCCGCTGCTGCCGGTATTTGCCAGGCTCACGGCGCCGGAAGATCGCGATCAACTGCTGCAACGCATTCGCCAGGGGGTGATGCTCAGCAATGCCAGCATGCTGCCCCTGGGCGCTTTGATGGTGGCCCTAGCCGGGCCGATCGTTGCCCTGATCTACGAAAGGGGGGCTTTTAATGCCAGCGCCGCCACCTTGGTGGTGGGCATCCTCATGGCCTATGGGGTGGGCATGCCCGCCTATCTGGGCAGGGATGTGCTGGTGCGGGTTTTTTATGCCCTCGGCGATGGCAACACCCCCTTTCGGATCTCAATGGCAGGGATTGGTTTAAATGCAGCACTTGATTGGTTGCTGGTGGGTTGCCCCACCCCTGATGGTTTATTGCTGCCGCAATTGAATTTTCAAGCGCCGGGCTTGGTGTTAGCAACGGTTGGCGTGAACGTGGTGAGCTGCATTGCCCTGTTGCTTGCCCTAAGAAGCAAGCTGGGCGCCCTACCGATTGGCCCTTGGGCTAAAGACAGCGGCCTACTCACGCTGGCAGCACTGCTGGGTGGTTTGCTCGCTTGGCTGCTTGCAACAGCTGTGGCCTGGCCGCCAAACCTGCTCGGCAAATTGCTGCAGGTTTCTATCTGCGGTGGTGTGGGCGCCGTTAGCTATGGCCTAATCGCCGGTGGCCTTGGCGTTGCAGAAGCAAGGGAACTGGGCCGCACCCTGGCGGCAAAATTACCTTTCTTAAAAAACTGATTAATCAACAGTGCGTTGATCCCGCACCGTAACTGGCAATTCCAAATGGCTGCGGCCAATCATCTGCATGCCCTCCACCGAGTAGATGCGGGCCTGGATGCCAAATTCCCGAAAGGCTGTTTCCAGCTCCTGCAGCAGGGCCCTCTCCACCTGCGCTTCCGCATCCACCACAGTGCCCAACAGCCTTTCGCCAAGGCGCCCCACCCGTTTACGCACCACTTCACGGGCGTTGGTTACTTCAATCACGAGCATCCGTCGCCAGCGGCGGTCTTCCAGTATCGCTGCAGAAGGGTTCAAGAATTTCCTCGAGATCGAGGAGTTGGCCGGGGGGAATCAAACGGGCCAGGGGTAGGCGGGTGCTGCCAGCCCCAATTGGCACCTGGAGCCGCTCCAGTGCCATGCGCACAGCCGCTGCAGTGCCTTGGCTTAACAGGCCGGCCAACTCTTCCGCCAAGGGCCTGGCCAACTTGGCATCACCCAAATACAAATGCCAACCAGCCACCTGCACATAAATGCGATCAGCGATGGCATCGCTGAGCTCCCCCAGCTGAGCAGCAGAAAGGGTCACGCCGATTTAAGTGCTTTGTTGCAGCACCAAGCTAGGTGCAGAAGCAAAAGCGCTCCCCAACTCAAACTGAGCAGCGGCAGCTGGGCCAAGCTTTCTGGCCTCAAACCGCGCCAGAGCCATAAACCGCTGTTTAGGGCAGCAAATAGGGCGCCATGCACCGCGAAATTAATCCAACGCTCCAGCTGTTGGTAGGCGGGATCTTGGGGATTTGGGGGCCTGGTGGCAACAAGGGGCAAGGCAAAACCAACGCTCAAATGATTCTGAACGAAAACCAAGGAGACTTGACGAAACCCGGTTGCTGCTGGGCAGAATGGATAGTTCAAGCGCTTGTAGCTCAGCGGATTAGAGCATCTGACTACGGATCAGAGGGTCGGGAGTTCGAATCTCTCCAGGCGCGCTTTTTTTATCTCCCAAATTGCCGCCTGAAAGGGCGGTTTTTTTGGCCCCTGGCTTTCTACGATCGTTGCAACTTTTAGCCAGGGGCCAGCAGCCGTGATTCAAACCAGCCAAAGGATGCCCAATGCCCTGCTGAAGGGGGATCCCCAAGTGGCGGCTTTGATCGATAAGGAACTTGAACGCCAACAAACCCACCTGGAATTGATCGCCAGCGAAAATTTCACTTCAGCTGCGGTGATGGCAGCCCAGGGTTCGGTATTAACCAATAAATACGCCGAGGGTTTGCCCCATAAGCGCTACTACGGCGGTTGTGAACACGTTGATGCCATTGAGGAATTAGCGATCGAGCGGGCCAAGCAACTGTTTGGTGCCGCCTGGGCCAATGTGCAGCCCCACAGCGGCGCCCAGGCAAATTTCGCTGTTTTTCTTGCCCTGCTGCAACCCGGCGACAAGATCATGGGGATGGACCTCTCCCATGGCGGGCACCTCAGCCATGGCTCACCGGTGAATGTGAGCGGCAAATGGTTCAAGGCTGTGCACTACGGCGTTGATCCCAGCACAGCCCAATTAAATCTCGAAAGCATCCGTGAATTAGCCCTAAAAGAACGGCCAAAGCTAATTATTTGTGGATTTTCCGCCTATCCACGCAGGATTGATTTCGCTGCTTTCCGCGCCATTGCCGATGAGGTGGGGGCCTATCTTCTGGCAGACATGGCCCATATCGCTGGCCTAGTGGCCGCTGGTGTGCATCCAAACCCAGTGCCCCATTGCCATGTGGTAACAACCACCACCCACAAAACCCTGCGGGGCCCTAGGGGCGGCCTAATCCTTTGCGCTGATGCTGAATTCGGCAAACAATTTGATAAGGCAGTGTTTCCCGGTAACCAGGGGGGGCCCTTAGAACATGTGATCGCAGCAAAGGCGGTGGCCTTTGGCGAAGCGCTACAGCCCGGTTTTAAAAGCTATTGCGAACAGGTAATCAACAATGCCAAGGCAATGGCTGAAAGGTTGCAGGAGCGCGGCATTGCCGTGGTGAGTGGCGGCACCGATAACCACATCGTGCTGCTGGATCTGCGTTCAGTGGGCCTCACCGGCAAAGTGGCCGACCTGCTGGTGAGCGATGTGAACATCACCGCCAATAAGAACACCGTGCCCTTTGATCCGGAATCACCATTTGTTACCAGCGGCTTGCGTTTGGGTAGTGCTGCCCTCACCAGCCGAGGCTTTACAGCTGATGCTTTTAGGGAAGTAGCGGATGTGATCGCCGATCGCTTGATCAATCCAGAGAACGATCAAATCGAGCAGCGCTGCCGTGAACGGGTGGCGGCCCTTTGCCAAGAATTCCCCTTATATGGCAGCTGCGGGTAAGCTGCCGCCGTAGGCCCTGGCCTCCTGTGAATTCCAGCCCCCTGATCCCTGCGATCGCCACCATGGTGGGTGCCGGTCTATTCACGGCTGCCATCGTGCCGCTGGTGCGGCGCCTTGGCTTGCGTTGGGGTTTGATCGATCAACCTGATCCCCGTAAGCAACACAACGAACCGATGGTGCGCCTTGGTGGCATCGGCATCGTGCTGGGGTTTTGCCTTGCCCTTTTTATTACCTGGCAACTGGGGGGCTTTGGCAGCTTGCCCGCCAGCCGCGACCAATTGATTTGGAGCACCTTGCTCGGGGGGGTGGCCTTTTTTGCGGTGGGTTTAAGCGATGATCTATTTCAATTGCCCCCGCTGCCGCGGCTAGCCCTACAGATCGCCGTTGCAACGGTTGTTTGGAGCCAAGGGGTGAAGATTGGCTCGATCACCCTTCCCTTCGACAGCAACCTCTCGCTCACCCTGCCGGATTGGTTGAGCCTGTTCGTTACGGTGATTTGGTTGGTGGGAATCACCAATGCAATCAATTGGCTTGATGGCCTGGATGGCCTCGCCGCTGGCGTGAGCGGCATTGCCGCAGTGGGTTTGTTGTCGGTGAGTTTTAGCTTGCATCAAACCGGCGCCGGCCTGCTGGCTGCTGCCTTAGCTGGTGCCTGCCTCGGTTTTCTAAGGGATAACTTCAACCCCGCCCGCATCTTTATGGGTGATGGTGGTTCCTATTTTATTGGTTTTAGCCTGGCGGCCATCAGCCTGGTGGGTCCGGCAAAGGAACTCACAACGGTGAGTTTGCTTTTACCTTTACTGATTTTGTCTTTGCCGCTTGCTGATATGTCGGCGGTGATCATGGGCCGTGTGAGCTCTGGCCGCTCGCCTTTTTATCCCGACCGACGCCACCTGCACCACCGCCTGCTGCGGGCTGGCTTCAGCCACCGGCGCACCGTGGTGTTGATCTATGCCTTCACCCAGTGGTTTGCAGCCATCGCCCTAGTGGCAGCCAATGCAGAGCTGCGTTTTCTATGGCTTGCCCTTGCCACTGGGGTATTGATCTGGGTGGTGGTGCGCAGCCACCGCAGCCAGGGGGACGAACCCCTAGATCAAGGTGAGTAATAAAACAAACAATCAAATTGAACTGCTTTGCATCGGCACCGAGTTGCTGCTGGGCAACATCGTTAATGGCAATGCCCGCTGGCTGGCTGAGGAATTAGCCCGGCTTGGCATACCCCACTTTCGTCAAACGGTGGTGGGTGATAACCGCGAAAGGTTGATGGAAGTGGTGCTTGAGGCATCCCGTCGCTGCCGCGTGTTGATCTGCACCGGTGGTTTGGGCCCCACCCCCGACGATCTCACCACAGAAACCCTGGCCGCTGCCTTCAATGCACCCCTTGAGGAACGCAGCGAAGTGCTGGCAGACATCAAAGCAAAACTAAGCGCCCGGGGTAGACCGATGGCCGCCAACAACTGCAAGCAAGCGCTGCTGCCAGCAGGCGCAACGGTGCTTAGCAATCCCCTCGGCACCGCTCCGGGCATGATCTGGTCGCCCCTGGAAAATTTTTCGTTGCTCACCTTCCCGGGCGTGCCAACTGAAATGCAGGCGATGTGGGAGCAAACGGCGGTGCCCTGGCTGCAGCAGCAGGGGCTCACCAGCGGCATCTTTCGCAGCCGCCTGCTGCGCTTTTGGGGCATTGCTGAATCCAGCTTGGCGGAACAGGTGGCGCCATTTTTAGAACAGCAAAACCCAACTGTTGCCCCCTATGCCGGCCGCGGCGAGGTGAAATTAAGGATCACGGCTTGGGCTGATAACAGCGAAGCCGCTGATGCTTTGATTGCGCCGGTGGAGCAGCAATTACGCCAAATCGGCGGCAGTAATTATTTTGGCGCCGATGGCGACAGCCTCGCTTCGGTGGTGCTGGCTTGCCTGCGGGAAAGGGGTGAAACCCTTGCTGTAGCTGAGAGTTGCACCTCAGGTGGGGTGGGGGCAGCCCTTGGGGCGGTGCCCGGTGCCTCCGATGTGTTTCTTGGTGGTGTGATCGCCTATGCCAATGGGATCAAACAAACACTGCTGGGGGTGCCGGCTGACACCTTGGCCAACCATGGGGCTGTTAGTGAAGCGGTGGCCATTGCCATGGCCGAGGGGGTGCGGCAAACCACTGGCGCCGATTGGGGTGTGGCCGTTACCGGCATCGCCGGCCCCGCTGGTGGCAGTGCCAGCAAACCGGTGGGTTTGGTGCATTTCGGCGTGGCGGGCCCTGAAAAAAGTTTTGGCTTTATGCGTTTATATGGCGCCAGCCGCGGCCGCGAGTGGATCCGTGGGCTGAGCGTTGGTGATGCCTTGGATCAATTGCGCTTAGCCCTTGCTTAGTTGGAGTGGCTTAGTTGAAGTTTTAGGCTGCAGCCATAGATAGGTAAAGATCTTGAGCGCAGGCACCCTCTACGACAAGGTTTGGCAATTGCATCAGGTGGCTGAATTAGCCGATGGTGCAACCCAACTATTTATCGGTTTGCATTTAATCCATGAGGTAACAAGCCCCCAGGCTTTTGCTGGCCTGAAGGAATTAAATCTGCAGGTGCGCCACCCGGAACGCACGGTGGCAACCGTTGATCACATCGTTCCCACCAGCTCCCAGGCAAGGCCCTTTACCGATCCATTGGCGGAGGAAATGCTTGCCACCCTCGAGCGCAATTGCAGCGAAAATGGCATCACCTTGCATGGCTTAGGTAGCGGCCGCCAAGGGATCGTTCATGTGATCGCCCCGGAATTGGGGCTCACCCAACCGGGGATGACCGTGGCCTGCGGCGATTCCCACACCTCAACCCATGGGGCCTTTGGGGCAATCGCCTTTGGCATTGGCACCAGCCAAGTGCGCGACGTGTTGGCAAGCCAAAGCTTGGCGATGGCGAAATTAAAAGTGCGGCGCATCTGGGTTGATGGCAGCTTGCAAGCGGGGGTTTATGCCAAAGATTTAGTGCTGCACATCATTCGCCTTTTGGGGGTGCAAAAAGGTGTGGGCTATGCCCATGAATTTGCAGGCCCCGCAATCGATGCCCTCTCCATGGAGGAACGCATGACGATCTGCAATATGGCGATTGAGGGCGGTGCCCGCTGTGGCTACGTAAATCCTGATGCCACCACATTTACTTACCTAAAAAACCGGGAATATGCCCCCAGCGGGGAAGCCTGGGGCAGGGCTGTGGCCTGGTGGAGCCAATTAGCCAGCGGCAGCGATGCGCTTTTTGATGATGAGGTGGTTGTGGATGCCAGCAACATTGCCCCCACTGTTACCTGGGGCATCAGCCCAGGGCAGGGGGTGGGGGTGGATGAAATGATCCCAACCCTTGAACAGATCGCAGAAGAGGAGAGACCCTTGGCGGAGGAGGCCTACCGCTACATGGATCTCCAAGCCGGAGCAGCGATAGCAGGCACGCCGGTGGATGTGTGTTTTATCGGTAGTTGCACAAACGGAAGGCTCAGTGATTTGCGCGCTGCCGCTGCGGTGGCAAAAGGGGGCCAAGTGGCAGCAGGCATCAAGGCATTTGTGGTGCCGGGTTCAGAGCAGGTGGCGAGGGCGGCGGAACAGGAGGGCTTGGATCAGTTGTTTCGTGCCGCCGGTTTTGAATGGCGCGAACCGGGCTGTTCGATGTGCCTTGCCATGAACCCCGATCGACTGGAAGGACGCCAGATCAGCGCCAGCTCAAGCAACCGCAACTTCAAGGGCCGCCAGGGGTCGGCCAGTGGCCGCACCCTATTGATGAGCCCGGCGATGGTTGCCGCCGCTGCTATTAAAGGTTGCGTTACCGATGTGCGCACACTGCTAAATAAGTGATGAACAACAGCTATCCCCAAGGAGCAATAACAAGCATCAGTGGAAAAGCAGTGGTGCTCAGTGGCAACAACATCGATACGGATCGGATCATTCCAGCCCGTTTCCTTAAATGCGTAAGTTTTGATGGGCTTGGCGCCCAGGTTTTTGCCGATGATCGCAAGGAAGCAGGCGAACATCCCTTTGATAAAGCAGAAAATCAAGGGGCAAATATTTTATTTGTTAATCGCAATTTTGGTTGCGGCTCCAGCCGCGAACATGCACCACAGGCATTAATGCGCTGGGGCATAAGAGCCGTGGTAGCAGAAAGCTTTGCTGAGATCTTCTACGGCAATTGCTTAGCGCTTGGCATCCCATGTTTAATTGCAAATCAAACAACTGCCCTGCAATTGCAGGAAGAAGCAAATCAAAATCCAAAACCTATTTTTAATTTAGATATAAAAACAGCTACCGTGAGCGCAGCAGGCAAAAGCTGGAACCTTGAGCTGGCAGGTGGCTCCCAACAGATGCTGCTAAGTGGCCGCTGGGATGGCACCGCCCAACTAATAGCAAACAATGAAGCCCTTAATAAAACGGCCTCTGCTTTGCCCTATTTAAATAACTTTCAATAAATACTTAGCTTAAAATACTTAGTTTAAGATACCTAGCTTAAAACTGCTTATTTAAATCTAAATCAGGGGCCCAATACTACACCAGTAGTTGGCTCATAGGGCACAAATGGGAGACCGGTGCCACGGAAACCAAAATCATTTAGCTTCACTCTGATGCCACCGATGCCGGTGTATGGGCTGTAGTAAAAACCAAATTCATAGGCGCGGCGTTGCCAGCGCAATTCAACATAGGAATTAGTTACATCGCCGTAATAGCCAGAATTACCGGCAACGTTATAACTAACCGCCCCATCAAGCACCAGGGGACCAACCAACTGCTGGGTTAAACCAACGCCAAGGGTTGCCGTATCAACATAGCGATCAAAAGCAAAGGGGCTATCACCTGATTTAGCAGCCAAACTACCAAATAAAGATAGGCGCGTGTAATCAAACATCGGCTTATTGAAATGGCCTAATGTAATTACTGGGCCGCCTGATATGCCCACAAGATTTTGGCTCTTGCCACTGCCGTAGGCAGATAGATTAAGGAAGGGCACAAAATTCAACGAAAGGCCTGGCACAATCGCCACACCTGAATAGCGATAGGCACCTTCCGATGTGAGCGGTAATGCCTTACCGCTCCAGAGGGGCCAATTGGCGCGGATTGCACCATAGAAATTAGCGCGCCATAGATCTGCAAAGTTATTACTTTCATTATTACCGGAAACAAAATCATTACTTTGGTAATTACCTATGCCAGCACGCCAAAAATACGAACTTTCAAATTTACCAAACTTAGGCAAAGATGCCTGTTTTTCAAGGGAGGCGCCATAGGCGGAATAAATATCCTGTTCGCCAAGGGAGCCATTCCAAGTGCGGAAGCGATAGGCACCAAATAAACGGGCCAAAGGAGTGCCTAAGAATGGCAATTTAAGCGGCTCAAGGATTTCACCAACCACCCGGGTTGCATTGGATAGGTTTTGTTCAGAAAAACTAGAAACATCCGTTCGTACAAAGAATTTACCATTACCTAATGAACCCTCAAGCAATGCCTGGGCGCCAAATAAATCACCGATTGTGTTGTTTTGAGTAACGGTGCCAGATCCGGCGGAGGCGCCTGGAGCTGGGTAGGCGGAGGTGGTGCCATTAAAGGCACGCTCAATCATGAATTGGGGCCTTAATGAAAAAGTAGTGGCATTGCCAAGCCGCAATTCAGGCAAGGTGTATTGAACAAAAAAACCATCGCGATCTAATTTATCTACCTTGAGTGCCCAACGGTTTTCCACCTCCTGTTCCTGCTTGGGTTTAATCCTAAAAGTGGAGGGTAATGGCACAGGTATTTTGTTTTCCAATAACAGACGATTGCGGCCTGATTCAATCACGGTGGTGCCATCAAGTTCCTGCTTTGATTTCACATTTTCCATATCCACCCACACCTGAGCTGGGGTAAAGGGGTCGTTGCTGAAGCTGGCCCGCGGGGCCGTCCACCCTTCAGGGGTGAGCCGCACCTGGGGTGCTTGAAAACGCCAATGGGTAACGGAACCGCTAATCAGCTTTTGGTTTTTTGTGGTTTGCAGCTGTTGCAATTGGGCTGGGGTGGCGGCGCCATAGGCGGTTTCCGTGCCGGTGAGGCTGCTGAGGCTATTGGTGCCAAAGCGTCTATCGATGGTTAGGCCAAGGCGGGGCTGCACATTGCTCACCCTTTGATCTAAGGAAGCAATCGCCTGGCGCCGCAGCGCTAATTGTTGAGCTGGGGTGAGTTTGCTTGGTTCTGGGGATGGGCTTGGCGCCGGTGCAGCTTGGGCACTGGGGCCATCAAAAGCCACTGCCTCCAACTGTTCATCCAGGGGCAACAGCTGTTGGCGGCTGGCGCGATCGGGATCAGGGCAACCCAAGGGGGGTGGATTTTCAACTTGGGGCCGTTTCGGAACTGGGGAGCCAAAGCGATAACGGGCGCCGAGCAAATAACCATTGCTACCTTCATAAACACCGCCGTAGGTGCCATAGGCGCCAGAGCGGTGGTGAATGCGTCCCACCAAAGACCATTGGGGGTTTACCTCAACGCCGAGTTCAACGGCTAGGTAGTTGAGAAATTGCGATGAATTGAGCCAAGAAACATTTTCATAATTACTGAGGGTGGAATTAAGGCTTACACCTTCCACCACCCCAAGGCTGAGCCATGGCTGAATCCACCAGCGCAAACCAATGCCAAAAGTTACCTCCCAAAATTGCTGATTATTAATAAACGCATTTAGGCGCTGATCTTCAGGAACACCTTTGCGATAGCGCAAATCATTACTGCGCTCGCCTGAATGGAAAAATAAATTGCCATCTAATTCAATATCAAAAGGGTCGGCATCTAATAATTTGCGATTAAAGCCAATCCCGCCCAAATATTCAGGCCTTGGGCTACCGCTAAAAGTGAATGTTTCACCAAAAGTGGCATCGGTCATCTGGCCGCCCCAGGCGGTAACCGCCCAGGGATGGGGATGACGGCTCACTAGGGGCGGCAGATTTGGGGGGCATGCCATTGCCTCCGGTGAGGGCAACGGCGCAACACTGGCTGGCGACACCTGCACGCCGGGTTTAGGCGGATTAAGCAGTAGTTCATTCCTCTGCTTTTGTTCTGCTGCCAACGCCTCTGGGCTGCCCCGCAAAGGCGCATCAGGGTTTAAATCCAATTGGCTGGTGAGTAGATCAACCAAGCCGTAAACGTTGTCTAGTTCCCCTTCCCCCTGGAGCAGGTTGTAGCGAATTTCACTGGCTTGAATATATTGATTACCCCGTTGAAAACGCACGGAACCCCTGGCCCAAAGCACCCTGCTGCTGGTGTCGTATTCGAGGCGATCGGCCTGCAATCTGCCGCCAGCTAGCAGCACCACCACGTTGCCGGTGGCAACAAATCGCTCTAATTGATTGTCGTAACCCTGTTGATCAGCCTTGAGCTCAAGTTCAAGGGGTGCAAGTTGTTGGGATTTATTTGTTTCCTGGGCGCGACAAACTGATGCAGTTGCAACGCTGAGCAGCAGGGCGATGGCGGCAGGCACCAGGCTGTGGGCGTGAAATCGCGCTCTCAATCCTGGCCAGCTTCAGGGGCGGCGATCCTGCCACGCCATCCCAACCAAATCATTCTTCTAGGTCCTTTCTGCTGGGTGTCCGGCTCGGGTCGCTGGCCAGAAAACCAAACACAAAGATGCCGATGAAGAAGAAAACAACCGAGTAAACAGAAATCTTGAGGGCGAGCATGGTCCAGCCGGAAAGGACAGGTATTGGTGCCGCACCCAACGCGGCTGGTCCATCCTATGGGCCACATGCGCGGCTACGGATGGAAATGGGCCTTGAAGCGCTGCTTAAGGGGTGGATTGAAACGTTTGCCCCTCTGCGGGAGTTGGATCTACTGCCCCTTTTGCGGCGCGAGAACGGTAGCCCAGGCCAGCATCACCCCTGGGGGCAACTGCATCGAGCCGATTGGGAAGCGCGCGGTTTAGTGATTTGGCCCCGGGGGGGCCAAATAATCAAATTGCAACATTGCTTGCGCTGTCCTGGGGCTTGGCTAGGCGAAAAACCAAGGGGTGAAACCCGATTAGCCCTGCGCTGGTGGGCAGAAACGGCGGCCTTGAGGGTGGATGGCAAAACCGTGGTGCAGGGGGATTTGTTCGATAGCGCCTGCCGCTGGCAGCTGCCGCAGCGGTTTTGGCAGGGGGAAACCCTGAATCTGGAACTGGAATTAAGCAGCCCCAGCCACGATGAAGGCGCCTTGATCCTGGCCCGGCTGGAGCGGGAACCAGAACAGCCGGCTGATCCCAATGGCCTGCTGCTGTTAACAAAGTTGCGCCTGTTGCAACAGGATTTAAGCCGGCTAGAGAAGCTGCTGCCCGCGGCTCAACTCAAAGCCCTGGCGGATGCCCTTGCTGCAGAACCAAACCTTGCCAATCAAGAATTTCTGAGCGCGCAACTGGCCCAGCTGCCAAAACCAGCGCCGCTGCAATTACTGAGCCATGCCCACCTGGATCTGGCCTGGTTATGGCCTGTGGCTGATACCTGGCAGGCGGCGGAACGCACCTTCAGATCGGTGTTGGGCCTGATGAAAAGCCACCCCGAGCTTTGTTTTGGCCATTCCACCCCGGCTCTGTATCACTGGTTGAGCCAGCACCGGCCGCAGCTATTTGCTGCCATCCGCCAGGCGATGGAAGCAGGGCGCTGGGAACCGCTGAATGGGCCATGGGTAGAAACCGATTGCACCCTGGTGGGCTCCGCTTCCCTGTTGCGTCAATTTGAAGAAGGCCAGGCCTATAGCCGCGCAAGCTTTCCTGAATGGGAGCACAATTTGGCTTGGCTGCCAGACAGTTTTGGCTTTAGCCATGGCCTAGTGGAGGTGTGCGCCGCCACTGGGGTGCAGTGGTTTCTTAGCCATAAGTTGTTTTGGAATGCCACTAATCCCTTCCCCCACCGGCTGTTTCGCTGGCGCCACCAAAGCGGCAGCAGCGTATTAGCGCTGATGAGTGCAGCGATCGGCACTGATGCCGATCCCCTGGCGATGGCCAACTACAGCCGCCAATGGCAGGAGGCCACGGGTGTAGCCGAGGGTTTATGGCTACCGGGGGTGGGCGACCACGGCGGGGGCCCCAGCCGGGAAATGCTGGATCAATTGGCGCTATGGCAGGGGCAAGCCCTGGCCCCAAACCATCAATTCAGCAGCATGCGCAGTTATCTGGCGGGGCTTGAACCGCTGGCGGCTGAACTGCCGGTGTGGAGAGATGAGCTCTACCTGGAATTGCATCGCGCCTGTGCCACCAGCCGTCCGGATCAAAAAAGACACAACCGCACGCTGGAGCGGCTGTTGCTGGAGGCGGATTTAGCGGAAGCGATAGCGGCAATAAAGCCGGCTGATGGGGGCCAAGCGGCATGGCGCTGCCTGCTGTTTCAACAATTTCACGACATCCTGCCCGGCACCTCAATCCCAGCGGTATTCGAGCAAGCTGAAAGGCAATGGTGCGCAGCACGGCGCGCCAGCCGCCAGCGGCGTGACCAAGCCCTCGGCCACTTGGTGGCAATTGGCAGGGGCTTTAAAAAGCAATGGTGGGTGGGGCAATTGCTGCCGGCTAAGGCAGCTGAACGGGTGTTCAAATTGCCAGTGCCGGCGGCGGGCCATTGCTGGCATGGCCCCCATGGGGCCTTAGCGAGCCAGAGGGCCCATGGGGGCGGCTGCTGGCTGCAGCTGCCTTTTGGCGATGGGGTGGAATTGCAGCGGCTGGTGCAACAGCCCACAGGGAAAGAGCCACTGCCAATCGAGCAGGCGCTGGGTTTGGAGGATCTAGGTGCAGGGCGCTGGCGTTTGCAAAACAGCCGCCTGCAGGTGCTGCTGGGGCCCCAAGGGGTGGAGCAGCTGCGGGGCTGGCAGGCCGATGGCTGGGGCCCTGAACTACTCAAAAGCCCACTGCAATTGCGGCGCTATGCCGATCGCGGTGAATTTTGGGATGCCTGGGATTTAGCCGCCAACTACCAACACCAGCCGCTGCCTTTTAGCTGGTGCAGCGGCCCTGAAGTGCTGGAAAGCGGCCCCCTCTGCACGGCCCTGCGCTGGCGCGGCCATTGCGGCCAAAGCCCAATCCAACTAATGCTGCGGCTCCAGGCCGGCAGTGAAGTGCTTGAGCTGTGCCTGCAAAGCCAATGGCAACAACACCATGAACTGTTGCGGCTGGAGCTGCCCCTGGCTCAAGCAACTGATTTTTGGAGTGCTGATTGCCCAGCTGGGGTGCAAAACCGTGCCAGTAATCCCCGCAATGCCAGGGAGGCGGCCCGCTGGGAGGCAGCAGCAATCAGCTGGGTGGCTGGCCATGGCCTGGCGGTGCTGCTGGATGGCCCCCAGGGGGTAAGCGGTTCGGCCGATGGCCTTGGCATTTCTTTATTAAGGGGGCCCACTTGGCCGGATCCGAGCGCCGACCATGGTTTGCATCGTTTAAGGCTGGGGCTGATGGCAACGCCAGGGGGCTGGTGGCAGCAAGGGGTGCCAGCGGCAGCGGCCAGCTTCCGCAATCCCCTATGGAAAAGGCCAGCCGCTGATCAAGGGGCGATCAAGGCAGAAAGCTGCCAATTGCTGGATTGGCCAAATTCCGATCTGCAATTGCTGGGCATCAGCAGAAATGAAGCAAATCAACTGCGTTTAACAGCCCAAAACCTCAGCCCCTGCAGAACAACGCACTTAAAAGCTTGGGCGATTGGCAGCTGGGATCAATCCTCGTGGTCGTCAAAGGGATCGGTTAGCTGCTTGGAGGGTGGGCCAAAGGCGGTGTAGATGCCAAAGCCAGTGAGGGCGAGTAAAACCACCAGCACTGTTAGTGCCACAGAGATTGCAGGGGAGGTGGTTTCCATCAATGGTTTGCAGAGGGTGCAAGGGAGGGCCCGTTGCTATTACAGTAACGATCCCTATACCCCGCCAGAGAGGTTTTCAGCCCATGGCCCAACGCACCCGCCTGGGAGATCTACTTCGCCCCCTCAATTCTGAGTACGGCAAGGTGGTGCCCGGATGGGGCACCACACCTGTGATGGGCATTTTCATGGTGTTGTTTCTGGTGTTTCTGCTGGTGATCCTGCAGCTCTATAACCGCTCCCTCTTGCTTGATGGGATCACGGTGAACTGGAACGGCATGGGTTAAGCGATGAACATCTTCGGCGTTGGCTTGCCGGAGATGGCGGTGATTGCCGTCATCGCCCTGCTGGTGTTTGGTCCAAAAAAACTGCCGGAATTAGGCCGCGGCTTGGGGCGCACTTTGAAAAGTTTTCAAAGTGCTTCCCAGGAATTCGAGCAGGAATTCCGCAAAGCTGTTGATGCACCGATCGATACCCCTGAACCCAGCAAACTTGAATCAGCCGATGCCACTGACGCTGCTGGTGGGCCTGGGTAATCCAGGCGCTGATTACGCTGGAACACGCCATAACGTTGGTTTTATGGTGCTTGATCAGTTGGCTGCAAGTGCTGGAGCTAATTTTCGGCCCCAAGCGAAATTACACGCTGAATTAGCAGATATCGGCCAGGGCAATAATCGTTTGCGGCTATTGAAACCGCAAACATTTATGAACGACAGCGGCCGCTCGATTAGGGCCTGCCTCGATTGGTTTGGCTGGAGCGCTGAACAATTGCTTGTGCTGGTAGACGACATGGACCTAGAGCTGGGGCGATTGCGGCTGCGGGCGAGCGGAAGCGCCGGCGGCCACAACGGCTTACGCAGCACTATTCAACATTTAGGCAATGAACAATTCGCAAGGCTACGCATCGGCATTGGTGCACCGTTAGGTGATCCCCAGGAACGTAAAGAACGCACGGTTAGCCATGTATTGGGGCCATTCAAGGCAAGCGAACAGGGGCTGCTTAAGCAGGTGCTGGCTGAGGTGTGCAAGGGAATTGAATTAATCCAAGCCAATGGCCTAGAGAAAGCTGGCAATCGCCTCAATGGCTTTCGGCCAAGCACTTGAAATGGCAAAACTACCCTCCACCAATGCCAAGCTAAGGGTTTTACATCAAAGCTTTAGTAATAAATTAGTGGAGGGTGAAGTGGCAGCTGGGGGTTTTAGTTGGGAATTTAGATGGCATTTTGATCGCGGTGAATTAGTGGTGGAACCATCGCTTGGCCGGGCCTTAATTCAAGATGCTTTATTACGTTTTTTAGTAAAAAGTGATTATCAATTAGAACCCGGTGGCGATTATCAATTCACCGTGAGGGCAAAGTTTTAAGCAAGCCCTAAGCGATGGCCTAGGTGGGCCTCCAGTAGCACCAAGGCCGCTAGATCATCTAGGGGCCGGGGCGGCAGCCTTAAACCTTCAGGCAATAGTTTCCATAAATTACGGGGCGGAAATAATTGCCAATAACGGCCTCTGGCGGCAAGGGTGCTGCCGGCCTCTGGCTGCAACACAACTGTTAATTCAGGTAGGGCATCGCCTAGGGCCTGCTGCCAGGGGCCACTGCCGGTGCCATCACCCAATACGAGGCCCTTCACACTGCAACTGTGGCACCAATGCTGCAGCCAATCCCAGCTTTCCTGGGGTGTGCACACCAAAAGATCTTGCACCTGCTGGCCGCTGATATCAGTGCGCACCAGCCCGCATTTACTGCGGCCTGGATCAAGGCCAATCCAATGGCCGCCTGCTGTTGGGGTGGTGGCTGTCATTACTCTGCGGGGTTGATACCCCGTAGTTCCACCAGCACCGGATCCGCGGTGTCGCTATCGCGCACGGAAACCACCTGCACTAGTAGGGGCCGGCGACGGGGCTGTTCACTAAGGGCGCGGCCAGCTGCCTTAAATGCCTCCACATCAAATTGAATCGCTGGCGCTAGGGAACCCTGGCGCAGCATTTCAGTGCGGGCAGCGGCAAGCAGCAGGTTTAGGCGGGCCTGCACTTGCTCGGGGCTGCGTTCATTGGGATCAAAGCTGATGCTGGCGAGCACTTCACCTTTACTCACCACTTTTTGGTTAGGGCGCACATCAGCAAAGGCGAGCACCTGGGTTTCACCGCGCAACACATTGCCGGCGGAGCGAATACTCACAACCCAATCACCACCATTACTTAGGGCCTGTTCAACCTTTGCCACTTCACTACGGGGGATTAAAAGCAGCTGACGATTTGGCGGCTGGCCAGGTAATACCTGTTCAAAAGCGCGCAGATTTGCCTGGCGCAATAAATCCTCGGTTGCTTTTTTTACTAAGCGCTGCTGGGGGATTGCCATTCTGGCGCTGGTGAGCGCCTGGCCGGTGGTTAAAACCACATCACCACTGCGCAGGGCGAGCACCTTGCCCTCCAACTGTTTTAGTTCCTGTAAACCATTGCGGGTGCGCGTTTGCAGCTGCTGCAATTCCGCATCACGGCTTTTTACATCGTTACCAAGCCGGTTTCGTTCAGCTTCTAATTCACGCCTACGGGCTTGCAGGGGGGCGAGTTCAGATCTCAACTGATTTGCCCTTACTTCCACCTGCTGCAGTTGGCGCCGTGCTGCAAGGCGACCTTGATCTGCTTTTGTGCCCTCTTGGCGCGCCTGGGCTAATTGCTTTTGGCTATTGCTTAATTGCTCAACACTGAATTGCAAGTTTCTACGCGAATTACGCAGTTTTGTTTCCAGCTGATCCAGCTGAAATAAACCAACCCGCAACTGTTCACTAACGGCAAGCATCAAGCCAAGGGTTAGGGCACTGATCAAACTGCCGGTAAAAACCGTGATCAGCACAGCGGTGCTGCGGGGGCGCAACTGAAACAAGCTGAGGCGCGCCTTGCCGATGCGGCTGCCGAGGCGATCACCAATGGTGGCGAGCACTCCACCGAGCAGCAGCACCGCCAAAATCAGCAGCCAGCCGGTCACGAAGAGAGCACCTAAAGGAGAACCAGTATCGCTGAGGGTTGATCAGCTAAAGCGTTTTGCAAGGGCAAGCGGATCAAAAACAGTGATGCGTTTGCGATCGATTTCCACAAGGCCAGCATTGCGTAGATCACCAAGCAGGCGGGTGATCGTTACCCGGGTAGAGCCGATTGCTTCTGCGATCGCTTGGTGGGAAAGCTTTAGATCGATCGTGATGCCACGGGTGCCTGGCATGCCGAAATCACGGCATAACACCAGAAGAAAACTCACCAAACGCGACGACATATCGCGATGGGTGAGGGTTTCGATCATCGTTTCGGTTTGCAGAATGCGAGAAGAAAGACCCTGCAAAAGCAATAGGCCAACGCGGGCATCTTTCTCGATCGCCTGGCGCACGGAGGTGGCGGGGGCACTGATTAAATCAACCCTGGTGAATGCAACCGCGTGATAAAAACGATCGGATCGCTGGCCTGTTAGCAGGGAGAGCACGCCAAAAATGCTGTTTTCCCGCAATAAAGCAACGGTGATTTCATCGCCGGATTCATAAACGCGCGATAGGCGCACGGCACCGCGTTTGAGCAGATAAACCCGCTCGGCTGGATCACCAGGGAAAAAAATTGTTTTGCCGCGCTCCACAATTTCAGAGGTGGTGCCCGCCAGGCTGCGCATCACCTCTTGAATAGTTGGCTGGGGTGGGGCTGATGAAAGCATGGGCCCTGGCTCAGTTAGGAAAACCTTAATAAGGGCCGCCGGAGTGCCCGGTAGCGGTTAACACCAAATATTGCACAGTACAAATGTTTGCACTATCTGTGGTGTGAAGAGCTTGTGCTTGCCGCTTTGAACGCTACATTCGGGTTTCGTTTGCCCCCCGGTGCTTTTATGCTCAGCAGCCTTGCTCAACCCAGCCAAAGGCAGGCGGGGGCAGCACTGCGGTTGCTGGTTAGCCAACCGGAGGGGCTATTGCAGGTGCACACGGCCGCCTATCGCGGCAGTTGCCCCAGTGTGTTCAGCCAGGCACTACGCAGTGCTGGCTTGGGTAGCACGGTGCTGGTGAGTCAGTTTTTGCGCGGCGGCGTGGATCAAGGGCCAAACCGTCCGGTGCAGATGTGCGGCAGGCTCACCTGGCTGCGGCCGGCGCTGGCGGGCTGCCTAAATGGGCCAGAAGAAGAAGGCAGCAGCAGGCAGGCGGTGCAGGAGCTATGGCAAGAAAGCAGCCGTTGGTTGCTGGAGGGTGCTGCCGATCTAGTGGTGCTGGATGAATTGGGGCTTGCGCTGGCCTATGGGTTGCTTGATGAAGCTGAAGTAGTGGCCACCTTGGGGCAGCGGCCGAGCCGAATGGATGTGATCCTCACAGGGCCTGAAATGCCTGCGTCTTTGATGGCGTTAGCGGATCAAGTAACCGAATTGCGCCGCGACCGATGCTAAAAAACGACCGCTGGATAAACGAACAGGCTGCAAATGGCCTGTTGGAACCATTCCAAGCCACCTTGGTGCGCCATTTGGATCCTGATAACAGGGCAAATCCGGTATTGAGTTTTGGATGCTCTAGTTATGGCTACGACCTACGCCTATCAGCAAAGGAATTCCTGATATTTAGGCATGTGCCCGGCACGGTAATGAATCCAAAGAGATTCAATCCAGCTAATTTAGAACCAGCACCACTACAGAATGATGCTGATGGTGCTTATTTTATCCTGCCAGCCCATTCCTATGGCTTGGGTGTGGCATTAGAAAAGATGAAAGTGCCAAGTAATATCACCGTGATTTGCCTTGGTAAAAGCACCTATGCAAGGCTTGGCATAATAGTGAATACAACACCAGCAGAAGCCGGCTGGGAGGGTCATTTAACCTTGGAATTTAGCAATAGCTCTGGCGCTGATTGCCGCATCTATGCCGATGAAGGCATCTGCCAACTATTATTTTTTGAAGGTGATCCATGTGAAACCACCTATCAAGACAGGGCCGGTAAATATCAAGATCAGCCGGAAAGGGTTACCTTAGCGAAGATGTGAATGGATTTGATTCACATAATTCATTAATGCCCAACTTTGTGCGCCAGGTAGTTAAAGGAAGATCCCAACCCTGTTCCCAACGCTCGGCAAGAAAAGGCGGTGCAAAACAACCTAATTTCAAGCCATAGGCAATTGCTAAACCGATATCTGGGCCATCGGGATCTGTTGCTTCAAAGGAGCGATGAATCAAACCAGCAGCAAGCAATAGGGCAGACCCAGGCCAACGCAACTGTTCAGCGGTAAAACCATTTAAGGCCGATTCACCTGCGATGGTGGCAGGGCAACCGGTGATGGCATGCCACACATCATGGCAAGCACGAATGCGATGTTGCAAATAACTATCAGCTGCTGAGATATCAGCTGATAACTGAGGTGGTGCTAGGGGTTCTAGGCCTTGATCAAATAACAGATGGCCATACACATAACCAAGGCTACCGGCCGGATAGGTGATCAAAGTAGCTACATTTGGCCATTCACCCCAATACCTTTCCTGCACTACAGCAGCAATTGCAGGATCAGCGTGTAAACGTTGGCGGGCAGCAGCAGCAGCTGGTGTTTTATAGCTGCGATTTAACAGATCAATGGCGCTTGTGATATCTGTTGGGTTATCACATAAATGCTGCATATCAAAAGAGATATGCATAAGCTGATTTTGCAGCTGGGCTGCGTTTGAAATTGGCATACTATGGAATAGCTAAAGAAAATAAAACTAATTTAAACCCATGCTGCGGCGCAATTGCCAAAAACAAGGCAACCCACTGGAGCAAAGTTGAATGCCATGGCCATTAACGCTAAAAAGAATTTCAGAGCCCAACATTTGCAATGGTGCTGCGTTGTTAGTTGTAGTGGGTTTAGGGGCTTGCCATGTTGGTTGAACTTCACCCGGTGTTAGTGGTGATTGGCTGGAAACATTGCGGAGTGATTGGGCATCTTGAAGAACTTGCACGGCACTACCTGGTGCTGCGTCAAGCAACATTTGAGCACCTACAGGGCTCCCTAGGGCTGAAAGCAAAAGTAAAGCGCTGTATAAAAAATATTTCATGGTGCTAGGCGAGCGCGATGCAGGCGTGATTTTTCATACCATTCAGCAAATTGAGGAGCCCAATTCACAAGATGGGGCCACATCAGATCACATAACTGCCTGATTTCAAGCTGGGCATCAAGTTTGGCGCGTAGATCCATGAAATGCAGGAAGGCACGCAAACTAAAACTAACAACAAAATGCTGGCGATAATCAAAAGGTAAGATGCCACGGGCATGCTCCTCTGCAAAACCAGAAGCTAAAAGATCGCGATATCTACAGGCAGCGGTGCGGCATAACTCCAAATCAATGGCCCGCTCCGCGGCGCTATAGGTATATTTCTTACCCTGCCGATCGCTGTAATCAGCCACGGGCCGCAAATAAAACACCTCTTCTAGATCTAATTCAGCATTAGCAGCGCGCACGATGCGATCACCTGTGTAGCGCATTGATTGAACATCAAAACTCACACCAACCCGATGGGTACGGGCCTGTTGCATTACCGAATGGGGAAACCAACCCACATTGAGCACAATTTGGGCATGCTCAAGGGGTCCGTAGTGGCCCCGCTCCCCAGATAACAGCCGTTTTACGCAGATTTCACCGGCGCGGGTTTCATCAGGCCATTCAGAGCGATCAGCCCACACAAAACCTTCGCTGTAATCCTGGTGCATGCCTGCATAAACGCACTGCTGCGGGTTTGGCGTAGCTGCGATCAACTCAACCCGGAAGCGGTTCATGCCAACAAACTAAGTATTGCAACGTTAGGCGAAAACAGCTGAAACAGCCCCACCAACAGCTGCTTGCAGTTTTTGCAAAATTTACACAACTTAACGACCGGGCTTATCTATGTAAAATTGCATACTTGAATTATGATTTAGATAGTGCCAAGCCCAAAACCAATCAAACACCTCTTCCAAAAACGCAGCACTGCTCTTAAGCACGCTTCATTACGGCGAGTGGAGGCGGGGTTTTCAATAACAGAGCTAGCAGTTGTTGTGGCAATCCTTTCGATTCTAAGTGCGATTGCAATACCGAGTTTTCTGCAGTCTAAGAATGAAGCAACAGTTGCTGCAGTGAAAGTAAATCTGAAAGAAATAATAGATGAATGCACATTAAGAATAGCTAGAAATTCAAGCTCAGCATTTACAGATACTGAAGCATCTAAAGCCAAAGTGGGGGGTTACGATCTTCCAATTGGAAAGGATGGTTATGGCTGCAGGGCAGCTGAATACGCGCCAAGCACAACAGGTGAATTACCTACTTTTTCAATTGCTGTAACCGCCTATGGCGAGAAAACAAAGGCCTGCAAGCAATATGTGGGCGGCAAAGCTGGAGATTTTGGCTGCTCAGCAACTTCCGGGGCTGCGGGAAGCTGGTAACCAAATAAAAACATGAAACTCCTAAAATCAATCAACATAAATGCCGTAAAGGGCTACACGGTGCTGGAACTATCAGTTGCTGCAGCAATTATGGTTTCTTTAACAGCAATCGCCACGCCAAGTGTTCTTAAATTCATGCAAGATGGCCAAGTAGATGAAGCAAAAACACTGCTAAATACAGCAATTGCCGAATGCCTAAGCAAAAAAAACCAAGGAATCACATCTGGCAATGATTACACACCAGAATCACTAGCAATAGGCAAACCATTGCCAGGTAAATACACATATAACGGTTCAAAAAATGCAAATAATTCACCCAACTGTTCATTCCTGCAACTGGAGGATACAACGGATGCAGGTAGCCGACTCACAACACTTATTGCTGATCTAAGTGGCACATCTGTTGTAAAAAGTGCAGTGGCTAAACATCCAGATTCCAAACCTGGATGTCAAAGTTGGGGGTCATGCCTAGAGGGTGGCGACATCGAAAAATTGCGGCAAGAAGCAGCAGCTAAAGCTACTGAACAAGCACGGCTTGCAAAGATCGAGCAGGATTACAGTAATTGGTTGAAAGCAGGTAGCAGCGGCCATTACACTACAGATGGCAAAGATAAATGGGCATTTCAAGGTAGGGAAGTTTCAGATGAAACAGCTTATTTAAAAGCGCAAACTGATTACTACGGCAAAGTAGCTATGGATAATTACAAAAAATGGCTCACTGGGCCACCAGTTGGAGACGGACAATATCAAAAAGAAGGGTTAGACAAATGGGTATTTCGAGGCACTGAGGTTATCGGTGCGGCTGGTTACAACACGGCTAAATACAACTATGAATTAGCACAATTTAATGCTGCTGTTCAGGCAAAAGTAGATAGTAAAGCAGATGGCTTAGTTTCTGGTTATCAATGGCAAAAATGGACATACAATGGCCAAGTATTTGATACCGAAGCCGCCTACACAGCAGCAAAACCAGTGCCGGTTGCAGCTCCTGCGCCGGTTGTTGTTGCTCCTGAATGCCCAAATGGACGGGATACAAGAGGAAATTGCTGGTAAATAGCGATACAAATATTTCTTTCATACAAAAGCGCAAAACAATTAGCACGGGAAAGTAGCTGCAGAAAACTACAAAATGTGGCTTGGGAAGCATACTGGAAATTGTGGCCATAATCAAGAAAAGTCTAAATGAGAATGGGCATTTAAAGGCTAAGAAGTATTGCCAAACGATTCCCATGACAATACTTGAATTAAAAATAAAATACTATAATTAAACTTTTAATAATGTAAATACATCAACACAGTAAGCAAATGAAGATATAGGTTAAATATTCATCATAGCTGTGCATACAAGGAAGTATGCTATACAAGTGAAGCCACCCACATATTAGC
>Ga0310334_100020_pt1 | contig 51277 bp, 42 predicted proteins | sample LakMicMIDCLREDC7_FD_195548 | JGI IMG/M metagenome (GOLD analysis project Ga0310334, IMG submission 195548) | Enriched freshwater cyanobacterial communities from Lake Michigan, Michigan, United States - MI23.DCL.RED.C7 (v2) (version 2) | ecosystem: Environmental > Aquatic > Freshwater > Lake...
GTGCTATTCACACACTAGATCAGAAAGAATTAAAAAAACTAAACAGCTGTTGGCCGCAAGAAATAAACAAAGAAATGCAACAAAAAAGGCAGAGCCGCGGGGAAGGCAAGATAACGATAAACTGGAATATTATGCTAGTAATAGCACAAAAGCCAATGGCAAAGGATTAAGCAAATGGACACACCTAGCCGCATAATTGTTGCAGGAACAGACACAAATGTGGGTAAAACGATAGTAAGCAGCTTGCTTGTAAGTAAATTAGATGCCCACTACTGGAAACCAGTGCAATGCGGCGATTTAGATACAGGTGGCGATAGCGCAACTGTAAAAAAACTAAGCGGTATGAAAGCAAACCGGATTATCCCGGAAGCCTATAGATTAAAACTGCCAGCATCGCCAAACCAAGCAGCAGCTGCTGAAGGAATAACAATAGATAAAGAAAATTTAAAGCTACCTAACCATGAAGGTGCCTTAGTGGTTGAACTAGCGGGAGGATTAATGGTACCCCTAAGAGATGACTGGCTTCAAATTGATCAAGTTAAAGTATGGAATTTACCAGTAGTGCTTGTTGCACGATCTGGGCTTGGCACCTTAAACCACACACTACTGTCAATAGAGGCGCTGGAAAATAGAAATATAAAAGTAGCAACACTAATACTTAATGGAGAGAAGCACGAAGAGAACTACAACATATTACGAAGGATATTAAAATCAAAAATAATGGTAGAAGAACTAAGTGAGAGAATAAAAATAAAAAACAACTAAATAACAACTCAGAGACCGGGACTTGATTGCATAATTCCACCGTCAGCAAAAATAGATGTGGCAGTTATGTAGCTTGCGGCATCACTGGCCAAGAAAGCAACAACTGCAGCGATTTCACTGGGCTCAGCCATCCGACCCATAGGTATGGCAGAGTTTAATTTAGCTAAAAGCTCGGGATTATTAATTGTTGGAGCGTTGATAGGTGTATTAACGGCGCCAGGGCCCACATTCACAACCGTAACACCATGGGGCGCTAGTTCAACACCTGCGGTGCGGGCGAGCATCCGAACACCACCCTTAGCCAAGCAATAGGCTGTGTTATTTGGCATGGGCCAATCTTCATGAACAGAAGAAATATTTATCACCCTGCCACCACCTCCCTGGGAAATCATCTGCTTGGCAGCAAATTGTGTACCAAAGAAGGCGCTTTTCAAGTTAACATCTAAAACCTTGTCGTAGTCTTCAGGATTAGTATCTAAGATAGAGGTGCGCGTTTCAAGACCTGCATTATTAACCATAACATCAAGGCGGCCATAGGTTGCAACAGCGAGATCCACAACTCCCTGAAGCGAATCTAGGTGAGTAACATCAGCCTGAGCGCCAATAGCAACTCCACCTGAGGCAGAAATCTCAGACAAAATGACTTCAGTAAGTTCAGGATGAGATCTATAATTAATAACTACACTAGCCCCACGAGCAGCAAGCTCTATTGCGACCGATTTACCAATACCACTGTTAGCACCGGTAATAATTGCAACTTTGCCTTTCAAAAATTGATCAGCCATGGGGTAAGCACGCTAATTGAAAGATTTACTAAACTATATTAGCACAAATAGCCAAGGATAATTTAAAAAAAATTTGTCTGTCAGCAAATGAGCATACATCACAAGGAAGACCAAGAAATGCAGCAAACAGTTTATTATAGATAGGAGTTTTTTTTGATGCCACAGCATGTCAAACAAGATAGTAAGCATCGCGCAAACAACAAAAAACCTAGATGATCAAGTTAAATGGTACTGCGAAAATCTTGGTTTTCAGGCTGGCAAACGAGAAATACTGAAAGGCAATTGGTTTGACGAACTTTTGGGTATGCAGAACGCAGTTGTTGATAAAGCTAAATTGCACCTTGGGGAGGAAGAACTTGAACTTTGGGAATTCCAAAATATAGAGAGTTTAAAACGAAATAATTATCAAGGTGCAACGATACCAGCAGACTCAAAAAGCAATGATCTCTGGTTTCAACACATTTGCATAGTTGTAAGTGATATTGAAGAAGCATTTAACAAAGGAGCAAATAAAGCGGTCCAAATTTCAAGCAGACCTCAAACACTACCAGAATGGAATACTGGTGCGGCAAATATTAAAGCCGTAAAATTCAAAGGTATTCATGGACATCCGTTGGAACTTCTAAATTTCCCAAAAGACAAAGGAGATGTTAGATGGCATAATAATAATAACGGTGATTTATATTTGGGTATAGACCACACCGCCATTGGCGTATCAGATACAAAGAGAAGTTTGCAATTTTACAGCGGAATACTTGGACTTGATATTCTTGGGCAAGGCACTAACTATGGAACAGAACAGGATGAAATGGATGGCTTAGAGAATACAAAGGTTTTAATAAGTACTCTTAGGCCAAACCCTCATGGAATGGGGATTGAACTACTTGACTATCAATTACCAAACCAAGAACGAAGACCCAGAATTAACCCGAAACCAACTGATTTAATTGAGTGGAGGATAATATTGTCAGTAAATAACCTAACTGAACTATATGGGAGAATAGCAACAAGCAATTTAACGCAATCATTTAGCTCTATAATATCAATACCTGCTAGTATTTGGGGAGCAGGAAAAGCTTGCAGAGTAAGAGATCCAGACGGACATGCATTAATACTAATTGAAGAATAAATGAGATTCTCAATCTCCGTATGCCGGATCAGAACCAGTTAAACGAATAATACGTGTTCCATTATTGCCAACAGGTCCAGCATATGAACCAAGTATTTGAGGATTTATGGGAGATCCCAAACTAGGCGCTACAGGTACATTAGGACGCCAAAATAACTCTAGTGCACCTCCTGAGCCTGATAAACTATCATAACTCGTAGATAACGAAAGTTTTAAACGAGGGTTAAAGTGATAATTTAGTTGCAATTGACCGCCGGGAGCAGAAGCACCATCGTAATCATATATATAATAAAACCTAGGCAAAAAAACCAAGGCGTTGATACCCGTAGGCACTGAAACTTGTATGTTAAAAGGTGATAGAATAGATTTTCCAGGAGAAGGGTAAGCTCGATTGCCAATTGGGGCCGCAAAAGTACTAACTAATTGGAAATTAGGTGACGTAACCTCAAAGCCAACACCAAGTTGTTGGTAGTAAAGCCCAGCCTGCAAAGCATTATCATAACCAAAATTGACTCCCCAAAAACTATCAGCTCCGGTTAAAAGCTTCCTATACCCTATTCGCAAGCTATCACCGATAGAATCAAAATATGAACTATTGATATTGTCAGTTTCGATTGGTCGCTGCTTAACATAAATTGTATTGTCAATAAATATTTGAAAATTTGTGTCAATTAACAAAGGAAGATAATGATTATATTCGATCCGATTTGAAGACTGTAAAGGCGCCAAAAGAAATTTAAAAGTATCATTAGGAATAACAAGCGAGGGGATTTCTACAACATCTTGTTTGGAGTCTTGTTGAGGTTGAGCAAATACTCCAGACGAAAAGAAAGCGGATAGGGGCAATGAGAAAAAAAAGATAAGTAGGAAATAGTGATTATTCATAAATGTAAAAGGACTTTAATTAACAAACCGATTAAACTCAAGGGAGATTAATTGTTTTTAAACTCCATGAGCTCAAAATAATTTCCAAATGGATCGGGAATGAAGAAACGATTACGGTCTGGCAATAAAACCTGATCTTCAACAATATGACCACTGGTTTCCAACTTACTCCTCAAAGCAAAAACATCTTCAACCTCTAAACAAATATGCCTACCAACAGGCGAAGCAACAAAATCATTAGTAAAACTCAAATGTATCATCATATCTAAGAATCTGAACCACATCAAATCGAAATCCTTGAGAAGCTCGGGTGGAAGAACAACCTCTTGCATCTCAAGGATATCAACATAAAATGCCCTAGCTAGATCGTGACCACCAGGTTTAGCCATCAAAGCGATGTGGTTAAGGCGGGTAATGCGCCTGTGCATTCTTAAGGCTTCAGACATGGAAATAGCTAAAAGCATTCTATTGTAGCAGTTCTCAAAAAATAGGCCATAACTCGAGATGGCCTTGCCTAGGGGTTGGCATTTGTGCTGCCTCTGATAGAGTAAGAAAAAAACCTATGGCATCAACTCAATTTAGAACAAAATTTCTGGCTGACCTCATAGACAAAGATAAATACAAATGGTATGCGCTGCTAGTTGTTCAGATGAGTATCCTGCTAGTTGGGGTTGATTCAACAATATCAAACCTAGCTCTCCCAAATATTACTAAGGATTTAATTACAACTGCAAGCACATCGGCATGGGTAATATCTGCATTCTTCATATCTGTAGCTGTTTCCTTACCAGCTGCAGGACGACTCTCAGATTTATATGGAATGAGAACTATATTTATAACAGGATTCTTTATCTACACCTTAGCCACTGCATTCTGCGGCCTGGCCCCATCAATAGAAATTTTGATACTAATGCGCATTCTTCAAGGAATGGGTGGGGCTGCACTATTGGCGAACAGTAATGTAATATCATTAACAGTATTTCCTCTAAAACAACATGGGCTTGCACTGGGAATAAATGGAACGGTATTTTCTATTGGCTATGCCCTTGGTTTCACATTAGGTGGTCAATTAATCGGTAGTTTTGGATGGAGATCTATTTATTATGTAAACGTGCCTATTGGTATAATAGCAATCCTAATAGGACTATTTATACTTAAAGATCAATATCTTCAAAATGTTATTGCAGACAAATCAGACAAGAGCTTTGATTTTGCTGGTTTTGCCCTATCTGCATTTGGGATAGGGGCTACAATGTTATCGGTTGTAAAAATATCATCTGGAAAAACTATTACTCAGCAGAGTATAATTTTGTTTGTACTTGGAATAACATCTATTGTTATGTTTGTTAAAACTGAACTACGCATGAAAAAGCCACTTCTTGACATACATTTATTTTCGATCGGAGAATTTGCCAGAGGAACATTCACCCGTCTATTAAATAACTCAATAGTAGCCGCATGCACATTTGCCATACCTTTTTTTACGCAACAAGTTTTAAAATTTAGCCCTTTGCAAAGTGGCCTTGTTATGATGCCTTATGCTTTTGGCCTGGCAATCGTTGGCCCAATTGCAGGAAAATTAAGTGATAAATACGGAGCCCGATGGCTAACAACATCAGGTTTCGTATGCGGCGGGATTGCGTTAATAGGACTTGAGAGCATTAGTGAAGCTCCTAGTAATGCTACTGGAATAGAAGAAATAGTTGTTAAGCTAAGTATTGCTATGTTCCTGGTTGGAAGCGCCGCAGGGTTGTTTGTATCTCCCAACAATAGTTCAGCACTTGATTCGGTTCCTTTAAAAAGTACTGGCTCAGCCTCTGGAGTCATATGGGCTGTGAGCTTCATAGGCTCAGCTTTTGGTACTGCATATGCAGCATCAATGCTCCGTGAGGTTCTGAAGGTTGGTACAGCATCAATCGCTTATTTAAATGCTCAATCATTGCTCTTCAACACTTTAACTGTATTTAGTTTTGTTGGCGGCTATCTATGCTTTACGAGAAGAAAAACAAAAATAGTACATCACGAGTAATTTAACTAAAATACTAAAAAATTTACACGCATCCTAATCAATTGGGTCAACCAATTTCTCTATGAGTTGCTGAATTTCAATAGAAGACAAACATACATCAGATGGAAACCGCTTTACTAATGAGCCCTGCCTATCAATGAAAAACTTCTCGAAATTCCAAGTCACTGGTGATGAATCATCAGTGAGCACCTTGAAAAGGGGGTGAATATTAGGTGCAACACAACTAATCTTTGAAAAGAGCGGAATATTCAATCTAAATGTAGAAGCAAGAAATAGCATAACTTCATCAACACTCTTGGGCTCCTGAGCACCAAAATCATTACAAGGAAATGCAAGAATCTTTAGCCCCCTGGGCCCATAGAGCATATCAAGTAAACGCAATGATTCATACTGAACAGTGTAACGGCACTCACTTGCAACATTAATTATAAGAAGAGGTGAGCCCAAAAAACTGCTCATTGGAAGCAATGAACCATCAACAGCAGGAACAGAAACGGATGAGATGTTCATGGTAGAAACACTAGAATAAAATGGATACAAATAAATAATAGATAGTTAATCACCACCAAATCCCCAGCGATGCAATAGCATTCTCCTTACCATAGCTGTCCATCCGGTTTGATGGCTAGCACCAACACCGGTGCCATCATCACCATTAAAATATTCGTGGAAATTATATAAATTCTCGGTATTAGTTAAGTTATCCAGGTATGAATTTGGCTTAATGAAAGGAGCTTGTTTATCTTCATCAGATTGAAACAGCGAGATCAATCTAGCCTCCAAATCATTTGCTATATGGCCAAGATGTAGATTACAGCCAGAAAAAGTGGGGTATTCAATAAGAAAGTCGTCACCTAAAACTCGATGATATTCCCTTAGTGCTTCAATTAATAAGTAGTTGATGGGCATCCAAACAGGGCCGCGCCAATTTGAATTGCCTCCAAACATAGCAACAGGGCTATCAGCAGGTGAATACTGAAGAGATGCGGTAATCCCAGAAACAGTCATTGAGAAAGGATTTGATTCATGAAACTTAGAAAGGCTACGTATACCATAATCAGAAAGAAATTCAGATTCATCAAACAACCATCTGCACACTTTTCTAAGCCGATAGGGGGAAACCATCGCAAAAAGGTATCTACCAGTTGAGTAGCAACCAAGATGGGCAATAGATAGGCTGTAATCATCAATACCATGAACTTGTACATAGGACAAGATTGCATTATCCATATTTAAATTCCTATCAACTTCCAAATCACTTCTGCTAAAAGATTGCACAGCTAGTAGAGGAATAATTCCAGTTAGTGACCTAACTCTTATATATTCAGCCGTTCCATCAGGCCTTCTTAAAAGATCATAGTAAAATCCATCTTGGCAATCCCAGTTCAAATAACCACGCTCTTCCTTACTATTAAGAGAGGATACAGAATGCATAAAGCTAATAACAAACCGCTGAACCAATTCACCACTATAATCAGCACTACTGTTATGTTGCACATTTATAGCCCGTTGTTTTAAGGCAACTACTATCTTCAACATATAAATCGTAAGCAACCCCATCCAAGCTGTGCCATCAGCCTGCTCAATACGGCTTCCATCACTAAGTGGATATCTACGGTCGAAAGGGGAGATATTATCTAAACCAAGGAATCCGCCATCAAATAAGTCGGAATCAGTGCGGGCATTACGATTACTCCACCATCCATATTCAAGCAGTAATGTTTTTATCGATTCCTGGAGGAATCCATAGTCTGGAATACCGGTGTGATTTCTATCAATAGTAAAAATTCTCCATGTTGCCCATGACGCAAGCGGTGGATCAACATCAGAAAATGCCCATTCATAGGCCGGAACCTGCGCCTGTGGCGACACATAACGAGAGGTGCGCAAAATACCACTTTGATTCTTAGCAAATGCGGGATCTAAATCAGCAAAGGCAACAGCATGGAACATCAAATCCCACTTGCAAAAATAAGGATATTCCCAGGCATCTGGCATAATAAAAATATCATGGGCATGCAGATATTTCCAATTACGATAGTCACTATGCCAACGAGATTGAGGGGGGGCTAGCTGACCTGGATCCCCTTTTAACCAACGGTATAAATTCAACTCATAATACTTACAAGACCATAAAAGCCCAGAAGACGCGGCCGCAAATAAGCTGAGATCTTCACTTGATTTAAAATTCTTTATTCTTTGATATGAAGCGTAGAAATCTTGTGCCTCCTCCTCTCTTCTCGCAAGAATCATTGAAGAATCAGAAAATGGGTTGGCATGGGATTTAGAGGATAATCTACAATTAACAACCCAAGTATCACCTGCTAAAATAGTATTTTCGCAAATCATTGCAGCCTTTGTACCTTCTAGCGCTGGATTAACTGCTTGCTTCTCTCCATTAACCAAATAGCGATGGAATGCGTCTTTAGTATATTTTTCACCATCAGCAGTTGCAAATAAAAGTTCACAATTAGTTTCGTTATCGGTAAATAGCCACTGATTAGCTTGATCGCAGTAAAAATAATGGGCAGGAAACTTATCCTGAGAAAAACGTTGAACCCCTGGGCCTAACAACTCAGGCACAAACAAAGAGCCATTAGAATTGACGGTTATATTCCTTTTGCTAATTCCTGGATAACCCCACTTCCATGAATTGCGGATCCAGAGCGTTGGCAACACGGCTATGTATGCCGGATCAGCGGAAAGATTCTTAACACTAATTCGAATAAATATATCATCGAAATAATCTTTTGCATATTCAATAGTACAGTGGAAAACGTTATTATTACTCAAAACACCTGTTTGTTCAATTTCAAATTCATGATCATTGCGAGTTAGTTTTGCATTTTCCGCTATGAGCTGCTTGTATGGGAATTGACTAATTGGATATACATATAAAGCTTTTGCGTAGCTGTAGGTTGGCGTATTTAAAATATGATAATAGGCCTCTTTTACATCTTCACCATGGTTCCCCTCATGATTTGCTAAACCAAATAGGCGCTCCTTAAGAATTGGATCCTTACCATTCCAAAAAGCTGGAGCAAAGCACAAATGACAATTACGATCAGTCCAACCAAATAATCCATCCTCACCCCAACGATAAACGCGCGATCGAGCATGATCATGGGGGAATGCTTTCCAAGCATTCCCATCCTCGGCGTAGCATTCACGCACCGTTCCCCATTGACGGTCGGGAAGATAGGTTCCCCAAAGATGCCAATCAACAGCATCAACTGAGGAGCTATGCAATCGGCTGTATTCAGCAGACTGGGTGAAGGTGGAGGAATTCATTGTTTGTTTGTCAAGTTGAGTTGATTAATGCTTAGCCAAGCCTTTCAAGCAAATGCTCCGACACCCTGATCGCATTTGCAATAGCTGTTAAAGAAGGATTAACCGCACCAATACTAGGGAAAAAGCTTGTATCAACAACATATAAATTATCTAAGTCGTGGGCCTTACAATTCAAATCAAGCACAGAATCTTCAGGATTGGTGCCAAACCTACAGGTTCCTGCTTGGTGGCCAACAGCAGCTATTGCCATATCAGAAGCAAAATAAATTTGCCTCTCCGCCAAATGATCCTGTTGATACAGTTTATCAAGCAAACGCTCAAGCCGAACCATCAACTCACTTGAGGCCCGATCGTTTGTAGGCAGATAGCTCAGGGTTATTTGACCGCTTGAATCAACAGTTACACGGTTATCTGGCCTAGGTAAATCTTCAGTTTGCAACCAAAAATCAAGGGATCTTTCAGCCAGCTTATCCATGCTCCAGGTGGGTGCTAAAGCTGTGAGCTTAGGCTTGTAGCCCTTCATCATTGCACCATTAGTTTTACCCGTCATCTGAATATTACCAATGGGAAAATCAAAATCATTGTCGCCAAAATACCAATCATTAACGGCTATGGTTTTTTGAAAAATGGTATCATTAGGCTCCCGACCCAAAGCAACAACTGCCTTGCAATTATGATACATATAATTACGGCCCACCTGGTCTGATCGATTAGCTAAACCATTGGGGTGCTTATCATTTGCAGACATAAGAAGCAGCCTGGCAGAATTAGCGGCTCCACAGCTAACAACAACAATATCAGCACTAAATTTTAGCTTTTCCCCGTCTCTATCAACGAGCACCTCTGTGATAGTGTCGCCGGCAGAATTGGAGATTAACTTCAATACGTGGCAGCGGGTAAGAAGAGTTAGAGAACTGTTAGCTAAGCTCAAACCCGCCCTTATTCCCATTACCTCAGCATCCCCTTTGGCATGGAGCAGGCAGGGAAAACCGTCGCACCTATTGCATTTCACACAGGCGCTAAAAGGAAGATTGGCCTCATCTAGATTCACCCCGGTAGGTGCATGGAAGGGATGTAATCCCGCAGCTTTAAAACCATCAACCAATTGCTGCATGCGCGGCTCATGTTTAATGGGTGGATAGGGATAGGGAGCACTGGCCCTTGGTTCAGTGGGATCTTCACCCCGTTCGCCATGAACGTGGTACATGGCCTCAGCCCTTGTGTAGTAAGGCTCAAAATCGTTGTAGCGAAGGGGCCAAGCAGGAGAAATTCCATCAACATGAATTAACTCCTCAAAATCTCTCTCCCGCAATCTGAAGTGAGCTGCGCCATATAGCTTTGTTGCACCACCCACAAAATAATGGCTACCCGGCTGAAACTGTTTATTATTTCGATCCTTCCAGGGGTCAACAGATACATAGCGGTTATTTTGAAATACCTCAGTGGGATCCCAATTCTGGGGCTCGCGAGGCAGCCAATCGCCACGTTCTAAAACCAATACTTTTTTACCTGCTTCGGCTAGGCAGCGGGCAAGGGTACCTCCGCCAGCACCACTGCCAATAATAACCACCTCATAATGGTTCGTCATGATCAGCTCCACGCAAAGAAACCACTACATGGGGTTGTAGCGGTTTAGTTGGGTAATCATTTTCAAAACAATCGCGGTCCAACCTGTTTGATGGCTAGCGCCAACCCCCGAGCCATTGTCGCCGTGAAAATATTCATTAAAAAGAATCAAATCGCGCCAATATGGGTCGTGCTGGAACAAACTATTGCCACCGTTAAAAGGTCGCTCATTTTTATCATTTCGCCTAAAGATACTAGCCAACCTCTTTTCAAGTTCTAACGATGCATCCCACAAAGTAATGAAATTACCGGAGCCCGTGGGGAATTCAACCATGAAACTATCTCCATAATAATGACCAAATTTCTGCAAGGCCTCAATTAATAGGTAATTAATTGGCATCCACACAGGTCCGCGCCAATTGGAATTGCCTCCAAACATAGCTACAGGGCTGTCTGCTGGGCTATAGGTAAGCGTTTGTTCTTGATCACCTTCCCTAAAAGTGTAGGGAGATTTTTCATACACTTTCGAGAGGGAACGGATGCCATAGGGAGATAAAAATTCATCTTCGTTAAACAAATACCAACAAATTCTTCTCAAATTAGCCTCTGGCACAAGGCTGAATAAGGTTCTATCTTGATGCCAAGTGCCAAGATTTTCCGACAACCATGTAGTGCAAGTACGTTCGGAAAAATGCCATTCAAATGATTGAAGCACATCCAAGCAAGGAAGCCTTTCAACAGTTGCAATATCAAAACTTGCAACCGCCAAAAGTGGAATAAGGCCAGACACAGATCGTGTTTTTAGATATGTCCAAGAGCCATCAGGCCGCTTAATTACATCATAGTAAAAACCATCTTTTTCATCCCAATTAACATAGCTACGCCCGCTGATGGAAGGGGTATTCAAAGTTATGGCTAATTGGGCAAAGTCAAACACAAAGCGCTTAGAAATATCCTCATACTCAGGTTCTTGAACGCTTAGTTCAACGGCAATTTGCAAGAGATTTAAACTTAACATTGCCATCCAAGCAGTGCCATCGCATTGCTCAATCCTGCTGCCATCAGCTAAGGGGAATCGCCTATCAAAAACAGCAATATTATCTAAACCAAGGAAGCCACCTTCAAACACATTATCGCCAGATCTATCATTTCTATTTGCCCACCAACCATATTCTAAAAGTAGCTTGCGCATCGCCGATCGAAGAAACACAAAATCGCCATGCTCCCTTTCCCTACGTTCAATTTGAAAAATTCTTAATGCTGCCCATGCCCCAATTGGCGGATTCGGATCAGATAAAGCCCATTCATAGGCTGGAGTTTGGGCATTAGGTGCCGTGTAATTTGGCGAGCGTAAAAGCATGCATTGCTTTTTAGCTATGGCTGGATCAATAACAGCAAATGCCACCGAATGGAACATTAAATCCCATTGACAAAAATATGGGTATTCCCAGCTATCAGGCATTGAAATAACATCATCAGCAAACAAACGGCTCCAATAAGCATTTTCAGTATGTTTACGTGATTCTGGTGGAGAGGGCTGATTAGGATCACCACTCAACCAGCGAATAACACTCCAATGGTAAAACTTTTTGCACCAAAGTAAGCCGCTAGCAGCTGCTTTAAATATATGGGCATCATCAGCCTTTAATCCTTCCGCTGCATGATTAAGGTATTCAATACATTCCTTTTCTCGCAACTCAAAAGTGCTGTTGAATGAACTGGAAAACGGCTCGGTTAAGGCTTGATTACTAAGACGCAAGTTAATAATCCACTCCTCACCAGAATTAAGTTGTTTTGATAGAACTAAGCTAGCCTTGCTTCCAACATTTGCCGGATTTACGGCAGACAGATCAGAATCGACCACATAGCGATGAAAAGCATCCTTTACATATGGTTGTGCATTCGGCTGATTAAATAACAGCTCCGTATTTGTTTCATTTTCGGTGAAAATCCACTCACCCGGATGGTTACAGGAAAGTTGGTAGGCACCTAATTCATGAATATCATCCGTAGAAATTGAATTGCCACAAAGTTTGATCTGCTTTTTTTGGCGCCATTCCTCACGATATCCCCAAGACCATTGATTGCGGAGCCAGAGGCTTGGTAAAACAGTTAAAGGCGCAGAGTCAGGGCCGCGATTAATAATCTTAATTCGTATTAATATATCCGTTGGACTAGCTTTTGCGTAATCAACAAAAACATCAAAATAGCGATTTTCAGCAAAAACACCAGTATCGATTAGCTCGTATTCAGGCTCTTCTCTAGTGCGCCTTGAATTTTCTTCAATTAAATGTTGATAGGGAAATTCAGCTTGCGGGTATTTATATAAGCCCCGCATAAAACTATGGGTGGGGCTGTTAAGTAGATGATAAAAATAATCTTTTAGGTCTTCACCATGGTTACCCTCACCATTACCAAGGCCAAATGGTCTTTCCTTTAAAATTGGGTCTCGGCCATTCCATAGGGCGATGCCAAAACATAGCCGGCCATGTTCATCGCTAATTCCAAGTAAACCGTCCTCTCCCCAGCGATAGGCCCTTGATCTTGCTTGTTGATGGGGAAACGAATTCCATGCATTGCCATCAGCAGAATAATCCTCTCTAACCGTTCCCCATTGCCTATCACTCAAATAGCTGCCCCAGAGATCCCATTGTTGATGCGCTTCATTTCGCTCTGCAATGCGACGCTGCTCTGAACTAAATCCAACCTGATCGCCAATGGTGGAATTCAAAGCTCTGCCTCAAGATGTTCAGCCACCCGCAGTGCGTTGGCAATAACAGTTAAACCTGGTCCAATACTTGGGCAACTGGGAAATATGCTTGCGTCAATAATATATAAATTTTGAATCTCGTGGCTTCTGCCTTGTAAATCAACCACCGATGTTGCGGGATTACTACCCATTCGAGTGGTGCCGCAGGCATAACCCATCACGCTTATTGGTGCTTCTCCCCTCGGGTGGGTGGGCGCCTGACGCACCACATGGGTTAAAGGGTCGGCCTCGATAGCTTTTAGAGTGTCTATCCAGCGATAAACCAAACGGTCATGGGCCTCTCGATTGTTAGGTATGTAGTTAAGACGAATCTGCTCACCCTGAAGGCTGATTTTGTTATGGGGATCTGGTAAAACCTCACTCATCGCCCACCAGGCAACCGATCGGGAGGCAAGCTCCTCAAGGCCAAAATTTGGCAGTAATTTAGATACTAATGATAAAACTGGTGGTGATTCAGCAAACAATGCATCCTGCAAAACCCCACCACAACTTTGAATATGGCCAAGGGGGAATTGAACATTTTTATCACCCCAATAATAATCATTAATCCCAAATGAGCGCTGATAGCGACCGGAATTTGGTGCGGCGGCTAATTGCAATATCGATGAAAGTTGCAATTTCATTAAATTGCGTCCAACCTGATCCGATCCGTTGCTCAAGCCGCGGGGATGGGCATCACTGGATGATCGCAACAAAATAGCTGGGGTATTCACTGCACCCGCCGCCAGCACCACAAAATTAGCCTGAAAAAGCCAAGCTTGATTTTGAATTAATGCCTCAACACCTTTAATTTCATTACCGGAGGCATTTACATGTAAACAAGTAACCTTAGCCTCTATCCTTAAATGAAAAGATGGGTCTTCAATAGCGGTTGCCACACCGAAAACTTCTGAATCGCCACTGGGATCATCTTGATTATTAGACCAACTTATTGGTAAATCATAGGGTTTAACTCCCTGGCGCTGGAGGGCAGCACGCAAAGGTTCAAAAAAGGGTTCCAATGGTTTTGGCTTACCAACAAATTCATTCTTTCTCGCCGGCTCGGTTGGATCTACTCCCGCCATCCCATGAACGTGATATAACTTCTCTGCCTTTTCGTAATATGGTGCAAAATCTGAATAGTTGAGTTCCCAGCTTGGGGAAATACCAGTTTGCAAATGTAGCTCTTCAAAATCTTTTTCTCGCATCCGCTCAAGCACAGCACCCCAGATTTTGGTATTGCCGCCTAGGCCATAAATAGTTTGAGGGGCAAATGGATCACCATCTGGGCCAAACCAACGCTCAGCTGGGTGATAACGATCCTTGCGAAATAGATCTACATCAGCAACGTTTTGATCAGCGAGCGCCATCTGGCGCCCCCTCTCAAGTAGCAGCACCCTATGGCCCTTAGAGGCAAGGGCCCCTGCCATGGTTCCCCCAGCAGCACCACTGCCAACGATGATCACGTCGTAATGCTGGTCGTCAATGATCATTGGAGTGCCTCCTCAAGAACGTTGCCACACGTATATGAGCACAAAGAGGATGATCCAAATCACATCCACAAAGTGCCAAAACAGGGAGGTGGCCTGAATGCCCTGTTCCCCGCCTTTGTAATTATTAGGTATAAATGATTTGCCTAACATTAAGGCCATCAACAATACACCAGTTAAAACATGTAAGCCGTGAAAACCAGTGAGCAGGTAAAAAGTGCCGCCAAATGTACCTGAGGTAAAACCGAACTTCAAACCGCTCCATTCCACCGCTTGCCCCCAGAGGAAATAGCCCCCCAGGGCCATGGTTGCCAGCCACCAACCACGAAAACCCCAAACATTGTGGCGGGCCATCTGCCGCTCAGCCAAATAAATAGTTCCTGAACTAGAAACCAGCACAAAGGTGTTAATCAGTGGTGTTTGCCATTCCAAACCCTCCACCCCGTGGGGTAACCAATCAAGGGCATTTAACTTAAGCAAGGCATAGCCTGAGAAAAAGGCAAGGAATATTACACTTTCCGAACAGAGAAAAATTATAAATCCAGTGAGATTGTGGTTGGCATGCATGCCTTGATTGTGGTGGGTGCCTGTACTTTCCATTGCTTATGCCTCTAAAAGAGATTGGTTTTCGTAAGCACTTTGATTTTCCACAAGAGGCTTTCCAGTGCCATAGCCATAGGGCCCACTGATAACAGTAGGTACGTTTTCCTCAAAATTCTCTGCTGGAGGTGGCGAGGGCAAAAGCCATTCCAAACCAATGGCATTCCAAGGATTTTGGGGTGCTTGCGGCCCCCGAACCCAAGAGCTGATCATATTGATAAGAAAAGGAATTATCGAAACACCGAGCAAAAAACTACCTAAACTTGCCACCACATTCCAAAAAGTAAACTCAGGGTCGTAGGAAGAAACACGCCTTGGCATTCCCATTAAGCCAAGGGGATGCATTGGAAAGAAATTTAAGTTTGTTCCAATAAATGTTAAGAAGAAGTGCAATTTCCCCAAACCCTCATAATACATTCGCCCGGTAAATTTAGGGAACCAATGATATATTGCCGCATATATGCCCATCACTGCGGCGCCATAGATTACATAGTGAAAGTGCCCAACAACAAAGTAGGTGTTATTAACGTGAATATCTATGGGCACAGTGGCCAACATAATTCCTGTTACCCCAGCAAAAACAAAATTAAACAAACCTCCGAGGCTGAAAAGCATCGGTGTATTTAGGCGTAACTTACCGCCCCAAATGGTTGCAAGCCAGGCAAATACCTTCACTCCGGTTGGCACAGAAATCAACATGGTTGTAACCATGAAAAGATTTCTCATCCACTCAGGCACGCCACTGGGGAAAAAGTGGTGCACCCAAACGATCAAGCCCAAGAACACGATCGCAAATGATGCCAAAGCAACAAAGGCATAGCCAAACAATGGTTTGCGAGAATGGGCACTGAATAGCTCAGAAAAAATACCAAATACAGGCAAAATGATCACATAAACCGCTGGGTGGGAATAGAACCAGAAAAAATGTTGATAGAGCACGGGATCTCCGCCACCATCAGGCTGAAAGAAGCTTGTTCCAACCACCAAATCGAATAGAAGCATTATTGCTCCACCGGTGAGGGCCGGTAAGCCAATCAACTGGAGCGATTGGGCAGCCCAGGCAGTCCAAATAAATATCGGCATGCGGAAAAAAGTCATTCCAGGGGCCCGCATTCTTATGATCGTAGTAACAAAATTTACGGCTCCCATAATCGATGAAACGCCCGAAAGTGCCACGGCTGTGAGCCACATCCCCTCGCCGCTAACCAAATTACCTAGGGGATTTTGAGTACTCACAGGTGGGTAAGACCACCAGCCTGAGTTGGCCGGGCCTCCGGGAAGTAGGAAGCTGGAAATTAAAATCACACCAAAAATTGGAACCAACCAAAAGGCCACTGCATTGAGCCTTGGGAAAGCCATATCTGGGGCGCCAATCATCGTGGGGATCAATAAATTATTTAAACCATTCAACACAGGAAAAATAAACATAAACAGCATGATAGTTCCATGCATTGTGTAGAGGCCGTTATACACAGTGCGGTCTACTAAATCATTTTCCGGGGTGATTAATTCGCCCCGCATTATCATTGCAAGCAAACCGCCAATCAGAAGAAAAAATATCGCTACTGTGATGTATTGAATACCAATCACCTTGGCATCGGTATTGAAACTAAAAAAGCGTTTCCAATTATCAGGTGCCCCTGGCACGGGGGCATTTGATTTCAGCACGCGGGGATCGTAGGAAGCGAGGGTCATGATTTAACCGTTATGGGGGAGTTGATTGGAGCCGGGCACATTCACCATCGGGGCGGGAGCTGGCACAACGGTGGGCCATCCCCTTGCACCTTCTGCCTGGCGTTGTTTGTATTCAGCCACCGCATCACTTAAACCCGGCTGGAGTGGTTGGCTGGCGGCTTGTTGGAGCCAACTGTTGTATTCGGCCTCAGATTCAACCACCACATCGGCTTGATTGGTGGAAAACCAAGTGCCGCTATACATCGAATCGCGTAAGCGATAACGCCCTTCGCGGGTGGGGGTGAGATTTAAATTGATTGCCCGGCCTGGAATAATGTCTTGTTTTAATCTAAATGCTGGCACATAAAATCCATGGATTACATCTTCACTAACCAATCTGAAGGTTACTGGCTTATCAACAGGTAAATGCAATTCAGTAGAGCTAACTTTGGCCGCCGGATAGTTGAATTGCCAAGACCATTGCCTAGCAGTTACCTCCACCTGCTCAGCCGGTAGACGATCCCCCAAGAAACCACCCACCTCTTCAATTGGATCACCGCGATGGATGTGCTCCATCGGCCCTAACACTGCAAGCTTTTGATTAACACGCACTGAATAGAAGGCAATGCCAAAAACAATTAGTGCTGGAATAACCGTCCAGATGATTTCCAAGCGGGTATTGCCTTCAATTGGTTCTGCATCACTCATATCGTATTTCTCAGCCCGATTAAATATCACAACCCAAGCCATTACTGAGATAACACCAAAAAACACAAAAGTTGCCAAGGCGGTTTCAAAGCTGAACAAGCCATCCACCAGGGGCGCAGCTGTTGAAGCTTGAACAGGTAACCAGTGATATGCCTGGCGACTCATCCAGAAACTAAATACCACCAATACACCGGTCCAGGCGCTAACCAAGGCCAAGGCGGAATAATTAATGCGAGTTGAGGAGCTATTCATGGCAGTGCCTCCTTGAGATCAGCGCCAGCGGCCAGCAGCTGATCTGCGGTTATGTGAACGCCAAACTCAGCAGCTAACTGAGCACCAAGGGTGCCGTGAAGCCCTAGAACGCCCATCATCACCACCCCAGCAAATAAATAGGGCCATTGCACCTGCCTACCCATATCTTTGCGCCAAACAAAGCGTTGATAACCTCTCCAAATAGTCATCAGTACGATCACCAAAAGAATCAACACCCCACCAACCCCATGCCAGGTCATCGTTACAAAACTTTCGAGGCCAAAGGTACTTTTAACGCCTGCCAATGGCACCGCCGTGAGCATCTCATAAAAGCCAGCAGTAACTGTAAAAAAACTAATCACTGCGCAAGCAAGCAGATTATACCAACCCACATCATGTAAACCCGGCCTAGTTACCGGCAATGCTAAGAAGCGAAAAATACGCTTCTCCAATGGATAAAAAGCTCCTGCGAAGTCGAACGCTATGGCTATAACAAATAAGCCAATGGTTAGATGAACTAAATTAGGGTGAATCGGCAGGCTATAGGGCAGATCATTGGGCCCTAAGCCGGCTGCAATTTGATTTAAGGGGCTTTCTGATGGCAGCACCACATTAAAAAACTGCATTACACCAACCCCGCCCGCATTGCTTCCACCACCTTCACCGTGTGTAGCCCATATATCCATATCAATTTATCGCCAAGGAAAACCTGCACAACCACCAAAGCAGCCAATAAAGAATCAGCGCCAAGGAAGGCCAGCGGCAAGCTGAGCGGATCCTTGGCTCTCAATACATAGCGCCAGCCGGTAAGCACAGATAGAACCCCCGCTAAAGACCAGCCTATGGTGCTATGGATATTTAAAATGTTGCGCGCATCACCATAGGGGTTGGCCAAGCCGGCCTCCACTTGGCCAAACATGATCGCCACAAAGATGGCGCTAGTGGCAAATAACAGATTCCACCAACTCACTTCAAACAAAGCGCGCCTACCTGTAACCACACCGATAAAATCAAACAGCACTGAAATCAATGCCATCGCGATAACGAAGTGCACAACTATTGGATGAATAGTGTCCATCCAAGGCAGGTTGTGGTCGTTTAGGGGGGGAAGCAGATGCTCAAGCATTAGCAAACCCAAGAGCTAGCTTTCCCTCTACTGATAGCGCCCATGGATTAAGGGTGCCCATTTCTCCCCTATTCCTTCATGACTGATCACTCCTCAAGCCCTTGGCGCCTCGAAGCAGACAGCCTTGGCCAGGTGCAGGTGCCCGCTGAGCGCTATTGGGGTGCCCAAACCGAACGGGCGAGGTTGATGTTTCAGCTTGGGCAAGATCCGATGCCTCTGCCATTAATCCATGCAATCGCCCGCATAAAAAGGGCCGCTGCTGCTGCTAATTCCCAGCTAGGGCTCCTAGATGGCGAGCGCTGCAACTGGATCAGCCTGGCCGCCATGGAGGTGGAGCAGGGCCGGTGGGATCAAGAATTTCCCCTCTCCACTTGGCAGAGCGGTAGCGGCACTCAAACAAACATGAACCTGAATGAAGTAATCGCCAATCGCGCCTGCGAATTAGCAGGGCAACCCCTTGGCAGTAAAAGCTGCGTGCATCCAAACGACCATGTGAACAAAGGCCAAAGCACTAACGATGTATTTCCCAGTGGGATCCACATCGCTAGCGAGCGCCAGCAGAGGCTCCAACTTTTGCCGGCCATAGGGGATCTAGCTGCCAGTTTTGAAGCAAAGGCAAGCGCTTGGAGCGATGTGGTGAAGATCGGCCGCACCCATCTGCAAGATGCAGTACCACTTACTTTTGGCCAGGAAATCAGCGGTTGGGCGGCCCAATTGCGCAGCACTGCCGCAAGAATTGAAGCTGGATTTGAAGAGCTGCGCCAAATCCCCCTAGGCGGCACTGCCGTTGGCACTGGTTTAGGTGCAAAAGCTGGTTTCGCAGAAGCCACCTGCCAGTTACTTAGCGAATGGGAGGGGGTTAGCTGGCAGTGCAGTGGTAATCGCTTTGCCCTAATGGGCAGCCACGATGGCCTGGTTCAGCAAATGACCCGACTCAGGCTTTTGGCGGGGGCTTTACACAAGATCGTTAATGACATTCGCCTTTTAGCCTGCGGACCTAGGGCCGGCCTGGGGGAACTGCTGCTGCCAGCCAATGAACCCGGCAGTTCGATCATGCCGGGAAAAGTAAATCCCACCCAATGCGAAGCCGTAGCAATGGCCACAGCCCAAGTGATGGGCCTTGATCAAGCAGTGGCTATCGGTGGCAGTGGCGGCCACCTACAAATGAATGTATACAAGCCATTATTAGCGCTAAATTTAATTCGCAGCGGCGAATTACTTAGCAACTGTTGTTACTCTTTGCGGGTGCACCTGGTGGAGGGAATGGAATTAAATATCAGTAAAATAGAACATTTTCGTGATCAATCGCTAATGCTAGTAACGGCTTTAGCTCCTGTGATCGGCTACGACAAAGCAGCAAAAATCGCCCAACATGCCCATAGGGAAGGGCTTAGCTTGCGGGAGGCAGCCATCGCCCTTGATGCCATCAGCGCAGAAGCCTTCGACCACAGCGTTAACCCTAAAAAGATGACCTCTATTCAAGATTAATTACTTCTTAGGTATGCCAGGCCCACACCAATAATCAAACTAAAAATAAGCGCCCCCGCCAACAGCAATAGGGCAAACCATTCGCCACCAGAGAGTGGCCGCCGCTCCGGTAGCAATATTTCTTGGCTGGCGGGAGAAGGCGAAGTTGAATTATTTATAGCAAGATCATATTTACGCCTTAATTCTGGATCACCCAAAACCTCTATGGCCTCCTGCAAAGCGCAAAATTGCACACTCGCCTCAGCGGGTTCTAATTCGGTGGTATCCGGGTGGAAGCGTTTGCTAAGCCGCCGGAATGCCGCCCTCAATTCTTCAGGGCTTGCCCCTGCCTGCACACCAAGGCGCTCATAAAGATTGGCAGTGGTGCTGGAGTTAACCAAGCCGATCGGGCTCTATGGCTTGCGATCCTAGGGAAACCTACTTGCCCTGCCCTGAGCAACGATTTCCCCTGGGACCTGCTGGCTTGGCAGCCCAACAGCCAACAGCTGCAACAACTGCAGGAGCTGCAGCTGTTGTTGCGCCATTGGAACCAACAACTAAATCTCACCAGGTTGGTGGAGGGGCCCGACTATTGGATTGGCCAAGTATTCGACAGCCTTTGGCCGCTTCAGCCCTGGTTAACAGGTGAGCTAAGCGGCGCTAACTGCGCTCAGAAATTTTCGGTGGTTGATGTGGGCACCGGCGGCGGTTTTCCAGGGCTTGCCATCGCTATTGCCCTGCCCAATGCCCAATTAACCCTGGTGGATTCCGTGGGTCGCAAACTTGAGGCCGTGGGCGCCATGGCCAAGGAGCTTGGGCTAGGCGAAAGGCTTAACTTGCGATGCGAGCGGGCCGAAAAAAGTGGACGCGAACGCAGCTGCAGGGGCCAATTTCAATTGGCGGTAGCTCGCGCTGTGGCCCCAGCTGCTGTGGTTGCTGAATACCTGGTGCCGCTGCTCGCTCCTAACGGCACAGCCCTGCTTTATCGAGGCCAATGGAGCGCCGCGAATCAAGCCGAATTAATTGAAATTGCACGCCAGCTCAAGGCAGAAGCTGGGGAACCACGGGCCATTGAACTTCCAGAGGGCAAAGGTCAACGGCATGTAATTCCACTTACCCCTGTAGCGGCATGCCCAACAACCTATCCAAGGGCCGTTGGAATCCCAGCAAAACAACCTCTGCGCCCCGCTCCCTAGGAGCCAAGTCGTTGTAAAACGCTGCCGCCAAGGGCTTGTTTTAAGTGCCTCAAAATTGCTGGAATCTCTGCCCGCCAGGGGCTTTCAGCCAGTGCTGCCAGTAATTCCGCTTCGCTTACTGCCCCTTCACTGCCGGCTGGCGCCTCGAAAAAGTCGGCATTGCAACCTGGGAACCAATGGTTGGCTTGGCCTAAAAGACCATATCTAGCTTTGGCATAGCTCTGCAGATCCCATCCCTCCAGCAGGTTATGGAGCCACAAAAGGATCTGTAAATTGATCTGCCCTGGGGTGGCTTGCCATGGGGGCAACCCCTGCTGCCAGCTGTTAAGCCAGGCATCACCCAACTTTTGCTGCAGGGCAGCTTGCAATCGAGCTGATATCAGTGGCAATAATTCTTCGGCCTTGGGAAGCAGGCTCACTGCCTGCAGATGTAAATCCAAATCTGCAGCAGTGGCAGCACCAACGCTGATCGTGTGCACCCGCGGATCACTTAAACAAAACAGATCGTTAAATACAATCGGATGCAATGGATCACAGAGCTGCTTTAATCGCTTAGAAGGTGAATGAAGATGGCCGCCTTTATCGGTGGGACTAATTATAAAAACACCCATATCTTGATCAATCGCTGCACTTAAGGCGGGGCTATTATCTTGGCGAATATAATACCAATGGATATTAACGTAATCAAAAGAGCCACTGTTAATCGCCGCCTCAATTAAAGCTAGCGGCCCATGGGTGGAAAAGCCCACATGGCCGATGCAGCCATCACTTTGCCAGCGCTTAACTATCTCTAAGCAGCCCCCTGGCCGCAAGCATTGCTCTAAATGTTCGGGAAGATTAATTCCGTGCAAAGTTAGTAGATCAAGCCGTTGCACTTGCAATAATTCAAAGCTGCGCTCCAGCATTGATTCAAATTCTTTGCTATTTGTATAGGGCGCAATTTTGGTTTGCAGAATCCGTTTTGGATCTGGATATGTAGCTAGTAATTTGCCCAGCTGCAATTCTGAGCTGCCATAAAAACGCGCTGTTTCAATGTGATGCATGCCAGCCCCAATGGCTGCCTTCAAGATCGATTCCAGATTTACCTGGCTTTCAACTGTTATTTCTTCCGCTGGAAGATCGCTCCAGCTTTGCTGAAAGCGCATGCCACCAAGGCTTAACAGGGGCATCTGTAATTCAGTTCTGCCAAAACGACGGCAGGGAATAAAGGCCAAATCAAGCTCCGCTGGGGGAGGATTCAGCTGATGGCAGTTGCTCAAATGGCAGCCAATGGATGCAATCAACCGGGCAGGTATCGATGGCCTCCTGAACCCGTTCAAGGCTGTCGCCGTTTTGACGTATTACCCGCGATCTGCCCCGATTTGGCTCCACCAAAAAGGTATTACATGCAACATGGGCGCAATACCTACAACCAATACAAACCTCTTCATCAACCCAAATCGCCTCCTGGCGCAAGCTGCCCCCCAGCAGGGGTTCTTTACCTGTGTTTCCTTGGCCAGGATCCGCCAGTGGCGGCGCTGCAAAGGCAATTGAAGGGTCGATTTTCAAAGCAACCAGGGGGCTTTCAACCCTGCCAGCGGGTAACTACCAGCTCGATGCTGCCATCGGCACTTAACTGTTGTTCTCCCACAACAAAACCTTCAGAGGAAGCGCTATTAAGGATGCTGTGCAAGGCATAACGCTGGGTTAGTTGCGACAAAAACCGCTCAATGGGTATTGGTAAACGCCATAGATCAAGGTCAGTTACCAATTCATAACGACCTTCACTGCTATTCCAGCGAAAACCAATGTCGCCACCTTCAGCCTGGGGACAACATAGATCTGCCTCTTGGGTTTGGCCTTGATAACCGCGCAGTAATTGGGCCGCTTCACTTGGTGTTTGGCCTAGATCCTTGAGGGCTGCCACCAGGGCGACAGGATCGCGCAATTCAGTTTTAATCGTGCTGAAGTGAGACATTGCTGGCTTGATTTTGGTGGATTTCCGCAGGGGCGGATTGGTAGTGGTTAGAGGTGGGGGTGCAGCGCTGAACGGTGCCCAACCTGGCTTCAATCGATCTAGTGAGCTCTAAACAACCCTCACCCTGAACGCCCTCAACAAGCTCCTCCACTACACCATTTGGGCGAATACAGAAGCGGATGGTTTGCTGGGGCACGGCAGGACCGATTTGAATCAGTTTACTTAGTTTTACTTTCCAGCTGCGTTAAGCCCAGTCGTTTTGTAAACGGGAAAGCAGGGCTGGATTTTGCAGTTGCTCTAGGGCATTGCGGGCATCATCCCGCACCCCTGAATCAGCATCATCTATGCAAGCAGCCACAAGAGCTTCCCCTAGGGACAAGGCCAAATCAGGCTCCAAATAGGCGTGAAGCCTCCCTAAACCCCAAGCGCTATTGCTGCGCACAGCTGGTTCCGAATCGATGCGCAGGCTTAAAAGCAGTTGTTGCGCCACCGTTTCCCGCTGATTTGAGTTGTTCAAACTGCTATCTACAAGCGAACTCGTGGCCCAAAGGCGCACCGCTGCGATATCGCTGCCCAGGGCCCTTAGCAGGGCTGGAATCACCTCAAAACTTGGGTAGTTACCGAGGGTCCAAGCCAAGGCTTTACGCACAAAGCCGTTGCTGTCTTGTTGCAATTTTGGCAGCAATAGCGGTAGAGCCTCGGGATGGGGATTACGTCCAAGGGCATAAACGGCGCTCATCCGCAGAATTGGGCAGCTGCTATCGAGCAACGGCAGCAGCAACGGCAGCGCACGGGGATCACGGTGCTCACAAAAAAACTTCAACCCTTGCAATTGCTGCTCATGGTTGCCTTGCAGTTCAACCAGGGCCTGATCTACCAGTTCCTGTTGTGCGGCTATGTCTTGGGTTTGATCCGATAGTTCGCTGATCAGATCTAGGGGGTCTTGGGCCGCCTCCGCCTCCAATTCCTCCTCTAATAGGGCGAGTTCCAGGGTTAATTCATCGTGGTTGGTCATGGAACTCAACCCAAAGGCGCCGGAGCAGCCATGTCACCAGGCAACCAAATGCGAGCACTCACGGCAAATAGGGCAACTGAAAATAGCAGCACTATGAGGGCTGGCAGCAGCTTGGATCTAAAAAACGCCATTAATTTCCTGCGGAACAGCACATCCCTATTGTTGCCTCTTCGCTGCCCCTGGTGTAACTCCCCATGAACAATCGCGCCAGCAGCAGGCGGATCATCACGGTGGGGATGGAAGGGGTAGCCAGCGGCGCTCCCTACATGGTGGGCAGCAAATTACTTCAGGGCTGGCTAACCGCCAGCAATATTCCGCTGCCATTGATTGGCCTATTGCCCCTGGCGGAATTGCCATACACCTTGAAGCTGTTTTGGGCCCCCTTATTAGACCGCTGGCCCATTCCCTGGCCCGATCGCCGTAGGGGTTGGATCCTTTTAATGCAATTACTGCTGGTGCTGGTAATTGCATCGATGGCACTGCTGCAACCCAGCACTAACCCCGGCGCCCTAACTGCCATTGGCTTAATTGCCTTAATTCTGGCAATTTGTAGCGCCAGCCAAGACATCGTTATTGATGCCTATCGCACCGATTTATTAGCAGAGGAGGAGCGGGGCGCTGGAGCGGCAAGTGCCTCCCTTGGTTATCGAGCTGCTGGCTTAGTGATCAGTTCTGGTGGTTTTTTATTGGCGGGCACCTATGGGTGGCCTGCGGCCTTTGCCGCTGCCGCTGGCCTAATGCTTTTGGTGGTGCCATTCACTATTAGTGCCCCAAGTATTCCGCCCCTAAGCCAACCGGTTGTGAGCTTGCGCCAAGCGGTGCTTGGCCCAGCCAGGGAATTTTTAAAAAGAAGCGGCTCTAGCAAAGCGCCGGTGTTGCTGCTGCTGGTGTTGTTTTACCGCTGGCCGGATGGATTGCTAAATGCAATGGCAATTCCCTTCCTAAGCCTCAATGGATTTGATGAAGCAACAATTGGATTAGTGCAGGGGGCATGGGGAATTGGAGCAACGATGCTGGGAACGATATTAGGTGGTGTTTTATTTAGTTATCTGGGCATGAATCGATCCCTGTGGATTTTTAGTTTGGTGGGGGCAACTGGAAATTTAAGTTATTGGGCAATCGCACAATTTAAGGGGGGAATTTTCGCTCTTATGCTCGCTGCTGGTTTTGAAAATATTGGCGGTGGAATGGTTGGGGCCGTATTTGTAGCCCTATTAATGAGCCTATGTAATCCCCGCTATTCAGCAACCCAATACGCGCTCCTATCCGGTATTTACGCCCTAAGCCGTTCACTACTATCGGCACCTGCTGGATTGCTGGCGGAAAGGTTGGGCTGGTCGGAATTCTTTCTACTCAGTGCAGCGGCTTCAATTCCTGCTTTTATTTTGCTCGCCTTTGTGGCCCCTTGGCATGAAAGGGAGGCGCGGGGAGCATTTGATCCATCAAAGGATTTGAATTAAACCTATGCAGATGTGGAAGTAGCCAATCGGCGCCTTAGCTGACCGCAGGCTGCATCTGCATCAAGGCCTCGGCTGGCTCGAACACTCACGGCAATCCCCCTGCCTTCGAGGTTGCTGCGAAATGCCTCAACTGCAGCTGGGCTAGGCCTTTGAAATTCTTCTTCTTCAATTGGATTGTAGGCAATTAAATTCACATGGCTCTGAAAACCACTCACCAAATCAGCCAGGGCTAATGCCTGGGCAGGATGATCATTTAGACCACCCAAGAGAATGTATTCAAAACTTAAACGCCTACCTGTTGTTAATACATATTGCTTGCAATCTTCTAATAAAATCTCAAGGGGATAGGCATGGGCAGTGGGAATTAATTGCTCCCTTAGCTGTTGATCTGGAGCATGCAAACTAACCGCTAGGGTGAACTGAGTTCGCCCGAGGCGCTCCTGGGCTAGGGCCGCAAGTTTTGGCAGGGTTTTGGGTACACCAACTGTGCTGATCGTGATCTGACGCTGAGCCATTCCCAAGTCACTACAGAGACAATCAATAGAAGCAAGTACTGCGTCGATATTGAGAAGCGGTTCTCCCATACCCATAAAAACCACGTGGCTTGGGCGCTGTTGCATCACCTCCCGCACGCTTAAAACCTGATCAACAATTTCATGTAACGCAAGCGAGCGTTGAAAGCCCCCCTTACCGGTGGCGCAAAAACGGCAGGCCATGGCACAACCAACTTGGCTGCTAACGCAAACGGTTAAGCGATTTGGATTAGGGATACCTACGGTTTCAATACTGAGGCCATCGTGGGTGGCAAGCAGCAATTTGGTAGTGCCATCAAGGGCAACACTGCGTTGCAGCTCACGGGATCTACCAATCCAATCAAACGCATCAGCAGGTGGCTCCGCCAACAATTGCTGCCGAAATTGCTTCGGCAGCACTGAAACCTGATCTAGATCTCGAACACCTTTGCTGTAAAGCCAATCATGCAGTTGTCTGCCTCGAAAAGCCGCCTGCCCCCGTTGCTGAACCCATTGCTCAAGGGCAGGGCGACCAAGACCTAAAAGTGGTGCGTTTAGGGCCAAACCAATAGGCCATGCCCCAACCAAATCTCAACAGCTAGCAGAGCAATGAAACCAAGCATTGCAGCGCGACCATTCGTTAATTCGCAATGGGTATGAAAACCAAAGCGCGGCAGTTGGCGCCTAGGCACCAGGGAAGGTTGCAGGGGTTGAGTTGTTGTAGACATCTATCAGCTGTCCTCGCTGAGTAAACCTTCTTCCTGCAAACCCTCAAGTGCCTCTAAATCAGGCAGCAATTGCTCTTGATCCAAATCGTCACCTACAGGACGGGCAAAGGCAGCAAAATTACTACCTTCAGCTATGCCATGGCGACTGCGGGTGGCTTGGAGTTCATCGTCGGAGGGATCATCCAGCACTGCAGCGGTGGGCTGGGGCAGAGGCATCTCAACTGTGTAGTCGGGGCGGAGGGCACTAGCTCTGCGGTAACTAGCATTTTCCTCATCGAGAATATCTGGATGGGGACCGGCCTCTGCCCTCAACTCCTCTTCAAAGCCACTGAAGCCTGTACCCGCTGGTATCAGACGACCGATGATTACGTTCTCCTTCAGGCCGCGTAACCAATCGCTCTTACCTTCGATCGCCGCCTCAGTTAACACGCGAGTTGTTTCTTGGAAGGAAGCAGCCGAGATGAAGCTATCGGTGTTCAGAGATGCTTTGGTAATACCAAGTAGTACTGGGGTGAATTCAGCAGGGGCACCACCGGTAATGGCAATGGCCTGATTGACTTGATCCACCTGACGCAATTCAATCAATTCACCTGGAAGCAGGGTTGTATCACCGGCGTCCTCAACACGAACCTTATTGGTCATCTGGCGAACAATCACCTCGATGTGTTTATCGTCGATGGTTACGCCCTGGGACTTGTAAACGTTTTGCACCTCTTGAACAAGCGCCGTTTGCAAGCGTGAAATGGCTTGATTAGCAGCATCCATAGATGCGTTGCGCGAGCGTAAATCCTCAAATAGAACTTCAAGAAGTTCATGGGGATTGATGGGGCCATCGGTTAGGAGATCACCAGATTCAACCAATTGACCATCGCTCACCATCACAGTGCGTCCTAACAAAATGGGATATTCAGTGCTCAATTCATCACCTTCAATCACTGAAACAGTGGGGGAGTCTTCATCCTCTTTCTGTTCGATCTTCACGCTGCCCGCTTTGCGGCACAGCACAGCTGAATCCCTGGGGCGACGGGCTTCCAGCAATTCTTCAATACGGGGCAAACCCTGAACAATATCGCCAGTTTTGGCCCTCTCAAACACCAGCTGAGCAAGGGTATCGCCGCGAAGCACCAAGTCGCCATCGCGCACGTGCAGGATGGAATCGGGTGAAACCATATAGGGGCGGCCCACCCTTAGGGAGATCGAATCAGGCCCAATCGATTCCACCTGACCGCTATGGGGGGCGATTAGATCTGAAGCGAGTTGCTCACCTTCAACAATGCGTTGACCAATGGCTGCGCTGGGCTTCTCATTTTGCAATTTAACTACCAACAAATCATCTGGCCTTTCAACTATCAAACGCCTAATTGGCTCCCCTTCAACGCTATCTGGAAGTTGCACAACACCATCTTCTTTGCAAAGGATTTGAACAGTTGCAACAACATCTCCTCGCTTAATTGAATCCCCATCAGCCACCTTTACTTCGGTGTGGGTGGAGCCATGGCTGGCATCTGAAAGGGTGTCCCGCCTCACCAGGTGAGATTCAAGGATCACAAGCTGGAGGCGATCGATGGTTTTTGCCCGCTTATCAGGCACCATCTCAACGTCTACCGTCATTTGTGGCGTGGTATCAAAAGTTTCAAGAATTAGTTGGGTACGCAGAAGCTCAACGCCCTCAACTGATTTAACTAATTCTGCATCTTTAAAGGTAAGCCGTTGCACAGCCTTAAGGCCGAGGGAAGGACCATTGGCTTGTTTAACGGTGCCAAGTTCAGGCAGGTGAGCCTCATCAGGAATCGCGTATTCCTCCACAGGACGGAGCAGCAATGCACCACCTTCTGGTGTATCAACGGATTCCACAAATAGCATTGATTCAGCCACCAATCCAGCTGCAATTTCTTCGCCCGGGTTTACCATCTTGCCCTCGTCAGCAAAACGGCTTAACACCTTGCTATCAGTTACTAAATGCAGGGTTCCAGAACGAACAATAATTTCACGTAGAATGTCATTCTTCTGGGTAACAGTAACAATGCCTGCGGTTTGGCTGAATATATCTTTAACCACCTCTGTACCAGCTTCAATCCACTGGCCATCCTCAATCATCAGAAGGGATATATCTTTATTTATTTCATGGGTTTCCTGGGGAATCCAGAGCAGGGTTCCACCTTTAGAAACCTCATATCCGTGTTTTGCGCTACGGGCTTTTTTAATACCAAGGCCAGGGGCAAATTTAATCAAACCGCCTGTTTGAGTGCGGAAGCGATCGTCGGTAAGTTCTGCAATCACCTCGCCATTGGCTATCTTTGTGCCAGGCTCAGTATTTAAGCGATATCTAATGTTGTCTTTACCTTCAAGGTGCCAGATCTGGCCGCTGTGGGTAGTGGTTGCAATAAGCTTGCAATCCTTTAATAACAAGCTGGAAGTAACAATTTCAACTTCCCTTGAATCGCCTTGAGATTCCCTTAGTCTTACGCTGCCGCCATATTCACTGATCTGCCTGCTTTCGGCTAGAACATCGCCATTGTGCACATTGCTAGCACCTTTAACAACCGGGAATGCATTGGGGGGCAAGTTATAAACGTCGCCGCCAAAAACCCAAAGCCTTCCTAAGCGCTGGGCCTTCAAAGTGATATTGCCCTGACGGTCGGGAACCTCCTTGGGTTGAATTACATCTTCATAGCGAACTTGACCAGCCAAATCACAAATAACATCCTTACTTGCCTTCTCAATACTCTTCTTAACAGCAGCGCCACTAGAAATCTGAGCCAGAATTATGTCGTTCGGAACACTTGCACCATCAGCAACAAAAAGAATAGAACCCGTGGTGATGTCTAATTTCTGTGCTTTACCTTTTGTGGTTGGTTTTAAGGTGAGGCTGAAATCAACTTCTGCAATCTGAGCTTCCACACCATGGGGAGTGCGGTGGGGGCGAACCTTAGCCTTTGAATCAAATTCAACAATTCCATCCACCAAAGAGCGAACCACACCAGTTTCAGCAGTTGACACACCACCGGTGTGGAAAGTGCGCATAGTTAACTGAGTGCCAGGCTCACCAATGGATTGGGCTGCGATAATGCCAACCGCCTCACCAAGATCAACTAATTCGTTGTGCGCTAGGGCCCAGCCATAGCATTTGCGGCAAACTGATCGAGCGGCTTCGCAGGTAAGTGGTGAACGCACACGAACTTCTTTGATGGCAGCTTTTTCAATCTGCTTACTTAAGATGGGATCAATCTCTGTGTCCCGTTCAGCTATCACGGTGCCTTCGGAATCAATAACGGGTTCAGCCACCAATCGGCCGAGCAAACGATTGCGATAACGGCCATTATCTTCTGCCGCAACGATAATGCTGCGCACAGTGCCGCAATCGTCTTCCCGAACGATTACATCTTGGGCAACATCAACTAAACGCCTGGTGAGATAACCGGAATCAGCGGTGCGCAGGGCGGTATCCACCAAACCCTTGCGCGCTCCATAGGAGGAGATCACATATTCAGTAACGGTTAAACCTTCGCGGAAATTGGTGCGAATCGGCAGGTCGATAATCTCCCCTTGGGGGTTGGCCATCAGGCCACGCATGCCAACCAACTGACGCACCTGGGACATGTTGCCCCGGGCACCAGAGTTAGCCATCATCCATACGGAATTCAGGGGGAAATTATCATCAAAGTTGCGCTTAACTGAATTCACCAAACGTTCGTTTGTTTCAGTCCAGGTGTCAATTACCTTGGTGTGCCTTTCAACTTCAGTTATTTCACCTAAACGATATCTTTCCTCTGTTTGGGTAATCTGCTTTTCAGCATCCTCGAGCAACTGGGGCTTGTCGTCGGGAACTTTCAAATCATCTACCGATATGGAAACCGCCGCCTGGGTAGCAAAGCGAAAGCCCAAATCTTTTAGATCGTCTGCCATCGCGGCCGTAGCTGCGGTGCCATGGTGTTTGTAGGCCCAAGCCACTAAGCCACGCAAACCTTTCTTATCGATAATTCGATTTCGGAAGGGGGGTGGAATCCTGGATGGCTCACGTTTTGCGGCGGCTTCTGCAGCCGCAAGAGCAGCGGCTTCTGCGGCCTTAGCTGCCTTCGACTTACTTGAAGATTTACGGGCGGCGGGCTTGGAGGTGCTGGTCATGACCTTTAACAGGAGGGGGGGTAGGAAGATTTGGCTGAATTCAAGCAAGCAGGGGCGTATTACCTGGTGGCCACCGCATCGATGATTGTGCGATTCATAACCACACGACCTGTAGTTGTTAGAAGATAGCGACTAATCAGCGCACCATCTTCATCTAAACGATCGCGGCGGTATTTCCATTGCTCAACCCTGGTGCCATCGCTAAGGGTTTCACTCTTTAAGGGTTCCGTTGCTTCGTCATCGTCTTCCACCTCACCGCTAAATCGAACCCAAAGCCAATCGTGCAAGCTGATGCGTTTTTCAGCAAAGGCATTACAAACATCACTCAAACTGGCAAAACTCCATGCTCGATCACCGAATTCAGGTATTGGGTTTTCTTTACGGGTTGCGGTGAGATAGTAGGAACCCAGCACCATATCTTGCGATGGAGTGATGATTGGTTCACCTGTAGCTGGCGAGAGAATGTTGTTGCTTGCCAGCATCAACATTCGGGCTTCGGTTTGAGCCTCAAGGGATAGGGGAACATGGACGGCCATTTGGTCACCGTCGAAGTCTGCGTTGAAAGCAGGGCACACCAGGGGGTGCAGCTGAATAGCCCTACCATCAACAAGTTTTGGTTCAAATGCTTGGATACCTAAACGGTGCAGGGTGGGGGCGCGATTCAACATGATTGGATGGCCATCAATAACCTCCTGCAATACCTGCATAACCTCATCATCTGCCCTTTGAATCATCTTCTTGGCAGCTTTTATGTTGTTAACTATATTTTGACGAATTAAACGGTGAATAACAAAGGGTTGGAAGAGCTCGATTGCCATCTCCTTAGGCAAACCGCACTGATTCATTTTAAGTTTAGGGCCCACAACGATTACAGATCGGCCAGAATAATCAACCCTTTTACCAAGAAGATTCTGACGGAAGCGACCCTGTTTACCTTCAATGATGTCGCTCAGGGATTTAAGTGGCCTGTTGTTAGCACCAACTACTGTTCTGCCCCGGCGACCATTATCAATCAGGGCATCAACTGCTTCCTGAAGCATCCTTTTTTCATTGCGCACAATGATTTCAGGCGCAAGAATTTCCTGAAGCCTTGCTAAACGGTTGTTGCGATTGATAACGCGGCGGTAGAGGTCGTTTAGATCTGAAGTGGCAAATCGACCACCATCAAGCTGCACCATTGGTCGCAGGTCGGGCGGGATCACAGGGATGGCATCGAGAACCATCCATTCAGGGCGCGCGCCGGTTGCGATAAAATTATCAATTACCCTCAAGCGTTTGATAAGTTTGGCGCGTTTCTGCCCCTTGCTGCCATTAATATCCTCGCGCAATTCTTCCGCAATTTTCACTAGTTCAAGATCTTCTAAAAGCCGCTTGAGGGCTTCTGCACCGATGCCAACTTCTGGCTCATTTTCGATTTCAGAATCTTCAGCAAAAATTTCATCCTCTATCTCAAGCCACTCGTCCTCAGTGAGAAGTTGTTTATATTTGAGTGTTTTATGATCACCGGGTTCAAGCACTACGTAACAGTTGAAATAAACAATCTGCTCCACATCCCGAAGGGGCATATCTAAAAGAATTGCCACATAGCTTGGGATACCCTTCAAATACCAAACATGGGATACGGGGGCAGCGAGCTTAATAAAGCCCATGCGATGGCGGCGCACGCGGCTTTCGGTAACTTCCACACCACAGCGTTCACAAACAATGCCCCGGTGCCTCACGCGTTTGTACTTGCCGCAATGGCACTCCCAATCCTTGGAAGGGCCAAAAATCTTCTCACAAAACAGCCCATCCATCTCCGGCTTAAGGGTGCGGTAATTGATGGTTTCCGGCTTGGTAACTTCGCCCACCACCTGGCCGTTAGGAAGGGTGCGCTGGCCCCAATCCATGATGCGCTCTGGGGAAGCGAGCGTGATTTTGACGTAGTCGAAGTGACTTTCGGTACGGGTGTTGCTGTTGGTCATGGCCGGAGGGCAAAGGGGGGCTTCAGGTCAATTTTTAAGCGGGTGGATTAATCCTCGTCGTAGTCGGCTACGCCAAGGGATTCATAGGTGGGCCGGCTGGGGGTGCTGCGACGGGGGTTGACGTCTTGCATCAAATCCACCTCAGCTCCTTCATCTGTGTAAACAGCAATATCAAGGCCGAGGGATTGCAGCTCTCGCATCAACACCTTGAACGATTCAGGTGTGCCTGGGCGGGGGATTGGTTTGCCCTTAACGATCGCATTGAGCGCTTCGTTTCTACCTTGCATGTCGTCGGATTTAACCGTGAGCAATTCCTGCAGGGTGTAGGCGGCGCCATAGGCCTCAAGGGCCCAAACCTCCATCTCACCAAGGCGCTGGCCGCCCTGTTGAGCTTTGCCCCCCAGAGGTTGCTGGGTAACCAAGGAGTAGGGACCGGTGGAGCGGGCGTGGATTTTGTCGTCTACCAGGTGCACAAGCTTGAGGATGTATGCCCTGCCAACGGTTACCGGCTGATCAAAGGGCTCGCCGGTGCGGCCATCAACCAATTGAATTTTGCCGGGATTATCGGGGTTATAAACCCAGTCTTTGCCAGGCTGCTTCCTGGCTTCCTCCAGATACATCTGAACGGTTTCCCGCGATTTTTCTGCGCCGTGCATTTCATCAAAAGGCACGATCTTGAATCGGGAATGGAGGTTATCTGCAGCCCAACCCATTAGGCATTCGAAAACCTGGCCCACATTCATGCGGCTAGGTACGCCAAGGGGATTGAGCACGATGTCTATGGGGGTGCCATCGGGCAGATAAGGCATATCTTCAAGGGGAAGAATGCGGCTGATGATGCCTTTATTGCCATGGCGACCGGCCATTTTATCGCCAACTTGAATCTTGCGGCGCTGGGCAACGTAAACACGCACCACCATGTTTGCCCCCGGAGGCAACTCGTCACCCTGTTCGCGGGTGTAGATGCGAACGTCTACAACCCTACCTCTTTCTGTATTAGGAACCCTCAGGGAATTATCACGAACATCACGGGCTTTTTCGCCAAATATGGCCCTTAGAAGTTTCTCCTCAGGGGGTTGATCCGATTCACCTTTAGGGGTAACTTTACCCACCAAAATATCACCACTTTCAACGAAAGCACCAATTCTAATAATACCCATTTCATCCAAGTTGCCAAGGCTTTCCTCAGCCACATTAGGAATCTCCCTGGTTATTTCCTCAGGTCCCAGCTTTGTTTGGCGAGCCTCAATTTCATACTTTTCAATGTGTACAGATGTGTATAAATCTTCGCGTACTAATCGCTGGCTTACAAGGATTGCATCCTCATAGTTGTAGCCTTCCCATGGCATATACGCCACCAATACATTCTGACCAAGGGCAATTTCACCACCTTCGCAAGCGGAGCCATTTGCTAAAACCTGACCAGCTATAACCTTATCGCCCTGGCCAACGATTGGCCTTTGGTTTAAACAAGTATCTTGATTTGAACGCTGATACTTTTGAAGCAGGTGATAGTGATCATTTCCCTGATCATCACGAACAATGATTTGGGTTGAATCAACAAATACAACTTCACCATTAACATTGGTGATCGGCACCATTCCCGAATCCCTCGCCACTTGGGTTTCCAAGCCAGTGCCAACAAGAGGTCGCTCGGGCCTAAGTAAAGGCACTGCCTGCCTTTGCATGTTTGAGCCCATCAGAGCCCGGTTGGCGTCATCGTGCTCCAAGAAAGGAATCAGGGAAGTAGCAACTGAAATCACCTGAACAGGTGACAACTGCACATAGTCCACCTGATTTGGGGGCACCGTTTCAAAATCTTGGCGATAACGAACAGGCACCAACTCAGCGGTAATTTTTCCATCTGAATCAGTTGCCACATCGCCGGGGGCAACCCTGCATTCATCTTCTAAATCGGCGGCGATATAAATAGGGTCGCCGGTTTTAATTACATGGCCATTTTCCACCCGCCAAAATGGTGTTTCAATAAATCCATATTCATTAACCCTTGCATGGGTAGCCAATGAACCAATAAGGCCAGCATTAGGACCTTCCGGTGTTTCAATTGGACAAATGCGCCCGTAGTGGGAAGGGTGAATATCACGTACGGCAAAGCCAGCTCTCTCTCTAGTAAGTCCCCCGGGGCCAAGGGCGCTAATACGCCTTTTGTGGGTAAGTTCTGCCAGGGGATTTGTTTGATCCATAAACTGACTTAGCTGGCTAGAACCAAAGAATTCTTTGATCGCTGCCACTAGAGGCTTAGGATTAACCAATTGGGCGGGTGTTAATGAATCGGTTTCACCAACAGTCATCCTCTCTTTAATAATTCGCTCGAGTCGGTTTAAGCCAACCCTCACCTGATTTTGAAGTAATTCACCAACGGAACGAACGCGGCGGTTACCAAGGTGATCAATGTCGTCGAGGGTGGCGCCACCCACATCTAATTCTAGATTGATTAAGTAATCAATCGTTGAAAGCACATCCTCAGGGGTGAGTGTTCTTACCGCATCGGGGATTGTGAGGCGTAATTTTTTATTGATTTTGTATCTGCCAACCCTACCAAGGTCGTAACGCTTGGGGTCGAAAAAGCGACTGTGCAATAGCTGTTGACCACCACTAACAGAGGGTGGTTCCCCCGGCCTTAGCTTTTTATAAAGCTCGAGAAGCGCTTGATCCTCAGAGGAAATTCCTTCTTCGTTAGCCGCTTCAATAGACTTACGGTAATACTCAGGATGGCGTAATTTATCGAGAACATCGTTATCAGATAGGCCGATAGCCCGCATCATTACATGGGCATTAATTTTGCGGGTTTTATCAACACGCACATGCAACAAATCGTTCTTATCAGTTTCAAACTTGAGCCACGCTCCACGATTAGGTATTAAACTAGCATTGTAGGTTTTACGACCATTCTTATCCTGTTCATCCTTAAAATATACGCCGGGACTGCGTACAATTTGATTAACGATTACCCTTTCGGCACCGTTAATAATAAACGTACCCCTTTCAGTCATCAGAGGCAACTCGCCAATGAAAACCTCTTGCTCTTTGATTTCGCCAGTTTCCTTATTAACCAATCGACAGGTTACATACATCTGGGAAGCAAAAGTTGCATCCCTACGCTTCGCCTCTTCCACATCATGGCGAGGACGCTTTAGACGATACTCCGTGCCAACAAAATGGAGCTCAAGTTTGCCGGTGTAGTCGGTTATTGGCGAAAAGCTGTCAAGCTCCTCGATCAAACCTTTCTCTAAAAACCATTTAAAACTCCCGCGTTGTACCTCCACGAGATCAGGGAGGTAGGTGGCAGTCTTGGCGACTTGAATCGCGCTGCTCATGCGTAGACCTGCAGAACGGAAGTGGAATAAAAACTGTTGATAAAAGCCCTTGCTCTCACATCTGCGCATCGCCAAGCCAAGGGCCGCCCCCCACGTGAGCAGGGGGCGGCCTTGATCAGCAATTGCTCAATGGATGGAGACCAGGGGAACCTTCGGCAACAAAGCCCGCGAAGTCGGAGGCCAATGGTTGATCTTACCCAGATGCCCCCCGGTTCTGTCAAGGAAGATGTCGGGAAAGCGAAACCTAGGCAGGAGCCTGATAAGGCAATGCAAAAAGCTGGGCCGCATTGGCACTGCTTTGTAGGCACACCTGCTCAAGGCTCTCACCCCTTAATTCAGCTACCCGCTCAGCCACATGGAGCACCATTGCCGGTTCATTTCGTTTGCCGCGCCTGGGCACGGGCGACAGGAATGGGCAGTCGGTTTCCACTAGGTAACGCGTTGCCGGCACCTGGCGGGCGCATTGGTGGGTTTCTTGGGCTTTTGGAAAGGTAACTGTGCCGCTGAAGCTGATAAATAAACCGAATTCCAGGAACAACTCCATCTCCGCGGCTGTTCCCCCCCAGCAGTGCATCACCCCGGATATTTGATGGCCCTTGCTTTTGCGGGATTGCAGTAAATCCACCATTTCCGCTGCCGCATCGCGGCAATGGATGATCACCGGCAACTGCAACTCTTCAGCCAAATTCAATTGAGCCGTGAGCATCTGCAACTGATCTTGCAAATTCGTAGCTCGATATAAATCAAGTCCTAGTTCACCAATGGCCACCACCCTGCTATCAGCAAGGGCTGCTTCCCTCAAAACATCAACCGTATTGCTTGCCCAATGCTGGGGATCGAGGGGATGAACGCCAACTGAATAGCGCAATTCAGGGAAACGATCAGCTAGGGCTCTAATGCCAGGGATTTCAGCCGGTTCAACGCAGGCATGCAGCAGAGCGCAAACCCCGGCCTTACGCCATCGCTCAGCCACTACCGCTAGGTCGTCGTCAAATTCCCTAAAAACGATGTGACAGTGGCTGTCGATTAGTGGCAACAGGGGTTGAACCGTCACTTTTAAGGATCAAGAAATATCAGATCCGATTATGGAATTAAACCGCTGTTGTTGGCGCAGCGAGTTCTTGTGTTGCTTTTTTTACCGCTGCACTCAAGCGTGATTTTTGATTTGCACCGGTATTGCGATGCATCACACCCACTTTCACAGCCTTATCGATTTTGCTGAAGGCAGCGCTCAGAGAATCCTGCACAACCACTTTGGATTCAGCCCCGGGCTTGCTGCCATAGGCCTCACAGGCGCTGAAGCAACGCTTCATCAGGGTGCGCAACGCAGATTTGTAGGTGCGGTTTTGCAACCTGTTGCGCTCTGCAATCTGGATGCGCTTCTCAGCAGACTTGTTATTGGCCACAGGGGGTTCTCGGCGCGGAACGGCAAACGAAAATCCTAGCGCCTTGCATACCCATCAAAGGGTAACTTGATTTAAAGAGCTCAATTACGCAGCCATGTTGCTGAAGCTACTAAGCGATCCAAGGGCAGCAGCCCCATTGCTGGTGGCCATTGAAAACCGCACAGAAAGCCCCAAATTGCAAGAGGTGCGTTTCACAGTTGATTCGATCATCGAACGGGTTAAACGAGAGGGCGACAAGGCGCTTAGGGATTACACCGAACGTTTTGATGGGGTAGCCATCAATGAATTGCGGGTGCCCCCAGAGGCCCTTGAGCGGGCATGGCAACTCACTCCCGCCCCTCTACAACAGGCGCTGCAGCTTGCAAATGAAAGGATCCGCGCTTTTCATCTTCAACAATTGCCAAACAACCTGGAGATAAATGGCCCCTACGGCGAAACGCTTAAACGTCGTTGGCGGCCGGTGCATCGGGCGGGCCTATACGTGCCAGGTGGCCGAGCCTCCTACCCAAGCACCGTATTGATGAACGCCATCCCTGCCCTCGTGGCTGGGGTAAAGCAGAGGGTGATGGTTACCCCACCGGGCGCCGATGGTGAAATCAATCAAACGGTTCTAGCGGCCGCCCACTTGGCCGGCATTGATGAGATCTACCGAATTGGGGGCGCCCAGGCAATTGCAGCCCTTGCCTTTGGCACCGAGAGCATTGCTCAAGTTGATGTGATTACTGGGCCGGGCAACTTATATGTAACCCTGGCCAAAAAAGCAGTATTTGGGCGGGTTGGCATCGACTCCCTAGCGGGCCCAAGCGAGGTTTTAATCATTGCCGACGACAGTGCAGACCCAGTTTTGGTGGCCGCAGATCTACTAGCCCAAGCGGAACACGATCCCCTCGCAGCTGCCATCTTGCTAACCACCAGCCCGCAGCTGGCCCAAGCCGTGCCGCTTGAAGTTGAAAGGCAACTGGAAAACCACCCTAGGAAGGAACTAACCAGTGCTTCGATTCGCGATTGGGGCTTAGTAGTGCTCTGCAACAGCATTGAAGAGGCGGCAGAGTTATCCGATCGCTTCGCACCTGAACATTTAGAGCTACAAGTTAAAGATCCTGAAGCCCTGGCAGATCGCATTCAACAAGCTGGCGCCATCTTTTTGGGTAAATACACACCTGAAGCAGCTGGGGATTATTTAGCGGGGCCAAATCACACCCTGCCCACCTCCGGTACTGCTCGCTTTAGCGGTGCCCTAAGTGTTGAAACATTTATGCATCACACTAGTTTAATCGGCTTTAATCAGAGGGCATTGCAAGCAACCGGGCCAGCAATAATGGAGCTTGCCGCCAGCGAGGGGTTGCACAGCCACAGGGAATCCGTGCGGTTACGTTTAGAGATTAACCCTTAGCCAAATCTCTAACTCTCGGCATTCCATCAATAATTTCACCTACTAAAACTTGATCGGCAAGATTAATAAATAGGCCATTTTCCAGAACCCCTGGCAAGTTATTTATTGCTAATTCTAAATCTGCCGGTTCATTAATACCGCCTGCAAACTTAACGTCCAACACTAAATTACCCTGGTCGGTAACCACGGGGCCCGCCTTTTTTACAGCCATGCGCAGCTGAGCCTCCCCGCCCATGCTGTTCAACTGGGCTTGCACCTGACGCCACGCCCCAGGCAACACCTCCACAGGCAATGGGAACTCAAGATTGAGGGTTTGCACAAGTTTGCTGGCATCAACCACCACCACAAATCGCTCAGCCCTAACGGCTACCAGCTTTTCCTGCACATGGCAGGCACCACCACCCTTAATTAATTGAAAACCAGGATCTACTTCATCTGCGCCATCTATGGCTAGATCAATGCGATCAACAGCATTTAGAGCCTGGAGCGGAATGCCTAACTCAGCGGCAAGCACCTCCCCCTGAAACGAGGTGGTAACACCAACTAAATCCTTTAAGCGGCCATCTTTCAGGCGGGCTCCCAGTTCTTTAATCATTAAAGCCGCGGTAGAGCCAGAGCCAAGCCCAAGCACCATTCCACTGCTGATTTGATCCACCGCGGCCAGAGCCACGGCCTGCTTCATCTGATCTTGCAGAGTTGTCATCGCTTCTTCTTTGGTTGGGCCGAACCTAGCAATGGAAGCCATTAGGCACCTCTTATCCCTGGGCCGCTGCTTCCGGCAGGGGTGCAGGACGAATGGGCAATTTCAGGCTTTCTTCACCGCGCAATACTTCTAAGTCCAACGCTTCACCAACCTTTGAACCCTCCACCACCGCCAATAGATCAGCGGGTGCATGAACTGGTTTTTGGCCGGCAGAGATAACCAAATCACCCCGATGAAGGCCCGCTTTTGCTGCAGGACTCTGGGGTAATACCTGTTGAACTAAGGCGCCATCCCGCTCAGGTAGCTGCAGGAGAGCATTGGGATCGGAATTATGGTCTCTGGCTTTGCTAGCCGTTAAGGGCACCAGCTGCAAGCCCAAATAGGGATGCACAACGGGAGTGCCCGTTGCCAAGCTTTGAGCCACCCCGCGGGCCAAATTAATCGGTATGGCAAAGCCCAATCCAGCACCAGGCCCAGCCCGCACAAGAGTATTGAGGCCAATCACTTCCCCTGCCTCATTTAATAGCGGCCCCCCTGAATTTCCTGGATTGATGGCGGCATCAGTTTGGATTAACTCCAATCTTTTATCGGTAAAGCCAAGGCTTGAAATATTGCGGTGCAAACTGCTAACAATGCCGAGGGTCACTGTGCTGTCTAGGCCGTAGGGATTACCCAAAGCGATGGCCCAATCCCCTGGAGCCAAATCATTCGAATCACCCAATGCAGCTGGTTTAAGACCTTTCGTGCCATCTGGAAGCCGCACTACTGCCAAATCAGTTACGGGGTCTGTACCCACAACAGCGCCATCGAGTTGACGTCCATCAGCAAGCGTTACCTGTACGCGGTCAGCCCCATCAACCACATGGTTATTGGTTAATACCAAGCCATCGGCTGAAATCAACACTCCAGAACCCTGACCATTTTCCCGGTGGCTACTGGGTAGATCTCCGAATAATTCCCGCAGCAAGGGATCTTCCAAACCTGGCTCAAAGCCGCGATTGCGAACCTCACGCTCGGTATCAATGCGAACCACCGCAGGGGCGGTTCTGGCAACAGCTTGGGCCACAAAACCATGCTCAGCAAAAGCTGGAGCAGGCTTCACCAAGGCAATCCCAAGGCAATAAATAATCGCTAAACAAACCCGCAGCAATTGTTTTAAAACCAATACTGCATGAGCCTAGTTAGGCCAGCGCAGCAGTGTTTCACGCCAACTGCCATCGCCTTCCAATTCTAAAAAACGGCCCCCACATTGATGAGGCAAACCCAAAGGGCACATTTGGGTGGGATTGAACTGGATCAAGCTTGATGGGCAACCAAGCAAAACGGTTTCAGCCCAAAGGTTGCGGCGATGCTGATGGATATGTCCCATCAAGACGATTTTAAGTGGTGCAAGATCGGCCAATGCAGTGAGCAAAGCCTCACCCTCCCGCTGATCTTCAGGGGGATGATGCAAAGCCACAATCAAGGGATTTTTTTGTTTGCACAAGGCTGGTTTCTGTTTGCTCAAGGCAGTTGTTGCCCATTGCAGCTGGCTTTGCGAAACCCAACCATCAACCGCCCCAGGCCAGTGGCTATCCAAGATCAACAGGTTCCACTCGCCTAAAGAAATCAAAGCCGGAGCAACCTGGGCCGTTCGTGCTAAGCAACACCTCAATAACTGGGGATGGTCGTGGTTGCCGGCAAGGAGGGCCGTTGGCAAGGCAAATGCTTCTAAAACATCCCGCAGCATTCCATAGCCAGCCCAGCTTTCGTCTTGACACAAATCACCAGTTAGCAGCAATAAATCAGGTGGGCGTGGGATCTGGCTTAGGGCCATTTGTAAACCACGCTTAAAGTTCACCAAGGGCTGCACACCTCGATACCAGCCGCTGGGATTGGCCAGCAGGTGGGGATCGCTGAGCTGAAGCAAAGAAACGGTCATAAAAAAACCGTTATGGCCTGATAGGGGACTTAACCTTTAGGGATCAGCTTTTAAATCTTGGCTAACCCTGCCCAAGTCTGCCCTTTGTGTAATGCAACGATCGACCCAGCCTTGGGGTCGGCCAATGAAGTGCGCTTTAGCGCCGGTGCCAACGGCAGCCGAGCAAAACTATGGGCACGGGTATGCCAATACGCCCAGGAAAGGGGGGGATGCATTAATTCAAACCCCGCCTTACGCAGTGAGCCAAACCCCACAGACTTCTACGGTGAAGCCCCTCCCATTGAGCTCAACCCTTAAGATCTTGATGTGCCCGGCAGGCATTCCAAAACCTTGAGCCCCTTGGCTGAAGGTTTTGGGCAATCGTTAACAACTTGCGATTGCGGGGCCGGGAGGCCCCTCGAGTTCCCTGCCCTTGGCCCATCCCCTAATTACCCCCCTTGAAAAGCTCGCGTCTAGCGTTGCTTTTCCAATGGGGTTTTGCATCGAAACCGTTGCTCTACATAGCCATCGCAACCCCCAAGCTTTAGTTATTGCATTGGCTAGAAGCAATGGCACTGGCATCAGCCTCGATGATTGCGCCACTTTTAGTGGTGCTTTTAGCGAAGCGTTGGAATCGGAATCCCTAATCCCTGGGGCCTATGTTCTTGAAATAACCAGCCCTGGGGTGGGGGAAGTGCTTCAAGATGATCGGGATTTCCGCAGTTTTCGCGGTTTTCCTGTGAGTGTTCTGCATCGGGACAGCTCCGGCACTGAACTTCGCCGCGAGGGCTCCTTACTCGGCCGTGATGCCGAAGCAGTGGAGATCAATCTTCGGGGCCGAATTGTGCGAATTCCAATACCAGAGGTACTCGAAGTTCGCCTGAGTAGCCCCGAAACCTAACCCCCTTACATACCAATTTTTCTTTTCTTCCCACACTCCGAGAATTTTAGTTATGGCGCTCGTAATGTTGCCGGGTTTATCAACCCTAATCGACGACATCAGCGAAGAGAAAAAGCTACCTCCAAACGTTGTGGAAGCAGCATTGCGCGAAGCGCTATTGAAAGGCTATGAACGTTATCGACGCACGCTTTATTTGGGCATTAGTGAAGATCCATTTGACGAGGAATATTTTAGCAACTTCGACGTTGGTTTAGATCTAGACGAAGAGGGTTTTCGCGTTCTTGCTTCTAAAATAATTGTGGAAGAAGTTGAAAGTGAAGATCATCAAATAGCACTTGAAGAAGTTCAACAGGTTGCAGATGACGCTCAACTTGGCGACACAGTTGTATTAGATGTAACCCCGGAAAAAGATGAATTTGGCCGCATGGCAGCCGCTGCCACCAATCAGGTATTAGCCCAAAAGCTAAGGGATCAACAAAGACGAATGATCCAGGAAGAATTTGCAGACCTGGAGGATCCAGTACTCACTGCACGGGTTATACGTTTTGAACGACAGAGCGTAATTATGGCTGTTAGTAGCGGCCTTGGCAGACCTGAAGTGGAGGCAGAACTCCCCCGCAGAGATCAACTGCCAAATGATAATTATCGGGCTAATGCCACTTTTAAGGTATTTCTTAAAGAGGTTTCAGAAATTGCAAGGCGTGGCCCTCAAATGTTTGTAAGCCGCTCCAATGCAGGCCTTGTAGTTTATTTATTTGAGAATGAAGTACCTGAAATCCAAGAGGGTTCAGTGCGAATAGTTGCCGTTGCCAGAGAAGCTAATCCACCATCAAGAGCTGTGGGCCCTCGCACAAAGGTTGCTGTTGACAGCGTTGAGCGCGAGGTAGACCCGGTTGGTGCTTGTATTGGTGCCCGCGGCTCTCGAATTCAACAGGTTGTAAACGAATTGCGGGGTGAAAAAATTGATGTGATTCGTTGGTCTGCTGATCCAGCTCAATATCTTGCCAATTCGCTCAGCCCTGCACGGGTGGAAATGGTGCGATTAGTAGATCCAGAAGGGCAACATGCCCATGTGCTTGTGCCGCCCGATCAACTCAGTTTGGCGATCGGCAGGGAGGGGCAAAATGTGCGGCTTGCCGCTCGCTTAACCGGCTGGAAAATAGATATTAAAAATTCAACTGAATACGACCAACCCTCCGAGGACGAAAAAGTTGCTGAACTTATCGAATTGCGTCAAGAGGATGAACGTCAACAAGCTGAAGCTGAAGCGCGTTTAGAGGCGGAGCAAGCAACCCGCGCCGAAGAGGATGCACGTTTGCGTGAGCTCTATCCCATCGAAGAAGATTATCTCGAAGATGCCAATGGCGAAGAACAATCAACTGAGGTTCGGTGAACCTAATGGCCACTCTCCGACGCTGCATTTCCTGTCGTAGCCTGGTTGATCGCCAGCACCTATGGCGAGTGGTGCGACTAGCGGGGGGCGCAGGTGTGCAGCTTGACCAGGGCATGGGCCGTTCGGCCTATCTCTGCCAAACGCAGCCATGCCTGGAAGATGCACGCAAACGGCGAAAATTACAACGGGCCCTACGGGTGAACGTTGAGGACGCCGTTTACAGCACCCTCGCCGCAAGGCTGGGGCAGAGGGATTCGGCCTTTTCGGCAACCCTTCAGGCAATATGAATACCGTCCCGTCATTGTGACGGGCACGGAGGCACATGGTGCCCCGTCCATTGGAGACCTGCATGACGAGCGGCGGCAAAGTCCGGATCTATGAGCTATCGCGAGACCTTGGTCTCGACAACCGAGATGTGCTCGAGGCTGCGGAGAAGCTGTCGATTGCGGCGAAAAGCCACAGCAGCTCCATCAGCGATGGCGAAGCAGCCAAAATTCGCACCCTTTTAAAGGGCCAAGCGGCTCCAGCAGCCAGCAAAATCCTCACGGTTAAAAAAGCAACTGCCGATGGCCCCTCAGCACCAGTGGCTGTTGTGAGTGCCCCAGCCAAGCCAGTGGTGGTTGCCAAACCGGTGGTGGTCGCCAAGCCTGTGGTGCCTGCCAAGCCAGTGGTGCCTGCCAAACCGGTGGTGGTCGCCAAGCCTGTGGTGCCTGCCAAACCGGTGGTGCCCGCCAAGCCAGTGGTGCCTGCCAAACCGGTGGTGGTCGCCAAGCCAGTGGTGGTCGCCAAGCCAGTGGTGCCCGCCAAGCCAGTGGTGCCTGCCAGGCCATTGGTGGTTCCGAAGCCAGTGGTGGTTCCGAAGCCAGTGGTGGTCGCCAAGCCAGCGGTGCCTGCCAGGCCAGTGGTGGTTCCGAAGCCAGTGGCCACGATCAAGCCTCCAGCGCCAAAGCCTGTGGTGATTTCAAAACCAGCAAGGCCCACAGCCGCACTGGGAAAATCGCAACCCAGTCGCCCCGGTCAAACAACCACCAGGGGTGGTGATCAAAACCGTCCAGCGGTACCCATGCGTGCCGCAGCGCCGCAACGCCCCCCTGCCCCACAAAGACCAGGCGCACCAGTTATCAGAGCGGGAGCACCAGCCCAACCCCGTCGCGGTGAACCCGACGGTCGCCCTCCAGCTTCATCGCTGGAATTGGTTGGTAAACCAATGCGACGGGATCCGGCCGCCCCTCCCACAAGGCCAGGGCCCAGCGCCATGCGTAAGCCAGTGGCACCTGGCGAATTGATGCAACTCCAGAAACCTGGAGCCCCACGGGGACCCGCCCCCGAGGGGCCTAGGCGTGTTGTACCAACCAGGCCAGGCAGTGAAGCGCCAACACGCCCAGGGGCACCTACTGCGCCCAATGCGCCCCCCAAGCGGCCAGGATTTCGTCCAGCTGCTGCCCCAGGTACTGCCGCTGGCAAACCACGGCGCCCTGATTGGGACGACAGCGCCAAATTGGAAGCATTGCGCAGCCGCACGCCCCAAAAGCAACGCCAAAAAGTTCACATCATTGGTGAAAATGACGACTCCTTAACTGCTGAAACCAGTGGTTTTGCCGGAGAGCAGGAAGCAGTTGTGCTTCAAGCCAGTCTTGCAAGACCCAGCAAACCAAGGGTTTCGCCCAGCAGTGGGGGAGCAAAACCAGTTGCCTTACGCCGCCGCAAAAAAGAAACCACCCGTCAAAGGCAACGGCGCCGGGCAATGGAATTGCGTGCCGCCCGTGATGCCAAACAGGTAAGGCCTGAAATGCTCGTTATTCCTGAGGGAAATCTCACCGTTCAGGAATTAGCAGACATGCTTAGTGTTGAGAGTTCCGAAATTATTAAATCCCTATTTTTCAAGGGAATTATTGCCACTGTTACCCAAACCCTCGACCTCTCAACAATCGAGACAGTATCCGAGGAATTTGGTGTTCCTGTTCTTCAAGACGATGTTGAAGAAGCGGCAAAGAAAACCGTTGAAATGATCGAGGCAAGCGACCTTGAGCACCTAATTCGCAGGCCGCCGGTGGTAACGGTGATGGGCCACGTAGACCACGGTAAAACCAGCCTTCTTGATGCGATTAGAAAAACCCGTGTGGCCGCAGGTGAAGCTGGTGGCATTACCCAACACATCGGTGCCTATCAAGTGGATGTACCCCACGGGGATGAACAGCGCACAGTTACTTTCCTAGATACCCCTGGCCACGAAGCCTTCACGGCCATGCGGGCTCGAGGCACAAAGGTAACCGACGTTGCCGTGTTGGTGGTTGCAGCAGACGACGGCGTACGACCCCAAACCCTTGAAGCAATTAGCCATGCTCGAGCGGCTGAAGTTCCTATTGTGGTGGCCATCAACAAGGTTGATAAAGAAGGCGCCCAACTTGATCGAGTAAAACAAGAACTTTCGGATCAGAATCTCCTGCCAGAAGATTGGGGTGGTGACACGGTGATGGTGCCCGTAAGTGCACTTAAAGGAACCGGAATTGATTCCCTTTTGGAAATGATTCTTTTAGTTACCGAGGTAGAAGATCTAAAGGCAAATCCAGATCGAATGGCCAAGGGAACTGTTATAGAAGCCCACCTCGATAAAGCCAAGGGTCCTGTGGCCACACTCCTAATTCAAAACGGCACCTTGCGTCCTTCGGATGTTTTGGCGGCAGGCCCGGTATTGGGCAAGGTGAAAGCGATGGTAGACGACACTGGCAAACGGGTAAAACAGGCTGGTCCCTCATCGGCAGTTGAGGTGCTGGGCTTCAGTGAGGTGCCGGCAGCAGGGGATGAATTTGAGGTTTATACCGATGAGAAAGCAGCCAGGGCAGTGGTTGGTGATCGCGCTAGCGAAGCCAGAGCCACCCGTTTGGCCCAGCAGATGGCATCAAGGCGGGTATCACTTACTTCGATGTCTGGCCAAGCAAGCGAAGGTGAACTCAAGGAGCTCAACTTAATACTTAAGGCTGATGTTCAAGGTAGTGTGGAGGCAATTCTTGGCATGCTTGAACAACTGCCCCAAGGGGAGGTTCAAGTGCGAGTTCTACTCTCCGCCCCTGGTGAGATCACCGAAACAGATGTGGATTTAGCCTTTGCATCTGGTGCTGTAATTATTGGCTTTAACACCTCTTTAGCATCTGGAGCCAAACGGGCTGCGGAAGCAGCTGGGGTTGATGTTCGCGATTACGATGTTATCTACAAACTTCTAGAGGATATTCAGCTTGCCATGGAAGGCCTGCTGGAACCTGAATTGGTGGAACAACCCCTTGGCGAAGCTGAAGTGCGGGCAGTATTCAGCATCGGTAAGAGTGCAGTTGCTGGTTGTTATGTAACCAGTGGTAGCTTGCAAAGAAACTGTAAATTCCGCCTATTCCGCGGCAAACAACAGGTTTATGCCGGCGATCTTGATTCACTAAAACGTGTTAAAAATGATGTTAAAGAAGTAAATACAGGCTTTGAATGTGGCATCGGCTGCGATCGGTTTGCCGATTGGCAAGATGGTGATCGCATAGTGGCTTACAAAATGGTCACCCAACGCCGTACCCTTAGTAGCTAATGGCTGCTTGGCGGCCGCTGCTCAGCCTTGGCTTGCTCCCGTTGGAATTGTTGCTGCTGCAACTAATACTTGCCGCAAGCGATCCGGGGCCGGCGCCAAAGTTAGAAATACTTTTGCTATGGGCAATTGCTATTTTGCTGCCTCAAATACTAAGCGGATTAAATAAACTTTTGTTATTTAGTACTGCCCTAATTCAATTGCCAATTTTGATCTGGTTTGATCAACGGGCTGGGTCATTTAATGAGCTCACCCCCTGGCAAGGGCAAAGCCGCACCGAAAGCTTGCTTTGGGCTTTTGGTTTACTACTGCTAATTCAATGGCAATTCCGCCCGCTTTTACGTTTCGCGATTGCGATCAAACCAGATCAAACCAGCACTGAGCAACAAAGCAGCCACTTGGATGCCGAGATCAGTGAGGGGGACCAAACCACCGCTGGCACCGCGCATAGCCATGGTGGCGGCTCCAACGGCAGCGGAGGCGAAAAGGGCAAACCAGAGGGCCCTGCGCAGGCTTCTCCAGGGGGTGCGAGCCTCTTGGAGTAGCCGTTTGCGTAACTCTGGATCTAAGCGAGAAGGATCTATCATTGGGAAAGTGATTGCTTTTGCGATGCTAATTTGGTTGTTATGCCGGTGTAGCTCAGGGGTAGAGCAACTGATTCGTAATCAGTAGGTCGCAGGTTCAAATCCAGTCACCGGCTTATAGAAAACATGCCTTCAAATGAAACCAAGCTATCAATTGAGAATTGGTTTAGCCGGTTTGGGTCGATTTGGCATCATGCATGCCAAGGTATTGAGCTCAATGGCAAATGTTGAATTATTAGCTATTGCTGAAACACGCCCCGAACAACTAGAGGAAATTGGTGAGCTTTATGGTGTTAAACATCGATACAAAGAAGCAGAAGAACTAATCAAGGATCCTGATCTTGATGCAATCGTAATCGTAACCCCCAACGATCAACATGAGCAACATTGTTTGCAAGCACTTGCCACAGGCAAACCTGTATTCATAGAAAAACCACTTGCCTCAAATTACAAAAATGCTAAAAACTTAAAACAGGCTGCCGAAAGTAGTGGCTCAATACTACAGGTTGGCCTCATATTAAGATATGAACTCAATCATAGAATCATCCATCAGCAAATCCATCAAAAAGATCTTGGCGAGCTGATTTCCATCCGTACTAAACGGAATTTAAGCCGTTCTTGGTTTACAGCAACGGCAGAGAAAGTACACACCATTTATGAATCATCAATTCATGATCTAGATTTATTACTATGGCTCACAGGAAGCAAACCAATTAGTGTATTTGCCCATGAGCGCCGATTGGGCAATTACTTATCACCAGAGGCCTGCATTGCCTTGATAAAGTTTGAAAATGGCTGCATTGGCATTACAGAAACCAGCTGGTTTGTTCCCCCAGGGGCGCCTACAAATGTTACCACTAGCAACTGGAACGGCTGCATTGATGCCGAATTAGTGGTTGTGGGCAGCAACAAAACAGTGCAGCTGCGATCACTAGATAGCCCCTTAAAAATATGGGATTCATCGGGAAGCAGCTCACCAGATAGCATTCTGTGGCCGGAATATAACGGTAGGATTTATGGAGCATTGCGAGAAGAATTAGATGATTTCGTGAAATGCGCAAGCCAGGGGATTAAATCAGAAACAGCTAATCTTGAAGATGCCATAAATGGCCTGCAACTGGCAGATGCGATTATTGAATCGGCTCGCATTGGCACTCCGATTATTATGAACCAGCAAAGCGGCTAAGCATTAACACTCTCAATTGCCAGCTGGATTTGTTTCAATCGCAATTCTGAATCACCAACCAATTCGATCAACTTTAGCTTTTCAAAGGCTGGCAACAGATCAAACAAACCATCTCTATATATCTGCTTAAAGATCATATCCACGCTATTGCGATATTCCAGGTCGGGGGGCCTGATTCCGTCATCCTCCATGGGCACGGGCCACTGCTCAGAAATAGGTATAAAAGCAAGAATGTCAAGATGATCCAAAGATTCTCGAACAGCATCTACCATCGTTAGCACAAACTCCTTATCTATATCCGTTGTGGTTTGGAATGCGGTGTATTGAGAATAGGCAAGATAGTCAATCGGACAGCGATCAAATATTACATTGCATTCACTAGAATCATATTTATGCAACCTACTAATACTATAGAATAGTTGCAAGCCATTATGCAACCTAGTTGACTTGTCTTGAAAGGCAATTTCATAGGGACCATTAAAAGATAGAACCCTATAGGGCTCATCCTCCCATAAATAATCAGGATTGGAATTAAGCCAGTCCCTAACCACTGTTGATTTACCAAGCGAATGGGAACCAGAAATTGCAATGCGCATAATTTTCTAATTAAGCCTGCAGAAACCCTCGGGCGGCAGCCCGGCCCATAACAATAGCTCCGGCCAGCAGCTCACCTGCTCAAATATCCATTGATGGCCAGCACTATTGCAATGGATCCCATCACTGCAAAGACGTTTAGACCATTCCAATGGCACATTTTCAGTGGCGCTTATCTCTCCATTCCAAAGCCTTAGAAATGGCACATTTGCCCCTAAACAAGCTTCCTCAATTAGATGATTGTAATGATCCAGATCACGATTTAAATACCATAAACAATTAGCAAAAGGCATCACCGCTTCATTAACTGGCGTTAGCCCCACCACGAAAACCGGCGCCAAACATTTTGCATTTATCAACAGCTGCTCAAAGCCAAATAGGAAAGCAGCAGGATCTAATTGCTGCCTGCCGTCACATCTACCTATGCGGGCAGCATCATTAATCCCAACAGCAATCAACATGCCTTGGGGCTTTTGACGACGCAACTCACCGCGGACCATGAACTCATTGTTGAGCCGATTACTGAGGCGTTCAAGACCATCGCCTCTCACTCCAAGGTTATATAAAACTGGCGCCTGCAACCTGGGCATCCAATGGCGGCGTAAGCGCTCCACCCAACCGCCACCTTCGCTATCGCCCCAACCGAAGACGCCACTATCGCCAAATGCAATAAATTTCACCGCAGTTTCCATCCTGCCCTGCAGAAGTAGGGGTAACCATTAAAAAGCCCCCGCGGCAGCGGGGGCGATTTCTATTCCTCTAATTAAGCGATTTGCTTAGTTAGTGATCAACCGATTGCAGGGGCGGTTAGGGCTACAGGAGCGCTTTCAGCTGCTGCAAG
>Ga0310334_100022_pt1 | contig 50584 bp, 44 predicted proteins | sample LakMicMIDCLREDC7_FD_195548 | JGI IMG/M metagenome (GOLD analysis project Ga0310334, IMG submission 195548) | Enriched freshwater cyanobacterial communities from Lake Michigan, Michigan, United States - MI23.DCL.RED.C7 (v2) (version 2) | ecosystem: Environmental > Aquatic > Freshwater > Lake...
ACGCCAGAGAGGCCACTGGGTGTCAATTCCGTAAACAGCTGCTTCCGGCTTCCATCGGTAGCCAGCGTGGTGTTGACCACGCCGATGCGATCGGTAAGACCAATTCCTTTGCTGTTGTCAAAGCTGAGATCAAAATCGTTCAAGTTCGGCAAACCCGAACTTCCATCCCAAGAATCCGGCATCTCCCCATCGAGGCCGCTGAAGACAAATAAATCCTTTCCCGATCCTCCAGACACCTGGATTCCCTGTTCATTGGGCGAGAGCCAGGGGCTCCAACGCAGATACATCACATCGTCACCGAGGCCGCCATCCATACCCAAGAATTCACCGGAGCTGATCAAAAGATCGTTGCCATTGCCCCCGGTCACCTGCTCAAATCCCTGCAGGCCGCCGGCCGCACCGCCCTGGATCGCGGTCGATGAGCCCTGGTCAAGGTCCACCGTGACCGGCAGGGTCCAGTTGTGGAACTCCAGCCGGTCGAGGCCATCGCCGCCCAGCAGCATGCCGGTGAGACTGCTGCCCAGCTGCATGATCACAACGTCATTGTTATCACCCACATCGAGTGTTCCAACGTTCGTGTAGTGAACAGCATTGAATGAGCCCTGATTACTTCCGCTGACGCTCACCACGTCGCGGTTCGATCCCGGTCCTGATGCGGCGACCAGGCCGTTATCACCCTGGCCACCATCGAATGATCCATAGGCAAAGCCGTCGGAAAGATAGAGCGTGTCATCTCCTGATCCAGACTTCAGGGCACTGCCCACCAGATTGGACACTCTGAGTTCATTGCTGCCGCTCCCACTGACAATCGTGCTTTGATCATCTGGAGCCGTCTCGAGTAGCAGCCTGTTGTTGCCAGCGCCAAGATCAATCGTTGAATTGAGGATTCTGCCGTTCACAATCAAGGTATCGTCTCCTTCGCCCATCAGGATGCTGGAATCGCGCATGCCAATTCGATCCAGCTCCACCTGGCGGGTGCTACCGGGTTCTAGAAGGCCCAGCTGGTTGCTGAGATCATGGTCAATGCGTGTGTTGATCGCCATATAGTTATTGCCTCCACCGAGATCGACTGAGGTTGTATCCATGCCGATCGCTGTGGCATTGAGCGAAAAACTCCTCAAGCCCGAATCGTTGGCCATGCCACTCAGTTGATTGAGATCGATGCTGAGGCCAAGATCCGGCTGCTTCAAAAACAGTGGGGTTTCGGTTGGTAAATTACCACCATACCAACCACTATTGATCAACAGACTGTCACTACCTCCCCCCATCTTGACGAAACTCGATTTGAGGCCTTCGGTTAACAGGTCGAAACTTAATTTCGCCCCCTCAGGCAGGCCAACAGCCGTGAAGGTCAACCGTTGCAGGGCTTCCACATCCAGCACGTTGGCCCCATCGCCCAATTCGATCGTGCTCTGATCCGCGCCACCGCTGCGGGTGTCGATCGATGCTGATCCGGCTTTGGGGGTTTCCAGCAAGAGGGAAAGGAAATCCTGCGCGGATATCACCACGAGGTCGGTGGCGGTTCCGCCGAGAACCGTGCTGTTCACAATGCCAACGTTGTTCGAGATCAGCTCCAGATCAGCGTCGGAAAGGAGTGAATTGGCCGTTGCAGGTAAGTACAACTCACTGCGCATCTCAAAGACTGGCAAGGTCTGTTCGCGCATGTCAACCACGCTGTCAGCTACGGAGTGCTGGTTGATCAGGCTCTGGCTGATCGCCTTGCCATCCACACTGGTTGCGTCGCTCTGGGAGGTGACCCGCACCAGCACCAACAACATTTGGGGAACCTCATTCGTTCCCGGGAGGTCGGCCGGCTCACGCTCCGGTGGGCCTTCTGGATTGTCTGGGTTATCTGGATTATTTGGATCGTTGGGGACGACTTTGGTGGGGACGAATTCGTTTGGGGCTAACGGATTCGTGACGATTCCCCTTCCCAACTCCGAAGGTTGCGGAATCGGCAGTCCCTCGAAACCGCGTGAGCCTCTGTAGGCGGGAGCGAAATCCTGAGCAAGCGGTGGCGCCTGGACACCTCTGGATCCAGACGAGGAATCAAGCCCCAGACCAATCGGCTGATTGGCGGGGTTGAGGGCATTTCCGGATCCGCCAGCCTGAGGGGCTTGGATGCTGCCGCCGGTTGCGGGGGTGGGCCCTGATGCGCCGCCCAGGCCGACCTCCACGTCTCCCAGGGGAGCGATCGAGATCCGACCCGACGATGTTCGAAAGGGACCCAATCCCCCGTCATCCCCCAGGATCACAGGGCCCGTCGGCCGGCGTAGTCCACCCGCCAGGGCTGCCTGACCCGCATCGAGCAGGTAGAGAAAAACGATGCCGAACGCAGCACCGGTCAGCACGCCTTCGAGCGAAACCCGGCTCCCATCCTTTTTCAGGGAGACGGTATCCGTGAGTTCAGACAGGCTGCCGATGACGGTGCGTCAGTAAACATCAATGATCTCATCTGGCAACCGTTTGAAGCGGCGTTGCCGCCTTTGTGGCGATGCGCATTGATGCGTCCAGCTCAGGGATCTGGACTAGGAGCGATCCCAGCTGATGAAGGCTCCCGGGCGCAGCGACAGCCGCGGACAATGGGCCCCGGCTTCTGTGTTGAGATCGAGCAGTGGCCGGTGCTCCGCGCTGAGATCCTCGCTCGGATGTTCGACCCGGTGGCTGTCGGGTGCCAGCAGGAGGCTGATGCCCTCGCATCCGGGCCAGTTCACCATGATCTGGAGAGCCTCGGCCAGAAGGGGCGCGCTGAGCTCCTCCGTCTCGGCTGACGCGGTCAGCAGGAGGGCGATGCGGGGCTGGTCCAGCAACGCCAGCAGCCGGGGATGGTTCTCCTGCTCCAGCAGCAGCTCCCGCCGTTGGGCCCATGCCCGCAGTTCCTCCATGCGCTCGGCCACGGCCTGGGGGCTGGCCTCGCCGCTCCAGGAGAGCACTGCCGTCAGGCCATGTCGGCCACCATCGGCTTCCGTCCCTGGCTTCGGACCCATCAGATGGCCCAGCTTGTCCTGTTTGGTCTGGAGGTAGGCAGCATTGTGGGCACCCGGATCCATCACCAGCGGCACCCGATCCTCCACCGTGAGGCCGTAGCCACCCAGTCCGGCGATCTTGCGGGGGTTGTTGGTGATCAATCGCAGTCGGTGAACCCCAAGGTCGCTGAGGATCTGGGCACCAACCCCGTAATTGCGAAGGTCCGCAGCAAAGCCGAGCCGTTCGTTGGCTTCGACGGTGTCGAGGCCGCCATCTTGAAGCGAGTAGGCCTTGAGCTTGTTGATCAGACCAATTCCCCTTCCTTCCTGGCGTAAATAGACCACCACCCCTTCACCGGCCGCCTCGATCAGGCGCAGGGCCGCCTCGAGCTGGGGGCGACAGTCGCAGCGGAGTGAGCCGAAGGCATCGCCGGTGAGACATTCCGAATGGACCCGCACCAGCACCGGCCCGCTGGCCTGCTCGGGATGGCCTTTGACAATCGCCACGTGTTCGCTGCCATCGAGTTCGTTGCGGAAGCCGATCGCCCGGAAGGTTCCGAAGGCGCTGGGCATCGCGGCCTCCGCCTGGCGCCGCACAAACCGTTCGGTGTCGAGGCGGTAGCGGATCAGGTCGGCGATCGAGATCAGCCGCAGGCCGTGTTGGCGGGCGTACTCCACAAGCTGGGGGAGCCGCGCCATCGAACCATCGGGGTTCTGGATTTCGCAGATCACCCCCGCTGGATACAGCCCCGCCAGACGCGCCAGGTCAACGGCGGCCTCGGTGTGGCCAGCTCGCTTGAGCACGCCGCCATCCCGGGCCCGCAACGGAAAGATGTGACCCGGCCGTCGCAGGTCGGCGGGGCGGCTTTCGGGGTGGATGGCCACCTGGATGGTGCGGGCCCGGTCCTCCGCCGAGATCCCCGTGCTCACCCCGTTCTCAGGGCCCGCATCCACGCTCACGGTGAAGGCGGTCTGGTTGCTGTCGGTGTTGCGATCCACCATCAGCGGCAGATCCAGGGCATCGAGCCGCTCCCCCTCCATCGCCAAGCAGATCAGGCCCCGGGCCGCGGTGGCCATGAAATTGATCTGTTGCGGCGTGGCGAATTGGGCGGCGCAGATCAGGTCGCCTTCGTTCTCCCGGTTTTCATCGTCCACCACCACGATTGAGTCGCCGTTGCGGATCGCCGCCAGGCCATCGGCGATGGAATCGAACTGCAGCACGGCGATGCCACGGTCGCCTTCCCGGGGGGGAGCAACCGCGGATTCAGGACTCAGGGCCTGGGGAGTGGAGGCGGCTTGGGCCAGGGCCATGGGGTTCGCGCTGACCTGCAGTTATAGAGCCCGGTACGATCCACCGTTCCCTCGGCCCGTTCATGACAGGCACACGCGTCGCGGTGATCGGAGCCAGCGGCTACGGGGGTCTTCAGACCCTGCGCCTGCTCCAGGATCACCCATCCTTCACGGTGACCTTCCTGGGCGGGGAGCGCAGCAGCGGCCGCCGTTGGAGTGATTTGGTGCCCTTCCTGCCCCTGCCGGGCGATCCGGTGGTGCGCACCCCCGATCCCGAAGCGATCGCGGCGTCGGCGGATCTGGCGGTGCTCAGCCTCCCCAATGGTCTGGCGGCGGGGCTGGTTCCCGAGCTCCTCGAACGGGGCGTGAAGGTGGTGGATCTCTCAGCCGATTACCGCTACCGCTCCCTGGCCCAGTGGCAGGAGGTGTATGCGACCGAGGCCCGGGATGTGCCCCGCCAGGACCAGGCCCTCTGCCAGGAGGCGGTGTATGGCTTGGTGGAGTGGGAGGAGGCCCGCATTCGCGCGGCACGTCTGGTGGCTGCCCCGGGCTGCTTTCCCACCGCCAGCCTGCTGGCCCTGCTCCCATTCCTGCAGCAGGGGTTGATCGAACTCTCGGGCATCGTGATCGATGCCAAAACCGGCACCTCCGGCGGGGGCCGGGCCGCCAAGGAAAACCTGCTGCTGGCTGAGGCCTCAGAAGCGGTGTCCCCCTACGGCGTGGTGGGGCACCGGCACACCAGCGAAATCGAACAGATCGCCGGCCAGGCCGCCGGCCAGGCGATCCAGCTCCAGTTCACCCCCCACCTGATGCCGATGGTGCGGGGCCTGCTCGCCACCGTGTATGCGCGCCTTCGGGATCCGGGTCTGACCGCCGACGACTGCACCACCCTGCTCAAAGCGGCCTACCGCCACAGCACCAGCGTGGCTGTGCTGCCGGTGGGCACCTATCCCTCCACCAAGTGGGTGCGCCAGACCAACCGTTGCCTGCTCTCGGTGCAGGTGGACCGCCGCACCGGCCAGCTGATCGTGATGAGTGCCATCGACAACCTGATCAAGGGCCAGGCAGGCCAGGGGGTCCAGTGCCTCAATCTGCTGGCCGGCCTGGAGGCCCACACGGGTCTGCCCCAGCTGCCCTTTTATCCCTGAGAGGTCTGGGCCGCTTGCCCTAAATCCAGCCGAGCGGCGGCCAGGGCCACCGCGTAGGGCAAGATCCGGTGTTCCTGCGCCTGGATCCGGGCGGCCAGGCTGCCATGGTCATCGCCCTGCAGGACGGGCACGGCGGCCTGCACCAGGATCGGGCCAGCATCCACCACCTCCTCCACCAGATGGGCGGTGCAGCCGGTGAGGGTCACCCCGGCGGCCAGGGCCTGGCCCACCGCATCGAGCCCCCGGAAGCTGGGCAGGAGCGAGGGGTGGATGTTCACCAGACGGCCCGGGTAGGCCCCGATCAGCACGGGGGTGACGATCCGCATCCAGCCGGCCATCACCACCAGGTCCACGGCGGATGCCGCAAAGGTGGCCGCCAGCTGCCGGTCGAGGTCCTGCCGCTGCGGATGGTCGCGATGGTCATGGAGACGGCAGGCGATGTCAAGGCGGTCCGCCCGCCGGCGGGCTCCACAGGCGGGATTGTTCACCACCAGCTGCACCACCTCGGCCCGCAGCGGACCACCGCGGCAGGCCCGCACCAGGGCCTCGAAGTTGCTGCCGTGGCCGGAGGCCATCACACCGAGCCGCAGGACCCGATCCGGCCGGGGCCAGCCACGGGAGTCTTCGCCCGCAGAGTGTGGCGTTGGCCACTGGATCGCCAGCTCCGGCTCGCTAGCGTCGTTCCATCCGGTCATGCAGGCCTTGTCCCATCTCTCCATCTTGCCCACGGTGCTCCGAGATGCCGATCTGCTCGAGGCCTGCCTGCGTTCGATGGGCCATAACCCCCAGCGTGATGCCCACCTCCAGGCTTTCGGGGGTGATCGGCGGGCCGTGTTGCTGAAGCTCCAGCTCGATCCCCACACGTCCCTGGGCTGGTGCCGGGATGGGGATGGCTCCCTTGCCTTGGTGGGCGATCTGCAGCGGCTGAGCAGGGCCCGGTCCCTGGAACCCCTGCTCGCCAGGCTCACGCGGGAATATGCGGCCCGTGAGGCCCTGCGACAGGCCCGATGCCACCTGAGCGACGCCCTGGTTCACGTCGGAGACTGATCCCATCGAGCGGCTCCAGCTTCACCTTGATCTGCGGGAACCCCATCAGCATCTGGTGAGGGCCACCCTGCGCTTTTCAACGCGCACTCCCGTCGTTCGCCTGCGGATGCCGGGGTGGACGCCAGGCTCCTACCTGATCCGCGACTACGTGCGGACCCTGGAGGACCTCCAGGTGTGGCAGGGCCATGACCAGTTGCCTGTGGAACGGCTGGAGCCGGCCTGCTGGCAGGTGCGCCCTGCCGCTGGAGTCCCCCTCGAACTTCGCTGGCGCATCCTGGCCACCGACCTATCGGTGCGCACCTGCCATCTCAACGCCGACCATGGCTTCCTCGCCCTGGCCGGCGTGGTGCTCCAGGTGGACGGGGAGCGCTGGAGCCCGATCCGCCTCAGTCTTGATCTCCCACCGTCCTGGCGTCCCTATCTCTCCCTGCCCTCCGATGGGGAGGGCGGCTGGCTGGCCCGCGATTTCGATCACCTGATCGACACCCCCCTGGAGGCGGGTCCCCATGGGTGCCATGCCTTCACCGTGGCCGGCGTGCCGCACCGCTGGGTGGGTTGGGGTGAGGATCTCGTGCAGTCGGATCCCGCCTGGCTGGCCGATGTGGAACGGGTCTGCCTGGCCTGCTGCCGCTTGATGGGGGTGGAGAGGCCTGCGGCGGATTCCTACCTCTTCGTGCTTCACCTCCTGGACCAGGGCTATGGCGGGCTTGAGCACCATGACGCCACGGTGCTGCAGTTCAGCCGACGGGCGCTGGCCGAACCGCGGGGGCGGCGCCAGCTGCTGCAGCTGGTGGCCCATGAATATCTCCACCAATGGAACGTACGGCGGCTGCGACCCGCCGAGCTCACGCCGATCGATTACGACCGCGCCACGGTGGTTCCCACCCTCTGGTTCGCGGAGGGGGTCACCAGTTACTACGACCAGCTCCTGCCCCTGGCGGCCGGTCTCAGCGATGAACAGGATCTGCTCGACGACCTGGGCGCCGATCTCTCCCGCTACCGGCTCACCCCCGGCCGCGCCATCCAGTCGTTGCGGCTCAGCAGCGAGGAGGCCTGGGTAAAGCTTTACCGACCCGATCCCCACAGTGGGGATTGCCAGGTGAGCTATTACCTCAAAGGTGCCGTGCTCGCCCTCGTGCTGGATCTGCACCTGCGCCGACACGGCTCCGCCCTGGCCCTTGTGCTCGGGGATCTATGGCGCAGCCATGGCGTGCAGGAACGGGGTTACCGCTCGTCGGATCTGGTGGCGGCGTTCGTGGCCCACGCCCCCGATCTGTCCACTTTGCTGCCGATTTGGTTGAAAAGCGAGGAAGATCCACCCCTAGACACCTACCTAGAGGACGTGGGACTGGTGCTTTTAGCGGAAACCTCCTCCCACCCCAATCCCGGCTGGCAACTTGACGTTGGGGCCACCACCCTGGCCCGGGTGGCCCGCGGTGGCGCCGCCGAGCGGGCCGGACTCCAGGTGGGTGACGAGCTCCTGGCCCTCGATCAACACCGGCTCCGGAGCCCCGAGGATGCCAAGCGCAAGCTCATGACCTGCGGCTCTGGAGCCCCCTTCACCGTGCTCTACTGCCGCGATGGTCTGGTGAGGCAGAACGATCTGGTTTGCGAGCCGCCGGCCATCGAGCGCTGGCGGCTCGCGATCGATCCCGCCGCACCAGCCCCCACCGCCGAGGCTCGCCGCCGCTGGCTGGGTCTGTTGCCATGAATGCCGAGACGCGCCGTCCCCTCCTGCTGGCCATCGCCGCTGCTTCGGTGCTCACTGTGGGCGGGTTGGCCTGGCTGGCCCGGGGCCTGCTCATGCCCGCCGATCAAGCCGGGAGCACCACCCTGCTTGAACTGCTCAACGACAGCCGGCGCCAAGGGGCGGAGCTCGAGAAGAGCCGGCCCCGGGCCCCAGCCCCGCCGGTCCATCAAGCCTGGGCCTCCCCCCTCCGCCAGTCCTGTCCGGTTCGGGACCCTGCCCTGCAGCAACGGCTGAGCCAGCTGCTCGACGATCTCGATCAGCGTCGCCGGCGGATCAAGATCGACCCCTCCAACTTCGGCCAGCGCTACCGGCGCGATGTTTACGGCAACCCCCTGGATCCCACCCCCCGGGTCGTGGTGCTCCATGAAACGGTCTACGGGTTGAATTCGGCGATCAACACCTTCAAAACCGCCCATCCCAACGACGACGACCAGGTGAGCTACCACACCCTGATCGGGCAGGACGGGATGGTCCTCGACACCGTGGATCCCACCAAGCGTGCCTTCGGCGCCGGCAATTCCGCCTTCCAGGGACGCTGGGCGATGACCAGCCGCCGCGTGAGTGGATCGATCAACAATTTCGCCCTCCATCTCAGCCTCGAATCACCCCTGAACGGCGAGAACGAAGGCCCCGGCCACAGTGGGTACACCAAGGCCCAGTACGACGCCACGGCGGTGGTCCTGGCCGATTGGATGCGCCGCTATCCGATTCCTGTGGAGGCGATCACCACCCACCGACAGGTCGATTTGGGCCAGGAGCGGGCCGATCCCCGCAGCTTTGACTGGACCGAGCTGCGCCGGCGACTTGCGGCGCTGGGCGTGATCTGTTGAACCTGTTAGACGTGGGCGCGCTTGGTCGGATGGGTTGGGGTTGGGTGGGTTAGATGAGCGGAGATATCTCGCGGTTGCGGCTGCCGTAGATCAAGGAATGGAGTTCGGGATCCTGCATGTAGCGGAGGATCCGCCCCGGATAGTCGAGCTTGCCGTTGTGCAGGTAGGCCAAGGTGGCCAGCCCCTTGGCATCGCGGTGGGAGGCGCTGGCGATCAGGGGGCGGTTCGTCGGAAGTCCGAGGTCCTTGCTGAGGCGGGCGAATTTACCCACCAGCAGGGTGACGCTCCGTTCGGGATCGAGCAGTTCAAGCCGGGCCTGATCCAGTTCCGCTTCCGTGGCAGCCGGCGAGAGTTTTCCCTGCTTCACCATCTCGCCGAGGCTCAGCTGGGCAGCCCCATGGGTGCTGAACAGCCCTGACTGAGCAGCCAGGGGCGTGTTCTCGCCGGGCTTGGCGTGCTGGAGCTCATCGAAGAGCACGGCGGCCACCAGCATCGGATTGATGTGCTGGCGGCGGGATTCGGCCAGGATCACGGGCCGAAGCTCCACGACCATGTCGAGGGTATGGCTGCGCAGCGGCTGCAGGTTATCGAGCCCCTCGGTGAAGAGCTGGGCCAGCTTCGGTTGCGGGCCGTGCACGCCGAAGCGACGGTTCAGGGCCCGGAGCTCTTCGGTGCTGAAGTCGATCGGATCGGGCCGCAGGCCTTCCGTGGGTGAGGCCAGCTGGGGGGAAGCGATGGGGGTGCTCCCGATCGCCGGGGCTTCACGGAAAAGAACGGGCCCATAGAAGGCGCTCATGATGCTGCGCACCAAGGACCCGCTCACCAGGAGGAGTGAAGCCAGGGCCAGTAGCCCTAGGGGACTGGCGGCCGGTCGAATTCCGGGCCGCCAAGTGCGTTGGGGCAAGCGGAACCGGGGAGGCATGGCCAGGGCCGGGGAGCCGGAGAAGAATTCAATCTACTTTCCAACATTCTTCAGCTTTGAACAGGGGGGCGGTTCGGTCTGTGGGGTGGACCACACAACCGCTCGCCTCAGCGTCTGCTGGGCTTCCCAAGCTCGCCTGGGATCGGTTTGGATGCGGCAGCCGGGCTCCACGGAGAGCCAGGAACCCCCGCCTCCATGCCGTCTCCCTCCTTCAGCAACGACCGCGACAGCGCTGGTCTCTGGCAGCGTTTTTGCGCCCTTCTCTGGCATGACCCTGGTCTGGGAATGTGGCTGGATGTGAGCCGCATGGCCCTCGCTGAGGCCGATCTCGAGGCCCTCGAACCCAGCTTCAGCGCCGCTTTCGCCGCCATGGAGGCCCTGGAGGGCGGTGCGATCGCCAATGCCGACGAACACCGACAGGTCGGTCACTACTGGCTGCGCAACCCAGCCCTGGCCCCAGATCCCGAGGCGGGCGCCCTGATTTCCCGCGAGACCGACCGGATCGAGAGCTTCGCCTCCGATCTGCTGGCCGGAAGGATCACCGCGCCGGCGGGCACAGCCTTCACCGATGTCCTTTGGATCGGGATCGGCGGGTCGGGTCTTGGGCCGCTGTTGATGATCCGCGCCCTGCAGCAGGAAGGCTGCGGCCTGCCCTTCCATTTCTTCGACAACGTCGATCCCCAGGGATTCAGCCGCACCCTCGCAGCCCTGGGCGAGCGGCTCCGCACCACCCTGGTGGTGGTGGTGAGCAAATCAGGCGGAACCCCGGAACCCCGCATCGGCATGGAGCAGGCCCGGGCCCGCCTCGAGGCGCTGGGTGGCGTCTGGGCCGCCCAGGCGGTGGCGGTCACGATGGCAGGCAGCCAGCTCGATGGTCTCGCCGCAACGGAGGGCTGGCTGGCCCGCTTCGACCTGCCCGACTGGGTGGGCGGCCGCAGCAGCATCACCGGCGCCGTTGGGCTCCTGCCCGCTGCCCTGATCGCGGCCGACATGCGCGGCTTTCTGGCCGGTGCCGCTGCCATGGATGGGCTGACCCGCCTGCCGAGCCTGCGCCACAACCCAGCCGCGCTGATGGCTGCAGCCTGGTATGCCGCGGGCGATGGCAAGGGCCGCCGCGATCTGGTGGTGCTCCCCTACCGCGATCGTCTGGAGGTGTTCAGCCGCTACCTGCAGCAGCTCGTGATGGAGTCCCTCGGCAAGGACCGCGACCGCCAGGGGCAGACCGTGCACCAGGGCCTGGCGGTCTATGGCAACAAGGGTTCCACCGACCAGCACGCCTATGTGCAGCAGCTGCGCGATGGCCTCGACAATTTCTTTGTGACCTTCATCGAGGCCCTCGACGATCCCGCCGACATCGGGCCAATCGCTGGGGAGCGGCCGGAGGATTTTCTGGAGGGTTTCCTCCAGGGCACCCGCGCCGCCCTTTCCGAGGGCGGCCGCCAGAGTCTCACGATCACGCTGCGGCGCTTTGATGCGGTGACCCTTGGTGCCCTGATCGCCCTGTTCGAGCGGGCCGTGGGCCTTTATGCCGAACTGATCGATATCAACGCCTACCACCAGCCCGGCGTGGAGGCGGGCAAGAAGGCCGCCGCCGAGGTGCTGGCCCTGCAGTCCCGGCTGGAGGCCTTGCTCAGCGACGGCACCGCCAGAAGCCTGGACGAGTTGGCCGCCTCCCTTGGGCTCAGCAGTCCAGAAGCGCTGTTCTGGACCCTCAGGCACCTCTGCCACAACAGTCGTGGCTACCGAGCCGAGGGCGATTGGGGCGATCCGGCCAGCTTGCGCTTCCAGTACGGCGGCGGCATCGGTAGCCGTTAACACCACACCAGCCGAACAGTCCGATCACCATGGGGCCGCGGACATGATTTCTAGGGTTCCGGTCCCCGAGTCGTCAGGTTCGGGGATGCCAGGTCCGAGAGAAATCCCATGGAACCTTCTCTGCAAGGTCCATGACACGGAGGGATAAAAGCCCGGGAGGCCGCCATCAACAACCCTCCCCAATTCCATGGATCCCTTGTCTGGACCTTCCTCCGAGGAAGGGTTTGAGCGCGTGCATCCCAGTGAGGGTCTGAAGGCCCTGGAGTTGGAGGCGCGACTGCCCCTCACGGGTTGGCAACAGGAAGTGGATCAAGGGTTGCGGCTGGGCCTGGAGGCCGCCGACAGCATCGTGGACCGGCGCATCCCCACCTTCTCCCGCGGTGAATTGCCCCACTACGCGGGCATCAACACCTTCATGAAAGCTCCCTATGTGGAGGATGTGAATCGTGTCGGCGATTTTGATGTCGCGATTCTTGGCGTTCCCCACGACAGCGGCACCACTTACCGCCCCGGAACCCGCTTCGGTCCCCAGGGCATTCGTCGCATCTCAGCCCTCTACACCCCCTATAACTACGAGATGGGCGTGGATCTGCGCGAGCAGATCAAGCTGTGTGATATCGGTGACATCTTCACGATTCCGGCGAATAACGAAAAAAGCTTCGACCAGATCTCCAAGGGGGTGGCGCACGTCTTCGCCAGCGGCGCCTTCCCGATCATCCTGGGCGGTGACCATTCCATTGGCTTCCCCACGCTGCGCGGTGTGTGTCGCCACCTGGGCGACAAGAAGGTGGGCATCATCCACTTTGATCGCCATGTCGACACCCAGGAAACCGACCTGGATGAACGCATGCACACCACCCCCTGGTTCCATGCCACCAACATGGCCAACGCCCCTGCCGAGAACCTCGTGCAGCTGGGCATCGGCGGCTGGCAGGTGCCGCGGGAGGGGGTGAAGGTCTGTCGGGAGCGGGGCACCAACGTGCTCACCGTGACCGACATCTGCGACATGGGCTTGGAGGCGGCGGCCCGTTATGCGATCGAGCGGGCCACCGATGGCACCGACTGCGTGTACATCTCCTTCGATATCGATTGCATCGACGCCGGCTTTGTGCCCGGCACCGGCTGGCCGGAACCCGGGGGTCTCTTACCCCGGGAAGCGCTGAAGTTGCTCGAACTGATCGTGCTCAACGTGCCGGTCTGCGGCCTGGAGGTGGTGGAGGTTTCCCCTCCCTACGACGTCAGCGACATGACCTCGCTGATGGCCACCCGCGTGATCTGCGACACCATGGCCCACCTCGTGGTGAGCGGCCAGTTGCCCCGCCGCCAGACTCCGGCCTGGCTGAATCCGGTCTGCAACATGCAGGTCGATCAGCGCTGGAGGTAGGGCCATGCACGAAGTCGACATGACCAGGGCCCTGCTGTTGGCGATGCACAACTGGAAGCAGGGCCATACCCCCCACGAGCCCCAGGTGGGAACCGTCCACCTTCAGGTGGGCTCGTTCACCTGCGTCGAGCCCGATCAGCTGGTGTTCACCTGGCGAGCCGCCACGCTGAACACCTGGCTCGAGGGTTCGGAGTTGGCGATCGAGCCGGTGCCGCTGATGGCCCGCTGCCTCGGTTGTTCAGCCACCTACAGCCCCCAGGCGGAGCAGGGCTACCGCTCCCCCTGCTGCGATCACCCCATGGAGGAGATCGTGAGCGGCCGTGAGCTGCGGATCCGCAGCGTGGATTACCACCTCAGCGATTCCCTGTCCCCTTCCCCCCGTTGATCGCCATGCACATGCCCCTCGAAGACACCCTGGGTCTCAACCTGCTGGCCGCCAACCAGCACCAGGCCGCCCACAACCGCGAGCATTTCGATGCCTGGCGGCTGCTCTGCGTCAACGTGATGAGCAGTCCAGGGGCCGGCAAGACCTCGCTGCTGGAGCGCAGTCTCGCCCTGTTGGCCGATGTGTTCACGATGGCCGTGCTCGAGGGGGACATGACCACCCAGCTCGATGCCCAACGGCTGGAGGCCGTGGGGGTTCCGGTGGTGCCGATCACCACCGGCCGGGCCTGCCACCTCGATGCCGCCATGGTGAGCGGCGGTCTGCGGCTACTGCGGCAGCGCCTTGATCCGGCCGACCTCGATCTGCTCTGGGTGGAAAACGTGGGCAACCTCGTCTGCCCGGCGGAGTTCGAGGTTGGTGAACATCGCAAGGTGGCGTTGTTGAGCGTCACGGAGGGCGAGGACAAGCCCTTGAAGTACCCGGTGATGTTCCGCGAGGCCGACTGCGTGCTGATCACCAAGATCGATCTCCTTCCCTACCTGCCGGTTCAGGTTGAGCGGATCGAGGCCCACATCCACCAGGTCAACCCCCGATGCCGCGTGCTGCGGGTTTCAGCCACCACTGGCGAAGGCCTGGAGGCCTGGCACCAGTGGCTGAGCGAGCAGGTCGCTTCGCAGCGATCCAACCCTGCTGGCCCGACATCCGATCGGCACGGACCGCCGGCCGCGCTGCTCAGCGCGGTCCATTGATCGCCGGAACGCCCGGGTCTGCCCATCGGCGCGGCCCCCCTCCTCCGTCCCCTTCCAGCATTTCTTCGTTTCCACCTTCCATCCCCCAGATCCATGAACAACGCTCCTTCGCGTCGATCCCCGAGCCGCATCCGCTCCTTGACCGCCCTGGCCTTAGCCGGGGTGGTCGCCAGTTCGGTAGGCGCTTGCAGCAAATCAGACCCGACCGCCAGCGAAGCCCCGGTGCGGATCGGCTACAGCGCCTGGCCCGGTTGGTTCCCCTGGAAGGTGAGTGAGGAGAAGGGTCTGTTCACCGCCGCCGGGGTGCCGGTCACGCTCACCTGGTTCGACGGCTACCTCGATTCGATCAATGCCCTCAACGCCGGCCAGCTCGACTGCAACAGCCAGACCCTGGGGGACACGATCTCCTCGGTGGCCGGCGGCGCCGACCTGCAAGTCGTGCTCACCAATGACATCTCCACTGGTAACGATCAGATCATCGCCGCCCCCGGCATCCGCACTGTGGCGGACCTGAAGGGAAAACGAGTCGCAGCAGAAGAAGGAACGGTGGACCACTATCTGCTCCTGCTGGGTCTGAAAAAGGCGCGCATCTCCGAGAAGGACATCACCTTCGTGCCCCTCGAAACCGGGGCGGCGGCGGCCGCCTTCGTGGCGGGCAAGGTGGATGCGGTGGGAGTGTTCGCACCCTTCACCACCCAGGCCCTCAAGCGCCCCGGCAGCACCACCCTCTTCAGCTCCAAGGACTTCCCAGGCGCGATCAGCGATCACCTCGTTTGCAACCGAGAGTTCGTGGCCAAGAACCCCGAAAAGGTGCAAAAGATCGTCAACAGCTGGTTTGCCACCCTGACCCAGATCAAGGCGGAGCCGGGCCCCTCCTTGGCGATCCTGGCCAAGCGCGCCGGGGTGAGCGAAGCCGACTACAAGGCCTACGACGCGGGTACCACGATCTACAGCCTCGAGCAGAACCGTCAGGTGTTCAAACCCGGCACCACCATGACCTCTCTGCCCTTCGCGGCCGAGCAGATCAGCGGCTTCCTGCAGGCCGTTGGTCTTGCCAAGACGGCACCAAAGCTTGAGGGGCTGCTCGAACCCACGTTTGTGAATGCCGCGAACTGAGGTCCCGTGCGCCCGATCCCCTTCCTCCCGACCCTCTGGCGGTCGCGTCTCCACAGGCTGATGCTCCATCCCTGGTCGCTCGGGGTGGCCGGTATCGGCGTGCTGCTGGGTCTCTGGGCCCTGGTGGCCTCGTTGGGCATCCTGGATCCGCTCTTCCTGCCCACCCCCGCGGCCGTGCTGGCGGCGGGGGGGGAGGAGGCGGCCAACGGCGATCTTTGGCGCGACATCAGCGCCAGCGTGTTGCGGGTGTTGGGGGGCTTTGGCCTATCGGCCCTGGTGGCCCTGCCGCTTGGGATCGCGATGGGCACCAAGACCACCCTCTGCCGCCTGTTGGAGCCGCTGCTGGCCCTGCTGCGCTACATGCCGGCGCCGGCCTTCATCCCCCTGTTAATCATCTACTTCGGTGTGGGTGAATTGCCGAAGGTGCTGCTGATCTTCATCGGCACCCTGTTCTTCAACACCCTGATGATCATGGATGCGGTGAAGTTCGTGCCGCGGGAACTGATGGAAACCACCCTGACCCTCGGGGGCCGGCAGCGGGATCTCCTGCTGCGGGTGATTGTGCCTTACATCGCCCCCCAGGTGCTCGATGCCTTCCGCATCAACATGGCCGCCGCCTGGAATCTGGTGATCGTGGCTGAGCTGGTGGCCGCCGAGAGCGGCCTGGGCAAGCACATCACCCTGGCCCAGCGCTTCCTGCGGACCGATCAGATCTTTCTCGGTTTGATTGTGATCGGCCTGATCGGCCTGCTGATCGATCTGAGCTTCCGCATGGTGATGCGACGCAGCTGCGCCTGGGCGACATGAGAACCGCACCATCCTTTTTTGGCCCCCGATGAAGTTGGTTCTTGACTCCGTCTGCAAGCGCTTTGGCGAAGGCAGGGACGCGCAGCTGGTGCTGGATCAGATCAGCTTCACGATGCACACCGGCCAATTCCTGGCGCTGTTGGGGAGTTCGGGATCGGGCAAGTCCACCTTGATGCGCATGGTCGCGGGTTTGGAGCAGCCCACGAGCGGCAGCCTCCAGCTGGATGGTGAGGCAATCCGCAGACCGGGGTCGGATCGGGGCATGGTGTTCCAGAAGTACAGCCTCTTCCCTTGGCTCACTGCGGCCCAGAACGTGGCCTTCGGGCTCAAGATCAAGGGCCTCGACCGCGACCAGATCCGGGAGCGCACCAGCTTCTATCTCGAGGTGGTGGGGTTGGCCGATGCGGCCCGGCGGCTTCCCCGGGAGCTGTCCGGTGGCATGCAGCAGCGGGTGGCCATCGCCCGGGCCCTGGCGGCCGAACCCCGTCTGCTCCTGCTCGACGAACCCTTCGGGGCCCTCGATCTGCAGATCCGGGAATCCATGCAGGAGTTTCTCCTGAATCTCTGGCGCAGCACCGGCCTCTCGGTGCTGCTGATCACCCACGACATCGATGAGGCCCTGTTGTTGGCCCAGCAGGTGCACATCCTGGCCCCGAAGCCCGGGCGCCTCGCCGAGAGCCTCAGCCTTGATCTCGACAAGGGCGACCTGCGCGACCTGCGGATCTCGGCCTCTTTCCAGACCCTGCGCCACGAGGTGGCAGACACGTTGCGGCAGCTCGATCGGATCAGGCCGGAGGCTCCTGCCAGAGCTCCGGGGGCAGGTTGAGGTACACCGCCTCCTTGAACAACGCTTGCTTCGCCTCCGCATCGCCCCGGGCCTCGGCGAGGGCGAACCTCTGCCTTAGCGAAGCGATCAGCGCCTCCCTTCGGGGATCGTCGCCTTGTTGGCTCATGGCACCAGGTTGACCAGCTTGCCGGGCACCACGATCACCCGGCTTGGCGCCTTCCCCTCCAGCCAACGGGCCGCCACCTCGCTCTCCAGGGCGAGCTTTTCGAGGGTGGCCTGATCGGCATCGGCGGGCACCTCGAGATTGCCGCGAACCTTGCCCTTGATCTGGATCACCAGGGGGATCGTGTCCCGAACCAAGGCGGTGGGGTCGGCCACCGGCCACTGCTGGCGGTGGATGCTGCCGGCACCGCTGAGCTTCTGCCAGAGCTCTTCGGCAAGGTGGGGCGCGAAGGGAGCCAGCAGGATGAGCAGGTTGGCCAGGGCCTCGGCGGCCACCGCATCGCCGGCGGCCTCCAGGTGGTCGCCCATGGCGTTGCTGAGCTTCATCAGTTCGGAGACGGCGGTGTTGAACTGGTAGTCACCATTGAGGTCTTCGCTGACGGCGGTGATGGCGGTGTGCACCGCCCGGCGCAGGTCGCGCTCGGCGGGCGAACCATCCGCCTCGGTGGCGGCCGGCCATTCGGCCAGGCTGAGGCCCCGCGCCAAGGCCCCCTCCACCAGCCGCCAGATCCGCTGGAGGAAGCGGAACTGACCCTCCACATCGGCGTCATCCCACTCGAGATCCTTCTCCGGCGGCGCCTTAAACAGGATGAACATGCGGGCCGTGTCGGCGCCGTAGCGGTCGATCACCGCGGCGGGATCAACGCCGTTGTACTTCGACTTCGACATCTTCTCAAAGAACACCTCCAGAACTTCACCGGTGTTCGGATCGCGGGGATCTGTGGGATCACTGACATCAGCCGGTGCGATGTATTTACCGCTGTGGGGATTCTTATAGGTAATGCCCTGCACCATCCCTTGGGTCAGCAGGCGGGTGAAGGGTTCATCGAAGCCGAGCAGGCCGCGATCCCGCAGCACCTTGGTGAAGAAGCGCGAGTAGAGGAGGTGCAGGATGGCGTGTTCGATGCCTCCCACGTACTGGTCCACCGGCAGCCAGCGGTCCACAGCCGAGCGTCCAAACGGCAGTTCGGTGTTGTGCGGATCGCTGTAGCGCAGGTAGTACCAACTGGAGCACATGAACGTGTCCATCGTGTCGGTCTCCCGCCGGGCCGGGGCGCTGCAGCAGGGGCACGGCACGTGTACCCAGCTCTCGAGTTGGGCCAGTGGTGAGGCCCCCTTGCCGCTGAAGGCCACCTGCCGAGGCAACTCCACCGGCAACTGATCGGCCGGGACAGCGACCACACCGCAGCTGTCACAGTGAATCACCGGGATCGGGCAGCCCCAGTAACGCTGACGGGAGATCAGCCAGTCCCGCAGGCGATATTGCACCTTGCCCCGCCCCCAGCCCTCGGCTTCGGCGGCGGCGGTGATGGCCAACTTCGCCTCGCGGCTGGCCAGGCCGTCGAAGTGGCCGGAATGGATCAATACGCCGGGTTCGGTCCAGGCGCCGCCCTCAAAACCGTGTTCGTCGCTGCCCTCGGGGATGATCACCTGGCGCACCGGCAGTTCGTATTGGCGGGCGAAGAGAAAGTCCCGTTGGTCGTGGGCGGGCACGCCCATCACGGCGCCGGTGCCGTACTCGGCCAGCACGTAGTCGGCGATCCAGAGGGGCACCGCTTCGCCGTTGGCCGGATTGCGCACCATCGCCCCGATCGGCAGCCCCCGTTTGGGTCCGTCCTCAGCGGTGCGCTCCTGGTCGCTCTGACGGCCCACCAGGTCGCAGAAGGCCTGCACCGCGATCGCCTGGTCGGCCGTGGTGAGACGGGCCACCAGGGGGTGCTCCGGCGCCAACACCACGTAGCTCACCCCGAACACCGTGTCGGGGCGGGTGGTGAACACGGTGATCGCCTCACCGGTGGGCTTCCCCTCGCCATCGAGGAGGGGGAAATCGAGCTCGGCGCCGCTGGAGCGGCCGATCCAGTTGGCCTGCATGGTGCGCACCCGCTCCGGCCAGCCCTCCAACTTCGGGAGGTCGTCGAGGAGCTGGTCGGCGTAGGCGGTGATCTTGAGGAACCACTGGCGCAGCTGCCGCTTCTCCACCACAGCGCCGGATCGCCAGGAGCGGCCCTCCCCATCGACCTGCTCGTTGGCCAACACCGTCTGATCCACCGGATCCCAGTTCACCGTGGCCTCGCGCCGGTAGGCGAGGCCCGCCTCGAGGAACTGCAGGAACAGCCACTGGGTCCAGCGGTAGTAATCGCTGTGGCAGGTGGTCACCTCGCGCTCCCAGTCGATCGAGAGGCCGAGCTGGCGCAGCTGCTCTCGCATCGACGCGATGTTGCGGTCGGTCCAGGCGCCGGGTTCGACGCCGCGCTCAATGGCCGCGTTCTCGGCCGGCAGGCCAAAGGCATCCCAGCCCATCGGGTGGAGCACCCGGTGGCCACGCATGCGGGCGGTGCGGGCGATCACATCGGTGATCACGTAGTTGCGCACATGGCCCATGTGCAGGTTCCCCGATGGATAGGGGAACATCGAAAGGGCGAAGAAGGGGCTGCCATCCGTTCCCTCCGCGGTGCGATCGAGGCCCTGCTCGACCCAGGCCTGCTGCCAGCGGCTTTCGATCAGCTCGGGCCGATACCGGCTCGCTTCAGTCACGGCGGGATGGAAACACTGGGGCCTCGATCGTGCCACAGGGGATCAACTGAGCAGGCGCAGCACCACAACCTTGGTGCGGTTCACCATCAGCAAGGGATGGTCTGGTTCCTGTTGAATGGCCAAAAAATCGTGATCCTGCCAGCGGATGATGCCTTGAATGCTGTGGCCGCCGTCGAGTTCGATGTTCACCGGAGCGGCCCGGCGGATCAGATCCTGCAGGTAACGCACGCTGGGGGAGCTGGTGTCGAGCCTGGGACCCCGTTGCTCGAAGAAGCTCTGCATAGGATCGGTCCGTCGGACAAGGGAATGGATCGGTGCTCCAATTCAGCAAGTATCAGGGACTCGGCAATGATTTCCTGCTTCTGGATGGCCGCGAACTGGAGGATGGTGAAGGAGCCTTCGGATTGGATGCGGAGGCTGTGCGCCGGCTCTGCGACCGCCGCTTCGGCGTCGGCGGTGATGGGGTGATCCTGGCATTGCCGCCCCGGGACGGGGGGGAACTGCGGATGCGGATCTTCAATGCCGATGGCAGCGAACCGGAGATGTGCGGCAACGGCATCCGCTGTTTGGCGCGCTTCCTGGCCGACAGCGATGGTGACGCGCCGGGCCGCACCTGGCAGGTGGAAACCCTGGCAGGACGGATCGTGCCGGAGCTCTGCTCAGACGGCACCATCCGCGTGGACATGGGTCCCCCGTTTCTCGAGCCGTCGGCGGTGCCCACCACCCTGCCCGTGGGTCCGGCCGGCCTGCCCCAGGGTGATCTGGAGGTGGAAGGCCGTTGCTTCACGGTGGCTGCCGTCGGCATGGGCAATCCCCATGTGGTGATCCCCAGCGACGATGTGGACGCCGTGGAGTTGGAGCGCTTCGGGGCGGCCCTCGAGCGGCATCCCGCCTTTCCGGCCCGCACGAATGTGCATTTCGTGCAGGTGCTGAGCCCCGACCATCTGGTGATGCGGGTCTGGGAGCGGGGCGCTGGTCCGACCCTGGCCTGCGGGACCGGCGCCTGCGCCACGCTGGTTGCTTGCCATCGGCTGGGCCTTTGCGACAACCGGGCGCGCTTGGATCTGCCGGGGGGACCGCTGTGGATCGAATGGGCCGGTGAGGGTGCCCCGGTAATCATGAGCGGCCCCGCCGAGGCGGTGTTCGATGGTGTGGTGGTGCCGGGCCTGCTGGGTGACCCGGCGGCTCTTCTCCAACCGCTTCCCGAGAGGGCCGACGGTCCCGAGACGCCCCCGGCGGCTCCTCCGGCCCAGGGCGGCGAGCCTGCTATCGGCACCACCGCCACTCCCCCGCCCCAACCGGCGATCGATTGCGCCACCGCCTGCGTCAATGGTTGCCTGCGGCCCGAGGCCTGCAGCAGCGCCGAAGCCCGGTCCCGGGTGGCGGCCCTGTTGGAGGGGCGCTCCCTTGACGACCTGTTGGCCCTGGCCTCGGCCTCCGCACAACGGCGCTTCATGGAGGGCCCTCGCCCCGATGACGCCCCCTGAATCGCAGCTGGATCTTTCGGGCTATCTCGATGCCAGCGCCACCAGCCCCCCTACTGCCGGGGTGATGCGCGTGATGGCGGAGTTACACCACTCAGCCTGGGGAAACCCGTCGAGCCTCCACGGTTTCGGCGTGCGGGCCGCCGAGGTGCTCGAGAGCAGCCGCATGCACCTTGCCGACTTGCTGGGAGCCAGCCAGCACGACCTGATCTTCTGCTCCGGCGCGAGTGAGGCGATCCACCTGGCGTTGCTGGGCCAGGGGGGGATGGTTCCCCCTGGGCGGCTGGTGATCTCCCCGGTGGAGCATCCCGCCACCATGGCGGCTGCGGAGAAGCTGCTGCGGCAGGGCTGGGAAGTGGCCAGGGTGCCCGTGGATCACCGTGGTGTGATCAACCTCACGGCTCTGCGGGATCTTCTGGTGCCCCCCACCCGCCTGGTGTCGTTGATCTGGGGCCAGAGCGAGGTGGGCTCGCTCCAACCCATCGAAGCGGTGGGCCGGCTCTGCCGCGATGCCCGCATCCCCTTGCATGTCGATGCGGTGCAGGTGGTGGGCCACCGGGCGGTGGATGCCGAGGCCCTGGGCGTGGATCTGCTGAGTTGCACGGCCCACAAGCTGGGCGGGCCACGGGGCATCGGGCTGCTGCTGCGGCGCCGAGGCGTTCCGCTGCTGCCCCAGATCGGCGGGGCGCAGGAGGGCGGGCTGCGGGGTGGCACCGAAGCGGCCGTTCTGGCGGCGGGGTTCGCCCAGGCCCTGGAGGAGGCCAGCGAACGGTTGCGTCACCACGGAGGGCTGGATCCCGTTGCAGGCCTGCGCGACCCGCTGCTGGCGGGCCTCCTCAAGCTGCCGGGCGTGAGCCTGAGCGGTCCGGCCCCGGGGGATCCGGAGGGCCGTCTGCCGCACCACATCAGTCTGGTGGTGACCAGCGAGGCGGGAGACCCGCTGCCCGGCCGCGAGCTGGTGCGGGCCCTCTGGCGTCAGGGTCTGGCGGTGAGCAGCGGCTCAGCCTGCAGTGCCATCGCGTCGCCGGGGGCCGGGGGTGGGGGCAGCGCGGTGCTGCGGGCCCTGGGCTATCCGGAGGCCCTCGTCGCCAGCGGCCTGAGGATCAGCCTGGGGCCCTGGCTCCGTCCCGAGGATCTCGAGCGGGTGCCCGCCGCCCTTGAGCGGGCCCGAAGGGAACTGGAGGGATCGGCCCCGGGCCATTAAGGTCCTTGATCCTGTGAGGATGGGCCGTTGCTTCCCCGCGACCTTCGAACGGCCGAGGCCGAGGCCCTGGCATCCCTGCGCTCAGCCCTGGCCGGCGAGTCCCGCGGCCGCTGGACCATGGAAATGCGCTTCGAGGGGCTGCGGCTGCTGCCGGTGGTGCTGCGGCTTGCCGGCGAGCTGCAATCCGACGGCCCGGCGTTCCGGCTCCTCTTCCCCGATGCCGGTGCCGCTGCCCTGGCCCGCCGCGATGGACCGGAGCTGGCTGAGCGCATCAGCACTTTCAGCGACCATCTGCGGGCCCCCAGTGGGGCTGAGCTGCTGATCCTGGTAGGGGCAAGCCAGGCCGATTACGAGATCGTGGAGAAGGTCTGCCAGGCCCACGCCGGCCGGGTGGTGCTGGTGAATCCGGGCCTCGAAGATGCCGCGGTGGGTATCGGCAGTGTGGGCCGGGAACGGCGGCGAGGATTCCTGGCCCAATGGGAGGCGGCCTACGCCCTCATCCCCCTGGATGGATCGGCCCTTCGGCGGGCCCATCCCCTCGGCTGGGAGCTCTACCGCCTGGATCCCGATGGATACCGCCTGGTCGCCAGCTTCGACCATCGGCCCGATGGGGAGGAACGGGATGGGGCACTGCAGGGTGCCGCCGGCGGGGGCATCGGCAAGACCCTGCGCTCGGTGGACCGCCTACTGGACGGTTTGCAGCGTTGAAGGAAGAGCCCGGCCCTCCGGCCCTTCGGACGCGGTCCGGGCTGCTGGCGGGCTGGTTTCTCCCAGGTGCTCTGCTTACACTTCGCCAATTCTCCGGCTGCCATGGCTCCCTCCACCAAACCCGGCCGTTCCTTCACTCCCCTCGATGGGGCGGCTCTGGCCGCCGTGGTGTTGGCGGCCGTCGGTGTGCTGTGGAGTCCGAAGCTGAGTGGTGCCGTGGCCAAGGCCACCGGTGGCCTGCGTCCAGTCACCGTGACCGTGGACGTGCGGGGCGTTCCCAGCGCCGATCCGATGGCACTGCTGAAGGCCGCTGAATCGGAGGGCAAGGTGGCGATCGTGATCCGTAACGAACCCCACGGCAGCGTCAAGATCCGCAAGATCGTGCCCCTGGAGCGCCGTCTCACGATCCTCACGCCCAATGGAACGTTCGTTTCAGCGGCGGATCCAAACCAGAAGACCTTCGGCACCTTCGATGGCCGCTTCGTGCTCGAAGGTGATGGGCGGCGCTCAGCCGGTGGCATTGTGTTTGGCAACCAGAGCATCAAAATCGGTGCCCCCGTGGAGCTCGAGGGGAGCAATTACCGCTTCAACGGCACCGTGACCGACCTCAGCATGGAAGGCAGCTGACCATGAACACCTTCCCTCGCCTCATCGGGCGCTTGAACCTTCGTTGCTTCGGAACCATCGCCTGCTTAGGCGTGCTTCTCCCTGCCGGAACCGGCGCGGCCCTGGCCCAGGCCTACAGCCCCGCCATCCCGACCCGGGTCCCGGGTCTGCCTCCCCGCCTGGCCACCCTGCCTCCCCTGCCGGCGGCAGCGGCGAACCCGGTTCTGCAGTCCGCGATCAGCTGCCCGGCCCTGCAGCAACGGGTGGCGGCGGTGATCGGTGCTGAATCCGAGGTGTGGAGCGTCAGCGTGGCGGATGGCCGTGGGCGCCTGCTGGCCGATGTGAATGGCACGCGCTCCCGCCTGCCGGCCTCCAACCAAAAACTGATCAGCACCGCCTACGCGCTCGATCGCCTTGGACCTGATTTCCGCTTAGCCACCCAGCTTTGGCGCCTTCCCGATGGACGCTTCCGGCTAACGGGCCAGGGTGATCCCGACCTCTCCATTCCCCATCTCCAGCGCTTCGTGCGCATGACGGCCCTCAGCAGTGGAGCCTCCGCCACCAACCCCGTGCGGTTGGAACTGGCCGAGGTGGATGCCGGCGTCTGGTGGCCCCAGGGTTGGAACCCGGGCGACCGCGGTGCGGCCTACGGCGCGCCCGTCACCCGGCTGGCGATCACCAGCAACACCATTGATGACGCGGTGATGAATCCACCGGCCCGGTTGCGGCGCCTCCTGGATCGCACCGTCGCCAGCCAGGCACCCGGCGCCATCAGCCTCAATCTGATCTCCGCCCGCGAGCCGCTGCCCCCGAACGCCGTGCTGGTCCATGAAGAGCCCTCCACGTCCATGAACGGGCTCCTGAGCCTGGCCAACACCGAGAGCCACAACTTCACCGCCGAGGTGCTGCTCCGCTCCGCTGCCGGCACCTGGAATGAGGAGGAGGCCGCCCGCCGTGCCACCGCCTGGCTGCAGAGCCAAGGTCTTCCTTTGCAAGGCGTTCGAATCTCCGACGGCAGCGGCCTGGACCGTTCGGATCGCGTGACCAGCCGATTCATCACCGCCCTATTGCTGCGGATGGATCAGCATCCCTATGCCCGCTACTACCTGGGATCCATGGCCATTGCCGGCCAGCGCGGCACCTTGCGCCATCTCTTCAACGGCACCTCCCTCGATGGCAGGCTCTACGCCAAGACGGGAACCCTGACCGGGGTGCGGGCGATCAGTGGTGTTCTGCAGACCAACGATGGACCCCGCTACGTGAGTGCCATTTCCAATGGCGCCATGACACCGAATCGCACGATCGGCAGGGTGATGGAACAGGTGCAGAACGTGTCCCTCTGTGCCAGCAGCACCGCCTCAGCAGCCGTCACGTCTCCCTAAGGGGGACAGGGCTTGTGCGACCTAAGTTCAAGGCAGCCAGAGCCTCAAGGTTGCCCGAGGCAGCTTCCACTTCCATCGCGTCCTCCTTGAAATGCCCTGGCGAGATCTCTTCGCCAGGGCATGTCGACAGGACAGGGGCTCCCCTCAGCTGGCTAAGCCGCGGGTAGCCGCCCGCCGCAGACGACCCGCGGCGCGGCGGGCCCGGTTGACCGGTTCCTGCTGTTCGGCTGGCACAAGCTCGGCGGAGCGGTTCGCCGGCTTGGTCTCAACGGTCTGAAGCCGCACCAGTTCCCGTCGTCCGCCCAGCACCACCTGGCTGAGTTCCTTCAACCGACCTTCCAATTCCCCGAGCACCTGTTCGGCGTAGTGGTTGGCCCCCTCCTGAACCGTGGAGGCCTCATGGCGGGCCCGGGCAATCAGCGATTCGCACTGCTGCTGGGTCTGCTGGCGGAATTGGAGGGCGTCGTTATGGAGTCGCTCGGCCTCGGCCTGGCTGTCGCGTTGGATGCGGTTGCCTTCCTGGCGAATCGTTTCCAGCTCAGCCATCGCCTGCTGCCGGCTGCGTTCATGCTGCTCGAGCAGCTGGCGGTTCCGTTCGGCGGCTTCCTGGTCGAGGTGCTGGCGTCGGGCCTGGGCCTCCTGTTCCAGCTGCTGCCGGCGGGCGGCGAACTGTTGCTCCATCTGGGCCATGCGGGTCTGCAGGTCCTGCTCGGCCTGGGCGGCCTGCTGCCGGGCGGAGAGGATCAGCTGCTCCCCCTGTTGGCGGCCCTGCTCGCGCAGTTCGCTGCCCTGCCGCTCCGCCTCCTGCCGCACGGACGCGGAGGCGATCAGACCCTCCCGTTCCCGACGAGCCTGGCCGAGAATCTCTTCCGCCTGCTGGCGGGCCTTCTCGATGAACCCTTCACGCTGGCGGAGCAGATCCTCGGCCTGGGAGATCTGCGCCGGTAGGGCAGCGCGGAGGGCGTCCATCGTCTCGATGGCGTCCTGCTCATTGACCAGGCGACCGCCGCTGAAGGGGATGCGGCTGCCTTCCAGAACGATGTCCTCAAGCTGGTCCAGCTGGTCGAGAACGGTGATGGGCGCCTCGCTCATGTCATCCGGGAAGTGATGGCCGATTAAAGAGCCTTCTCAGGTCATGCGCCACTCCCTCCGGCACCATGTGACTCACATCGCCACCAAAGCGCGCCACTTCCTTGACCACCGAACTGCTCAGGAAGCTGTGGTTCACGGCGGTGGCGAGGAACAGGGTCTCGAGGTCCCGATCGAGGCTTTTGTTGGTGTGGGCGATCTGGAGCTCGAACTCGAAATCGCTCAGAGCCCGCAGCCCCCGCAGGATCACCCCAGCCCCGCAGGCGCGGGCGTAGTCCACGGTGAGGCCATCGAAACTTCCCACCTCCACGCCCTTGAGGTGGGATGTGGCTGCGCGGATCTGCTCCAGGCGCTGGTCGAGGGGGAAGGCGGGCTGCTTGAGGGGGTTCTGCAGTACGGCCACCCTCACGCCGTCGAAGAGACGGCTGGCCCGCTCGATCAGGTCGAGGTGGCCCAGGGTGAGGGGATCGAAGCTGCCGGGATAAAGGGCGCGCATGGCCTGGGCGGGCGGGGTCATCTCCCTAGAGTCACACCACGACCGCACCGCGCCAATCATGACTGAGGTCAGCCTCGACGCCGCCGCCAAAAAGACCCTCCTGCGGAAGATTCCGCACGGCCTGTTCATCTGCGGCGTGGCCGAGGGTGACCAGGTGAATGGCTTCACCGCCAGTTGGGTGACCCAGGGATCGTTCGAGCCACCCCTGGTGGTGGTGGCGGTGCGGGCCGACTCCACCAGCAACGGCATGATCCGGCGCAGCGGCCGCTTCTCGCTCAATGTTCTGCGCGCCGACCAGAAAGACCTCGCGGCCGTGTTCTTCAAGCCGCAGGAAGCGGTGGGGGGACGCTTCGATGCCGCTCCCTTCCGTCTCGGCCCCCTGGGCCTGCCGATCCTGGAGGACGGACTGGGCGGGGTGGAATGCGAGCTGGTCGGCACCGTCGACCATGGCGACCACACGGTGTTTGTAGGCGAGGTGAAGACGGCCACCCTGCTGCGGGAGGGCGATGCCCTGGAGCTGGCCGGCACCGGCTGGCAATACGGCGGTTGAGGGGGCCGGTCGCCCCTATCGCCCCGCCGTGAGCGTTCGCACTGAGGAGCCCCTTCGCCAGCCGGAGCTTGCCGAGTCCGACTCCGATTCCGCCCTAACGGGAGCAGAGCGATCAGCCCAGGAATCGGCCTCCCCTCCTCCGGCCCTGATCCAGCAACCGGCGAAGCTCAAGGCCCGCCTCAAGGAGGTGCCTTCGGAACCGGGCTGCTACCTGCTTCGCGATGGTGAGGACAGGATCCTTTACATCGGCAAGGCGAAGGTGTTGCGCAACCGGGTGCGCAGCTATTTCCAGAGCGGTGGTGGCCACGCCCACAGCCCCCGCATCGCCCTGATGGTGCGTCAGGTCTGCGAGATCGAATTCATCGTGACCGACAGCGAAGCCGAGGCGCTGGCGCTGGAATCCAACCTGATCAAGCACCATCAGCCCCACTTCAATGTGTTGCTGAAGGACGACAAAAAATATCCCTACCTCTGCATCACCTGGAGCGAGGCCTATCCGCGCATCTTCATCACACGCCGCCGCCGCTTCCGTTCGCCCCTGGATCGCTTCTACGGTCCCTATGTGGATGTGGGCCTGCTGCGCCGCACGCTGGCCCTGGTGAAGCGGGTGTTTCCGCTGCGGCAACGCCCCCAGCCCCTCTATCGCGACCGTACCTGCCTCAACTACGACATCGGTCGTTGCCCCGGCGTCTGCCAGGAGAAGATCAGCTCCGAGGCCTACCACCAGGGCCTGCGCCGGGTGGCGATGGTGTTCCAGGGTCGCAACGACGAGTTGCTGGACCTGTTGCGCGTCCAGATGGAGCGCTACGCCGAACGGCTGGATTTCGAGGCCGCCGCCCGGGTTCGCGACCAGTTGCAGGGCCTCGATGCCCTCACCGCCGACCAGAAAATGAGCCTGGGCGACAGCTCGGTGAGCCGCGATGTGGTGGCCCTGGCGACCGATGGGCGGGTGGCGGCGGTGCAGCTGTTCCAGATGCGGGCCGGCAAATTGGTGGGGCGGCTGGGCTTCACCGCCGATGCGGTGGCGGCCGATGGCGGCGCCCTGAATCCGGGCCGCATCCTGCAGCGGGTGGTGGAGGAGCACTACAGCCAGGTGGAGCCGGTGGAGATCCCGCCGGAGCTGCTGCTCCAGCACCCCCTACCCCAGCAGGAGCTGATCGGCGAATGGCTGCAGGAGCGGCGTGGCAGAAAGATGCAGCTGGCCGTGCCCCAGCGCCAGCAAAAGGCGGAGCTGATCGAACTGGTGGAGCGCAACGCCGCCTACGAACTTCAGCGGGCCCAGCGGGGCGCCGAGCAGCAGCAACTCGCCACCGAGGACCTGGCCCAACTGTTGGAGCTACCCACGGCGCCACGCCGCATCGAGGGCTTCGACATCAGCCATATCCAGGGCAGTGATGCGGTGGCCTCCCAGGTGGTGTTCATCGATGGCCTACCGGCTAAGCAGCACTACCGCCGCTACAAGATCCAGAGCAGTTCGATCCGCGCTGGCCACTCCGACGACTTCATGGCGATGGCCGAGATCATGCGCCGCCGCTTCCGCCGCTGGGCGCAGGCCAAGGCAGAGGGCGCGGATCTGGCGGAGCTGCGCCGCGCCGCCGATACGGCGCTCCACACGGGCGGGCTCAATGACTGGCCGGATGTGGTGATGATTGATGGTGGCAAGGGCCAGCTCTCGGCCGTGATGGAGGCCCTGCGGGAGCTCAACCTCCACGGGGATCTGGTGGTGTGCTCCCTGGCCAAGCAGCGGGAGGAGGTATTTCTGCCGGGGGCGAAGCAGCCGCTGGAGAGCGAAGCCGACCAACTTGGGGTGCAGCTGCTGAGGCGCCTGCGCGATGAAGCCCACCGCTTCGCCGTGAGCTTCCATCGCCAGCAGCGGGGCGAACGGATGAAGCGCTCCCGGCTGGGGGACATCCCGGGTCTGGGACCCAAACGGGTGCGGGACCTGCTGGCCCATTTCCGCTCGATCGATGCCATCCAGCTCGCCAGTCCTGAGCAGATCGCCGCCGCCCCTGGCGTGGGTCCCGCCCTGGCCAAGCAGGTGTGGGACTACTTCCATCCGCCCCAAGAAGCCGAGGGGGGTGAGGATGGGGCTCCCTCTGAACCACTGGATTGACGTCGCCGGTTCCAGTCGGTTGGCCGGGATCACCATCCGCTTGGGTCGCCGGCGCCTCGAGGCGGCGGTCTGAACCGTCAAGATGAGGTCCTTGTGGCACCCCTGCCTTGCCGTCCCCGATGACCCTGCGGACCCCAACGCTGCATCCGGGATGTCTGCAGCCAGGGCTCCGCTGGGCCGGCAACGGGCAGAACCTCAGCGCCGGCCCACTGGGGTCAGCCCACCGGCTGGCACGCCGCCTGATCCGGCCCCTGCTGCTGGCCTTGCTTTTGGTTGGGGGCGTGCTGCCGGCCATGGCCTCCCCCGGCCTCTGCGTCGGGCCGGTGTGCGGTGATGAATTCAGCCGCAGCGCCCAGTACCACTGGCAACTGCGCCTGCGGGTCAACGACCAGCAGGGCCACCGCGAGCGCGTGGTGGTGGATTGCCGCAGCGGCACCCTGAGCCCCCAGCAGGGGCTGGTGGATCGCGGTTATGCCCGTGCCGTGGCGCGCAGGGCCTGCCGGTTGGCGGGGGAGAAGAATGGCTGAAGCAGGGTGGCTCCGCCTGGAGGGGCGATCGGTGAGCGGCCGAGCTGAACGCCCAGCGGTCTTTGCAACGCAAGGCGATCCTGGGGCGGCACGATGACCATCGGCCTCTTGGTGCTGGTCGATCAGCTCTGCCAACAGCAATCCGCTCTGGCCGAGCTGGAAGAGCGCTTCGGGGCCAGCGACGCCCGTCGCCATTGCCGCATTCTGCTGATCGAAAGCAGTGGCTCTCTGGAGCGGATGCCGTTGCACCGCCAGCGGCTGGTGCTGCTTTGGAGCGCACTCCGCCACTTCGTCGTCGAGCTGCGGGAGGCGGGCTGGCAGGTGGACCACCGCGAGACCGAAAGCTTCGGGGTGGCCCTGCGCGCCTGGTGTAGTGAGCACGGCATCACGGAGCTGCACGCCATGGAGCCCGCCGATCGACCGGTTCGGGAGGCCCTGGAGCGGATCATTGGCCGGTGGGAAGGGTCCGGTCCCGGCTCCGGCGTGTCCAGCTCAAGGCCGCCAAGCTCCGCAGAGTCCCTGGACGCTCCGTCACTGACCCACCTGAGCGGTGCCCCATTCCTGATCTGGCATCCCTCCAACGCCTTTCTCTGGAGCCGCGAGGCGTTCGCCCTTTGGGCCGGCGGCCGCCGCCAGCTGCGCATGGAGCTGTTCTACCGGGAGGGTCGGCGGCACTTCAGGGTGCTGATGGAGGGGGAAGGGCCCAGCGCCACGCCCCTTGGCGGCCAGTGGAACTATGACCACGACAACCGCCGACCCCCCACAAAGGGGCTGGCCGGTCCAGCGCCGCTGTGGTTCGACCCGGACGCCATCACCCTGGAGGTGATCGCCAAGGTGCGGCGGCTCGATGCCAGCCGGGCCAGCCGCGGGCTCGCTCCCCTGCCGGGTGATCTGGAGCCCTTCGGTTGGGCGGTGACCCGCCACCAGGCCCTGGCGGTGCTGGAGCACTTCAAGGCCACCCGCCTGGCCGGCTTCGGCCCTTATCAGGACGCCATGGTGAGTGGCCAGCCGACCCTCTGGCATTCACTCATTTCCCCTTACCTCAACCTCGGATTGCTGCATCCCCTTGAGGTGATCGAGCGCGTGGAACAGGCCGGCCGGTCCTCACCTGAGCCGGCCCCGCCCTTCTCCCCTGACGCTGTCGCCACGCTCGCCGATGACCACCCGTCAGCGGAGGCTTCCAACACCGTGCCCTTGGCCAGCCTGGAAGGGGTGATCCGCCAGATCCTGGGCTGGCGCGAATACACCCACGGCCTGTACCACTGGCTCGGCCCCACCTATCCCCACCTCAACCATTTCCAGGCCACCAGGCCCCTGCCGGTCTGGCTGGAGCAGCTCGGGAGCAGCGGCATGGCCTGCATGGACACGGTGCTTTCTGAGCTCAAGGCCACGGGCTACGCCCACCACATCCAGCGGCTGATGGTGCTGGCCAACTACGGCCTCCTGGCGGGCCTCGATCCCCAGGCCCTCACCGCCTGGTTCCACCGCCAATTCATCGATGGCCACGACTGGGTCATGCAGACCAACGTGATCGGCATGGGGCTGTTCGCCGACGGTGGCCGGCTGGCCAGCAAGCCTTACGCCGCCAGCGGCAACTACATCAATCGCATGTCCACCTACTGCAAGGGCTGCCGGTTCAACGTGAAACAACGCAGTGGTGTGGATGCCTGCCCGTTCAACAGCCTCTACTGGGATTTTCTCGCCCGCCACGCCGAGCAGCTGGGCGCCAATCCGCGCATGGCTTTGATGATGAAGCAACTGGAAAAACTGCCCGCCCAGGAGCTCGCCGCCATCCGAGCCACGGCGGAGGCCCACCTCCTGGCCCAGGTCCCCGGAACCGATCGCTCATGGGGTGACCCCCTAGCGTGAGCGGATCTGTACCCGGCCGATGCTCCTGGCCTTCATTTGGCCCCCGGAGGCCTACCTCTGGTTCAAGACCCTCCACATCGTGGGCGTGGTGGTGTGGTTCGCCGGGCTCTTCTACCTGGTGCGGCTGTTCATCTACCACCGCGAGGCCGCCGAGCTCGAGCCCCCGATCCGGGTGGCCTTCGAGGCCCAGTATGCGGTGATGGAGCGGCGCCTCGCCAACATCATCACCACCCCAGGCATGGTGGTGGCGGTGGCCATGGCTGTGGGCCTGCTCAGCGTGAACCCGGCCTGGATCCACCAGGGCTGGATGCACGCCAAGCTGGGGTTCGTGGCGGCCCTGCTCGCCTACCACGCCTTTTGTTACAGGCTCATGGGCCAGCTGCAACGCGGCACCTGCACCTGGAGCGGCCGTCAGTTGCGGGCCCTCAATGAGTTGCCCACCCTCCTGCTCGTGGTGGTGGTGATGCTGGTGGTGTTCAAAAACCAGTTCCCCACCGGCGCCGCCACCTGGTTCCTGGTGGCCCTGGTGATCGCCATGGCGGCCTCGATTCAGTTCTATGCGCGCTGGCGCCGGCTGAGAAGCGAGAAGGAGGCCCAGACCTCCCTGAAGGCTGCGATGCCGGTGCGTGAAGGGGAAGGAAGCGGTGCTACGGGCTGAGGCGCAGCAGCATCCGCTGGCGGCGGTGCTCCGCGAGGTGGGTCCTGAGAGTTGTCCGACCCGCTTCAACTTCCACTGCCACACCCTCTGCAGCGATGGCAGCTTGGCCCCTGAGGAGCTCGCCCTCCAGGCCTTGGCCATCGGCCTGGAGCACCTCGCCGTGACCGACCACCACGCCCTGGCCTCCCACGACCGGATCGCGGCCGTGTTTGCGCGGGAACGGAACACCGGACGAACGGCCCCAACCCTCTGGCGCGGTGTGGAGATCAGCTGCTTGTTGGAGGGGTGCCTTGTTCATGTGCTGGGTCTGGGCTTCGCCGCGGACCCTGAGCCCTTGGCCCCTTATCTGCGGGGCGAGGCCGTGGTGGGTCCAGGCCTGCGGGCGGAGGCGGTGGTGGCGGCCATCCGGGCCGCCGGCGGGCTCGCCCTGCTTGCCCATCCCGCCCGCTACCGCCTACCCCATCAGCGCCTGATCGCCGCCGCCGAGGAAGTCGGCCTCGATGGTGCCGAGGCTTGGTACGACTACACCATGGCCCCCCGTTGGAGCCCCACGCCGGTGGTCTGCGAGGCCATCGCCCGCAACCTTTCTGATCGTGGCCTTTTGCATAGCTGCGGCACCGACACCCACGGTCTGACCCTCCAGGGCCGCTAGGGTTCCCTGACAGATTGTGTGCCGCCCATGGGTCTGTTTGATCGTCTGCTCGGCCCCCGCAACAGCGGGGTGAAGATCTCCGGCCAATCCGAGCCTGCCAAGGCCAAGAAGTCCGAAGACGCCTTTTTCCTCGATCCCGATGCCTCCACCAGCATGGGAGATGTCAACTTCATGCGGCGCTCCAACACGATCCGCCGCACCTTCCCCGGTACCGCCGACAGCCCCGGCCAGAAGGAAATGATCCAGGAGGTGGCCTCGATGGAAGCTCGCCTCGACACCATGACCCCCGGCCTGGCCGGCATCAGCACCGACACCGACGTCGATGTGAACCTCACCGGTGGTGTACCCAAGCCGGTCAAGAAAACCTTTGCCCAGACGATGTCCCCGGGCGAGCTCGCCCAGCGCATGAAGGGCACTGCCGTGTCCGTGAACCAGCCTGGTGCTGCTCCGGCAGCCCGGCAGGCCACGGCCTCCCAAGGCGAAGGTGCAGCCACCCCAGCCGCGGGCCGTGCCGGCGCGATCGACCCGTTTAAGTCGATGGCCAAGGATCTGACCTCCTGACCCCTCAGGGCACCTCGATCAGGGCCTCACTCTCGAGCACCAGTTCCCTGAGGCCCTCCAACTGATCCGCCCGGGCCCCTTCCCAGAGCCCGCGATGGTGGGCTTCGAGCATCCGTTCAGCCATGTCCCGCAGGGCCCAGGGGTTGCTGCGGCGCAGAAAGGCCAACACCGTTTGATCTGCGAGCCAACGATCAGCCAGGGCGCCGTAGCTCCAATCGGGCACCCTGCCGGTGCTGGCGTCATAGGCGAAGAGGTAATCGAGACTGGCGGCCATCTCAAAGCCGCCTTTGTAGCCATGGCCTTGCATGGCTTCGATCCAACGGGGGTTGAGCAGGCGGGAGCGCAGCACCTTGTCGAACTCCTTCTCCAGCCGGTGCAGGCGGGGCCGCTCGCTGCGGGAATGGTCGGCGAACCAGAGCTGCGGTGCGGAGCCGCGTAGATGTTCCACGGCGGCGCTGAGGCCCCCTTGGAACTGGTAGTAATCATCCGAATCGAGCAGGTCATGCTCGCGGTTGTCCTGGTTGTGGAGCACCACCTGCACCTGGCGCAGGCGGGACTCCAGGCCGGAACGGTCGTGGCTGGCCTCGATTCCAGCCTGGCTGGGATCTCCCCCCGCGGCTCCAGATCCAATGGCCGGGCCGTACCGCCACGAACTCCACTGCAGAAAGGCCTCGCCGAGGTCGGAGCGGCTCTCCCACTGCCCGGAATCGATCAGGGCCTGAAGTCCGGCCCCATAGGCCCCCGGAGCCGACCCGTAGACCCGCCAGGCCTGGCCTTCCCTCCGCGCCGCCGCCGCTAGGGGATTGCTGTCCTCCGCTTCGTCGAGGGCGGCCACAAGGGCACAGGCCCGGTTGAACCAGCCCACCAGCTGGGGAAAGGCATCGCGGAACAGGCCGGAGATGCGCAAGGTCACATCCACCCGGGGCCGTCCCAGCACCTTCAAGGGCAACACCTCCAGATCCACCATGCGGCGGGTGGGGCCATCCCACACCGGGCGCACCCCCATCAAGGCCAGGGCCTGACCGATGTCCTCGCCGCCGTTGCGCATCGTGGCCGTGCCCCACACGCTCAGGGCGAGGTGGCGCAGGTCGTCGCCCTCGCCTTGCAGGTGCTCCTCCAACAGCAGATCGGCGCTGCGGCGTCCCAGATCCCAGGCGGCCTCGGTGGGAAGTCCCCGCAGATCCACGCTGTAGAAGTTCCGCCCCGTGGGGAGCACATCGGGTCGCCCCCGGCTGGGGGCACCGCTGGGTCCTGCCGCGATGCGGCGCCCGGCCAGGCCGGCGAGGAGGGCTTCTCGTTCGGCTGCGGCGCAGGCCAACAGGTCGGGCAGGAGCTTTTGCCGGATTGCAATCAGCACGCTGCGACAGGTGGGGCCCTGGCCCGCGGGCCCTCTGTCGGGAGGAGTCGAAGGCGGTGCACCAGGCTCCAGGGCGGCGCTCACCTCGCGCCGCAGCAGAGCCAGAGCCATGGTCTCCAGCAGGGCGATGGCATCGCCGCAATGGCGTCGAACCATCGCCGCTTCAGTGGCAGGCAAGCTCAGCAGGCGTTCGCGGTCCGCTTCCCCTAGGGGAGCTTCCTCCGGGTCCGCCCAGGGGTCCAGCTCCAGGCCCAGATCCAGGGCGAGCGCCTGGGTGAGCCCGGGCAGGCCTCCCTGAGGTGGCCGGGCGAGGCACAGGAGAAGTTCAGCGAGCTTCTCGGGTTCCGGCAGGGTGCCGTAGGTGTGCAACCCCAACCGGATCTGGGCTTCCTTCAGCTCACAGAGGTAGCCGTCCGCGAGATCAAGCCGGTCGACGTTTGAGCTAGCAACCCCCTGGGGTGCCGGGAGATTGAGCTCTACGAGGCGGCGTTCGAGCTCGACCCGTAGGGAATCGGCGCGTTCCGCTCCGAGCTGGCGGGCTTCCCAGTACTCATCCAGCAGGGCCTCCAGGGCCTGAAGCTCCCCGTGCAGGCCAGCCCGGCCCAGGGGCGGCGTGAGGTGGTCGAGGATCACGGCCTGGCTGCGGCGCTTGGCCTGGCTGCCCTCCCCCGGATCATTCACGATGAAGGGGTAGAGGTGGGGCATGGGGCCCAGGGCCCATTCCGGGTAGCACTGCTCCGAGAGGCCCACCGCCTTGCCTGGCAGCCACTCGAGGTTGCCGTGCTTGCCCACGTGCACCACGGCCTGGCAGCAAAAAACCTGTCGCAGCCAGAGGTACTGGGCCAGGTAGGCGTGGTTGGGAGGCAGGTCGGGGCTGTGGTACGTCAGCTCCGGGTCCCGGTCGTAGCCGCGATCGGGCTGCACGAGCAGCATCACGCCACCGAAATCCAGGCCCCGGATCGGGAAGCCCTTCACCCCATCCGCCATCCGCTCCAGGCCCCCATCCTGCTGCGGTGCCCCCCAGACGGCCTCGAGCCGCTCCCGGCCCTGAACGGGCAAGGTGCTGTACCAGCTCAGGTAGGTCGGCAGGGGCAGGTGGGTGAGCGGCGGACGGTGGCCGCTCTCGGGGTCGTTGGTGCGGCCGGCGAGCAGGCTTTGGATTAGCCCATCGCCATCCGTTGGCAGCGGCCCCTTCAAGGCGTATCCCGCCTCCGCCAGCCAGCGGAGCATCAGCACCACGCTGGCGGGAGTATCGAGGCCCACCCCATTGGCCAGGCGGGAATTGCGGGTGGGGTAATTGGCCAGCACTAGGGCCACCCGACGCCGATCCGCCGGGGTGCGGGCCAGCGCGATCCAACGCTCCACCAGCTCGCTGATCCAGGCAAGCCGTTGCGGATCCGGTTCGGCGCGATGGAGGGCTGTTCCCAGCTTCGGATCACTGGCCGTCCATTCCTTGAAGGCCGCGACCCGGGTGGTGAGGCGCCCATCCAGTTCGGGGAGCACCACCTGCAGGCTCAGATCAAGGGGCCCCAGACCGATGCTGCTCTCCTGCCAGGAGGCACGGCCACGGGCACTGCAGAGCATCTGGAACACCGGCACATCCAGCCGCTCCCAGAGGGGCGCTCCGAGTCCTGCCTCCTCGAATCGAACCGAGGCAAACCCCGTACCGCAGAGCACCGCTTCCACCGCCTCGCGGCGGTAGAGGTTGCCCACCCCCTTCTGCACGGCGGCATCGCGCAGGCTGCTCACCCAGAGGCCCCGCGGCGCCAGGCCGCGCTGGCGCAGGGCCTCCAGCGCGGCCTCCATCAGGGCCGTGTCGCCAGCCTGGCGCAGGGCTCGGTAGAGGATCACGCCCACACGGGCCCCGGGCTCGTCGCGCCAGTCGTGGGGGAGGGGATCGGGGGCAGGCTCCACCACGGGCATCCGCCAGGGTTCGCGAAGCCGGAGCCTCTCCAGGCAGAGCAGCACCTGGCGCAGGTTGGCGGCGCCGCCCTCCCGCATCCCAGAGGCCAGGGCGAGGGTGAGGTCGGGATCGGCATTGCCCAGGTCCGCCAGGGAACGCTCCTCCTCGGCCGTGCCCGCCACCACCAGAAGGGTGCGTTCCGCTCTGCCCCTGCTCCAGGCCTGGAGCCGTTCCAGTCCGTAGCCCCAGTGCCCCCGGCCCCCCAGGAGCCTCACCAACACCACCTTCGTCTGCAGGAGGCTGGTGGCGAGGTAGTGGTCGATCACGGCGGGATGGCCGAGGGCCGCCAGGTTCAGGGCCCGAAGGGAACCCTCGATCAGCAGTGGCTCGCGCTCCAGCAGGGCCCCCACGGCGGCCAGATCCGTATCGGCGCTGCTGAGCAGCACCATCTCGGCACCCTCCTGCTCCACGAAGGGCAGGGAGCCGTCATCGGGTTCCGGGGCGCCGGGAATCGTGGCAAGTCGGTGCATGGCCCCCATCCTGCTGTCCGCAGTGAGAAGATCGCAGCGTCAGCACCGCCAGCCATGCATCAATTCCTCCCCTATGCCTGGTTTGGCGGAGCCTGTGTTCCCTTCGCCGAGGCCACCCTCTCGGTGGCAACCCATGCCCTCCATTACGGCACAGGCGCCTTCGGTGGCATGCGAGGCCTACCCAATCCCGATGATCCCGGTGAGGTACTGCTGTTCCGCGCCGACCGCCATGCCCGCCGCCTGACCCAAAGCGCCCGGCTGCTGCTCACCGAACTCAGCGAGGAGACGGTGCTCAATGCGATCCACGCCTTCCTGCAGGCCAACAAACCGCGTAAACCCTTCTACCTGCGCCCCTTCGTCTACACCTGCGGCCTGGGCATCTCGCCGCGACTCCACGATGTGGAGACGGATTTCCTGATCTACGGCATCGAGATGGGTGATTACCTATCTCCTGAAGGCGTCACCTGTCGCATCAGCAGCTGGACCCGCCAAGAAGACCGTTCCCTTCCCCTGCGGGGCAAGATCAGCGGCGCTTACATCACCAGTTCCCTGGCCAAGACCGAGGCGGTCAAAAGCGGCTTCGACGAAGCCCTGCTGCTCAACAGCCGCGGCAAAGTGAGCGAGGCCAGCGGCATGAACCTGTTCATCGTGCGCGATGGCGTGCTGATCACCCCCTCGGTGGATCAGGACATCCTTGAGGGCATCACCCGCGCCAGCATCCTGGAACTGGCCCAGGCCATGGATATCCCGGTGTTGGAGCGGCCGGTTGATAAAACCGAGATTTTCATTGCCGATGAGGCGTTCTTGAGTGGCACCGCAGCCCGGGTCACCCCGATCCGCCGCTTGGAAACCACCGATCTTCCTTCCCACCGACCGGTGATGGAGAAGCTGCGCGATCGGCTCACCGCGATCACGGAGGGCCGAGATCCCGCCTATGAACACTGGGTCACCCGCATTCGCCTCGATCCCTGATGACCGCCGCCACCGCCACCCGCCGGATCGGGTTCCTGGATCGGCTCCACGATCCCTCCAGACCGGTGCTCGTGTTCGACGGCGCCACCGGCACGTCGCTGCAGCAGATGAATCTCGGCGCAGAGGATTTTGGCGGCGCCGCCCTGGAGGGCTGTAACGAGAACCTGGTGGTCACCAGGCCTGACGCGGTGCAGGCGGTGCATCGCCAGTTCCTGGAGGTGGGGGCCGATGTAATCGAGACCAACACCTTCGGCGCTGCCTCGATCGTGCTGGCCGAATACGGCCTTGAGGACCAGGCCTTTGCCCTCAACAAGCGAGCCGCTGAACTGGCCCGGGAGATGGCCGATCGCTACAGCACCCCTGAGAAGCCCCGCTTCGTGGCGGGCTCCATCGGGCCCACCACCAAGCTGCCCACCCTCGGCCACATCGATTTCGACGCGATGAAGGCCTCCTTCCGCGAGCAGGCGGCCGGCCTACTGGCCGGGGATGTGGACCTGTTGATCGTTGAGACCTGCCAGGACGTGCTGCAGATCAAGGCGGCCCTGCAGGGGATCGAAGAGGCCTTCCGGGAGGCCGGCGAGCGCCGTCCCCTGATGGTGTCGGTCACGATGGAAACCACCGGCACGATGCTGGTGGGTTCCGACATCGCCGCGGTAGTGGCGATCCTTGAACCCTTCCCGATCGATGTGCTCGGCCTCAACTGCGCCACCGGTCCGGAGCAGATGAAGGAGCACGTGCGCTTCCTCAGCGAGCACTGCCCCTTCGTGGTGAGTTGCATTCCTAATGCAGGCCTGCCCGAGAACGTCGGTGGGGTTGCCCACTACCGCCTCACCCCCACCGAGATGAAGATGCAGCTGATGCATTTCGTCGAGGATCTGGGCGTGCAGGTGATCGGCGGCTGCTGCGGCACCACGCCGGCCCACATCGGATCCCTGGCGGAGCTGGCCGCCGAACTTCATGCTGCGCCTCGGCCGGTGCGCCGCAGCGAACGGGCCGCAACCACCGATGCCGCCACCGTGCGCCCGCCCCTGGGGTACGAACCGGCGGCCGCCTCGCTCTATGGCGTCACCCCTTACCACCAGGACAACTCCTTTCTGATCATTGGCGAACGGCTCAACGCCAGCGGCTCCAAGAAGGTGCGGGAACTACTGGCCGAGGAGGACTGGGATGGCCTGGTGGCCGTCGGGCGCGGCCAGGTGAAGGAGAACGCCCATGTGCTCGATGTGAATGTCGATTACGTCGGACGGGACGGCGAGCGCGATATGCGCGAACTGGTGAGCCGGTTGGTCACCAATGTGAACCTGCCCTTGATGCTCGATTCCACCGAGTGGCAGAAGATGGAAGCCGGGCTGAAGGTGGCCGGCGGCAAATGCATCCTTAATTCCACCAACTACGAGGATGGCGACGAGCGCTTCTTCAAGGTGCTTGAACTGGCCCGTGATTACGGGGCCGGCGTGGTGGTGGGCACGATTGATGAAGAGGGGATGGCCCGCACGGCCGAGCGCAAATTCGCGATCGCCCAGCGTGCCTACCGCGACGCTCTGGAATTCGGCATTCCGGCCCACGAAATCTTCTACGATCCTCTGGCTCTACCGATCTCCACCGGTATCGAGGAAGACCGGCTCAATGGTGCCGCCACGGTGGAGGCAATCCGCCGCATCCGTACCGAACTGCCCGGGGTGCACGTGGTTCTGGGGGTCAGCAATGTGAGCTTTGGCCTGTCACCAGCAGCTCGCATCGTGCTGAATTCGGTGTTCCTGCACGATTGCTGTGAAGCGGGCATGGATGCGGCGATCGTGAGCCCCGCCAAGATCCTTCCCCTCGTGAAAATCAGCGAGGAGCATCAGCAGTTGTGTCGCGATCTCATCTACGACCGGCGCCGCTTCGAAAACGGCATCTGCAGCTTCGACCCTCTGACGGCCCTCACCAGCCTGTTTGAGGGTGTGTCCGCCAAGGAAGCCCGTGCCTCGGGCCCCTCCCTGGCGGATCTGCCGGTGGAGGAGCGCCTGAAGCAGCACATCATCGATGGCGAGCGAATCGGTTTGGATGCTTCATTAGGCGAAGCCCTCACAACCTATCCACCGCTTCAGATCATCAACACCTTTCTGCTCGATGGCATGAAGGTGGTTGGCGATCTCTTCGGTTCAGGACAGATGCAGCTGCCCTTCGTGCTGCAAAGCGCAGAAACGATGAAATCAGCGGTGGCCTTCCTTGAGCCCCATATGGAGAAGCAGGAAGATGCCGATGGCAATCAGAAGAGCAACAGCAAAGGTAAGTTTCTAATCGCCACGGTAAAAGGTGATGTGCATGACATTGGCAAGAATTTGGTGGATATCATCCTCACCAACAATGGCTATGAGGTGATCAATCTTGGCATCAAGCAAAGCGTTGATGCGATCGTCGAGGCCCAACAACACCACCGAGCCGATTGCATCGCGATGAGCGGTTTGCTGGTGAAGTCGACCGCCTTCATGAAGGACAACCTCCAGACCTTCAATGAGGTGGGCATCAACGTGCCCGTGATTCTTGGCGGGGCCGCCCTCACGCCCCGTTTCGTGCACGGCGACTGCCGGGCTGCTTACCGGGGCCAGGTGATCTACGGCCGTGATGCCTTCGCCGATCTGCGCTTCATGGATGCCTTGATGGAGGCCAAGACCGCCGGACGCTGGGACGACGGGCAGGGTTTCCTCGATGGGACGCCGGAGGGCCTTGGGCCGAGCCTCGGTGGCGCCGATGCGTCTGAAACCGGAGAGGGGGTTGGCGTCGCTCCGGCGGCCGTGGCCCCCGCCCCCGCACCTCCAGCCGCACCGGCCAGCGACCACCGCTCGGAGGCCGTCCCGGAGGAAGCGGCGGTCTCCCCACCCTTCTGGGGCTCGCAGTTCCTCGACGAGTCCCAGATCGATCTGCAGGAGGTCTTCGCCTACCTCGACCGCAATGCCCTCTTTGCCGGCCAGTGGCAGCTGCGTAAGGCCCAGGACCAGAGCCGCGAGGCCTATGAGGCCATGTTGTTGGAAAAGGCTGAGCCCGTGCTCGCCGCCTGGATGGAGCGCTGCCTAACGGAAGGTTTGCTCACCCCCCGCGTGGCCTACGGCTACTTCCCCTGCGGCCGCCGGGGCAACGCCGTGGTGGTGCTCAATCCTGCCGGACTGGCCGATGGAGCCACCCCCAGCGAGGCGATCGAGGAGCTCGGTTGCTTCGAACTGCCACGCCAGCGAAGCGGCAACCGCTACTGCATCGCCGATTTCTACCTCGATCTCCGAAGCGGAACCGATGGAGGCCCCCGGGGCGCCGATGTCCTGCCGATGCAGGCCGTCACGATGGGGGAGAAGGCCACCGCCTTTGCCCGTGAGCTGTTTGCCGCTGACCGCTACAGCGACTACCTGTACTTCCACGGCCTGGCGGTGCAGATGGCCGAGGCGCTGGCCGAATGGACCCACGCCCGCATCCGCCGCGAACTGGGATTCCCCGATCCTGAAGCCATGCCCCTGCGCGATGTGTTGGCCCAGAGGTACCGAGGCAGCCGCTATTCCTTCGGCTACCCCGCCTGTCCCAACGTGGCCGATTCCCGCCAGCAGCTCGTTTGGCTTGGAGCTGATCGCATCGGGCTGCACATGGATGAGAGCGACCAACTTGAGCCGGAACAGAGCACCACGGCCCTCGTGGCCATCCACAGCAGGGCCCGCTACTTCAGCGCCTGATCGGCCTGGGCACTCCCAGGGCGGCATGGCAGGCTCACGGGGTTCTTCCCAGTCCTAGCCATGGCCATTGCCGGTCCCGGTGGCGTCGATGACGCCATCGCCGCGGGTCTCGACCTCGACGGCACCCCCATCCCTGCCCCCATGCTCGCCCTCTACAACGAGGTGATGGAGCTGGAGAGCCAGCGGGCCCGCAGCGGCGTTAAGAAGTCGATGCGCAACCGGATCGTGAAGACCGGTTCGAAGCATCTCGACCAGGCCAGCCTCGATGCCCGCCTCAGGGAGGCTGGTTGGGAAGGTCTCAAGGACAAGGAAGTGGCCTTCTTCTACGGCTGAACATCCGCAGGGGCCGCTGCTGCTGCTGGTCTGCCCAGGCGGCCCCCTCCTGCCGTGATCGAGCCAGCAGCCGTGGCAGACGCCAAGACGCTGGGTGGCTGCCCATCAGCTGCCGATCAGCCGCAGAGCTCCTCGAGGCTGTCGATCACCTCCTGCTGGAACTCCTCGAGATCGTCGGAGTCGCTCAGATCGATCCCCTCACCAGCGGCGTTCTGGGCCAGCTCCTGGAAATGGAAGGCCCCTTCGCCATGGGCGAGGAACTCCATGGCGGAGGGCTCACCGCTTTCCTTGTAGGCGTCGCATAGGGCCATAAAGGCCGCGTCCTCGTTGAAATCCCAGCTCATGAAGAATGTGGTGGCGCGGAAGGTGGTGTTGGTCCTTTCCAAGACGTTTAACGCCTCACCCCCGGAATCCGTCAACCATCCGTCAGCTTTTGGTGCTGGTCCACTCCAGACTTGGAAGCTGGAACCACCCCCAGCAGGCATGTCCCCTTCCCCTGTCGAGCCTCTGCCCCCCATCGTTCCAGAGCCCTCTGCTGAGGGGGTGAACGTGTTGGGAGCACCCTTGACCAGCTGCAGCTGCCAGCCCCTCACCGGCTGGTTCCGGGATGGTTTCTGCCGCACCGATCCCGCCGACCTTGGCCGTCACACCGTCTGCTGTGTGATCAGCGAATCCTTCCTGGCCTACACCCGGGCCCAGGGCAACGACCTCAGCACGCCGGCGCCGGCCTACGGCTTCCCCGGCCTTCGACCCGGCGATGCCTGGTGTGTGTGCGCCCGTCGCTGGCTGGAGGCCTACGAGGACGGCATGGCCCCGCGGGTGCGGCTGGAGTCCTGTGAGATCAGCACCCTGGAGGTGATCCCCCTGGAGGTGCTGCGGCGGCACGCTGCGGTCTGAATCGCCGTCGGATCGTCACCAGGGGATCGGCTGGCCATCCCAGGCCACGAAGCTGCCGCTGTGCTCCGCGCTCCGCGTCGCCAGAACCTCCAGGAGTTGTAGGGCGGCCCGTTGCGGGGAGAACAACCCTGACGGTGGCACAGAGGAGCGGAAGGGCTCGGAGAGGCCTGTGGCGGTGGTCCCGGGATGGAGCGCGGTCACACAGGCCAGAGGCAGCCTTCGCCGCCACTCGATGGCCAGGGTGCGCAACAGCTGGTTCTGGGCGGCCTTGGCGGCCCGGTAGGCGTACCAGCCCCCCAGCCGGTTGTCGGTGATGCTGCCCACCCGCGCCGAGAGACTCGCGAAGTGCAGGGGGAGGTCCCGGGGAAGGGCCGGCTCGAGGGCCTTGGCCAGCAGGAGCGGCCCACAGGCATTGAGCTCGAAGCTGCGCCTCAGGTTGTCGCGGTTCACCTGGGTGAGCCGCTTTTCAGGCTGCAGGGAACCCCCATGCAGCAGGCCGGCCGTACAGATCACCAGCCTCAGGGGGCGGAAGCGCTCCAGGGCCAGCGCCGCGAATGCCTCGAGGCTGGCGTCATCACGGAGATCGAGCCGCCAGGTGCCCCGATTAGGTCCGGCCGTATGGACCGTCAGCCCCTGGGCCTGCTGCGCCAGGCGATCGGCCAGGGCCTGGCCGATGCCGCCGGCCCCCACCACCAGCGCATGGCCCTGCCAGCCGAAGAGATCGGGGGCCTGCGGCTCACCGTGGCGCGCAGCTTCCCCCACCGACGGATTTGGCATGGGCTCCGGCGATGGATCGGAGGACACGGTCAGGATCCGCAGATGGCGCATGATGGCAGCGCCATGCCGATGCCGCGTTTCGCCGACGCGGCCGCCTGAGAGTCCATGGGTCCTCGTCTCACGCTGCTCGGCCGCGGTGCCTGGGGGGGCACCCTGGAGAAGCTGTGGAGAGAACAGGGCCTGGAGGTGCGCAGCTGGTCACGGCGTGACGGCGGCAGCCCCGAACACCTCTTGAGCGATTGCGATCTTGTGGTGGTGGCCGTCTCGATGGCGGCCGTTCGTCCCCTGGCCGCTGCCCTGGCACACTCCTGGCCGGCAGGACTGCCCCTGCTCTCCTGCAGCAAGGGCATTGACCTCGAAGGACTCTGCACGGCCAGTCAGCTATGGGGGCAGCAGCTTCCCCAGGCCCCATCGGCCGTTCTTTCGGGCCCAAATCTGGCGGATGAGCTGCAGCGGGGCCTACCGGCGGCGAGTGTGATCGCCAGCCACGATCCTGCCCTGGCCAGCCAGCTGCAGAGGGAGCTGCGCATCCCGAACTTGCGGCTCTACACCAACAGTGACCCCATCGGCACGGAAGCGGCCGGTGCCCTCAAAAACGTGATGGCCATGGCGGCCGGCATCAGTGATGGCCTGGGTCTAGGAGCCAATGCCAGGGCTTCGCTGCTCTGCCGCGGGCTGGCGGAGATCGGTGTGGTGTTGAAGGCCCTGGGAGGTCAGCCAGCCACCCTTTACGGCCTAGCGGGGCTCGGGGATCTCCTGGCCACGGCCACCAGCAGCCTCAGCCGCAACCAACGCTTCGGCGGCTTGCTGGCCGGCGGACTCAGCGAGGAGGAAGCGCTTCGCAGCATCGGCGCAACCGTCGAGGGAACCCATACCGCCCGCGCCACCGTGGCCCTGGCCCGCCGCCAGGGCTGGCGACTGCCGATTTGTGAGCAGGTTGTGCTGCTCCTCGACGGTGGCATTGATGCCCAGGGAGTGGTGCGGGCCTTGATGGAGAGAGATCTGAGGCCGGAGGCATGAGCTCAGGTCCCCTGCCGGCCGTGCTGATCGAGGCCTTCAGCGACGGCCCCTTCGGGGGCAACGGCGCGGCCGTGGTGGCCCTGGATCGTCCGATGCCCGACGACTGGATGCAGGCCGTAGCCGCCAGTCTTCGTCAGTCGGAAACGGCCTTCCTGCTCGAGAGCGAGCAGGGCTGGATGCTGCGCTGGTTCACCCCCGCCTGCGAGGTGCCCCTCTGTGGTCACGCCACCCTGGCGGCGCTGCTCGCCCTGGCCCAGTGGAGGCGACTCGGACCCGGTGAACGCACTTGGCTCCATAGCCGTAGCGGCCCCCTGGAAGTGGAGTTGCCGGTGGACCGGCCCGGCTGGGGAGCGATCGTGTTGCCCAGCGGGGATCTCCATCCGGAGGCCGCCACCGCAAGCCTCACGGACCTCCTGCGGACCCGACTCGGATCTGGCCTGGAGGGATGCTGGAGCTCCGAACTGGGCTATTGGGTGGTCCTGCTACCCCAGGAGGCACCGCTGGCCTCCATGGACTGTCTCGCTCCTCTCTTGGAGGGGCCCCTGCGGCAGGGGTTGGTGCTGATGCAGGGCCTCGATCCCGAGGCTGGTGGGCCGCGAGTCGGCGCCGAACCCGCGGATTATCAGCTCCGTTTCTTCGCCCCCGCACTGGGAATCCCGGAGGACCCCGTCACTGGGTCGGCCCATGCCTTGGTGGCTCCCTGGTGGCAGAAGAGGCTGGGTCGCTCAGTCGTGAGAGGCTGGCAATGCTCTGACCGTCCTGGGGGGATGGTCTGTGAGGCCCTGCCATCCGCCATGATCCGCCTAACCGGATCGGGACATCTGCTATGGGATGGAACCTTACGGACGGCCTGCGAAGGCTGGGGAGCCGCGAAGCCCCGTGGCGAGAGCGTTGGCGCTCCCTTGGCCCAGCGATGGAGCGCCTGGCGAACAGCAACCCGTTTGCCGTGCTCCACAGCTTCCGGCGCCATCCCTTCATGATCAGCGCTCCCCTGGCCGCCCTAGCGGTGGGAGCCGGCATTGGAGCCCATGCCCTGCTTCGGCCAGGCACCTCCGCCAGCAAGGGCGCTTTGCTTGACACCCTGATCGCCAGCCCGAAGGCCCGGCCCACCCAGGCTGCCGCAGCAGAAAATCTGGCTGACCCTTCGCCCGCGGATGGTGGCCTGACCCCTCCGAACCTTCGGGCCCAACGCGCCGAGGCCCCTCCGAGCGCGGGTGGGGGGTTGATCGAACCGCAAGCCGGTCCCGGCCTCAATCTCGAGATCCGCGTGGCCCTGTTGAAGCTGCCCGCCTATCCCGATTTTGGTGCGTCCGGATCCTGGCGCCTGCTGGACCGGGACGGTCGGGTGCTGCGGCAGGGTTCAGCGGCCGAGTCACCCGATCCGGCGGCCTCTCTCGCCCAGGAGCCCGAAGTGTGGCTGGAGACAGGAGCCAACGACCATCTCAGCAGTGCCGGTCACAGCTACCAGGGCCGCTTCCGCATCCTCAGGAGCAGCAACGGACTGAGGGTGATTAACCACCTACCGCTGGAGAGCTACGTGAGCTCGGTGGTGGGCGGAGAGATGCCCACCAGCTGGAACCGGGAAGCCCTACGGGCCCAGGCCGTGGCGGCCCGTTCCTATGCCCTGGCCCACATGGCCCGTCCGGCGGACGATCAGTGGCATCTCGGTGACACCACCCGCTGGCAGAACTACGAGGGCCTATCCACCGTGACCGCCACCACCCGCGATGCCACGAGCAGCACCAACGGCGTGATCCTCAGCTACCAGGGGGGCATCGTGGAAAGCCTTTATGCCGCGACCCAGCAGATCGTGGAAGAGGCCCATGGCAGTTACGGCGCCAGCATGAGTCAGACGGGGGCCCAGGAGCTGGCCCAGCAGGGCCTGCGCTACAACGAGATCCTCGGCCGTTACTACCAGGGTGCTTCCCTGGCCCGACTCCAGGCCGGTGCGGGCTGAACGCTGGTGGCGGCGGGCGGTCGAGGTGTCGGAGCTGGCCCTCGCTTGTGGTGCCCTGGTGCCGCTGGAGACCCGTCTGATCCACCAGCCGGATGTGGCACCGTTCCTGCTGCGGGAACTGGTGTCACGCCCGCCACGGCACCTTCTGCCCGAAGGACCGAAGCCGAATCCTTTCCTTCCCTGGGACCAGCCGCTTGAGGTGGGTCGGATTGGCGAGACCCACATCCTGCTCCTCAACAAATATCCCGTTCAGGCCTGCCATCTCCTGGTGATCTCCCGGGGCTGGCAGCCCCAGAGTGGCTGGCTGGACGCCACCGACTGGGCCAGTGTGGCGTCGGTTGGAGCGGACACCGGCGGGCTCTGGTTCTTCAACAGTGGCGCCACCGCAGGGGCGAGCCAACCCCATCGCCATCTGCAACTCCTGCCCCGGAGCCAAGGGGAGTCCAGCTGCCCCCTGGCGCCCCTGCTGCGGGCCCAGCTCGAGGGAGCTTCGGCCCCCTGGCCCTGGTCGTATCGGCTCAGCCCCCGCCACGATCCCAGCCACGGACTGGATCTCGAGGAGCTCTACGCGGACCATTGCGAATCACTGGGCCTTGGTCGACGGGAGACGGAGGCGGCACCCCGCCATCCCTACAACGTGCTCTTTGACGATCACTGGTTCCTCACGGTGCGCCGCTGGCGTGAGCATGGGGCCGGATTCAGCGTGAACGCCCTGGGATTTGCCGGCTACCTGCTCTGCACGGAGAGGTCCGAACGCGATTGGCTCGAGCGCTATGGACCCTGGGCCCTGTTGGCGTCCGTGGCGGTTCCAGCCTGAGCAGAATCCCGGCTGGCCACCGCCGTGCCGTGATCATTGGCTGATTCCGTGGTTTCACGGTTGCTGCCACCAGCCGCATTGGCCTCTCCTGAAAGGAAGGAACCGAAGACCTCCCCCGGCCCCCAACAAGGTCCGGACGGGCTTGATCCCAAAGGGGGGTTTAGGTCCTGAAACCAGCTTGGTTTCCATCTTTCTTTATTTCGACTTTTCTTTGTGATGGCCCTTTCCTCCACCAATCGCCGGCTGCGGCGCCGCCTTGCCGTGGAGCAACGCAATCGGCTCGTTGAAGCCCACCAGGATCTCGTGAGGCCCATCGCCTTCCACTACGGCCGCTGTTGCCGGGAAAGCGTGGACGATCTGCTTCAGGTGGGGCTGATCGGTCTGATCCGGGCTGCCGAACGGTTCGACGCCCAGCAGGGAACACCGTTTGCAGCCTTCGCCCGACCCCACATCCGCGGTGCGATCCTGCACCACCTCCGCGATGTCGCCCCTTCGGTTCGCTTACCTCGCCGGCAGGCCGAGTTGCAGGAACGGTTGATGCGTCTGGAGCGCCATTGGCTTCAACAGGGTCGGATCGCGACCCCAGAGGCCCTACAACGCCTGCTGGGGATCAACGGCGAGCAGTGGAACGTGTTGATGCGGCAGCGGCTGCTCAACAGACCCGAGGCCCTCACCGAGGTCTCTGAGGAGGTCATCGAGCAGGCAGAGGCTACGGATGCCGTGGGGTTCTACGACGGCGAGGGAGAGACGGTACAGGCTCTCCTGGCGGATCTGGATCCCCGCCAGCGGGAGGTGGTTCAGAACGTCGTGCTCAAGGGCCTGAGCTACCGGCAGATGGCCCGCCGCCTGCAGGTGAGCCCGATGACCGTGCAGCGACTGCTCCATCGAGGCCTGGAGCAGCTGAAAGGCAATCTGCAACCCCGAGATTTCAGGAACCCTGATCCTGTTGATCGCGGGCAATCTGCTGTTCGAGTGTGGTGATCGCGGCGTTGAGGGCCGCCAGGCGCCGTTCGGCCCCGTCGCGGCAGAAGGTCAGGAAACGGAGCTTGTTGTGCTGATGCTGACGCATGGCCTGGGCTCCATCCACGGCTGCGTAGCAGGAGGCAAAGGGGGGAAACATCACGTTCAGCCAACACCCGTCGGTTCTAGCGACGCCGCCCAGGCAGCTGTGGTCGAATCCGGCCCCGGGCAGGGGAGGATGGAAGGCCACTGTGGGGTCGGCGTCCATTCGATGGCCAAGGCAGCTCTGATGACCCCCCCAGGGCGGGATGGAGCTGACATGCCGCCTAGGGCAGCCTTCAGCAGGCACCGATCTGGCTCCCTGGCCCTTCCTTGCCAGAGTTTCCGTTTCGGACTAGCGCTGGCCCTGGGCCTGGCGATCTGCCCAGCTGGCTGGGCCCAGGTCCGAAGTCCAGGGGTCCCTGCCCAGGAGGCGACCCTGGCCTTGCTGGCTGGACAGACGGCCCGCTCCCTGCAGGGCAGTTTCAACAGCGTTCCCGTGCTGCATTCCAACCAACCGGAGGCGGTATGGGGGCCCGGAATCCTGATCGACACCAGCCCAGGAACGGTGTTTGCCGAAACGGGCGTGGCCATGGCGAACCCCACCTTCCGCTTCCAGGGGCCTTTCGGGCTGCACTTCCATCACATTTACACCCCATCCAGCCCCGGGCCTGACAGCCGCGGACGACGCCCGGAACTCAGCCTCGCGGCGGTGGTGATCAATCCAGGCGAGGTGCCGGTTCGGATCAGGCTGCTGCGGGGGGCCGTCCGCAACAGCTTCAGTGCGCCTTACCAAGGTCGACAGTTGCTCGGCGTGAAGCCCCTCGGTCCCCGACCTTGGAACACCGGTCCTGGCGATGCCACGGCCGTGCAGATGTTGCGGGGCCGTCTCGATGCCGACCTCACCGAGGATCTCACCATCCCCCCCAACACCCGCGCCGTGCTGCTGCGAACGGAGCTGCCAGCCCTAGGGGTGGTGAACGGCTTGTTACGTGGCGAGAGCGATGCTCCCTTCCATCTCGCCATGGTGGCCGCACCAGCCCAAGCCACGGATCAGGACATCTTCGCCATCCTGGCCAACCGCCAGCTGGCTCCGGGGAGGACCTACCTCAACCAGCTGGCGGCGATCGAGCGGGGAGAGGTGTTCTCCAGGGTGAGTGGGGTGGCCCTCGGCGATACCTACCAAGCAAGCCTCAACCACGACCTGAAGCGACAGGGTTCTCTGCATGTGCCGCTGACCAGCACCGTGCGCCAGAGCTTCGGGACCGGCGAAGTCCAGGTGAATCGCCTGGCGACGCGAATGGCAGATTCAGCCCTCGACAACGTGGGCACCTACGGCGTGCGCTTCGACGTTGACCTCCTGCTGCGGGGTGCAGGTTCCTACGCGGTTGTGTTGAGTCATCCGCCGGTTCCGGGGTCCGGCGCTTCGATCGCGTTCCGAGGGTCGCTCGAACTGAGGCGACCGGAGGGGATCGAGGCCCTGCACGTGGGCCTCCGCTCCGGCGAGAGCCTCACGCTCACGACCCTGGAGATCCGGGATGACCGGCCGCTGCCGATAAGGATGAGTCTCGTGCAGCCGGCCGATTCGATCCCGGGCCATCTGCTGAGCATCGTGCCCATCCGCCAACTGGCAACCCTGGCCGCGGGTCCAGCTCCGCCCCAGCCGATCCCC
>Ga0310334_100024_pt1 | contig 50026 bp, 49 predicted proteins | sample LakMicMIDCLREDC7_FD_195548 | JGI IMG/M metagenome (GOLD analysis project Ga0310334, IMG submission 195548) | Enriched freshwater cyanobacterial communities from Lake Michigan, Michigan, United States - MI23.DCL.RED.C7 (v2) (version 2) | ecosystem: Environmental > Aquatic > Freshwater > Lake...
ATCACCGACCGCTCCCACGGCATGGTGCGTACCGAGATCCGCTGCGCCCAATGCGAGTCGCACCTCGGCCATGTGTTCAACGATGGGCCCCGGCCCACGGGGCAGCGCTACTGCGTGAATTCCGCATCCCTCACGTTCCAGCCAGAGTGAGAGAGCGGAGCGCCTGAACCCCTGGGCGGCCGTATCACCGGCCATGCACGTTTCGCTTCGCGTGCGCGCAACCACTGGGCCGGTCAGGATTGATGCTCAGATCAGCGGGCCGGATCGAGAATCAGTTGGGCAAGTCGCGGTCCCTGGGTCTCCACGGTATTGCTGCTGAACACCTTCTCCTGAAAGCGTCGGCCGAGCTCGCCACGCTCTTGGGGGTTCCGGTGCAGGCTCAGCAAGGCTGCAGCGAAGGCCTCAAGGTCGAGGTAGTCGACCGGCACCCCATAGCCCTGATCAGCCAGATCAGCGATGCCTCCGCTGTGTCGGAAGCAGACGGTGGGAATCGCCATGGCGCCGGCTTCAAGGGCCACGACCGGATAGGGGTCTTCCCGGGACAACAGGGCCAATGCATCCAGTTGGCGCAGGGCGGCAGGACCACAGGACACACCACCGAGCAACAAGGCATGCTCCCTGACCCCCAGCAGCCGCAGGTCGCGGCTGGCTTTCTGATGGGCAATTGATCCTGGCCCACAGCCAACCCAAACCGCCTTGAATGGAACTTGGCCAAACTGCTGCGCGCAAATCTTGACAAGCTGAGGAAAAAGATCGAATCCCTTTCGATCAATCGGCGATCCTGCGAAGCCGAATAGAAAGAAGCCTTGCTCACGAAGTTCTCTGAGGTTGTCCACCACCGATTGGCTGGCGTCTTGGCAGTTGAGGTTGAGCAGCTCTTCGGGACTCGTGTAGGGGATGTATTCCGTGATCACCCGACAGCTATCGGGATTGGCATCGTGGATGTTGATCAGATCGGTTTTGACACTTTCAGCGCAGCACACCACAACATCGGAAAAAGCCAGCTGCAGCTTGACCAGAGCAGGCCTGCTGGAGAGAAGCAGGCCGATTTCCATTTCGTGGGCATGGCTGATCACCCTGATCCGACTGCGATCAAGCGTCAACTTGCCCAGGCAGTCACCCAGCACCAGGGTATTGAGGTAGAGGCAATCGGGGTTGACCCTGGCCACGATCCCCGCCAGCCAAGAGTCGGGATCATTGGTTTGGGTGTTGTCGAGGCGGCGACGAAGCCGACGGTGCCACCGCTCGGCCACCGGTCGGGTGCTGAAGGTATGGGTGGGACAGAGGGCACTGAATTCCTCGCGCAGCGGGCCATCCCGCATGAGCGCCACCACCGGCCGGATTGCCGTGTTGGCCAACAACCAGCGGATCAACCACAGCAGCAACAGGGGAGCCCCGGTGCGCTGCCCCTCATGGCAGACAAATAACGTGGTTGTCATGCCGGGGCTTGGGCTGTGGTCAGGGTCTGGGCAGCCTGACACAGGTTCCGAGGGGCCTCACCAGGGGTCGTCCAGGGGCTCCACATCCACATCCACCAGCTTGCTGTTGCGTTCCGGAGCGGCGCTCCCTGATGGGCTGCTGCGGGGGTAGGCCTCGAGGGAAGGCCGGCGGCTGGTGGCTGGTTGGGGTGCCTCTTGATCAAGGCGGGGGCGGGGTTGGCTCCGCTCCCGTGGCAGCGGTTGCTCCAGATCCAGGCCGTCATCGCGATCTTCCGCGAACCTTCGCCCACTCCAACCATCAGCCGGCCGATCGGCAACGGGCTCGGAGAAGTCCCGCCGCCAGTCCTGCTCGGGGCGATCGCGGTCGCGATTTTCGCGCTCAGGGGCATCAAGCCGGTTCTCCCGGGAGCCGCGCCTTGGGGGATAGGGGCTGGGTTCCTCGTCGCGGACTTGGGCGCCGCCATAGCTGTCGCGCAGGGGAGCGGAGCGACGGACGTCCTCGCCATCGCGAAGGCGGCCGAAGCGGCTGTCCTCCTCCTCATCGAGATAGCGGCGCTGGCGCAGGGGTTCGCGCTCGCGACGTTCGTCGAGCTCCACGTAGTCGAACTCCTCCTCCGGCTGGAAGGAGCGGCTGGTGGCGGGTTGGATGCGGCGCTGCTCGAGCTGGCTGGGCTGGCCAGCGGGCAGTTGGTTCTCGGCCGGCACGGCGCCGCCGCGGTAGCGCTCCCTTTCCTCCTGCTCCCAGCTGCTGCCGCCGATGCCGAGTTTTTCCAGCAGGCCGGTGCCCAGCTGCTTGAGCTTCTCCTCGGCGCCTTCGTACACGATGATCCGATCGGTGCCGCTGCTCACGATTTCGCCCACCGGCATCTCCCAGGTGCTCAGCACCCCCTCACCCAGGAGGGGCACCCCGAGGGCGCCGATCACCAAGGTTGTGAGCTCGCCGGTCTCCACATCGAAGCTGAACCCCAGCACCCGGCCGAGCTGGGCGCCGGATTCGGTGATCACCTGGCAGTTGATCACCTTGCTGAAGCGATCCGGATCGAAGCCCTCCTCGAGGGAATCGGCGGAATCCACCAAAATCACATCCCCCACCTGGCGGATGCGCTCCAGGGGCATCCAACGGGGCAGGCCCGGCAGGAAGCGGGTGAGGGGGTTGTCGCGCAAGCCGAGGGCCACCACCTCGCGCCGGTCGATATCGACCATCACCTCCCCCACCACGCCCAGCCGACGGCCGGTGTCTCGGGTGATCACCTGGGTGCCCATCAGCTCGGAGCGCAGCCAGAGGCGATCGCTCGGGGCCGGGGCGTTGGGATCGGGGGCGGCAGGTGTGGAGGAGGTCAAGTCCGGGGGCCCAGTCGGCCCATTGTGGCCCACCCCGCCAGCTCAGGCGGCCGGCGGCAATCCGACCACCTGGGTGTGGGTGCCGCGGGCCTGGGTCACGCCGATCGTGCGGGTGGACGCAGCGATCATCGGTCGACGGTGGCTCACCACCAGAAACTGGGCCGCATCGGCCTGGGCAGCGATCAGGCCGGCCAGCCGCTCCACGTTGATGCCGTCCAGAAAGCTGTCCACCTCGTCGAGGGCATAGAAGGGGGAAGGGCGGAAGCGCTGCAGGGCAAACAGGAAGCTCAACGCCGTGAGCGATTTCTCCCCCCCGGACATCGACGCCAGCCGGCGCACCGTCTTGCCCTTGGGGTGGGCCACCAAGGTGAGGCCCCCCTCCAGGGGCTGCTCAGGGTTCTCCAGCTGCAGATGTCCCTCGCCATCGGAGAGGCCGGCAAAGATGGTGCGGAAGTGGCCGTCCACGGCATGGAAGGCCTCCAGGAAGGCCTCCTGGCGCAGGGTGGCCACCGTTTCGATGCGCAGCAGCAGTTCCTCGCGCTCCTTGCTCAACACATCGAGGCGCTCCTCCAGCTCCGCCAGGCGGGTTTCCAGCTGCTCCAGTTCCTCAAGGGCGAGCATGTTCACCGGTTCCAGTGCCTCCATCCGCCGCTGCAACGCCTGCAGCTCGCCGCGCAGGGTGTCGAGACCGGCCTCGCGAACCTCCTCGGGGATCTCCGGGCGGGGATCGGGCAGGGCGCGCTCCAGCTGCTCGAGACGCAGGCCGCCGCTGCGCTGCTCCTCCACCAACGCCGCGATCTCCTCCCCGAGACGCTGGAGCTCCCACTGGCGTTGCTGCAGGGCCTGGCGGGCGGCTGCCAGCTGGGCCTCGGCCTGATCGCGCTGGCGTCGCTTCTCGCCGAAGCGCGCCGCCAGGTCGGCTTGACGCGTTTCGAGCTCGGCACGCCGGGTCTGGTCGCTCTGCTGTTGCTCCTTCCAGGCCTGCCGCTCGCTGAGCAGGGTCTGCACCGCTTGCACCAGACGAGTTTCTTCCGTGGTGATGGCCTCCAGCTGGCTGGCCAGCCGTTCGGCGGCCAGGGCCCGGTCACGGCGTTCGGCGGCCAGGGCATCGCGCTGCTGACGAGCCTCGCTGAGGGAGCGGTCGGCCGCCTCCAGGTCGGCCTGGAGGCCCTGCCACTGGGCGGCATCAGCGTTGGTGCCGATGGAGCCTTCGGCAGCCTCCAGGGCGGTGAGGGCCTCGCGCAGGGGGCCGATGGTGTTGTCGAGCTGCTGCAGGCGTTCCCGGTCGGCGGTGGTGGCCTGGAGCAGTTGCGCCAGGCGGGCGGTGAGCTGGCTGCGGCGCTGCTGCAACGGCGTGAGCTGGCGCTGGGCCGCCAGCCGCTCGGCCTCCACCGCGGCCTGGCGCTGCTGGCTCTGCAAGAGCTGGGGCCGGCTCTCCTCCAGGGCCCGGGCCAGTTCCGCCTCCCGGCGGCGGCTGGCCAGCAGGCTCTCGCCCAGCTCCAACAGCCGGCGCCGCAACGGTTCGGCCTCGTCGCCCTCCTGGCTGCTGCCGAATCCGAGCTGGCCGCTGCGCTGCTGCAGGCTGCCGCCGGTCATGGCGCCGCTCTTCTCGAGCAGTTCGCCATCGAGGGTCACCGCCCGGCAGCGGCCCAGTTCGCGGCGGGCGTTGTCGAGGCGGTCGAACACCAGGGTGTCGCCGAAGACGTAGCGGAACACCTCGGCATAGACGGGCTCATGGCGGATCAGGTCCACGGCCCGGCCGACCAGGCCGCCGGGCCCTGGACCGCCGGAGCCCGCTCCCGCCGGGCCGGGACCGCGCTGGAACGCCGCCCCCGCCGCTCCGACGCCCCCACCGCGGATGCGGTTGAGCGGCAGAAAGGTGAGCCGGCCGGCCCGGCGCTGCTTGAGCAGCTCGATCGCCCGGGCCGCGATGCGGTCGTCTTCCACCACCACCTGGCCCAGGCGGGCGCCGGCCGCCACCTCCAGGGCCACCCGGTGGCGCTCCTCCACCTCGGCGAGCTGGGCTACCGGGCCGTGGATGCCCTCCAGACCTGATTCGAGCAGCAAGCGCAGGGCTCCGGTGCCGCGGCTCTCCTGGAGGGTGTCGCGGCGGCTGTCGAGGCGGGCGATCTCCCGCTCCAGGCCGGTCTGCTCCTGCTCCAGCCGGCTGCGGGTGCGCTGCTGCAGGGCCAGGGCCTCGGCCTGCTCCTGGAGTTGATGCTGCCGGGCCGCCAGGGTTTCCAACAGGGCGGCCTCCTCCCGCTGCAGGGCGGCCAGCCGGGATTCGGCCTCGCCGCTGCCGCCCTGTTCCTCCCGTTCCTCCGTCTCGAGCTCCAGCCGCCGCGCCTCGGCCTGGCGCTGCCGTTCCTCCAGCTGGCCCTGCTCCGCCAGCAGCGGACCGAGCTGCTCCTGGAGCTCCTGGCGCTGATGGTCGCGCTGGCGGCGCTCCTCCATCCAGCTGCCGGAGCGGCCGGCCACCTCCCCAAGGCGGCGGCGAGACAGCTCCACCGCCGCCTCGGCCGCTCCGCAGCGCCGCTCCGCCTCCTCGAGATCGCCGCTCGCCATGGCCTCAAGCTGCTGGCGCTGCTGGCGCAGCTCGCTCTGGCGGCGGCCCAGGTCGTCACGGCGCTGCTGCAGGGCGGCCGCCTCCTCGCGGTGCCGCTCGCCCTGGCGGGTCCGTTCCCGCTCGGCCGCCTCCAGGCCCGCCAGTTCGGCCTGCACCGCCAGCAGCTGGTCCTCGCCCAGGGCCTTCACCTCCGCCTGAAGCCCTTCGAGCTCCTGGGCTCCCGCCACCACGGCGCGATCGGCAGCGGCGATCACCTCCCGCTCCCCGGCCTGGCGCCGCTCCAGCTCCAAGCGGCGTTGCTCCAGGGCCGCCAGGGCGGCGCGATCGACCTCAAAAGCGAGAAGTTGCTCCTGCTGGCGGCCGATCTGCAGGCGCTGGCGCAGCTCCTGATAGGTGCGGGCCTTGGCACAGTCGCGCTCCAGCTTCTGGCGGCCGGCCAGCAGCTCCTGCTCCACGATCCGGCAGCGCTCCTGGCGCTCCTGAACCTCCTCAAGCTTGGCGCGGGTCTGGTCGATGCGGGAATCGAACAGGGCCACACCGGCCAGCTCATCGATGATGCCGCGCCGGTCGCGGGCGCTCATCGACACGATGCGGGTCACATCGCCCTGCATCACGACGTTGCTGCCGTCTGGGTCGATGCGCAGGCGGCGCAGCTGGGTCTGGAGCTGCTGGGCGTTGCAGGCCACGCCATCGGCGCTGAAGCTGCTGCTGTAGGTGCCGCCGGGAGCCACCCGCAGCCGCCGGGTCACGCTCCATTCCCGCTGGCCCGGTTGGATCCAAGGGCCCTCCGGAGCGGCATCCAGCCCCTGTTCCGCTTCGTCAGGCTGCCAGTCACCCAGGTCAAAGCGCACCGTGACGGTGGTTTCGGCGGCGCGGCCCTCCCGCAGCACAGCACTATTGATCAGATCCGGCAGCCGTTCGGCCCGCATGCCGCGGCTGGTGGCCAGACCGAGGCAGAAGAGCACCGCATCGAGGATGTTGCTCTTGCCCGAGCCGTTGGGTCCGGTCACCACAGTGAACCCCTGCTCGAGCGGGATCGTCATCGATCCGCCGAACGACTTGAAATGGTTGAGTTCGACCTGGTTGATGTGAACCAACAGGCCCGTGCGCCGGGCGGTCGGAATGTAGCCGAGCTGGTGACGTTGCCAAGGAGGCTGCCTACGGTGGTGCCACCGACGGTCTCCCCCCGGCTTCGGACGGCTCTCCTCACCGCCCCGCCGTTTCCCTGACACCTCAGCACCCCCACAGTGGGGTGTGTTCCCGCCAGTTTCCCCTTCGCCCCGGACGCCATGGATCACCGCAACGATTCCCCCGCTTCCCCCGGCGACGCCAACGGTCCGGTGGGTTCCAGCTCCGGCCAGGGCGTTCCCTTCCAGCCCAATGGCAACGGCGGCCCCACGACCCTGGAGGGGGAGATGCCAGCCCTCACCCAGCTCCAGCACGCCTTCCGCGAGCGCTTTGAGGCCCTGCTGCCCACCATCCAACAGGAATGGCCCGAGGTGGCGCGCCACACCCTGGAGGCCACCCGCGGCAGCTTCGACAACGCCGTGGAGGTGATCAGCCGCCAGACCGGTCTCACCAGTCAAGGGGTGAAGCAACAGCTCCAGGAGCTGCTGCACACCACCGGCGAGCAGGCCCACCAGGTGGCCGACACCCTGCGCCCGTTAGAAGAGCAGCTTGAGCAGCTCCTCGACGACCTCAACACCACCCTGCGGCCGCGAATCGAGAAGCCCGTGCGGGAGAAGCCGCTGATGGCCCTCGGCATCGCTGCCGGCGTGGGGCTGCTGTTCGGCCTGCTGCTCTCCGGACGCCGCTCCGCCTGAATTTCCCCATGGGTCGCTCCAACTTCGGCAAGGTCACCGAGCTGATGTCCTCGGTCATGGACCTGCACGTGAAGATCGCGCTGCAGGAAGCCAGCCGGGAGAAGCGTCGCCTGATCGGCGGCGCCGTGTTCCTCGGCATGGGGATCACCCTGGCCACCTTCGCCGGAGTAGCGGCCCAGATTGCCTTGCTGCTGTGGCTGCACCAGAGCTTGGCCTGGAGCTGGCTCACCTGTGCCCTGGCGGTGGCCGGCCTGGATCTGGCCCTTTCGGGGCTGTTCCTACGGATCGGCGGCGGCATGCTCAAGGGCCCCTTCCTGCCCGAGACCCGCCTCGGGATCACCCGCACCACCCGGGCCCTGACCGGACGGTTCTAGGAGCTACACCCGGAACACCAGCTCCGCCAGGGCCTCCTCCTCCACCCAGACCGACACCGAACCGGCGGGACAGCGCCATTCGGCCCAGCCATCGGCGTTGGTGGTGATTGGTTCGCGGATATGGCCGGTGAGATCGCGGTAGCTGGTGTGGGGCTTACCCACCTCCATCCACTTCTGGCCGGCTTTGCCATCGCTCATCAACACCGCCAAGGATCGCGGATGGCTGGGGCTGCCCAAGCGAGTCCAGCCGATCGTGTTGAAGTGGTCGAGGTAGTCGATCTGCGGGCCGTAGGCCCAGTGGCGCCGCGCCAGCAGGAAGCGATCGATCAGGAAGCGATGGCTGGGCATGTGGATATCGATCGGCTGACCCTGGCGAGTGTCGCGGTAATCGGCGCCGTAGTAATCGGGATAGAAGATGCAGGGATAACCCTGGTCGCGGAGCAGGATCACCGCATAGGCCAGGGGTTTGAACCAGGCTTCCACGGGAGATTCGAGGGCCTGGAGCGGCTGGGTGTCGTGGTTGTCCACCAAGGTCACCGCCAGCACCGGCATGGTCTGCATCAGGGTGCCGTCGAGTAGGCGAGCCATGTCGTAGTGGCCGCCACTACGGCTCGCATCAAAGAAATTGCGATGCAAGGGTGCATCAAATAGGCTCATTTTTCCGCCACTGTTGGCGGCATACCAGCTGAGGCAGTTGAGGTCGTAGGTCCAGTATTCACCAACCACGAAGAGATCCCGCTGGGCATAGGCTTCCATCTCTGCGATCCAGTCGATGAAGAAGTCGCTGGTGATGTGCTTGATCGCATCAAGGCGGAAGCCATCCACCCCCACCTGGTCGAGGGTCCAACGGCCCCAATGCTTCAGCTCACCGCGGACCTCGGGATGATTCATATTGAGATCGCATCCCATCAGGAAATCGTAATTCCCCTTTTCGAGCGCAACTTGGCCATCGAAACTGGCGCCATGGGTGCGCCACACGGCCTGATAATGGGGATCGAGACTATTGTAATCAACCGCGTCGAAGTGATACCAGTGCCATTGCATCGTCGAATGGCGTCCGCCGCGGGCATCGAAGCGGTAGTGGGTCCAGGCCCGGATTGGCCGCTCGTCCCCTAGGGCATGACCACGGTTTTCGGGGGCATAGGGCGTGGCGAGGTAGTCCTCTTCGGCATCGGCGAATAGCTTGTGATTGAACACCACATCGGCATACACGGCCATCCCGGCATCACGGCAAGCCTGCACCGCCTCAAGATACTCATGCCTGGTGCCGTACTTGGTGCGGACCGTTCCTTTTTGATCGAACTCCCCCAGGTCGAACAGGTCATAGGTGCCGTAACCCACGTCATCGCTGCCGCCGCCCTTGTTGGCAGGGGGCAGCCAGAGGGCCGTGATGCCTGCGGCGGCAAGGGCAGGAGCCTCCTGCTTGAGGCGGTGCCAGTGGTGGCCATCGGCCTCCACATACCAATGGAACCACTGCATCATCGTGCCGTTGAATTCCTTTGGTTCGGCAATCTTCCGCTCCACGATTGTGGTTTCGTGGGTGGCCAGCCAATCGCGCAGCAGCTCCACGGCGGCATGGGCCGTATCCACCGAAGGGTCCTGTTCGGCCTCAAGGATGCGTGCTTTGAGGTCGGAGAAGATGGTGTTGCTCATTGGGCTTGCAAGGGGCCGAGGGCGTTGGCCACGGATCGCGACCCATCCTTAGCAAGGGCCTGCGGCGATTCAATGGCTCGCCGGATACCTATAAATTTTCGCCAAACCCTGATGAATACCGGGGCTGGCCTTTTGGGGTTGCAGCCTTGGGACGGGAGGCCCCTTGGGGAGCCGCCGCCGCCTCAACGGATCTCGTAGCGCAGCCAGCGGCAGTCGATGCCGCCGTTGCTCACGGCGATGCGCCGGCTGGCCTTGAGCCGCAGGGCACCGGTGAGGGCGGGGTTGCCGCTCAGGAGCCAGAGGGTCCAGCCGGGGCAGCGTTCCCGCACCATCCGGCCCAGGTCGGCATAGAGGGCTTCAAGGTCGTCACCTTGGCCGAGGCGGGCGCCGTAGGGCGGGTTGCAGACCAGGATCCCCGCCGGCCCCGGTGGGGGGTTGAAATCGCGAAAATCGCCGGACGCGAGCTGGAGGTGGTCCGTGAGGCCGGCGGCGGCGGCATTGGCGCGGGCCTGGGCCAGCACGGCCGGATCCTGCTCGATGCCGAGCAGGGGCCCCACGGGTAAGCCGTCGACCCGACCGGGGCGCGCCAGGGTGGCGGCGGCCTCCACCTCCCGCCGCCAGAGGCCGGCATCGAAATCCGGCCAGCGCTCGAAGCCGAAGGGGCGCGCCGCCACCGGGCGGTTGGACGCCGCGGTGCCCTGCTCCAGCGGGGGCCGCAGGCCGGGCGCGTGGCCGAGGGCGGAGGCCGCGGCCTCCAGCAGCAGGGTGCCGGAGCCGCAGAGGGGATCCACCAAGGGCACCGAGCCATCCCAGCCGGTGAGGGCGATCAGCCCGGCTGCCAGGTTCTCCTTGAGAGGCGCCAGTCCCATGGCGGCCCGGTAGCCGCGGCGGTGCAGGCTGGTGCCGCCGCCCTCCAGGCTGAGGATCGCGGTGCCTCCCGCGCTGCCCCAACCAGCGTTGTTGGCGTAGGCCCCGCCGCGGCCACCCCGGCCCTGGCCGCCGTCGAAGGACCGGCCGGGGCTTAGGTGCAGGTGGAAGGCGAGATCAGGATCCTCCAGGTTCACCATCGAGCGGCTGCCCCAGCGCTGTCGCTGCAGGTCCACCAGGGCGTTCTTCACCTGAAGGGCCGTGTAATGGCTGTGGTTGAGTTCCGGCAGGCTGCCGCTGGCCTCCACCTTGAAGCTGGCCTCGGGCGGCAGCCAGTGGTCCCAGTCGGCGGCGTTCTGGACGCCATGGTGCAGGTCGTCGCGGCCGCGACAAGGGAAACGGGCCAGCTCCCGCAGGAAGCGGAAGGGGATGCGGGCGCGCAGGTGGAGGCGATAGAAGCCGGCCAGGTCGGTGCGGCAGGCCACGGCGCGGCGCAGGGGCCGTACCTCCTCGGCGCCCAGCGCTGTGAGCTCAGCGGCGGCCACCTCCTCGAGGCCGGGGGGCACCACGGCGGTGATGGCGAAGCTGGCGGCCGCTGGGGCGTTGGTGCTCATCGCTCCACTGTGGCGCTTCCCTTGTGGTCATCCAGGGTTCACCGGCCGGACGGACGGGTCGGATTGCGCCGCCACGGCCAGGACCAGGGACGCCGGCGACCGCCGAGCTGACTGGGCTGGGCCTGGCTGGGGGCCGCTCCCTGCCCCTGGGCCCTGGCGTTCTTCAGGGCCCCGTAGGCCCGTTGCTTGCGCAACCACACGGCCGGGTCACCGCCGTGGTCGGGATGCCAGCGCAGGCTGCTGCGCCGCCAGTGCTGCCGCACCACACTCCAGGCACTGCCTTCGGCCAGCTCCAGTTCGACCCAGCAGCTTCGCTGAAAGTCCCGAAGCTCCTCCGGCAACAACCAGCACACCTGGCCCTCGAGATCCACCACCCGGATCTTCTGGCGGGCGATCTGCCGGGCCCGCTCCTGCCGATGCCGCTCCAGGAGCTGGTGGTGGCGCAGGATCCGCTCCTGCTGCACGTCCACGCGACCGCGCTCCAACAGCGGATCAATCAGGCGCAACACCAGCCACCAGCCACCGAAGATCAGCAGCCAGAGCCCCACCAGCAGGGCGGCGGTGCCCAACAGGGCTGAGATCAGCGCCTCCACGCCCCCCCCCCGACCCTCGACAGGTCCGCTCCAGCATCGAGAGGTTCGGTCATGCCCACCGGCCCTGGCAGCTCCGCCCCCAGGATGGCAGTGCCATACTTCCGGGGTCGGTCCTTGGGCCGACTAGGTGGTCCACACCAGTGTTTCGGACAGCGGTTCGATTCCGCTCAGCTCCATTGCCTCTTCCGCACCGCTTGCACCAGCTGCAACGGATGTCGGGACGTTCTTGCCGCTCCCGCTCGCTCTGCGACCAGGAATGGCCGGAATTCACAGGGGCACCCCGGGGCTGCAATGGTTTCGACGGGGCATCAGGAGGATGACTGAAGCCTGCTCGGTGAGAGCAAACACGTAACAGCGAACAACATCGTTCGTTTCTCCCGTCAAGCCGCCCCTGTGGCCGCCTGACACTCTTAACGGAGACGGGGTGAGATCAGCCTTGTCACCCAAATGATCCATGGGGCCTGGAAGGGCCCCTTTTAATTGATGGGGCCCCTGCTGCTGCTCATCTCGGGACGGTGCTGCTGCGCTGGCGCGCTCAGATCATGAAGAGCGGCGGGATGGTGGTGGGGTTGAAGGTCTTGTAATTCCAGGTGCCGTTGGACTGGAAGGTCTGGTTGCCGAACAGGTCGGAGTAGATGGCACTCCAGTTGGAGATGCCGCCATCCCCCATGCCGAAGGCGGACACACCCACATTGCCGGGATCGGACTGGGCCGCGGTGGCGTTGAGGGCGGTATTGAGCTGCAGCTGGTTCGCCCCCCAGATATCCACCCCAGCGGCATCGGGCACCTTGATCGGCGTACCGGCACTGGTGTAACGCAGGCCCGAGCTGGTGATCGAATCGCCAGCCAGGTCAGCATCGGTGGGCAGGGCCACGTTCACGCCGCTCCAGCCCTGGCCGTACTCCGGCCGGTTGTCCCACCAGGGACGGCGCTCCGGCCGGCCGTCGGTGATCAAGCCCACGTAGGTGAGCGTGTCGGCGGCCCCGTGGTCCGTTCCGGCGGATCGGTGGGCACCGCCTCCTTCGATGGGGCCCAACTGGGCCTCCGACTCGATTACGCCTTCAGCCGTGACCTCGTGGCCGGCGTCTTCGGACGCTTTGGGCAAGGCTCGGCCTATGGGGGCTCCCTGGTCAGCAACGGCACCAGCTTCAGCGGCCAATCCTCCGATCTCACCTGGGGCGGCGGCGGTCTGTTCGCCCAGTGGTCCCGTCCGGGCTGGTTCATCAGTGGTGCGATCGGAGGCGATGGGTTGAGCAGCCAACAGCCCTTTGCCATCAGCAGCAGCAATGCCGCCGGTGTCCGCACCAGCTCCCCTTCCGTCGGTGGCAGTGCGTTCAACACCGCCCTGAATTTCGGTGGCCGCATCCGCCTGTCCGAGACCCAGTTGCTCGAACCCAGCGCCCTGCTCACCACCTCCAACCTGTCCTTGGGCCAGGGGAGCATCCCCGATGGCACCACCAACCAGAGCTGGGAGGTGCCCTCCAGCAGCAGCACCGTGGGCACCGCCGACATCGGTGTCACTTGGCGGGCGCCGATGCAGCAGGGCAAGAATCTGATCACACCGTCGCTGCGGGTGAGCTGGCTGGGCGCCGGCTTCCTGGGCGGAGAGCCCGCCACGGTGCTCCGCAGCGGCAACGGCACCCAGGCCACCCTGGCCACCGGCTCCCTGGTGCAGAGCAGCGGCCTTGGCCTGCAGGGGCAACTGGCCTACACCCTTAGCGACAACACCACCTTCTATGTGCGGGGCGGCGCCGGGCTCTATTCCGGTGGCACCGCCTGGGACGTGGGTGGTGGCGTCAAGTTCCGATGGGGCGGGAAACACCGGGCCGTGGCGGCCGCACCGAAACCCCAAGCAGCTCCTGCCCCTGCTCCGGTGGAGCTGCCAGCCCCCGCGCCCCAGCCAATCCGAGGCCTGTGGTGAGGCATTCCCTCACCCGGCGCCGCCGGTGGTCTTGGCCATGGCTCAGCCCTCCTTTGTCACACGGGGGGGGTGGTCATTGGGTGATGGTTCATGTCTGCCGACCCCGTGACAGCAGGTCAACAGGCATCCGCGCAGGTCGGAAAAAATCCTTTGCTTAACTCGGATTTAAGTGTGGCCCGAGCCGGCTAATCCGTTGTCACCCAAATGATCCATGGGGCCAAGCCAGCAGCGAGTGCTGCTCGGTACCAAGCAGGCGCAAATCGCGACAGTGTTGCGGCGGTGGAGTCACCTTCCACGAAAGCGGGCAGACGCGGCCCAGGCGCCGCCACCAGCGCACGGGGAAGGGGCCTTGAGCTTCTCGGCGAGCTCAGCAGCCAAGAGCCGGAAGCTGAGGGCGCTTGATGGGGCTGGCTGCACGACCGAGCCCTCCGGCGGCCGCCGAAGCACCCGGAAGCCTGCTGCCAGCAGGCTCGGCCCTGACTCCAACCCGCTCGCGAAGCTGACGGCAACCGCCAGGACCCCAACTCTGTAGACAGGTCATACACTCCTGCTACATTGAAAGCAATGGGGTCGCGGCCCTGGCCGTTTTGAATCCGAGATGCCTGATGCTTTCCCTCTAGAGCCAGCACCCTGCGCCAATGCAGGGGGCCCCTCGGCTTCACGCCGGGGCCTGGCATTTCGGGCAAAATCAGCCCTTAGCGCTGTCGTGGCGATGGGGATCATGGGGCTGACGACTGGCTGCCAAAGCGAGGGCACGAGCTCGAGCTCGACCACCAGCCCTAGCCAGAGCACGAGCACGAGCCAGATCCAAACCACGAGCCCGATCCAAAGCCTGAGCTCAACCCCTAGTAGCGCAAGCCAAATTCAGAGCACGAGCCAAACTTCGAGCCCTACCCAGAGCCAAAGCCAAAACCCGACCCAGAGCCAAAGTCCGAGCCCGATCCAAAGCCTGATCCCTAGCCCAACCCCAATCCCGAGCCAAAGCGCTTCCGCCCCACAAATCCTGCCCCCCGCCAGTGGACTGGCGTTAGCGGTGAGAGTCAATCCCGAAGCCGCACAATCGATCTCTTCCTCCCAGACAAGTGATCCAGGAGTTGATCTAACTTCGCCGATCAATCCGCCTCCTGATGTGGTAGCTGGCGCCCCGGCCACCCAAGCGGCCCCCGGCCCCCTGCCAATCTTCGGGGCCGCTGCGGCCTTCGGTGCCAGTCGCCAGCTGAAGAAGCGGATCAAAGCCAGCACACCCCCGAATCGCTAGGTCGTCGACACTGGACGATCGGCAGCCGCTCCAGCTTGCTTTAGCTCCACACCTGCCGTGTTAAGGGGAATAAACCCCTGGTGGATAACCCCGTGGAAACCACCAATCACGCACTTGAATCGCTCGCCCCATGACGGCCAAGTTTGCTGAGCCGCCCCGGGTCGGTTGGTCTTTTAGGACGATCGCCTAGCTTCCTGCTGCTGCTGAGGGCTTCGATTCGTGCCACCCAAATCGTCAGCCCCCTCCTCCTTCGCCGTCACCACCGACCCTTCCCTGGCCGGTGTGCTGGAGGCCCTCTCCCTGGCACTGTTGGGACTGTTTGTGGCTGCCGTTGTGGTGAGCGCCTGGCCAGTCAAGATCCTCGATCCCCAGTGGCAATTGGGCCTCACCGCAGACTTGATCAACAACGGTTCGCTGGCCTTGGTGGGTGCCCTGCTCACCCCCCTGGCCCTTGCCTTCCAACCAGGCAGCCATCGCCTCCGGACTCGCCGCGACACCTTCCGTCGCTGGGCCCTGGCGGCATCGATCGGCTTCCTGCTGCTGATCCCCCTGCAGGCCACCGCCGGCTGGAACCTCTACCGCATGGTCAACATCAAGGCCGAGCGGCAGAGCAGCCAAGCGGCCCGCAAGGTATCGGAGCTCCGCCAGGGCATCGCCACCGCCACCAGCATCCAGGAGATCCAGGCCAAGCTCAAGCAACTGGCGGGTAACCATGCAGGCCTGACGCCAACCCAGCTGGGCACCCCGATCGATCAGCTGCGCCAGGAGCTTCTGGACGAGGCGGATCAGGCGGCCAAGCGCCTCCACCGGAGCATCCAGGCCCAGGCTTCGTTCAAGCCGGATCGGCTGATCAAAGAAACCATCCGCATCACCCTCTCGGCACTGTTGTATTCGGCCGCCTTCGGCTTTCTCTCTGGCGCCCTGCCGCGCAGTAACCAACGGGGTTTGGCCTACGGCTGGGGCTCAAGCAACTGGAAGTCTTGAACTTGGGATAGGGGACCGCAGGCGGGCACCCCATCGGTGGGGACTACGATCCGACCTTCTGCCTCGATCGACGCGATGGATCCGGTGAGCGCCCCCCGCACCCATTCCGCGCGCCTTGATGCGATCAACTTGATGCTGCGTGATCTCCACACGCGGCATGACGAGATCCGCCACCGCGCCGCCTTCCGCGGCTGCACCAGTGAGCTGCTCACCCTGCAGCAGGAGCTGGTGGATTACCTGCTCACCAAGAAGCACGGCCTGCTCGGCACCGATCCGGCCGTGAATGAAGCCGACCGCAACTACAACTCCTTCACCTGAGGTCCTCGCCAGTGACGGTGGTGGTCGTCGGAGCCGGTCCAGCCGGCAGCGCCCTCGCCCTGCTCCTGGTCCGCGCAGGTGTGGCCGTCGAACTGGTGGAAAGCCAGCCGCGCCACAGCGCCATGATCCGCGGCGATGGTCTGATGCCGAGCGGTCTGGAGGCCCTGAGCCGCATGGGCCTGGCGCCCCTGCTGGACTCGCTGCCGCGGCGGGAGCTGCGGGGATGGAGCTTCCACCTGGAGGGCCGCGCCCTGTTCTCGGTGGACGAGCCGATCGGCGGATCCGTGGCCTGCAGCCTGATCGACACCCCGGCCCTGCTGGAAGGGCTGCTGGAGCAAGCCCAGGCCTACCCATCCCTGACCCTGCGGCGGGGCCGGGTCGTGAAGGAGCTGGTCCTGGAAGCTGAAGGCAAGATGCCGGGGAACGGTGGCCCAGCCCGGGTGGCGGGCGTGGTGCTCGACGACGGCACCCAGCTACCGGCCGATCTGGTGGTGGGCTGCGATGGCCGCGGCTCCAGCATCCGGCGCCTGGCGGGTCTGGAGCTGGACGAAGACAACCCGGCCCTGGAGGTGCTCTGGTTTGAGCTGGAAAGCGAAGCTGCGGCCCACCTGCAACCCTGGATCGCCGGCCGCTTCGCCACCCTGCTCGGCGACGCCGGCAGCTATGCCCTGTTCGGCACGGCCCGCGGCGGCGTGCGGGTGGGCTGGCTGCAGGAACGCGGTGCCCCTGGCGCCTCCCTCCCCTGGCCGGAACGCTGGGCCCGCAGCAGCCCCCCCGAGCTGGCAGCGCTCTGGCGCAGCCTGCCTACCGCCAACGTGGGGCCGCCACTGCGGTTGGCGGTGCGCTCGGGGCTGGCACCGCGCTGGCAGCAGCCCGGCCTCTTGCTGCTCGGCGATGCCGCCCATCCCATGAGTCCGCTGCGGGCCCAGGGGCTGAACATGGCGCTGCGGGACGCACTGGTGGCCGCCGAACGGCTGCTGCCGCTGCTCGGTACCAGTGGCGCCGCCGCCGAGGAGATCCCGGGGCGGCGCGAGCGTCTGCAGCGGCTGGACCAGGCGCTGGTGGCGGTGGCCGAAGCCCGGCTGCCCGAACTTCGCGCGGTGCAGGCCCTGCAGCGTCAGGAGCTGGGCCGGGGCGAACTGCTGCGCCAACAACACTGGCTGCGGCGCCTGCTGGCCGCCACCGCCAGCGTGAGCGGTCCGCTGCTGTCGCGGCGCTGGCTGGCCGGACAACCGACCCTGCGGACAGGCCTGCCGCTACCCGAGGGCCCAGCATGATGGCGTTCCGTCGATGTGCCGTTCCCTTGCCATGGCCCCGTTCCGCCGCACCGCCTCCCTGGCATCCCTGGGCCTGGGGCTGACCGCCGGCCTCACCCTGGCGACGGGCCTTGCCCCGGGCTCGGCCTTCGCCGCCGAAGCCCCCTACCCCCCGGCCACCGCCTTCCGCGAAGTGCAGCTCACCGCCTTCAACTGCGGACGGGACAACACCCCAACCACCTGCGGCAAGGCTCGGCGCCTGGCCGACCCCCTGCTCGATAATCCTCGGCTCTCCACCGCCTGCAAGGACGCCCTCTGGAGCGTGCGGCAGCTGTCGGTGGCAGCGCCGCTGAACGGCCCAGAGCGCCGCGATCCGATCGACAAAGCCAGCCGCGATGTGGCCGCCTACTGCCGCCAGCCCTATGTGGCGGACACGGCCCAGCCGACCAGCAATCCCGGAGGCAAGCCGTTCTCCCTCAAGACGCTCAATCCCTGAGCCTGGGCCGGCAAGGGCCAGGGCTAACTTGGTGCCCCGCCGACCCTGCCGAGCGCGCCGATGACCAGCTCCGACCTCGCCAACACCGTGCGGCAGGTGGCCCTGGACCAGCCCTTCACCGACCAGAAACCGGGCACCTCGGGGCTGCGCAAGAGCACCCGTCAGTTCCAGACGCCCCACTACCTCGAAAGCTTCATCGAGGCCTCCCTGCGGGTGATCCCCGGCGTGGCCGGCGGCACCCTGGTGGTGGGCGGCGACGGCCGCTTCGGCAACCGCCACGCCATCGATGTGATCGCCCGCATGGCGGCGGCCCATGGCGTGGCCCGGCTGATCACCACCACCGGCGGCATCCTGTCCACCCCGGCCGCTTCCCAGCTGATCCGCAGCCACGGCGCCATCGGCGGCTTCATCCTTTCTGCCAGCCACAACCCCGGCGGCCCCGACGGCGACTTCGGCGTGAAGATCAACGGCGCCAATGGCGGCCCGGCCCCCGAATCCATCACCAATGCGGTGTTTGCTGCCACCCAAAGCCTCGATGGCTACCGGATCGTGGAAGCCGCCCCGCTGAACCTGGATACCCCCGGCGAGCAACGGCTGGGCGAGCTGGTGGTGGAGGTGGTCGATGGGGTGGCCGACTACGTGGCCCTGATGCAGAAGTTGTTCGACTTCGATCGCATCGCGGCACTGCTCAAGAGCGATTTCGCCGTGGCCTTCGATGCCATGCACGCCGTGACCGGTCCCTATGCCACCCGGCTGCTGGAAGGGTTGCTCGGCGCCCCGGCCGGCACCGTGCGCAACGGCACACCCTTGGAGGATTTCGGCGGCGGCCACCCCGACCCCAACCTCACCTATGCCCACGACCTGGCCGAACTGCTCCTGGAGGGAACGGATTACGCCTTCGGCGCCGCCTGCGACGGCGACGGCGACCGCAACATGATCCTGGGCCGCGCCTGCTTCGTGAACCCCAGCGACAGCCTGGCGGTGCTCACCGCTAACGCCACCCTGGTGCCCGGTTACGCCGAGGGGCTGGCCGGCGTGGCCCGCTCCATGCCCACCAGCGCCGCGGTGGATGTGGTGGCCAAGGAGCTCGGCATCGCCTGCTTCGAAACGCCCACGGGCTGGAAGTTCTTCGGCAACCTGCTCGATGCCGACCGCATCACCCTCTGCGGCGAGGAGAGCTTCGGCACCGGCAGCAACCACATCCGCGAGAAAGATGGCCTCTGGGCGGTGCTGTTCTGGCTCAACATCCTGGCGGTACGCGGCTGCTCCGTGGCCGAGGTGATGGCGGAGCACTGGAGCCGTTTCGGCCGCCATTACTACTCCCGTCACGACTACGAAGCGATCGCCAGCGAGGTCGCCCACGGCCTCTACGACCGCATCAAGGCGATGTTGCCGGAGCTGGTGGGCCAGCCCTTCGCCGGCCGCACCATCGCCACCGCCGACGACTTCGCCTACACCGATCCGGTGGACGGCTCCCTCACCAGCGGCCAGGGCCTGCGCCTCTTGCTCGACGACGGCAGCCGCGTGGTGTTGCGCCTCTCCGGCACCGGCACCCAGGGCGCCACGCTGCGGGTGTATCTGGAGAGCTACGTGCCCCCCAGCGGCGACCTGGGCCAGGATCCCCAGGTCGCCCTGGCGGACCTGATCGGCGCCATCGATGCGCTGGCCGAGATCCGGGTGCGCACCGGCATGGAGCGCCCCACGGTCATCACCTGATCGATCACCCGATAGACGCGCGGCTCAGAGCTTCTCGGGTCCGTCCGGCTCGCCGAGCTGGGTGAGGGCGAGCTGGCGCATGGTTTCGCCCCAGGCTCCGCAGCTGGCCGCACCGGCGACCAGCAGCACGGCCCCCAGAACGGGAATGGGCTTGATCGGCTGGCCGGGCGTGTGAGCCGCCCGATGCACCAACAGCATCAGCACGGTGGCCGCTAAGGCCGCCAGGATGGAAGACAGGAGGATTCTGCGCCGATCAACCCGCAACTGGCGGCGAGGGCTGTAACCGGGGGGAGCAGGAAGGGGCATGGTCGCCTTAGGAATCAATCACCGGGGCCAGAACCAGGGAGTGGCTCCGTTTCGCCACTGGCGGGGAACCAGGAGGCCTCAAGCTGTTTCATCAGCACATAGAACGAGGGCACCACAAAAAGGCTGAGCACCGTGGCCACCAGCAGGCCGCCAAAGATCACGGCGCCGAGGGAACGCTGACTCAGGGCCCCGGCACCGGTGGCCACCATCAGGGGGAAGAAGCCGGCCAGGGCCGCCATGGCGGTCATCAGGATCGGCCTCAGGCGGGAGCTGGCGGCGCCGATCGCCGCGTCGCTGGCGGTCATGCCGCGCTCCATCCGCTGATTCGCCAAATCCACGATCAGGATGCCGTTCTTGGCCGCCAGCCCGATCAGGGTCACCAGGCCCACCTGGGCATACACGTTGTTCACCTGGCCAAGCAGCACGAGAAACGACAGGGCCCCGAGCATGGCCAGGGGCACGGTCATCAGAATGATGAGCGGATCGATGTAGCTGCCGTACTGGGCTGAGAGCACCAGATACACCACCACAATGCCCAGGGCGAACACCAGGGCCGCCAAGGATCCGGCCTGCACCTCCGATCGCGTCAGGGATGACCAATCGGAGCCGATGTTGCTGAAGCTCATCTGGCGGAAGGTGGCCATCAGACTGTCAATCGCCTGGCCGCTGCTGCGCCCGACGTTCTCCACCCCCTGGATGAGCACGCTGCGATAGAGATTGAAGTGGCTGATGATCGGCGGCGCGCTATCGAGGCGGGCCTTCACCACATTGGAGAGGGGAATCAGCTGGCCGCTGCGGTCGGGCACATAGAGGTTGTTGAGCGACTGCACCACATCACGGCTGGCGCCCTCGGCCTGCACGTACACCTGCCGGTACTGCTGCTGTTCGTAGGTCTGGTTGATGAAGCTACCGCCATTCAGGGTGCCGAGCACCTGCATCGCCTGGCTGTAGTCGATATTGAGGGAGGCCATGCGGTCGCGGTCCACATCCAGGCGCCACACCGGCGCATCGCTCACGAACTGGGAGTAGAGGTTGTAAAAGTTGCCGGTGGCCTTGGCGGTGCCGATCAGCTTGCCGGCCATCTGGCCCAGATCGGTGGGGCTGTAGCCGCCGTTGCTGAGGTCGTTGAACTGAAAGGAGAGGCCGCCCTGGGCGCTGAAGCCGGGCACCGCCGCCGGCGACTGGGCCATCACCAGGGCACCCGGTATGTCGTGGAATTCCTTGTTCAGACGGGCGATGATCTCCGGGGCCGACTGACCCTTGCCACCCCGCTCATCGATGGGCTTGAGCCCAAAGAAGAAGAGGCCCTGGTTGAGCGCTCCACCGTTGAAGCCGGCACCACCCACGATCTCACCGGAAATGATCTCTGGTTCCTTGGCCAGGATCGCCTGCGCTTTGGAGGCCACCTCCATGGTGGCCTCGATCGACGACTGGGGGGGCAGCTGGATGATGCCCAGGCCATAGCCCTGGTCTTCGGTGGGCACGAAGCCGGTGGGGATGGCGGCGAAGGCCACGCCGGTGAGGGCCACGCCGCCGATCAGCACCAGGGCCACCAGCCGCCGCAGCTTGATCGCCTGCCTGAGGATGCGGCCGTAGGCGCGGGAGAGCCGCTCGAAGCCAGCATTGAAAGCGGTGAAGATCGGCATCAAGAACGTGCCCACCACCGCCCCGAGCAGGCCCAGTAAGAGGGAGGCCACCCAGCCGCCAGCCAGGGCGCCGTAGAGGCCGCCAAACACCCCGCCGATCACGGTCCAGCGGATGCCGCGGGGCTCCGTCTTGCCACCACCGAGCAGCAACGCCGACTGCAACGGTTTACCGCTGATGGCGTTGAAGGTGGACACGATGATCGAGAACACGATCGTGAGCGCGAACTGGCGGTAGATCACGCCGGTGGCGCCGGGGAAGAAGGTGACAGGAATGAACACCGCCAGCAGCACCAGGGCCGTGGCCAGGATCGCGCCAGTGAGTTCCTTCATCGCATTGGAGGCCGCTTGGAAGGGCCGATCCCCCTCCTCGATGCGGGCCGACACCGCCTCCACCACCACGATGGCGTCATCCACCACCAGGCCGGTGGCCAGGATGATGCCGAGCAGGGTGAGTTCGTTGATCGAGAACCCAAAGGCCTTCACAAACACCATGGCCCCCAGCAAAGCGATCGGCAGCGCCAAGGCGGGCACGGCCGTGGCCTTCCAGTCCTGCAGGAACAGGAAGATGATCAACAGCACCAACACCACTGCATCACGCAGGGCATCGAGGGCTCCCGCGATCGAGGCGTTGATGAAATCGGTCTGATCGAACACCTTCTCGAGCACCACCCCTGGCGGCAGGGTGCTGCGGAATTGGGTGAGCACCTCATCCACCGCATTGGCGGTGCTGATGGCGTTGCTGCCGGGCAACTGGATCACGCCGAAGCCGACGCACGGATAGCCGGTGCGGGCATTGATCGCGGCTTGATTGAAGTTCTGGAAAGCATATTCGGCTCGGCCCACATCACCGATTCGAATCAAGCCGCCATCGGGGCCCTTGCTGATGATCACATCCTCGAATTCCTGAACGGTCTTGAGGTTGCCGTTCACCAGGAGCGGGAAGGTGGTGCGGTTGTTAGGGGTTGAAGGGGGGCCCCCAATGCTGCCGGCGATCACCACCAGGTTCTGGGATTGGATCGCCTGCTCCACCGTGTCCACGCTCAGGTTGAAGCGGGCCAGCTTGAGGGGATCCACCCAAACCCGGAAGGCTGGATCACTGGCACCGAAAATGTTCACCTGGCCCACCCCCTGGGCCCGGGTGATGGGATAGATGAGATTCAGCTGCAGCAGACCATTGAGATAATTGTCATCGAACTGGCCCTGGGTGGAGGTGAGGTTATAAACGAGCAGATAGCTGCTGGCCGTCTGCTGCACGGTCACCCCTTGGGCATTCACCTGGGGGGGCAACTGGGGTGTTGCGGTCTGTACCCGGTTGAGCACATTCACCTGATCGATATCTGGATCCGTGCCCGCCTTGAAGTACACGTTGATCTGACTGCTGCCCTCGCCGGTGCTGGTGGAGGTGATGTAATCCATCCCCGGCGCCCCATTGATCTGGGATTCCAGCGGGCCGGTCACGGCGCTCTCCACCGTGAGGGCATCGGCGCCGGGCAGGTTGGCGCTCACCTGCACCGTGGGCGGCGCGATATTGGGCAGGTTCTCGATCGGCAGCAGCGGCAGACAGATCAGGCCGGCCATCAAGATCAGGATGCTGCACACCGTGCTGAGCACGGGGCGGCGGATGAAGGTATCGGAAAGACTCATGGGGCCTTCGTTGCCCCGGGGGTCGGCGCCGCGGCCGGAGCGGGCATGCCGGCCGCCGGCTGCAGCATCGCGGTGGCCGGCTGCACCGAGAGGCCGCTACGCAACTGGGCCAGGTTGCCCACCACCACCGTGTCGGCGGCGGTGAGCCCCTCCTTCACCGGGTAGGCGCCGTTCTGGAGGATGCCGAGGCTCACCGGCACCTGGATCGCCACCGGCAGGTTGGGCAGGGGTTCGGGCTCAATCGCACGACCGAGCCGTTTCTTGGCCTCATCCACGCTCACCGCCAGGAACACGAAGGTCTTGCCGGCCTGGAGCAGCACCGCCTGCTGCGGAATCGCGAGCACCTGCTGTTGGGCGAACACCAAGGTGGCGCTCACCCGCTCGTTGTTGCGGAGCGAGCCATCGGCATTGTTGAACTCGGCCTTCACCAGCAGGGTCTGGCGTTCCTTGTCGAGGGCAGGGGCCACGAAGATCACCCGGCCCATGGCCTTGGGGCGGCGGGGATCCGGGCCCTTGAGGATCACCGGCAGGCCGGGGCGCACCCGATCGCCCAGTTCACCGGGCACATCGATGCGCACCCAGAGGCGACTGTTGTCGATCACGCTGGTGACCACTTCGCCGGGCTTGATCACATCGCCCAGTTTGAAGTTGAGGTTGCCCACAAAGCCCGGGATTGGCGCCACCACGTTCTTGTAGGCGAGGGTGGCCAGCGAGGCATTCAGCTTGTCGCGGCTCTGAATCGCCTGGGTCACGTAGAAATCACGCTCCTTGCTGGACACCGCCCCCTGCTGGTTGAGGAAGATGTAGCGCTCGGCGTTCAGGCGGTTCTTGCGGGCCTCGGCGGCGTCGGCGTTCACCGTGGCCTTCTGCTGCACCTGGTCGAGGGTGAAGAGCAGCTGGCCCGGTTTCACCGGCTGGCCCTCGTACACCGGCATGGCGGTGATGCGGCCGGCGATCTCCGAGGAGAGCCTCACCTCGCGGATCGCTTCGAGGGTGCTCTGGTAATCGGCCGAATCGAGGGTGTTGAAGGTGCGGGGATTGACCAGCTGCACCTGGGGCGGCACCGGCGCCGGCGGGCGGCTCTCGCTACAGGCGGCGAGTCCGGCCGCCAACGCCAGACCCACCGCCAGAGAAGCAGAACGACGAAGGCGCACGGGGCGGGGATGGCTGGGCCGAACGATACGCGAGGCCTCCGGCGAACTCAATGGCGCCATTTCCCGGCCTGGGCCAGAAACACCATCGTCGGCGCTGAAGGATGGGTGCGGCGCCAGGATGGAGCCGTGCGCGAACCGCCGTGAGCGACCTGTTCAGCCACCGCCGTGAGGAAACCCTGCGCCGCATCGCCCCCCTGGCGGATCGGATGCGGCCCCGCAGCCTCGAAGACTTCGTGGGCCAGGGGGCGATCCTCGGCCCGGGCCGCCTGCTGCGCCGGGCCATTGCCGCCGACCGGGTGGGCAACCTGATCCTGCACGGCCCACCGGGCACCGGCAAGACCACCCTGGCGCGGATCATCGCCGGCAGCACGCGCGCCCACTTCAGCAGCCTCAACGCCGTGCTGGCGGGGGTGAAGGACCTGCGCGTGGAGGTGGAAGCCGCCCGGGAGCGACTGGCCCACCACGGTCTGCGCACGATCCTGTTCATCGACGAGGTGCACCGCTTCAACACCGCCCAGCAGGACGCCCTGCTGCCCTGGGTGGAAAACGGCACCGTGAGCCTGATCGGCGCCACCACCGAGAACCCCTTCTTCGAGGTCAACAAGGCGCTGGTGAGCCGGGCACGGCTGTTCCGGCTCCAGCCCCTTGAACCGCAGGATTTGCGCCGCTTGCTGAAGCGAGCCCTCACCGACCCGGAACACGGCTTCGGCGATCGAAAGGTGGCGATCAACGCCGAGGCGGCCGACCACCTGCTCGATGTGGCCGGCGGCGATGCCCGCAGCTTGCTCAATGCCCTGGAGCTGGCGGTGGAAACCACCCCGCCCGCTGACGACGGAGTGATCCGCATCGATCTTTCGATCGCCGAGGAATCGATCCAGCAGCGGGCCGTGCTGTACGACAAGCAGGGCGATGCCCACTTCGACACGATCAGCGCCTTCATCAAGTCGCTGCGGGGCTCCGATGCCGATGCCGCCCTCTTCTGGCTGGCGCGGATGGTGGAGGCGGGCGAGAACCCCCGCTTCATCTTCCGCCGCATGCTGATCGCCGCCGGGGAGGACGTGGGCCTGGCCGACCCCCAGGCGATGGTGGTGGTGGAGGCCTGCGCCGCCGCCTTCGACCGGATCGGCCTGCCGGAGGGCCTCTACCCCCTGGCCCACGCCGCCCTCTACCTGGCCGGCACCGAGAAGAGCAACAGCAGCCTCGGCTTCTTCGATGCGGTGAAAACCGTGCGCCAGGCGCAGCGCCAGGAGGTGCCCTCCCACCTGCGCGATGCCAACCGCGATGGCGACGCCTTCGGCGATGGCGTGGGCTATCGCTACCCCCATGCCTACGCCGAGCACTGGGTGGCCCAGCAGTATCTGCCGGGTTCCCTTCAGGGCCAGGTGTTCTGGCAGCCGGGCCACCTGGGCTGGGAGGGGGAGCGGCGGGAGCGGTTGCAGCAGCGCCGCGCCGCCCAACTGGCCGCCGCCGCCGAAACGGCCCTGGATCGCCCCGACCTGCTCAGCAGCGCCCCGCAGGATCCCCTGCTGGAGCGGTGGCTGCAGCGCCAGGCCGCCGCCGAAGGGGAAAGGCTCGACCAGCTGCGCCGCCGCTTCTGGCAGGACGCGCCGATCGGCCGGCTCGACCGGGTGCTGGTGCTGGAGGCCCACTCCCTGCTCTGGGCCCTCGATCCACTCCAGGCCGCCCGCGAGGGAGAGGTGGTGATCACCCTGGCGGCCGCCGAGGAGCGGCAGCGGCTGGAGGCCCAGCTGCAGGTGCTTGATGCGCTGCGGCGCCCCCGGCTGCTGGAGGTCGCCCCAGAGGATCCGGCCAGGCTGGCAGCCGCCCTGGAGGCGGGGATGGGGTTCGAATGGATCGCCGCCCGCCAGCCCTTCCGCCGGCTCAGGGCCGATCAGCGGCAAACGTGGCTCCAGGTGCTCACCGCACTGGCTTCCCCAGGCGCCCGGGGGCGCTGGTTGTTCAGCAACCCGCGGCTCGGCCCAGCCGGCAGCCTGCTGGCGGCCCTGGCCGGCGGGCGCCACTCCCAACCACCCGAGCCCGCCCGCCGGCTGCTGAAGGCGGCGGTTCCCCTGGAGCAGGCCTGGCTCGGCGGATCGACCGGGGGCGGCGAAGGCGAAGGCGTTGGGCGGAGCGAAGCCGTGCGCCGGGTGTTGGAGGAACTGGGTTGGCAGGTCAGCGAGGACGCCTGGGAGGAAACCCTGGAGCTGCGCCTCGATGCGGCGCTTGTTCAGCGCTGGTTCGGTGCGGGGGCGGCCTACCGGCGACAGCTGGAGGAGGGGCTGGACCCCCAGCGCGCCTCGGACCTGGAAGGCGTGTTTCGGGGGCAGCTCGGGATCGTCCTACCCCAACCCATGGGCCATCGGTTGTTGCGCAGCCGGCTGGAGAGCCAGGCACCCCGTGGGGCTTCGAAGACCAACCCCCGCAGGCTCAGGGAGCGGAAGCGGAAGGCTGAGCCGCCTCCGACGACGTGATCTGCCGGGCCTGGATGCAGGCCGGCAGGAAGGCGTACCAGGAGAACAGGGAGGTGCACTGAGGGGTGCCACTCCGGCAGTGGCCGGGGGCACAGATCGGCTGGGCACCGGTGTGGCCATTGCCGCTGTCGGCCAGGCGGAAGGCGGTGGGCAGGGCCCGCAGAATGCCCGCTGAAGAGATCGACCCATCGGCGGCGTCGCTGAGGATCGCCGAGCGCAAGGCCGGCACCGCGGTGCTGTTCATGCTGTCGTAGGGCCCGTAGCTGGTGGTGGCACGTCGCAGAAACCGCTCACCGGCCTCCGAATACAGAAAACGGCTCACCGCCAGGAAGTCCACGGTGTACGCCTTGGCCAGGGCGGCCCGCAGCTGATCCACCGGCCAGCCGGAGGCGGCCAGGCCCGCCGCCAGGCCCCGGTCGGTCACCTCACCGGTGCGCAGAAAGGTGTCAAAGGAGTCCTGGCTGGTCGACCAGACCGCACCGCCGGTGTTCCAGCGGATCGGGGCGCCGGCACCAGCCGCCGCGGCCGGCGACACGGGGCTGAGCAGGATGAGCACCATCCCGACGAGAGGGCCTAGTCGCCTGGGAAACGGCCTGCTTCGAGCGGTGCTGGCATGAAGAGCGCCACGAGCGCCCTGGCACCAGGCCGGAAGGGGGGCGGCGGGAGAACGCGTCAGCACGGTGGAAGAGGCACTGCCAGCAAGGTACTCAGGGGTGGATCGGGCCCCCATTGGCCCCCTGCGGTCGGCCTAGGCTCTGCGTCCCTGAAAGCCATAGAGCCATGGGCCTTGCGATCGGCGATGCCGCCCCCGACTTCACCCTGCCCGACCAGAACGGCAACCCGGTGAGCCTCTCCTCGCTGCGGGGCCAGCGGGTGGTGATCTACTTCTATCCGAAGGACGACACCACCGGCTGCACCAAGGAGGCCTGCAACTTCCGCGACCGCTGGGCTGACCTGGAAAGCCAGGGCATCCGGGTGCTGGGCATCAGCAAGGACGACGCCACCAGTCATGGCAAGTTCATCGCTAAATACTCTCTGCCCTTCACCCTCCTCACCGACGCCGAACCGTGCCCGGTGGCCACGGCTTACCACAGCTATGGCCTCAAGAAATTCATGGGCAACGAGTACATGGGCATGCTCCGCCAGACCTTCGTGGTCGATGCCGAGGGCAAGCTTGAGCTCGTTTACGAAAAGGTGAAGTCCGAAACCATGGCCGATCAGATCCTCAGCGACCTCGCTCTGGGCTGATCGACCGCGGGCCGCAGGGCGGCCAGGGCCTCCAGGCAGAGGTGGGGCCGCTGTTCCAGCGTCAGGGCATGATCCAGCAGGTTGGCTAGGGCGGCACTGTCGCCACCGGTGAGCAGCAGCCGGCAGTCCGGCTCCTCCCGCCTGGCCTCCCGGGCTGCCGCCGCGATGGCCGCCGCCAGACCCCGCAGCACCCCGGAGCGCATCGCGCCGCCGGTGTCGTGGGGCCATGGCGGTGGCGGCGCCGCTTCCGGCGAGCCCCCGGGAGCGGCGACAGGCGGAAGGTGGGCCGTTCCCCCGGCCATCGCCCGCAGCTGCAGGGACGCACCGGCCATTAGGCGGCCGCCGGCGAACCGTCCCCCGCGGTCCACCCGCGTCAGACTCAGCGCCGTGCCGGCATCGACCACCAGCACCGGCGCCGCCACCAGCCGCCAGCCCCACCAACCCGCCAGGGCCCGATCGATGCCCAGCCAGGGCGGTGCCGCCTGCAGGGGCACGTCAGCCAGCTTGAGCCTGACCTCAGGCGACAGGGGCAGATCCACCGGCACCGGCCCAACGGCCGCCCAGCCGAGCAGATGAGCGGATCCCACGGCCAGAGCATCGATCCCTTCGTCAAGGGCGGTTGCCTTGGCTAGCGCAGGCACCAGCCCTGCGGTGCCCCCCCCTTCCGGTCCTGATCGCGCGCCGTCGACCGGTCTGGTGTGCCACACCCGCAGGGCAGCACCGGAAGCGAGCGGCGGAGCAGCCCAATGCCAGCGACTGTTACCGATCAGGAGCCAGCGCGGCTCCGCAGCCGGTGCCGGCGAGGCCACCGGAAGCTCAGATCCCCTCACCCATCAGCCCGGGCAGGTGAATACCGCACTCCTGCTTGAGCCCACTGAACCGGGTGTCCCGGCCGCTGGTGGTGCCATCGTCGGGTGCGCTGGTGTGCCAGTCACCCACAGTGGAATAGCCCTGCTCGAACAGGGGGTGCTGGGGAAGGCCGTGCTCCTGCATGTAATAGAACACATCCTTCTGGCTCCAGTTGAGCACCGGCCTCAGGGACCACAGGCCCCGCACCGCCTGCAGGGGGGGCATGGCGCGGCGGTGGTCGGTCTGGCTGCCGCGCACGCCGCTGGCCCAGCAGCTCACGCCGAGATCCAGAAAGGCCCGGTCGAGGGGCTCCACCTTGCGCAGGCGGTTGTAGAGCTCCAGATCCTCAAGGGTGCCGCTCTCCCACAGCCGCCCAAACAGGGCCTCCATCCGGGCCGGACTCATGCTGGCCTGGACCACCCGCAGGTCGAAGCCGAGCAGCTCCCCGAGCTGCTCGGCATAGCGATAGGTCTCGGGCGGCAGGTAGCCGGTGTCCACCCAGATCACCGGAACCGGAGCCTTCCCGCTGCGTTGGGCGAGCTCACGCACCATGTGCAGCAACACCGCCGACTGGATGCCGAAGCTGGTGGTGAGGGCCAGGCCCGCTCCGAAAGTCTCGAGGGCCCAGTCCAAGCGGGCGGGAGCATCGAGAGGCTCGAGCAGCGCAGAACTGGCGGCCGGGTCCACGACCCCACCGCAGCGATCTGGAGGCAGGGGAACTCCCGAACCGGCCACTGACGACAGCGACAGAGGCGGTGAGGCAGCAGCCAGGGGCGCGACGGCGTCGGAACCCACTGGAACTGCGGCGTTGATGGGGAACTTTCCCGTAGAGACGAGACTCGGCATAGCTCCCATCATCACCCTTGGACGCTGACCCTGGGTAGGGTTCCCTCCATGGATTCCCTTGTTGGCCCCACTCCTGCCGACGGCGCGCCTACGGGCACCAACAGATCCGCCGACGGCCGCCCCGGTCCAGCCCTTCCGTCCGAGCCCGCGATGACGATGCCTGATGTGACCGCTGCGGTGGTGGTCGTGGGCGGGGGCTTTGGGGGCCTTTACACCGCCCTGGCCCTGGCGGCGGAACGCCATCATCCGCCGATCCTGCTGGTGGAGCCCCAGGAACGTTTTCTCTTCCTGCCGCTCCTCTACGAACTGCTCAGCGGTGAACTCCAGAGCTGGGAAATCGCCCCCCGTTACGACAGCCTTCTCGCTGGCCGGGGCGTGGCCTGGTTGCAGGACCGGGTGGTGCGGGTCGACCTGGCGGCCCGTTGCCTCCACACCGAAGCGGGGCGCCGCATCCCCTGGCAGCGGCTGGTGCTGGCCACCGGGGCGACCACCGACACCTTTGGCATCCCCGGAGCGGAGAGCCACAGCTTGAGCTTTCGGAGCCTCGCGGATGTGGAACGGCTGCAGGAGCTGGTGCAGCACCTCGCCGACTCAGGCCGCCCCCTGCAGCGACTGGCGGTGGTGGGGGGAGGCCCGAGCGGCGTGGAACTGGCCTGCAAACTCGCCGACCTGACGGCAGGCAAGGCGGTGGTGGAGCTGATCGAACAGGGTGAAACCCTGCTGCCCAGCTCCCGCTCCTTCAACCGTGAGCAGGCCCAGCTCAGCCTGCAGCGCCGCGATGTGCGGGTCCGCACCCGCACCCAGGTGGTGGAGGTGGGCAGCGACCATGTGGTGTTGCGGCGCCTGCCGGAGGGGGAGCAGGAGGTGCTGCCGGTGCAGGGCGTGATCTGGACCGCCGGCCAGCGCTGCAGGACCCCACAGATCAGTCCGGAGGTGGGGGCCGATCGCCGCGGCCGACTGCCCTGCGGGACGGATCTGCGGCTGCGGGGCCACGATTCGGTGTTCGTGGTGGGCGATCTGGCCGCCGTTCCCCAAGTCGAACCCACCGCGGAGGTCTCCCTGCCGACCACCGCTCAGGTGGCTTTCCAGCAGGCGCCCGTGGTGGCGGCCAACCTGCTTCGTTCGCTGCGGGGCGAGCCCCTGCAGGACTTCCGCTGGAACGACCTCGGCGAAATGCTGAGCCTGGGTCGGGGGGAGGCGGCGCTCACCGGCGCCGGCATCACCCTGGCCGGCCCCGCGGCATTCCAGGTGCGCCGCCTGGCCTATCTCGCCCGCCTGCCAAGGCTTTCGCTCCAGGTCAAAGCGGCCGCCGGGTGGCTGGCGGCCCTGACCCCATGACCCCTTCCGCAGCCGTTCCGGCATGAAACAGGCTGTGGTTTCCGGCAGAACGGCGGGCCTCCGCCCGGCCGAGCGGCGCCGACTCGACCAGATCTGCCACCGCCGCCATCCCGCCGATGCGGTGGCCGACCTGCTCACCCTCCAGCGCCTGGCGGCCGAGGCGGAACGGCTCGAGGAACCGCTCACCCTGGTGGTGGATAACCGGGGGCTGTGCCGCCTCCTGTGGATCGGGGATCTGGAAGCCTCGGGCCGCCTGCTCGAGAAACTTCCCGGATCCAACCGCCGCCAGGGAAGCGACCTGCGGCTGATCACCTGTGCCGGTTCGTCCCGCCAGCCCCCCCTCCGGCCGGGGGCCCGCGAAGCGGTGGTGGGGCTGGATCTGGCCCCCCGGCTCTGGCTCCGCTTTCCAACCCGGGCGAGCACGGGCGGCCGCTGGCCGGCCGCCCTGCTCACGCCCCAGCCCACCGGGGAAGAGGCCTGGCACCAGGAGCTGGAGGGGGATCTGCGCGACCTCTGCGACCAGGATCCCAACGGCCTTTCAGAACCTGCCGGCCCCCCAGCAGCCAGCGGTTCCGCCACCGGATCCGCTGGAGCGGCGGAAACCCCCACCCCGGCGGGAGCCGAGCGGGTCCTGCTGCTGGTGCTCACCAGTGGCGAAGCGGGCCGGGATGGTCGTCGCCTCGCCGAGCTGGAGGGGCTGGTGCGCAGCGCCGGCGGCGAACCGGTCGGCATCGTGGGCCAGCGCCGACCGAGTGGCGGTGCGCCATCCATCTGGGGGGAGGGGAAACTACGCGAAGCGGCTCTGGAGGCGCGGCGTCTCGGAGCCTCGCTGATGGTCACCGACCGGGAGCTCACCCCGGTGCAGGCCCGCAACCTGGAGCGGATCGTCGATCTGCCGGTGAGCGACCGCAGTGAACTGATCCTCGACATCTTTGCCCAGCGGGCCGCCAGCGCCGCCGGCCGGCTGCAGGTGGAACTGGCCCAGTTGCGCTATCGCCTGCCCCGCCTCAGCGGCCGCGGCCTGAGCCTCTCGCGCCAGGGCGGCGGCATCGGCACGCGCGGGCCGGGCGAAACCCAACTCGAAAAGGATCGCCGCGCCATCGCCCGGCGCATCGAACGGCTGCAGCGCGACGTGCGAGAGCTCGGCGAGCACCGGGCCCGGCTGCGCCAGGGACGCCGCGGCCAGCGTCGCCTGGCCCTGGTGGGTTACACCAACGCCGGCAAAAGCTCCCTGCTCAATGCCCTCAGTGGCGCCAGGGAGGGCGAGGGGGTGCTGGCCGAAAACCGGCTGTTCGCCACCCTCGACCCCACCACCCGGCGGGTGCGGTTGGCCGGGCCGAACGAGGTTGCCGATGGAATCTCCACCACCGGCTCCGTCGGAGACCCCTCCGACCAGGAGCTTCCCCTGCTGGTCACCGACACGGTGGGCTTCATCGAGGACCTGCCCCCCCAGCTGGTGGAAGCCTTCCGCTCCACCCTGGAGGAGGCCCTCGAGGCCGACGGCTTGCTGCTGGTGGTGGACCTCAGCGATCCGGCCTGGCCGGAGCAGCTGACGAGCGTGAACGCCCTGCTCGACCGGCTCGGGGCGACCCCGCCGCGCCTGGTGATCGGCAACCAGATCGACCGCTGCCCCGCCGGCGAGCTGGATCGGGCCCAGGCCCTGGTGCCGGACATGCGGTTCATCTCCGCCACGGCGGATCTGGGCCTGCGGAACCTACGCCGCCATCTGCGCCACTGGCCCGCCTCCGGCCTCGAACCGGCCGGGGTTCCGGAGGAGCCTGTGCCAACATCAATGGGTTGATCCATCCCTGCCATGGCGCTGCAACTCGGCGATACCGTCCCCGATTTCACCCAGGACTCCCAGCTCGGCCCCATCAATCTCTACGACTTCGGCGCTGACAGCTGGGTGGTGCTCTTCTCGCACCCCGCCGACTACACGCCCGTCTGCACCACCGAGCTCGGCGAGGTGTCTCGCCTGCGCCCAGAGTGGGAGAAGCGCAACGTCAAAACCATCGCCCTGAGCGTTGACAGCGCCGAAAGCCACAAGGGCTGGATCGGCGACATCAACGAGACCCAGAACACCACGGTGGATTACCCGATCCTCGCCGACGCCGATAAAAAGGTGAGCGATCTCTACGGGATGATCCACCCCAACGCCCTCAACAACCTGACGGTGCGTTCGGTGTTCATCATCGACCCCAACAAGAAGCTGCGGCTCCAGATCACCTATCCCGCCAGCACCGGCCGCAACTTCGATGAAATCCTGCGCGTGATCGACTCGCTGCAGCTCACCGACCACCACTCCGTGGCCACCCCGGTGAACTGGAAGGACGGCCAGGACTGTGTGGTGGTGCCCTCGATCTCCACCGAGGACGCCCGCGCCAAGTTCCCCAAGGGTGTGACCGAGATCCGCCCCTATCTGCGCACCACACCCCAGCCCAACCGCTGATCCCCGAGACACCCTCCCCATGGACGGCCCTGTGAATGCCTGGTGGCCCTGGAAGCCCCAGGAACGCCTCGGTAGCTACGCGGTAATCGGGGTCGGACGTTTCGGAGGCGCCGTGTGCAGCGAGCTGCTGCGGGCCGGGGCTGAGGTCCTGGCCATCGACAGCAGCCATCGGGCCATCGACGAAATCAGACAACTGGATCCCGCCCTGGAGGCCCGGGTGGTCGACTGCACCGACGAGGAGGCCCTCAGGGATTCTGGGGCCCTCGACGTGGACACGGTGGTGGTGGCCATCGGTGAACCCCTTGAGGCCAGCATCACCGCCACCCTGATCGTGAAGGACAGCCAGGGCAGCCGGGTGCGCCAGGTGATCGCCAGGGCCACCAGCGAGCTCCACGAAAAGATGCTGCAACGGGTCGGAGCCGATCGCGTGGTGTTTCCCTCGCGCATGCAGGGCCAGCGCCTCGGCCGCGAACTGGTACGCCCCAACCTGCTGGAGCGGCTGCGCCTCGATGACCGCAACAGCATTGAGGAAATCACCGTGCCCAGCAGTTTCGTGGGGCGCTCCCTGCGGGATCTCAACCTGCGCCGCAACTGCAGTGTCACCGTTCTGGCGGCCGGCCCTGCCAACAGGCTCACCTTCAACCCACCGGCGTCCTACACCCTGGCGGCCCGGGAACTGCTGGTGGTGATGGGGAGCTGCGATGCGCTCGAAGCGCTGCCCAGCGACTGAGGATGCGGGTCCTCGGCCTGATGAGCGGCACCAGTGCCGATGGGGTCGACGCCGTGCTTGCCGACTTCAGCGGTCCGCCCCACCGTCCGCGCTGGCGTCTGCTCGCCAGCGCGGCCATCATCTATTCCCCCGATCTACGCCGCCGTTTGGTGGCCCTGGGCCAGGGCGAGCCGCTGGCGTCCGCCGAGATTCTTGAGCTGGCCGAGGCCCTCACCGAACAGCAGGCCGAGGCCGCCCGGGCCTGCGATCCCCACGGGCAGGCGGACCTGGTGGGCTGCCACGGCCAGACCGTCTGGCACCGGCCCCCCGCTGCCGGCAAGCGGGGAGCGAGCTGGCAGCTGCTGCAGGGGCCCCTGCTGGCGGAACTGCTCACCACGCCGGTGGTCTTCGATTTCCGCAGCGCCGACCTCGCCCTCGGCGGCCAGGGGGCTCCCCTGGTGCCGGCCACCGATGCGGCCCTGCTGGGGGGCATTGGTGGCTGGCGGGCGGTGCTCAACCTGGGGGGAATCGCCAACATCACCCTGCTCCCACCGGCGAGCGGCCCGGATCGGGATGCCCCGGTGCGCGGCTGGGACTGCGGTCCAGCCAACACCCTGCTGGATCTGGCGGTGAGCCAGTTCAGCGGCGGCCGCCTCAGCTTCGATGCCGACGGCGCCTGGGCCCGCCAGGGAACAGTCCACGAGGCGCTGGTGGCCCGCTGGCTGCAGGAGCCTTACTTCCGGCAGCCCCCCCCGAAGTCCACGGGACGGGAAAGCTTCGGGGGCCCGGATCTGGAGCGGCGCCTGCAGGAGCTAACCCAGCTCACCCCGCACGATCGCCTCGCCGCCGATGCCCTCGCCACCCTCACCGCCTTCACGGCGGCGGCGGTGGCGGCCGATCTCAACCGGAAGCCTCGCCCCCTGGAGGTGCTGGTGGCCGGTGGCGGCTGCCGCAATGGCGTTCTGATGGAGCAACTCCGCCGCCGGAGCCGCGGCCTGGCGGTGAGACCCCTCCAGGAGCTGGGCATCGCCGACTGCCAGCGGGAGGCCCTGGCCTTCGCCCTGCTGGCCTGGTGGCACCAGCGCGGCCATCCGGGTTCCCTGCCCTCGGTCACCGGGGCGCGGCAAGCCGCCGTGCTGGGGGTCCGAGCCGAGCCGCCCGGCGGAGCGAGCAGGGGAACGTCCGGTAGCCGCCGATCCCGGCAAGCCAGCGGCGCCTGATCGCTCCTTTGTAGCCTGATCGCTCCTTTGTAGCCTGATCGCTCCTTTGTATCTGTATCCGCAGACGTTCCGAACGGTGGGTGATCAGGAATCGGCTGGCATACCAGGGCCTTTTCAAGAGCCCCGATAAGAGCGCTCCTCCCCTGCGGCACGGCTCACCCCCCAGGGGGACGCAACCTCAGGCGACGGGGCACGCCTCGCAGACGACGGGGTCCCTGCGCTTCGCTGCGCTCCAGTTCGGCCCGGAAGCGATCGGCGGCGGCATCGGAGCCGGGAACCGGGCCCGATCCGGAACCATCGACCCCGGACCCGGAGACCGCCGGCGGCGAAGGTGGGGCTGGCACCGAAGCCGGCGGTGGAACGAGGGCTGCGGGATGGGTTGCTGGGGCAGCCGGCAGGCCAGGGCTGGGGGGACTGGCTCCATCACCCAAAGCGGCCCCGGTCGCGGCCTCCTGCAGGTTCAGCCGCTCCAACCGTTCCACGCCCTGCTGGATCAGCACCTTGGCCATGTTGCTCACGGTGCGGGATTCGTCCTCGGCCAAGAGGGAGAGGCGGTGGCAGAGGTCCTCGGGCAGCACCACCTGGATCCGGGGGGACTTGGGGCGGCCACTGGAGGAGGTCTGACGGGTGGGCACGACCCAAGGATCCTGCGGGTTACGAAAAAGTGTACAGAGGCTGGCAAGGGTAGTATCCAGGGGTAGTATCCAACCGTAGGTTTGTGGAGCGGATCCCCATCCCTGGGATCCATGCCTCCTGGATCATTCCCCTCTCCGGTCCCACGGCCCGTCCGAACCATGGCCAGAACCAGGCAAACCCCGCCCCCCGTCGTCGAACCCCAGCTCCCCGCGCCTGCCGTCCCATCGCGGACGAGCCGCAGCCGCAGCACGGTCACCAAGGCCGCCGCCGGACAACGCCACCGCTCCGCCGCCGAAGCCAGTGACGTGCTGGTCTCCGCCGTGATCAGCACCTATCTGCTCACCCATCTCCACCACGTGCTGCAACGCGCGGAGTACGGGGCCCAGCAGGAGGGGCGCCAGGCCCTGGCCGCCAACTACGCCCAGTTGCGCAAGGTGCTGTGCCTCGATGCCCGCACCATGGAAGATGCCTCCGCCAGCGGCATGGAAGACGACGGCCAGGCCAACGCAGCCTGAGCCTTGCGGGCTCGACCAGCTCCGGTGCACGATCTAGGGTCACTCGAACCGATTCCCTGTGATGAACGCGGAGACCAGCCCCTCCCCGGGCGCCCAGAACGCGGCCGAGCTCTATGGCCGCATCAGCCAGGACGCCGACCTCACCCAGTCCCTGTTCCGGCAGGCCCTGCAGGACCCCAGCGGCGCCCTGGACAGGATCGTGGCCATTGGGGCCGAACAGGGTCTCACCGTGAGCACCAGCGACGTGAAGGCCCACCTCGACAGCCTGGAGGATGGCTCCACCAAGCAATGGCTGCTCAAGGCCCGGGGCGGTCTCTGAACCGATCGGTCGGGGCCTGCAGCGGCGCAGGGAATCGCCGCTTCCCAGCCGCCGCCTCGGCTGAGGGAGCCGCGGGCATGACCACCATGCCGGCGCGCCGGGCAGGCAGCCGATGCTCTGCGCCGCCACCCCGGGCCCAGCTGAAAAACAGCCAGTAACTCACCAGGGCCAGGCCCGCCGCCACCACCAAGGCTGCCACCTGCTCGAGCCGTCGAATCATGGCGATCGCAGGAGGTGGGGACCTGTGCAGTCTGCCCGACCAGTCCACGGGCCGCGGCGAGGGATGATGCAGGGTCATTGCCCAACCGCCCGCAGTGCTGCGCCTCGAAAGGATCGGCAAGATCTACCCCACGGGAGAGGTCTTGCGGGATGTCACCTGGGAGGTGAAGGCCGGCGACCGGATCGGGCTGGTGGGGGTGAACGGCGCCGGCAAGTCCACCCAGATGCGGATCATCGCCGGCCTGGAGGAGCCCAGCAGCGGCCAGGTGGTGAAGCAGGGGGCGCCCCGCATCGTCTATCTGCAACAGGAATTCGATGTCGACCCCCACCGCACGGTGCGGCAGGAACTCTTCCAGGCCTTCGGCGAGGCCGCCGAGGTGCTGAACCGCCAGAGCGAGGTGGAGGAGGCGATGGCCTCAGAGGATGCGTCCTCCGACCCCGAGTTGCTGGACCGCCTAATCCAGGAACTGGGCAACCTGCAGAGCCGCTTTGAGGCCCTGCACGGCTACGAACTCGATGCCCGCATCGACAAGCTGCTGCCCACGATTGGCTTCACTCCCGAAGGAGCCGAGCTCCAGGTGGGCGACTACTCCGGCGGCTGGCAGATGCGCATCGCCTTGGGCAAGATCCTGCTGCAGGAGCCGGATCTGCTGCTGCTCGACGAACCCACCAACCATCTGGATGTGGAAACGATCCAATGGTTAGAGAACTACCTGATCGGCCAGACCGTACCGCTGGTGGTGATCAGCCACGACCGGGCCTTCCTCGACCGCGTCTGCAACCAGATCGTGGAAACCGAGCGGGGCGTCTCGCGTAGCTACCTGGGCAACTACAGCCAGCACCTCGAGCAGAAGGTCCTGGAGCGGGAGGCGGGGCAGGCCGCCTTCGAGCGTCAGCAGAAGGAACTGGCCACCCAGCAGGCCTACATCGATCGCTTCCGGGCCAGCGCCACCCGCAGCACCCAGGCAAAAAGCCGCGAGAAGCTGCTGGACAAGGTGGAACGCATCGATGCACCGGTGGAAGGTGTCGGGGGCCCCCGCTTCCAATTCCCCCCGGCGCCCCGATCTGGCCGGCAGGTGGCCACGATTGAAAACCTCACCCATAGCTACGGGGAACGCATCCTGTTTCTCGGGGCCAACCTGGAGGTGGAGCGCGGCGACCGCATCGCCTTCGTGGGACCCAACGGCGCCGGCAAATCCACCCTGCTGCGCCTGGTGATGGGCCTGGAGCAGCCCGAAGACGGCCTGGCCTGCCTAGGCGAACACCACGTGGTGGCGGGTTACTTCGAGCAGAACCAAGCCGAGGCCCTCGATCTCTCCCGCCGCGTGATCGACACCCTCTTTGAGGCGGTGCCGGACTGGACCCAGACCCAGGTGCGCAGCCTGCTGGGCAACTTCGGCTTCAGCAATGAGTCGGTGTTCAAGGAGGTGGGCAAGCTCTCCGGGGGCGAGAAGGCAAGGCTGGCCCTGGCCCTGATGCTGCTCACCCCCTGCAACCTGCTGGTGCTGGATGAGCCCACCAACCACCTCGACATCCCCGCCAAGCAGATGCTCGAGGACGCCCTGATGGCCTACGACGGCGCCGCCCTGCTCGTCTCCCACGACCGTTACTTCATCTCCCGCGTTGCGAACCGAATCGTGGAACTGCGGGATGGGGAGCTAGTCCTCTACCGCGGCGACTACGCCTATTACCAGGAGAAGAAGCGGGAGGAGGCAGGGGAGGCCGAAGCCCGCCATGAGGAGCAGCGGCGGCTGGACAAACGGGAGGCCAACCGCACCAAGCAGCAGCAGCGCAAGAGCGGCCGCCGTGGAGCTCCTGATCCGGATGGCGAGGGCGGGGGCGAGGGCGAGACGCCGCAGGACAGCCCTTCGCCCCGGCGCAACCGGGGCAAGGCCGCCTGATCGCCAGGCAACTTCCTGCGGCAGAGGCGAAGCCATCCCCGGAACCCTGCGCTGCCGGGGCCTGAGCTCCTCGTCAACACCCTTGGAGCACCGCCTCCGCGACCACGACTCGATGACCGCAGGCCCCCATCGCGCCCGTCGCGGCAAGAGCGGATTTCCTGACGCGCTTCCTATCCATGTTGCAACGGATACGTGGGATCTCGAAACAGTTCGTAGCTTCATGAGGACCGAACGACCCCTTGCGCCGCTCGCCATGTCCGAACCTCTCGCCCTCAGCCTCGGCCAGAAATTCGAGCTTGAGCGGATGAACCGGGCCATCGATGCCACGGCCGATCCCCAGGCGCTGCGGGGCCTGGCCAAGCAGCTCCTCCAGGCCTGGCACAGCCAGAAGGCTGCCACCCAGTGGGTGATGCGTCAGCAGTTGGGCAGCCCGCCCCGGGTACCAGCCGAACTAGGCCTCGACACGATCGGTTTCGACGGCCTGCATCTCGGTCCTGAAGACCGTGAAGCCGGGGAAAGCTGACCCCAGTCAAGGGTTGTAGGGGGAGATGGCCCCGCTCAACGCGAAGCCGGCTGCCCCATCTCGCCCGGCACCACACTGAGGAGCAGGTCGGTGCCGTTGCGGTTGACCCGCACCACCATGGGTTCACCAACCACCGCTCCATCCACCGAAGCGATCACCTGGGATGGTGTGGCCACGGGCTTGCCACGCACCGCGACAATCACGTCCCCCGCCTGGAGTCCGGCGCGGGCGGCCGGTCCACCCGGCTGAACCGAGGCCACCTGCACGCCGGCATTCAAGCCAAGGCGATTGGGCTGGGGGAGGGTGCCGAGTGCGACGCCGATCACCGGGTGACTCGCCCGACCTGTGGCCAGCAGCTGGGCCACGATTCCCCGGGCCCTGTTGATCGGGATCGCAAACCCGAGGCCGGCCCCCGGGCCGGACCTCACCAGAGCGTTGATGCCCACCACCTCCCCATCGGCATTGAGAAGCGGCCCACCGGAATTGCCGGGGTTGATGGCGGCATCGGTCTGGATCAGATCAAGGCGTTTGTCCGTGATTCCCAGCTTGCTGGCGTTGCGATTGAGACTGCTCACGATCCCCAGGGTCACGGTGTGATCCAGGCCGAAGGGATTGCCCACGGCAATGGCCCAGTCACCCACTTGGAGGGCGTCGGAGTTGCCCAGCGGTGCCACCGGCCACGGTCCTCGCCCAACCAGCCGCACCACCGCCAAATCGGTGACCGGATCGGCACCCACCACCTGGCCCTCAAAGCGCTGCCCGCCCTGCAGCCCCACGGTGAGCCGATTGGTGCCCTGCACCACATGGGCATTGGTGATCACGAGCCCGTCCGCCTGGAAGATCACCCCACTGCCCTGGCTCCGTTCCGTGCGCTGGGAGGGGCCCGACGAACCGTTGGATGGCAGACCGAAGAACTGTCGAAAGCGCGGGTCGCTGAGGAGGCCTCCGGCGCTGCCTGCCGTGGCCACGGTGCGCACCGTGTCGATTGTGACCACCGCTGGGCCGGACCGGCGAACCGCCGCGGCCACAAAGGACTGACGGGAGAGGGCGGCGGCGGCCACCTGGGCGCCAACGGGTACGGGCAGGCCGATCAGCCCAGCCAGCCCCAGCACCGCCAGGCCGGAGGTTCCGGAAAGAAGAACGCGGCTTGAAAGGGTCACGCTGGGCGACTGGAACAGGGGATGGAAACGCTACCCAGGCCATCGCGGCCCGAGATGGGAGGCAAACCGGCCGCGACCCCTATGCTGTGTGAAGTTTTTTATCGAGCCATGGACACCAGTCGTCTGCTCCTTGCCTTTCTCGCCTTCGGTGCCGCCTGCACCACCCTCTGGGCCTGGATGCTGGCCACCACGGGCTCCGCCGCAAAGGGGCGATGATGGATGAGTCCACGGCATCCGGGGGCTTCTCGACACCATGCCCGCTCTCCTGGCCGATCTGTTTCCCTTCCTCTACGCCCTCTGCTTTCTGGCGCTGCTCTGGCAGGCGTTCCGGATCATGTCCCGCGGGTTCCGGGCCGCTTCCGGTCCCATCGAACGCCCGGAGACTGGCCCCGGCATCGCGCGCCGGGACGACCGTACGGGTCGGCTGACCATCCACCCCGAGTTGCTCGATGCTGATGGCCAGCTCACCCGGGAGGATCTCCTCACGGTGCGATTCAGCGGCGACAACGAACCCACTCCCTTCCCCGGTGATCCGGCCTGATCGGCTCCGCCGGCCGGGGATCCGATCCCCCGAAGACCTGAGGTGACCGGCCGCTTAATAGGCTCGGAACCGTGACCAAGATTTCCGGCGGAGGCTGAAGGTGGACCAGAGGACGAGAATCGTGGCGGCTGTGCTCGGGGGCCTCAAGCTGCCGCCCCGTTTCCGGCTGAAACTGGTGAAGGATGACCCGGTTCGTCTGGAGTTGAGCATCACCCCTGCCTACGGCAAGGAGCCGATTCTGGTGGGCATCGTGGAATCCCAGGACCTGGTGGCCCGCCGCGACCGTGAAGGCCGGATTCCCCGCGATCTTCAGGGCACCTGGGATTGGACCGTGCGCCACGGCAAGGTGAGCACCGGGGGCTGGAATCCCTATCTCAAGGAGGCGCTCCAGACGATGTTCGAGACCGGCCTGCCGGCGATCGTCTACGAGGAAACCACCGGCGAGGCCTACCACCCCGTCGACGGCATCCGTCACGTGCGTTGACCGGCAGGGCCCTGGCCGACCGGCTGCCCATCGACGACCAGCTGGACGCCATCCGCGGGGCCCTCGCGCCCGGGGCCACCGTGGTGCTCCAGGCCCCGCCGGGTGCCGGCAAGACCACCCGGGTGCCCCTCGAACTGTTGGAGTCCTTCGGCGATCAAGGGCGCATCCTGCTGATCGAACCCCGTCGCCTGGCCACCCGGGCCGCAGCCGAGCGGCTCGCGGCAGGCCTGGGCGAGGCGGTGGGCGAACGGGTCGGCTACAGCGTGCGCCTGGAGCGGCGAAGCTCCCCACGCACGCGCCTGGAGGCCCTCACCGGGGGCCTGTTCCTGCGGCGCCTGCAGGCCGATCCCGCCCTGGAAGGAGTGGCCTGCGTCATCTTCGACGAATTCCACGAACGCGGCGCGGAGGCGGACCTGGCCCTGGCCCTGGTGCGCCAGGCCCGCAGCCTGCTGCGGCCAGAGCTGCGCCTCCTGGTAATGTCCGCCACCCTCGACCTGGAGCCCCTCGCGGCCGGGCTGGATGGGGCCACGGTGATCACGAGTCCGGGGCGCAGCTTTCCCGTGGCGGTGGACCACCAACGGCCGCGGGAGCGGGAACGCTTGGAGCAGCAGGTGATCCGGGCCCTCGAGAGCCACTGGCTGGAGGAACGGGGCCCGGGTGAAACGGTGCTGGTCTTCCTGCCGGGCCAACGGGAGATCGGCGACGCCAGGCGGGCGATCGAGGCCACGGCCTGGGGACGAAGCGTGGAATGCATCGCCCTGCATGGCCAGCTTTCCCTGGCGGACCAGGGCGAGGCGATCGGCCCGGCCCGCACGGCGGCCGGCAAGGTGGTGCTGGCCACCTCAATCGCCGAGAGCTCGCTCACGATCGCCGGGGTCACGCTGGTGATCGATGCCGGCCTGAGCCGCCGCAATCGCTTCGATCCCTCCACCGGCCTCGACCGGCTGGTCACCCTCCCCGCCAGCCTGGCCAGTGCCGAGCAGCGAAGGGGCCGGGCTGGCCGCCTGAGCCCGGGCCGCTGCGTACGCCTCTGGGCACCGGGCGAGGAGCAGCGGCGTGTGGCCTTTGATCCACCGGAGCTGCTGGTGTGTGATCCCCTGCCAATCGTGCTGCAGCTGGCCGAATGGGGTGACGCCCTCGGAGAGGAACTCAGCTGGATCGATCCACCCCCAGCGTCGTCCCTCCAGGAGGCCCGCGAACTGCTGGAGCAGCTCGGCGCCCTCGACGGCGGCGGCCGCATCACCCCCGCCGGCCGCACGATGGCGGGGCTGGGTCTGTCCCCCCGCCTGGCCCACATGCTGCTCCGGGCCCAGAGCTGCGACTCCCTTGAGCTGGGATGTGAGCTGGCCGTGCTGCTCAGCGAGCGCGACCCGCTCAATCCCCGCGATGGGGGCTGTGATCTGCTGCGCCGGCTGGACTGGTTGCGGGCCCGCCCCGGTGATTCGGCCGACCGCCTGGCCCCAGGACGCTCCTCCCAGCGGCGCGAACTGCAGAAACTCCAGGCTGAACTGAAGCGGCAGGTGCTGGCGGCTTCGCACCGGGATGGACCTTCGGAAGCTCGGGGCACGGCCCCCACGCCGCCCCCCGCCAACCCAAGCGGATCACCGAAGCCCGGTGCCCCGGAGTGTCGCAACGCCACTTCGGAGCAGGCCATGGCAGCCCAGCTGCTGGGCTGGGCCTATCCCGAGCGGATCGCCCTGAGCCGTGGCCGGGGTGATGGCCGCTTTCTCATGCGTGGCGGGCGCGGAGCCCTGCTGCACCCCGACGACCCCCTGGCGGATGCCGAAGCTTTAGCCATCGCCACGGCGGATGGGGAGGGGGCCGAAGCCAGGGTGCGTCTGGCGGTGCGGCTGGAACGGGCCGATCTCGAGGCGCTGGCGGCGGCGGAAGGACGGGAGGCCCTGGAGGCCCGCTGGGATCCCCAGGCCGAGCGGGTGCGTTGTGAGCGCAGTCTGCGGCTCGGGGCCCTGGTAGTGGCTCGTATCCCCTGGCCCGAAGCGCGGGGTGAGGAGGTGCAGGCGGCCATGGCGGAGGGACTGCAACAGCTCGGTCTGGCGGCATTGCCCTGGTGCCCCCGCAGCCGATCACTCCAACAGCGCCTCGCCCTGGCCCACCGCTGCCTGGGCCAGCCCTGGCCGGACCGGCGCCTGGAACGCCTGGCGGAGGATCCGGCGGCCTGGCTGGGGGAGCGGCTGGCCGGCCTGCGCAGCCGCCCGGACCTGCGGCAGATCGACCTGATCGACGCCCTCTGGGGCGACCTGAACTGGGCGGAGCGGCAGCAGCTGGAGCGCTGGTTTCCGGAAACCCTCGCGGTGCCCTCGGGGCGACAGGTCGCCCTCGATTACAGCGGCGAGGAGCCGGTGCTGGCGGTCAAGCTGCAGGAAATGTTCGGCGCCGCGGTGAGCCCCAGCCTGTTGGATGGCCGGCTTCCGGTCACGGTGCAGCTGCTCTCCCCGGCGGGAAGGCCCGCTGCCGTCACCCGTGACCTGGCTGGCTTCTGGAGCAGCGGCTACGCGGAAGTACGTCGGGAGCTGCGGGGCCGTTACCCCAAGCACCCCTGGCCGGAGGATCCCCGCCAGGCGGTGGCCACCGCCCTCACCAAGGCGCGGCTGGAACGGGAGAGCGCCAACGGCAGGCCGCCTGTCTCCGGCTAAAAGACCGCTTCGAACAGGTGGCCGAAACCGAAATGGTGCAGGCCCTCCACAATCCCCTCACAGCCATGGCCGCGGGCCCGGTAGGTGCGGGGCAGGCGGGGCAGGGCCGCCACCAAACCCGCTTCGGCGTTGCCCACCATCACGCTCTGCAGGCCGGTTTCGAACATGGCCAAGTCATTGAGGGTGTCGCCGGCCGTCACAACCCGGGCGTGGTCCACCTCCAACCAGGCGAGCAGGTCCAGGAGGGTGGAGCCCTTGTTCACCCCGGCTGGCAGCACATCGAGATAGCGGTTGTCCGACACCAGGCAATCCACTCCGTGGGCCTCGATCTCGGCAAGCTGGCCGTGATCCAGTTCGGCAGGATCGATCAGGTAGGCCAGACGCCGCTGGGCGGTCACCGGCTGGGCCGCGATCCCCGGAATGCGGGCCAGCATGGGCAGCAGGCGCTCCGGCAGTCCGGCCCAACGGGCCTCGATCGGATCGATGGCCAGGGGCAGGGGTTCGAGGGTGTGACCACAGGCAACCGTGCTGCCCACATCGCCAATCACCAGGTGGGGAGATCCGAGGCCCAGCTCCCGCTCCTCCCGCAACAGGCGCGCTACCGAAGCCAGGTCCCGGCCCGTGCAGAACACATGCAGCACCCGCTGCCGCTCGGCCTGGAGCCAGCCATAGAAGCGCCGCCGCCAGGGATCGCCACCCCCCAGCAGGGTTCCGTCCAGGTCGGTCACGAGCACCAGGGCAGGGGCATGGGGCAAGGTCACCGCCAGCTGGCCCTGCAGGAGCTCGCGGGGGCTGCGCTCAGCGGTCATGGAGCAGGGGGCGAGCGGGACTGGGGCAGACCGGGCATTGCATCCCCAGGATCGCCGCGCCCCAGTCCAGAAACAGACCGTCCAGCGTTGCGGCGGCCTGGGAGGGCCGCCAGGGGAGGCATGGGGCTGGGATCAAAGGTGCCACGGGTGCTTCACGGGCACGGCCATCCTCTCGCAGGCCCAAGGGGTCTGGGGTCAGCGGAATCCATGCGTATCGGGAACCGGACCCTCGAAGTCATCGCGGGTCTAGCGTGGGCGGCCGGCCCCCGCGCTCCCCCCGGATCCGTCCATGCCTGCCCCCGGCCTCGGCTTCCCCGGCAACCGCCGCGATGGTGCCCGCCAACTGAGCATCGTGACGTTGATCGGCGCGGCAGCCCTGACCCAAATCGACCATCCGCTGGGCCAGGTGGTGCTGCTGATCACGGTCCCGCTGGGGCTCTACTGGTGGACCCTCTATCGCCAGCTGAACGAATGACCATGGCGGCCGCCACCCCGAGCCCGGAAAGAACCGGGAAGGGCCTGCCGCGCTACTCGGTCGGGGAACTGAATGGGGCGATTGGCAACCTGCTGGAGCGGGGTTTCGCCCCCCGCTTCCTGGTGGAGGGCACGGTCAGCCGCCCCCAGCTCAAGAAGGGTCATCTCTGGCTCAGCCTGAGCGATGGAGAGGCATCGATCAATGCGGTGATCTGGGCCTCCCAGCTCCGCCAGCTGGCCTTTGTTCCGGAGGAGGGCGATGGGGTCGTGGTGGTGGGCCGGCTCAACTTCTGGAGCGCCCGGGCCACCCTCACGGTCCAGGTGATGGATCTGAGACCCAGCCTCACGGCCGTGCTCCGCCAATTCGAACGGGTGCATGCCGTGCTGGAGCCGGAGGGTCTGTTCGACCCCGCACGCCAACGCCGCCTCCCCCAGTTCCCCACCAGGATCGCCCTGCTCACCAGCGTGCCCAGTTCGGCCCTCGCCGACATGCTCCGCACGGCCCACGAACGCTGGCCTGCGACCGGACTGCTCGTGGTTCCGATCCCCGTGCAGGGGGCGGTGGAGGCCACGATCCGGGAGGCCCTCGATCGGTTGGCCAGCCGAACCAGCGCCCTGGGCATCGAGGCCTTGGTGTTGGCCCGGGGGGGCGGCAGCCGCGAAGACCTCAGCGTGTTCGATGGAGAAGCTCTGGCCCGCAGCCTGGCCGCCTTTCCGGTACCCGTGGTCTGCGGGCTCGGCCATGAGGATGACACCACCATTGCCGATCTGGTCGCGGATTACCGCGCCGCCACCCCCACCGCCGCCCTCGTGGCCCTGCTGCCGGACCGGCGGAACGTCGCCCAGACCCTCAGGCAGAGCCGGAGCCACCTGCAGCAGCTGCTCAGCCTGAAGCTCCAGGCCCTGTTCGAGTCCCTGCGGCGCCAGCGGGAACGGCTGGAGCGACTGCACCCCGCGACATGGATTGCCCAGCAGCGTCTTTCCCTTCAGCATCAAAGGCAGCTGCTGGCCGCCCTGTCGCCCGATCACCTCTTACGCCGAGGCTTCGCCTTGGTGCGGTGCAAAGGCGGGCCGGTGGTCCGCTCGATCCAGGAGGTGGTCCCACTGGAGATGCTGCGGATTGAGCTCGTCGATGGGACCATCGAGGCCCGCATCGAGGGCCTCGAAGCCAGGGGCACCCCAGACGCGGAGGCATCCAGGTCAGCAGGGGCTCCCTGAAGGAGCCAGTTCCGCCCCCAGGGGGCGGCCCCCTGAAACCCGCTTTCCATTCTTCCGATCCCTAGCCCACCATGCCCAGCCCCCGAACCACAGGCCAACGCGATGGCCAGGGAACAACCAAATCCAAGGCCAAACCGTCGTCAACGCCCCCACCCCCTGAGGAGTCGGGGGATGGCATCGACGACCTGAACTTCCGCCAGGCCAGGGCCGCCCTCGACCTCACCCTCAGTGAGCTCCAGAGCAGCGAGCTGGATGTGGAGGGCATGGCCGATCTCTATCGTCGAGCCTTGCGCTATGCCGATCGCTGCGAGGCGGTTCTGGAGCAGGTGGAGCAGGAGGTGATGCAATGGAATCCGCTGGATCCGGCAGGCGAACCGGAGTCCTTTACTCCATAAATCATTCCGGATTTCCCTCTATGTCCCCAGACACCCGCACGAACGACCCGTCCAATCCTGAGCCTGCCGAGTCAAAGGTCTCCACGGGCGGCGGACCGGCGATGCCCACCCCACTCAGCTGGGTCTACTTGGCTCTGGCGATCGCAGGGGGGGTGCTGCCCTGGCTGGCAAATCTCGAGTTCATCCGCACCTACGGGCAGGCCTTCGATATCGGCCTGTTCGTACGACTTGCGAATGAAAATCCTGCCGCCCAATCCTTGTCACGGGATCTAGCAATCGGTGCCACCGCCGTGACGATCTGGATGGTGAGCGAGGCCAGAAGGCTGCGGTTAAGAGGCCTGGGCTGGGTCCTGCTGAGCTGCCTCACGATCGCCTTCGCGTTTGGTGCTCCGTTATTCCTATACCTGAGGGAGCGTCGCCTGGCGGAACTGGGTCGTTAGGGCTTGCGGGAATTTGGATGATTGGGATCAAGGCCGGCCGCTAGAGCCTGAATCCATTGAGCGATCCACGGCCACAGCCTCGACGGTGATCGTGGCTGTGCTCGCATCAACCTCGCCTTCAGCATCCTGGGAGCCCGAGTCTGCCAAGGGAGCTCCACAGGCAGGGCATTGGTTCATGCCGATGCTGGAGGTGCCGCAGGCCGGACACGTCACGAAGCGGCGACTGATCAGACGCCAACCGATGAGACCTGCCGCTCCCAGAAACAGGGGCAGCAGCAGAAGGGTGAGGGTGATCCCACCCAGGAGGTCCAGCAACAGCCGACCGGCCGGACCGGGGACCAGGAGCAGAAGACCGGCGAGCAGAATCCAACCCCACGGGAGGGAACGGTTCATCGTTGGAAGCGGGGATCGTTCTCAAACCAGCGTTCCAGGGAGGCCAGCAGTTCGATGGCGACCCAGCCAAGGATGAGCGCAACAGAAAGCCAGACCAGCAGGGCACCGACGCCAACCGCGAGAGGGATCAGGGCTAGGGAGACGGCGAAGGTGATCACCAAGGCACCGACAGCGGTGCAGACGGCTAACGCACCGGCCCGGAGCGGCCGGATCTGGAGAGGGGATGGGGGCACGGCGGCCTGGAGATCAGCTGCCCCATCATCCTGATACAGCAGGACCATTCATTGGAGAGGCGAAGGGTGTGGATCGCCTCCCCGGCAAGTTTCTGCTGCGGACAAGGGCAAAGCAGTGCCCGTAGTAGAGGAGAGCCCCGAGAATCCAAATCCAAAGGGTGAAGAGAAGAATGCAGCCCACAACCCCATAGGCCTGAAAACGGAGACCGAGCGCCAGGAGGCTGCGTCCAAGCAGAAGATTGAGAAGGGTGATCGCCGATCCAACCAGGGCGGCCGCAGGGATCAGCGGAGCCAAGGGAATGCGGCGTGAGGGAAGCCACCAGAGCAGCGCTAGGGTCACCAGGATGGCAATCGCCAGAGAGATCGCGAAATCGAGACCGAAAGAAACGGAGACTCCAGGCCGCAGGAATGCGGGGAGGAGGGGATCGATCCAGGAACGCACAAAAGTGAAACCAATAAAACGAATGTTACTAATCCATTGATCAAGGACAATCAATGGACCCACAAACAAAAGCAACAGGAAAGCCTTCATCCTTAGGGTCACAAATCGAACCACCCACTTGCGCGGCGTCAGTGATTCGATGTCAAAGGGTCGGTTCCACCACAGACGGTCGGCTCCACGTTGAAGGGAGAGATACATGTTGTTGGCGCTGAAGGCCAAGAGCAGAAAACCAAGCAGTCCAGCCCCAAAACCCTGCTGCAGGAAACGGGTGAGCGTCTCTGCCACAACAGGTTGGGATGCGTTCGGGATGATCTGTTCAATCAGGTGCAGCAGCCGATCCAGCAGGTCCCGATCACGTCCAAGCCAACGCGAGGCGACGGAAAGCCCAATCAGCAGAGCTGGGAAAAAGGATTGAAGCGTGTGGTAAGCAAATGCCGCACTGAGATCAATGCAATCTGCGCGAAGCCAGAGCAGATAGGCATGCCAAAGCATCCTCAGGGAACGGGGCCGTTGCCACAGGCGCACTGGAGCAACCGATAAGGATCAAACCAGACAAGCAGGCATTGGACTCCGTTCCCGGCAGGCCCAGCAACCTCCCCAATCGTCCACCACAATCCTCGGCTCTGGAAATCAGAACATGGTGCCCGTCTGTTGCCAAGGCCGTGAGAGCTGCTCAAAAGCGTGGGGGTTCCTCGTAGCACAGGCTGGGGGCTCCGATAGCTTGCCTCCTGCTCTTCCCCATCCGCAAGCCCGATCGCCATTCGGCAGACACAAAAAAACCACCCCTTCGGGTGGCTTTTTGATGGTGCGCTCAAAGCACATAGTCTTCTGCCGCTTTGCTGCTGCAGTAAGAATGGAAAGTTTTACCTGGCATCGCGCTATTTTCGCAGGGGGCTGCCCCCCAACTATCGTCGCCGCTGTTGCGTTTCACGCCCGAGTTCGAGATGGATCGGGGTGGTTCCACAACGCTATGGACACCAGGATAGATAAGGCTCCAAGGAGACTCATCAAACTTTCCCAGGTTTGATCCCTGAGAACTGCATAGGTTACTTGAAAACATCAAGCAAACAGACAAGACCATAGGCCTTAGCTGCCAAGCGTTATTAATTCCTAGATAACGCTAAATTGATGTCTAAAAGGCTGGAATTAAAGCTCTTAGAGCTCGAGGTTGGTCAAGCCCTCGGTCTATTAGTACTCCTCCGCTTCACGCATTACTGCGCTTCCACGTAGAGCCTATCAACGGGTGTTCTTCCCGTGACCTTACTGGCTTAAGCCATGGGAACACTCATCTTGAGGTGGGCTTCCCACTTAGATGCTTTCAGCGGTTATCCACTCCGCACATGGCTACCCAGCGTTTACCGTTGGCACGATAACTGGTACACCAGAGGTGCGTTCCTCCCGGTCCTCTCGTACTAGGGAGAACTCCTCTCAATGTTCTTGCGCGTGCACCGGATATGGACCGAACTGTCTCACGACGTTCTGAACCCAGCTCGCGTACCGCTTTAATGGGCGAACAGCCCAACCCTTGGGACCGACTTCAGCCCCAGGTTGCGATGAGCCGACATCGAGGT